>ERZ773079.2200-NODE-2200-length-11051-cov-2.696799_pt1 | contig 11051 bp, 17 predicted proteins | sample MGYA00511355_ERZ773079 | MGnify/ENA primary metagenome ERZ773079 (study PRJEB29015, sample SAMEA2737979) | human oral metagenome | biome: human oral; feature: human-associated habitat; material: dental | place: China | collected 2117 ... | reverse complement strand
AGCTTCAAACACTATCCAATTAGGTGGAGATAATTCAACAGTAACAGCTACACAACAATTGAATAAAAATGGTGGAATTAAATTCAACATAGTTGGAGATAATGGAATCATAACAGAGGCTAAAGATGATAAGGTAATAGTAAGAGTAAATCCTTCAACTATAGGATCTAACATTACTTTAAAATATGCAGCTAATGGTGCAAACGATCAAACAGTTAAATTATCAGATGGATTAAACTTCCAAGATGGTAATTTCACTAAGGCAAGTGTTGATGCACAAGGTAAAGTAAAATATGATACTGTTACTCAAGCTATAGCACCAACAGCAGATGGAAAAGCTCAAGTAGCACCAGGATCAACTCCAGGATTAGCTACATCAGCAGATGTTGTAAATGCTATAAATAACAGTGGATGGAAAGCTACTGCAGGCGGAAACGTAACTGGAACAGCTACACCAACACTAGTAAAGAATGGTCAAGAAGTAGAATTTAATGCTGGAGATAACTTAAAAGTAAAACAAACTATAGATCCTACAACAGGAAAACAAACTTATGAATATAGTTTAAATAAAGATCTAACAGGATTAAATTCAGCAGAATTTACTAATGTAGCAGGAGATAAGACTAAGATAACTGCAGGAAATACTGAATATACAAATGCGGCTGGAGATAAAACTGTTGTTAACTCAGGTGGATTAACAATAAGTTCATCAACACCAGGAGCTAAAGATATATCTGTAACAAAAGATGGTATCAGTGCAGGAGACAAAGTTATTAAAAATGTTGCAGCAGGTGTAAATGATACAGATGCAGTAAACGTATCTCAATTAAAAGATGTTGATAATAAGATTACTAATGTTAACAACACTATAAATAAAGGTCTAAACTTCAAAGGAAATACTGGAGCAACAGTAAACAAACAATTAGGAGATACTCTTGAAATTGTTGGAGAAGGAACTAAGGCTGACAGTGAATACAGTGGACAAAATCTAAAAGTAGTTGAAGATAATGGTAAATTAGTTGTTAAGATGGATAAAAATCTAAAATCTGATACAGTAACAGCTGATACTGTAAATACAAATTCAGTAACAGTTGGAGCACCAGGTAAAGATGGAGTAATAACTGTAAAAGATGCTAACGGAAAAGATGGAGTATCTATCAATGGAAAAGATGGTTCTATTGGACTTAATGGAAAAGATGGATCATCAGCAACAATTTCTACAGTTCAAGGTAACCCAGGAGTAAATGGAACACCAGGAACAACTATGGATAGAATTCAATACACTGATAATTCTGGAACTCCTCATCAAGTAGCAACATTAGATGATGGAATGAAGTATGGTGGAGACACTGGAGCAGTTATCAACAAGAAACTAAATCAACAAGTTAATGTAGTTGGAGGAATTACAGATGTAACAAAACTAGCTGCTAATGACAACATAGGTGTTGTATCAGATGGTTCTAACAACTTAAAAGTAAGACTTGCTAAAGATTTAGATGGATTAGAAACTGTAACAGTTAGAGATGCTTCTGGAAATACAACAGTAGTAAAAGGAGACGGAGTAACTATAACATCACCAAGTGGAAACACAGTAAGCCTAAGCAATCAAGGTTTAGACAATGGTGGAAATGTTATAACAAATGTTGCAGCTGGTAAAGATGGAACAGATGCTGTTAACGTAGATCAATTAAATCAAACTGTAGGTAACGTTGTTAATGCAGCAGGAGATGCAATTGCTCATGTTAATAATAAGGTTGATAAGTTAGGAGATAGAGTAAATAAAGGACTTGCAGGAGCAGCAGCAATGGCAGGACTAGAGTTTATGGATATTGGAATTAACCAAGCAACAGTAGCAGCAGCAGTTGGAGGATATAGAGGTACTCATGCAGTTGCAGTTGGGGTTCAAGCAGCTCCTACTGAAAACACAAGAATAAATGCAAAAGTTTCTATGACTCCAGGAAGCCGTACAGAAACTATGTACTCTGTTGGAGCATCATATAGATTCAACTGGAGATAATTTAAGTTTAAATAATTCAAAGTTTGAAAGGGTAAATATCTTTGGGTATTTACCTTTCAAACATTTTAATAGTTATCTAAATTGAAATATTTCTAATGAAAACTTGTAATTTTATAAGTTTTGTTCTATAATATTGCTGTTTTGAAAGTTGGAATAATTTATAATGAATATATTTTAAAAAATGAGGAGAAAATAAATGAAAAAAGGAATTAAAATTCTTGCTTTTATGTTATTAGCTGTATTTTTTACTGGATGTTTTGCTTCAAACGTAGATCTTAAAGCTCAAAAGATATATGCAAGAGAATATAAAGGAATGAAGATAGAATTAAGCCGTTCTGATTTAAGTGGAATTTTTGTAGATATACAAAATATGAGTAATAAAGATATCACTATTGTTTGGAAGGAATCAACTTTAGGTGGATCAAGAATAATAAGACATGATGCCATTGTATATCCTGCTTTAAATGATGAAAATACAGTTATAACTGAATTACAAAGAAAAACTTTTGTTATTCATAGAGCAGAAGATTTCTACTATGTAGACCCTGTTCTATATGCTCAAAGTGGAGTTAGAATAAAACCTTTAAAATTCCCAGTTGAGTTAAAATTAGTTATAAAAACTAATGGAGCAAAAGAAACTCTATCTATTTTCTTAGATAATAACTATAGAAGTGATGAAGATGCTAATTCTCAAAGATATAAAGAAGATGCTTATGACATAAGAAAAAAAGAAGATGCTCAAAAGTTAAATAAAGATTATAGAAGAACAAAAATAAATAGAAGAGACAAGGTAGACGATCTTCCTGAGGCTAAAGTAATAAAGGAAAATCCACCTGTTGAAGATGAATTATATATTAACCACAGAACAAAAAAATAAACAAAAAATAAAGTCAGGAGAAATTGAAATCCTGACTTTTTATTTTTAGTATCCAGAGCTGCTCTGTCCCTTCCCTATCAATGCTAATGCGGAGGATGTTCCTATTCGTTTCACTCCCATTTTTATCATTTCTTCAGCTTCTTCTTTTGTAAATGCTTTTTTTATTATTTCATAATTTTTATCAACAATATCTTTCATTTCTTCATCTGTCAGACCCATATCAGCTGCACCCATTGCAGTTAAGGCTCCAACGCTACCTTGATATCCTAGAGCAAGTTCTGCAACTTTTCCTTTGGCTCTTAGATGATAATTTTCTTCACCTTTTGCTATTGTATTTATTGGCACACCAAACATTTGAGATGCTGAGGCCTCATAGATTTTTCCATGTGTCTTAAATACTTCCATTCTCCACTCTTCACCAGCAAGCCATGCTATTACTCTTGCCTCTATTGCAGAAAAGTCAGACACGACAAAGTGATTACCTTCTGACGGGATAAATGCTGTCCTAATAAGCTGTGATAGGGTATCAGGTATGTTTCCATAAAGCATTTCTAAAAGTTCACCATCACCTTTTTTTATAACATCTCTAGCCACATCTAAAGTTTCTATATAATTTCTTGGCAGGTTCTGTACTTGAACTAATCTTCCAGCATATCTACCAGTTCTGTTAGCTCCATAGAATTGTAACAGCCCTCTTACTCTCCCATCTTTGCACATAGCTTCGTCCATAGCTTTATATTTTTTAACAGATGTCTTAGAAAGCTCTTGCCTTATCTCTAAAACTCTTTTTGCTTGTCCATCTTCTAAAGTATCTACCATTTTTTCAACTGTAGCTTTTTGCAAATTCTCAACTTCTTCTCCTGCTTCTTCTAACCAACTAAGTAATTGACTTGTAGAATTGGGATTATCTAATTTAGTTATATCCCTTGCTTCTTCTAGTAAATTAGCCCTGGATAATGCATCAATATACAGAGCGCCATTCACTAGCTCACTATCAACTCTTACTCCATATGCGTTCATGAATGTATCCAATACCCAAAGTCTCCATTCTCTTTCAGGAACAGGAAAAGCACTTAATCTTCTACCTATTTCCATTTCTGTAACTACGTCTTGAATACAGTATTCTTTAAATAGTTCCCATTTTTCTGGAGCATGTTGAGGCAAGTTTCTAGTTCTGTTTCCATTACTTTTAGTAGGATTACATGGTATACAGAAATATCTGATAAGAGCACTTCCTGTTGTCAGTTTTTTCTTATCTTGTGGTAAGCCCATTGCATTACCTATTGCAGCAAGTCCTGCAGTATATCCACAATAAAGACCGTGTACCATAGTACAATGCCATTGTTCTAGCGGAGTTTCTATTCCTGCCATGTTCAAGCACCACCATTCAAAGACAGCGTTGTATGCATACTTAATACAAGACTCATCTTTTAAAAGGTCTAATACTTCTCCAGGAATAGCTTCGCCTTTAGCTAGGTCTACTATTTTTACATCTTGGCCATCAATTGAATAAGCGAATAAAAGTATCTGAAAATCATCACTCATTGCATACTTATATGCACCTGATTTACCTATGTCTACAGAGCTAAATGTTTCTATATCTATATTTAAAGTTCTCATAATCGCTCCTTTTTTGAAATTGAAAGGCAGTATTAAAACTGCCTCTCTATTAAATTTATAGTATTGGTTCTCCAGTAACTGGATCTATTTCAACCTCATCAAATTCATTTTCTGCTTTAATTCCTACAGCTGATAAAGGTTCTCCATCCATTAGCTTTTGAACATTACCTAGACCACAACCTATTCCTTTTTTACCACTTACTGCATAAGGGAAAAAGTTCACTGATACTCTCGCATAAATTCCTGAATAAATCTCAGATTGATTTAGGATAGGTTGTGCTTTTATATCTACAATTCCTGGTTGATAATCAATTTTTGCACTTGCTGTAAACACCCAATGACCTTTACATTCAGGCCCAAATTCCTCTCCATCAGAAGGTCTTACTCCATCTCCATCATATATAGGGATAGTTGGTTTTGGAGGTTTAACTCCATTCCACACACTGCTAATTCCTTTTTCTATTGCAGCATTTATTGCTTCATCTAATTTCGCCTTAGTTTGTACATCAGTTTTTGGAACTAGAATTGTACAACTGTACTTTTCTTCTTGCCCTTTTTCTGCTGCATAAGGTTTAAATAAATGCACATAACTTAATCTTACTTTCCCTGTCATTACTCTAGTATCATTAGCCATTAATATCACTTCTCCTTCTATAAATTATTAATATCATCAACTACACTAAATTCATCTTCAGCCTTTATCCTGTTTGTTATAGCTTCTCTTTTATCAGATGCATCTACAAGAGTTGGCTTCCCTACATTCATAACTATTAAATTTCCAACTAGATTATTAAAATCTTTTTTACCTATTACTTTTTCCATCTGTGCTAATGTTAAGTACTTTCTTTCATACAGCAGTTCTTCTGCAATTCCATTTTCTTTGAGTACTTTTATAGCATCATCTGTATTTTTAAAACTTCTACTACCTCTACCATTAACAGCCTTCCAACCAGGAACATTATTTCCTTTTAAACTTTCTGCTAATGCATACTCTTTTAAATCTTCTGCCCATTTAGCTAAGTCTTGTGCCTTCTGCAGTATTTCTCCAATTTCTTCTAAAGATAATTGGTCTGCAGCTTTAAACTCATACTTAGCAAGTTCTAAATTAGCATTAGCTCTCTCTTTACAGATAGATTTAGCTTTACAAAATTTACAGTGTTCTCCACACTCAAAATCACCCTCACCATTTAAAGCCATTACAGCCCTTTCTTGAGCTTTCTTAGCAAAGGTTAGTAAATAATCGAGACTACATTCCCAAGTGTCTATGCCAGCTAATCTTGGCTGTACGATTGACATTTTAATATGTTCTATTGGAAATATCATTTCGTAAGCAAGATATGCTCCTAATGCATACAGAAGTAACTGGGCATTATTCTCAGCATCAACTGGAACACCTTTTCCATATTTAAAATCTATAATGTGTAAAGTATCATTAGCGATTAAGATACAGTCTGCTGTCCCAAATCCACCAGGAACATATTGCGAGAAATCTACTTTTTGTTCCACAGAAATATGAGGGGTAGTTTCGTAACTGTACATCTGTTCTTGTATAAACTCTACATACTCATCTGTGTATCCTTGCATTTCTTCCTGATATAACTCTTTTTCTTTCAGCTTCTTCATAGCTGCTGTAAATTTCCTAGAAGTCAAACCAGGATCTATTAACTTTTTCACTTTTAACTCTGCTATCTCATGTGCTAGACTTCCTTCTTTTGCATACTCACTCTCTACATCTTCAAATTGCTCACAGAGTCTTACAGAAGGTGGACAAGCTATCCACCTTGAAGCACTAGAAGGTCCTAATAGTGCATGTGCCATTAAATATCAACTCCTAAATTTTTAAGTTCTTGGACAAAAGCCCCATAACTTTCTTGAGGTAGAACAGTTATAGCCTTAACTCCAAACTTTGCTAATAGTTCTTTCATAGCTTTTCTGTTATTTTCAACATCTTTTGCTACCCAAGCTGCTGCTATTTTTTGCAAATCTGCTGCAGTATATTCAGCTGTCTTAGTTGGTAAAGGAGTTGCAACCTCTATAGGTGCTTCTTCCTTTTTAGCTGGAGCAGTTGGCAGCTTTTGAGTAGGGGCTTCTTCTACCTTTTTAACTTCTTCTTTCTTCTCTTCTACATTAACAGTAGTTTTTTCTTCAGTTTTTACATTACTTGTTGCTTTATTAATTGCTTTTTCTATATCAGAAATTACTTCTGTACAGTTCACTTCTATAAACTCTCTTATTTCCTTTTTAACTTCTTCCACACTTCCCGTAAATTCTACTTTTACCATATTATTTATCCTCCTATTTGCAATTTTTTAAAATTTGTGGTACTTTATATTTAAAAGTTGTATGTTTGTCTGTTGTTGATGTGGTAGTCGCAACAGACTTTTTATTTTTTACCTGCATACTGAACACCTCCTTTATTCCATGTATTTCCATAAATCTTTAACTGGAATAGTTAAAGTACATCCATACATATCTTGTAAAACCGCTATACCATTATCTTCTAGCACCAATTCATACCAAATTCCATTTATTAAAAATTTTGTCATTTAGTCCTCCTACAATTTATCCACAAGTCTTATAATAAGTTCCCCAACTCTAATTTTTTCATTGATTACCTTAATTTCTCTAAAATCATCCATATAAACTTCCAACATTTCTTTTATAATTTCTTGTTTATAGTTAGATTTGTTAACAGGCATTTCTTTTAAAACTTTATATTCTGTGCCTATTTTTTCTAAATAGCCTTTATTTTTTAATCTATTTAAATAAGTTCTAACAACACCTTCACTTATATTCAGATCTTCTGAAATTTGCTTGTTTGCTGCATGAGTGTTACTTCTTATATACTCCAAAACTTCTTCTATTTTAGACATTCCTATCAACTCCTTTAATCTCTCAATGCCACAGGCATAACTATATAAAATAGATTATCCTTTCTGAACTGACAAGCATTCCTATTATTTTTAGCTAAAGCAATATCAAATTTTTCATCTTTCACATACTTTAGCCATAAGTCCATATATTTAAAATTCAGAGTAGTTTTTAACTTAGCCCCTTTATTATCAAGCTCTAAAACATCTAACAATAATACAGAATTGCCATTAGGATAAGCTTCCACTATCAGTTTTCCATCTTCAAAAGAGAAGTATCTTTTTATATCAGATGAATCTACTAGTTTTAACATTTTCCAAACTATATCGTCAGTAATCTTGTTTACCACTCTTGCTTTTGTATAACTTCCAAATTCATAACCCTCTATAAATACTTTGACATCTGGTACTTTTACATTAGGAATAGGATCGTATTCTGTTACTTCACTACCTACTTGAATGGCTAATCTTCCATCTTTTAGTACTGCCATAGAATGGGTCTTTTTCAATTCATCTAATGCAATTGCTGGATACATAATCACCTTATCTGTTCCGGGTAATTCTTCTCTTGTATCTTTTATTACTGCCAATCTATAAGTATCTGTAACTCCAACATATTTCCCTGAAACAATTAAGCCATTTAATATTTGATTTTTAGCTATTGTAGAAAAGTGCAATAAACTTTTTATCTCCTCTCCTGTTAATACAAGAACTTGCTTCCCCATATTTTGAGCATTATATTCTTTTATATCCATTATTGTTCTTCCTCCATTTTGTTTCTATCTTCTTCTATTTCTTCTAAAATCATAGACCAGATTCCTGTTACACCATATTTTCCAAACCCTCTTAAACATACAAACTTAGTACCTTTATGAATTTCAATGTTTTTAAACTCATAATCTATTCTAATTTTGTACTCTCCCATAACCTCATTTAGCTTTAAAGTATAGATATGTTTAAGTATTTCTGCATTACCATCTACATCTTTGCTATCTTTAAAGCAAACAGTAACCTCTTTGTTATCTATCCAAATTCTGTCTGCCTCTTCTTGCATAACTTCCAGTATTTTATCTATAAATTTTGCTTTTAACATAAAATTTCCTTCTTGATATTTTTTAATATTTGTAGTAAAATCAAGGGTAAGTAGAGTAATACCTACCCTATTTGTTTTGAACATCTGTTTTAGTTTGATCGCTGTCAACAGATGTTTTTCTTTTTTCTAAACCATATCTTTCTCTCAAATAATTTTCATTCACCTTCCCTTGTATAGTTAAAAAACCTTTTTCTTTAAGTTCAGAATTAAGTGTTCTAATGGCTTTATATGCCATTGCTTGACTACAACCTAATAACTCAATTACTCTATTTACATCAGCAAACTCAGTCATATACATCACACCCATTCCATTAAAATATCCAATGGTTTATTTATGCAATACCACATTAACCTAAATAGCAATTTAACCTTAAATTTAACAACATCTTTCATATTTGCTCTTGCAAAATTTTCATCTTTATTGATTTTCATTGTTGCCCTCCATTTTTTGATAGGCTTCCATTACTACCACTACATCTTTTAGTTTTGCAGTAGCAGGAAATGGTATTATTTTTATCAATCTTAAAAATTCATTTCTATGTACTCCCATTTTTATCCTCCTTTTAATCATTCATACCTTTGTATAATCTTTCAAGTTGTTCAAGAGCTTCATTAATTTTAGGGTGCTTACAATTTTCAATTTTAGATTTAATTTCTTCATACCAAGCTTTACTTACATCTTTGTCAGTATAATGGATCATTTTTATTCCTAGCAAATCCATTTGGGGTTTACCTCCCAGTACAACCAAACAAAATATTATTTTTGTGGCCTCATCTTTGAAATATAAATCTTCCATAATTACTCTCCTTTCTTTTGTGTTATAATCATCTCAGAGGAGGTGATTATAATGTCTTTTGACTTTGATAAAATTAATGATGATGCTTTCAAAAGATTGTCTAATACCTTTTCATTAGAAAGAGCAGGAGAGATTATAAATAATGAGATTTTTGCTTTCTTCTGTTCTAACAAATATCCTTCTTCCATACAGACTATTAATTTTAAAGATATATCTGAAGATGATATTTTAATTCATAATGAAACAGGTAAAAGATGTATTATTGTTGATGTAAAACCTTTGAGACGAGCAGTTATTGCCAAATATGAAACTGAAACTCAAAGAGCTAGAGAACAACAAAAAATAAATAATATTTCTATCGGCTCAATAAGTGGATCCGCCATAATAGGTAATCAGCAATTTGCAATTATTGATAATTCTTCAATTACTAATTTAAAAGAAATTATTTCTAACAAAGTTCAAGATAAGGAATTGCTAGAAAAACTTTTAAATCGCCTTGAAATAATAATTGAGGACAATCAACCAATTAGTAAAGGAACATTTTCAAAGTTTGCTGATATTTTTAGAAAATATCCTGATGTTTTTAATGCTGTTGGTGCAATAATAACAAAATGGATATCTTCTACAAATTAGTTATTTTTAAAGACTCCATATCAATGAAAGTTATTGTTATGGAGTCTTTTGCTCTTTCTCCACTGTTAATACTAGATATTTCTACTTCTATAACTCCATTTAATTCTTTTTCATCCATAAGAATTTTTATAGGTTTTCCATCTTTTCTTTGTATTTCAAACGAATGTCTTTCCATACTCCTCCTTTTTGATTACCAAGGCTCAAATGCACTACATAACTCAGTACCATCACAGTCACTATAAATACAGTCAGCACATGTATGGCCTTCTCTACGATAACCATTCACATACTCATCATCTGTCCTGTTATCATTTGTCATTTCATCTTCATCTTGTAATTCTTCATTTTCTAAATCTTCTTCATAATTTTTGTTCATATATGTGTCCTCCTTTTATTCACTTAAAAATATTTCATCTAAAATTTCTTCAGGATATGTGTTTATTAGTCCATATCTACTATCCACAACCTTGCCTACTAAAATATTTCTTTCCTTACATAACTTTGTTGCTTTTCTTCCTACAACACTGCTGTTGTATTCATTGGGTCTTATACTTTTCATATTTGCATAAGCTATAACTGTTAATTGATTACTTGTTATTGTTCTTCTGCAGTTATGTTCAAGTCTTCTTACTCCCTGTTCTACTGCTCCTACTCTGCTATCCATTTCAACAAGCATTTGAGCCTGTGCTAATAGTTGTTGTACTGGAGATAAAACTTTAGCAGGTTGACTAACTTTTTCTATCAACTTGAATCTAACTACTGCGTCATATCTTGCTGCTAGTTGTAAAACTCCTTCTCTTGTTAAGATATACATTGGTAAAGTTCTTCCAGTTCTGTCTTGATATTCACTCGGCACAAAAATGTGCTCAGTAAAAATTCTTTGAGATTCAAGCTTTTCTATCTCATCTCTTATATCTCTCAGAACACTTTTATGCTCCTTACCTGTTATTTCTGCAACTTCTAATGAAGTCATTTGCGTTACTGTTGTTAATTGCATTCAATCACTCTCCTTTATTTTTTATTTCTTCTTCTAACACTTTTACTATTGTTTCTTCAAATCTTTCCACGAAAAATCTTTAAAACAACTTGTAGCTAGAGATAGATAATTTTTTATATCTCTATTTCTATGCATTCAAACTTCTCA
>ERZ773079.2199-NODE-2199-length-11052-cov-17.511867_pt1 | contig 11052 bp, 4 predicted proteins | sample MGYA00511355_ERZ773079 | MGnify/ENA primary metagenome ERZ773079 (study PRJEB29015, sample SAMEA2737979) | human oral metagenome | biome: human oral; feature: human-associated habitat; material: dental | place: China | collected 2117 ... | reverse complement strand
GGCCTCGGCCAGGTTCTGTTCATACAGGTCGATGGCCTGGTCGAGTCTGCCCGCGAACAGGTAGACGCCGGCGAGGTTGCCCCGCGAGGCCAGGATGTCGGGGTGGTCAGGGCCCAGCACACGCTCGCGGTCGGCCAGAATCTGCTCGAACAGAGGGACGGCCTCATCGAGGCTGCCCGCGGACCAGTAGGCGAAAGCGAAGTTGTTGCGGAAGGTCAGGGTGTAGGGGTGGTCGGACCCCAGGATGCGCAGGGCCTCGGCCAGGTTCCGCTCGAACAGGGGGACGGCCTCCTTGAGTCTGCCCGCGGACTGGTAGGCGTGGGCGAGGTCGTTGCGCGAGGTGAGGGTGTGGGGGTGGTCAGGCCCCAGGACGCGCTCGCGGTCATCCAGGCTCCGCTCGTGCAGGTCGATGGCCTGGCCGAGTCTGCCCGCGGACCGGTAGGCGTTGGCGAGGTTGTTGCGCGAGGTGAGGGTGTCGGGGTGGTCGGATCCCAGGATGTGCTCGCGGTCATCCAGGCTCCGCTCGAACAGGGGAATGGCCTGGCCGAGTCTGCCCGCGGACTGGTAGGCGTGGGCGAGGTTGTTGCGCGAGGTGAGGGTGTGGGGGTGGTCAGGCCCCAGGACGCGCTCGCAATCGGCCAGGTTCCGCTTGTGCAGGTCGATGGCCTGGTCGAGTCTGCCCGCGGACCGGTAGGCGTGGGCGAGGCTGTTGCGCGCGGCTAGGGTGTCGGGGTGGTCAGGCCCCAGGGCCTCATCGAGGAGGTCCGCGGCGCCGGACAGGGACAGGGCGGTCTGAGGGTCCCCGAGCTCCGCCGCATGCCACAGGGCGTGTGCAAGGGCGTCCGCGGTGCGGGGGTGGGAGAACAGGCTCCTGGAGTGGTCCTGGCCTGCCGTCGCGCGCAGTTGCTCCACGAGATCGAGGGCCTCGCGACGACGGCCAGCACTGTCCGAGACCGGGATGGCGGTGACGTCCACCGCCCCCAGGAGCCCGGCGGCCGCCTTCTCGACTCGCCCCCAGTGCTTGGGCTCGTCCTTCCACGCCTCTCGGATCACTCGGCCCTGAAGTTCGCGGATCATCACTTTGGAGCGGTCCTCCGAGAGCTGGCAGACCGAGGATTCGATGAGTTCGCTCAGCGCCTCACGGGCATCAGCGGACCCCCCGTCCAGCGCCTCCAGCCAGCGCGCGGGGACGCCCGTGGCCGCGAGCACGGAGAGGACCCCGAGCTGGACGCGCGCGACCACCTCCCGGTGGGGGCTCCGGTCTCCGATCCGCTCGAGTGCGCCCTGAAACGCCAGCCACAGGGCGACGCCGTCGGCCTCGGGGTACTCATCGCCCTCCCGGCGCCGGACGTCCTCCTCCAATGTGGTCCGCTCGAGCATGTCGAGGTAGGCCGCCAGAGTGTACTGGTCGCGCTTCACCGTCGCCGCGGCCTGCGCGACCGCGACCGGCCCGACGGGCACGTGCGCCCAGCCGGCGCCCGCCCAGTCCGCCAGCCTTGTCGTGGTCACCAGGACCCGCACACCCTCCCCGCGGGGAACGAGCCCGACCAGGTCATCGGGGTTCTCGACGTCGTCGAAGACGATGAGGCGATTCGACCCCTGCGCCGAGGCCAGCGCGGTCAGGCAGCGCCGCGCGATCACCTCACGGGAGGGGCCGTCCTCAACCCTCACACCGAGCTCCAGTCCCAACTCGGCGAGACCGGAGAGGACCGCCTCGCGCGAACCCGCGGGGATCCAGGCCACGAGCGGCCAGTCCTCCTTCTCGCAGCGGGCCGCCACGGCGGTGGCCAGCTGCGACTTCCCGCTGCCGCGCATGCCCGTGAGCACCGTGCGCCCCGACGCCCCTGAGAAGACCTCCTCGAACAGCCCCTCCTGCTCCCGCCTCTCGACGAACCCGGACACCTCCATGGGACGACTGCCCAACCGAACGCGCGAGGGGCGTCGCGGCACGGGCCTGGACATCACGTCTTCGAGCCGATCGAAACGGCCGTCGAGGTGAGCGGTCTGCTCCGCCTGCCCGGCCTTGACCTCCCCAATCCCGACCCGGATCGCGTCAACGTCGTCGAGCAGCTGCCGGAGAGCACCGATCCGGAAGTTCGCCGACCCCAGTGCCAGGAGCACGAACTCCTCGGTGACGGCCCGCACGAGCTCGTCGAAGAAGGGCTCGGCCGCCGCCTCCACATTCCGGCGGTACTCCTGAACCCGCCCGCTGATGACATCCCCGAAGCGGTCGGGATCGCGCACGGCGGCCACGACGACGGCGTCGTCCCCCGCCAGCTCTTCGAGGAGGACTTCGACCTCGGTCACCGCGCTCCGCAGCAGGCCGGTGTCAACGCGCTGCTCCTCGCACCGGCGCCGAGCATCCGCGACCCTGTCCTCCAGACGCGAGGCGATCTGCCCGCCGAAGGAGTCGACCGCCTCGTCACCCCGCCCTCTGAGAGCGGCGATGCCGCGCCAGCCCGCGCGTACCTCCTCGATCAGCGTGACCGTGTCGTCGGGTGCCGGAGTCACGGCTGCATCCGATGTCCGCAGCAAGAACACTGCCAGACGAACACCGAGTTGAACCAGGGAGGAGGGGACGACCATGCCGGGAGTCTACAAGACCAGCCCACCGGCGAAAAAAGGACTGCGGTGTTCGCCGTTGAGCTGGAGCATTGGTGTCTGAGTGCTCATGTCAGTCGTCGGGCCGGTCCGCCCCCGCGTCGTCGGAGGCGGGCGGCGGGTCGAGCAGGGCCTCGGCGTCCTCATCGCGTCCGACGGCGCGATAAGCGTCTGCGAGGTTGTCCCTGAAGGTCTCGATGTAGGGGTGATCGGAGTTCAGGAATCGTTCGCAGTCGGCCAGGTTCTGCTCGTACAGGCCGATGGCCTCATCGATCCTGCCCGTGGACTCGTAGGCGAGGGCGAGGTTATTGCGCGAGGCCAGGGTGCCGGGGTGACCGGGTCCCAGGACGCGCAGCCGGTCGCTCAAAGTCTGTTCGAACAGGTCGATGGCCTCATCGATCCTGCCCGCGGACTCGTAGGCGCCAGCGAGGTTGTTGCGCGAGGTCAGGGTGTCGGGGTGGTCGGGTCCCAGGACGCGTTCACGGCTGGCCAGGTTATGTTCGAACAGGGGAATGGCCTCATCAGGGCTATCCGATTCATGATAGGCGCCGGCGAGGTTGTTGCGCGAGGTCAGGGTGTCGGGGTGGTCGGGTCCCAGGGCACGCAGGCGGTCGTCGAGGTTCTGCTCGTACAGGTCGATGGCCCGATCCAGTCCTCCTGCCTTCCGGTAGGCGTCTGCAAGATTATCGCGGAATATGAAGATATCGGGGTGATCGGGGCTCAGAATGCGTTCGCAGTCGGCGAGGATATGTTCGTACAGGCCGATGGCTTCGTCGAGCCTGCCCGCGGACTTGTAGGCGGAGGCGAGGTTGTTTCGGGCCCCCAGGATGTCGGGATGGTCGAGTCCCAGGACGCGCAGTCGGTCGCTCAGGCTCTGTTCGAGCAGGTCGATGGCCTGCTCGAGTCTGCCCGCGGCGTGGTAGGCGAGGGCGAGGTTGTTGCGAGTGACGAGGACATCGGGGTGGTCGGGTCCCAGGACGCGCCCACGGTCGGCCAGAGTCCGCTCGAACAGGGGGATGGCTTCGTCGAGCCTGCCCGCGACGTAGTAGGTGCCGGCGAGGTTGTTTCGGGAGTTGAATATATAGGGGTGGTCGGGGCTGAGGATGCGCAGACCGTCGGCGAGATCCCGCTCGTACAGGTCGATGGCCTCGTCGAGCCTGTCCGCCTCCCGGTAGGATCCTGCAAGGTTATTGCGAGAGATGAGGGTGCGGGGGTGGTCGGGTCCGAGGATTCGTTCATGGTCCGTCAGGTTCTGCTCGAGTAGGTGAATGGACCGCTCGAGCCTGCCCGCGGAGCGATACGCGTTGGCGAGGTTGTTGCGAGTGATGAGGGTGTCGGGGTGGTCGGGTCCCAGGAGGCGCAGTCGGTCGCTCAGGCTCTGTTCGAGCAGGTCGATGGCCTCGTCAAGCCTGCCCGCGGACTCGTAGGCGTCGGCGAGATTGCTCCGGAAGACGAGGGTGTCGGTGTGATCGGGTCCCAGGATGCGCAACTGGTCGGCCAGAGTCCGCTCATACAGGTCGATGGCTTGGCTGAGTCTGCCCGCGGACTTGTAAACGCCCGCGAGATTGTTCCGGGAGGCCAGGGTGTCGAGATGATCGGGGCCCATAATGCGTTCGCAGTCGGCAAGGTTCTGCTCGAACAGGTGAATGGCGTCGTCGAGTCTTTCCGCCAATTCGTAGGCGCCGGCGAGATTGTTCCGGGAGGCCAGGATGTCGGGGTGGTCGGGTTCCAGGGCTCGGAGCCGGCCCGCGAGAACCTGTTCGAACAGGTCGATGGCCTCGCTGAGCCTGCCCGCATCCCGGTAGGCGCACGCGAGGTTATTGCGCGAAATCAGGGTGTAAGAATTGTCGGGCCCCAGGGCGCGACCGAGGTTCTCCACCGCGTCGGACAGGGATGTGACGGCCTCGATGCCCTCGAGCTCCATGACGTACAGCAATCCGGATGCGAGGATCTTTCCGGTGCGCGGGTCGGCGAATAGGTCTCTTGAATAGTCCTGATCGGCAATCGCTCGCAACTGGTCTACGAGATCGAGAGCCTCTCGTCGTTGGCTCTCCCCCTGTGACTCCCGAATGAATACCTCGTTCACCGCCTCCAGGAGCCCGACCGCCTCTTTCTCGATCTGTTCCCGATGCGCCGGTTCGGTCTCCCAGGACTCCCGAATCGTCCGTCCCTGAAGCGGGTGCAGCTCGACTGTCGAGCCGTCCTCCGAGAGCCGGCAGAGCGAGGACTCGATGAGCGCGTTCAGGGCCTCGCGGGCGTCGTCGGATCCCTCATCCGCGAACTCCAGCCAGCGCGCGGGGACGCCGGAGGCGGCGAGCAGGGCGAGAGTCTCGAGCTGGCGGCGCGCGATCGCCGCCTGGCGCGGGTTCCGATTCCTGATCTGCTCGAGCACGCTCTGGAAGGACAGCTGCGCGGCGTCGGCGGCCTCTTGTCGGGAGTCCCCGGCTCCCACCGGACGGGTGATCTCCCCGATGATGGCCCGCACGAGCGCGTCGAAGAAGGGCTCGGCCCCCGCGCCCGCGCTCGGGCGGTGCCTCTGAACCCGTCCGCGGATGACATCCTCGAAGCGGTCGGGATCGCGCGCAATGGTCAGGATGACGGCGTCGTCCATCGCGAATTCGCCCAGGAGGAGTTCGGCCTCGGCCAGCGCGCCCCGCAGCCGATCCGCGTCGACGCCCCGCTCCTCGCACCGGCGCCGGGCGTCGGCGACCCCGGCCTCCAGACGCGGGGCGATCCGCCCGCCGAGAACCTCGGCCGCCTCAGCACCCCGCTTCCCGAGGCCCGCGACGGCGAGCCAGTCCTCGTGCGCCGCTCCGACCGGCGCGGCCGCGCCGTCGGCGGGCGGGGTGGTTGTCATGACTGAGGCTCGCAGCAGGAGGGCGGCCAGGCGAGTGCCGAGCGGGATCAGGGAGAAGGGGACCATGCCGGGAGTCTACGGGATCGGACCGCCGACGGCGTCGGACTGCCACCGGCCACATCCGGCGGACACTCATCCACGGGGAACCGGACCCGGTTGACGAGTGCCCGTATGCCCTCCGGCGGGCATTTTCCACGGGGAAGTCCACGGGGAGGGGACAGGGCGCTTCTCCCCATGGGCGGGCGGCAACCGGGCGTCTATGGTGACGAATGCCACCGATCGGCCGGCGTGAAATCGGCCGACCGCATGCTCCGCATTCCATCGGCCAGAAGAGGTGTCTCGTGCCTTCCGCCAATCGTCCCCTTCCGCCCCGCCGTCGCGTCCTGACCCGCCGTCATGCCCTGACCCTGCCGCTCCTGACCCTCGCCGTCGGCGCCGCGGCCGCCTGCAACGACAGCGTGCCGGTGCCGACGGCGGGCGCGCCCTCGGCGGATGGATCCTCGACGCCCGGCGCGGCCTCGCCGTCGGCCGCCCCGACGGCGGTCGACACCCGCCTCGAGAACGTCCTGGGCGGCCACACCCTCGACGTGAGGATCGGCCCGCTCGTGCGTGTGGACGATTCCGCCTCGATCCTGTGCCTCCACGTCGACCGCCCGTCCGACGACCCGAACCAGGAGGGCGAGCTGAACGCCGGCGACCAGTGGGTCGGCACCATTGTGCATGACCTGACGGCCATCCGGCCCCTGAGACTGATCGATCCCGGCGCCGGCCGCGTCTGGGTGACCACGCGGGGCGCCGTTGCGGGCCTGCCCGGCGTGAAGACGGGCGGGTCGGCCGACTACTACCCGACCTTCGGCGGGGTGGGGGCCGAGGTGACGAGCGTGACGGTCATGCTCAGCGACACGGGCTTCTTCGAGGTGCCGGTCGTGGACGCCGGCGCCGTCCCGGACCTCGATGCGCAGGCGGTCCTCAAGGAGGCGGAGCCCGACCAGAACCGGGCGGCGCCGCTCGCCCTGGAGCGCTACATCGAGGCCGTCGACCGGTCGACCAGCGAGCTGACCACGGACGACTCGGTGAAGGTGACGGTGTCCAACGACGTGTCCTTCGAGTCGGACTCGGCGGATCTGTCGGCCGACGCCGAGGGGATCCTCAAGGGCGTGGCGGACACCATCGCCTCGTACCCCGACGGCGGGACCCTGGCCGTCACCGGCCACACCGATGACGTGGCCGACGACGCCTACAACCAGACGCTGTCGGAGAAGCGGGCGCAGGCGGTGTCGGACCGCCTGGGGCAGCTCACGCCCCTGTCGGCGTGGACGGTTCAGACGACCGGCAAGGGCGAGACCGAGCCCCGCGCCCAGGGCACCGACGACGCGGCCCGCGCCGCCAACCGCCGCGTCGAGATCGTCATCACGCCCACCGGCGGCACCAAGCCGGACGCCCCGCAGACCCCCGGCGAGGGCGACGTGCCGCAGGCGACCGGGCCCAGCGCGAAGGGGCCCGACGGCGTCTCCGTCTCGAGCGGCGCCGACGACCCGGGGGTCACCATCGTCCTGGACAAGGTGACGCGGCGCGGCGGGCTGCTCTTCGGCGAGTTCGTCGTGTCGGGGAACGATCAGAAGCTGAAGTTCCTGCCCACCTACTTCAGGGACTCGGCCGGGTTCGGGCTGAACAACGCCCGCGGCGAGCTCGGCGGCGTCAGCTCGATCGTCGCCGCCAGCGGAGTCACGCTGATCTCCGGCGGGAACTACGTCTTCCCCGTCGACTACCTGCCCGTCGGCGCCGATTCGCACCGGCCCCTGGCCGATCTCAACCTGATCTCCCTGTCCGAGGACGGGCGGAGCGCCCGCATCTGCATGGCGTGGCCGGACACGGGGGAGAAGACGGTGATCGTGGACCGCCCCGCCGACTCGAAGTACGTCCCGGTCCCCTGGCGCCTGACGGACGTGCCCGTCGAGGGCTGATTCGCCGAAACCGGCGGAAAATGTGTTGTCTCATGACTTCTGGCAGTTGTTTGTCTCATGACTTCTGGCAGTGGTCTGTGAGGTTGGTGTAGGGAGTGGGGGGCGGCCAGGTGATGGTGGTGAGGTGGCGTTCGGTGGTCGGGTGGGTCAGGGTGAGTCGGCCGGGGGCGTGGGTCAGTCGGATGGGTTCGCCGGCCCACTGGGTGCCGAGGTAGAGGGTGTGGCCCTGGTAGGACAGCACGCCGCGCGAGCGGACCGTGCGAGTGGTGTGCTCGGGGGCGGCGAGCAGGTCGTCGGGGTCGATGGGGGCGGTGGGTTCGGGCGCCCGGCTCATCCTCGCCCAGGCCGCGGCCGGGGTGCATACGGGGCTGAACGCCTGGTGGGGGCGGTGGTTGTTGTAGACGTCGCGGAACTCGTTCAGGACGATCTGAAGGTCGGTGAGGGTGGTGGCGGGGTGCGCCGCGAGCCATTTGCGGGCGGGGTGGTGGGAGCGTTCGGTCTTTCCCTGGGTCTGGGGGTGTCCGGCGCGCCCGGAGATGGGCAGCACCCCCAGGGACGCCAGGTAGAGCTCGGTGCTGGACAGCAGGCCCCGGCGGTGGGTGTTGAAGGCTGCCCCGTTGTCGGTCAGGACCGCCACGGGCCGCCCGTGGGCGGCGATGGCCCGGGTCAGGACGTCGATGGCGTCAGCGGGGTTCTCCGCCCGTGTCCGGGCGGTCAGGGCGATGCACAGCCGGGAGGCGTCGTCGATGATCTGGTAGACGGTGGCCCTGTCCCCGCCGGTCAGGGCCACTTCGAAGGCGTCCAGCTGCCACAGCTCGCAGGTCCGGGATCGGGCGAAGCGGGTGTAGGACGAGCGGGGCCGTTTGGCCCGTTGGACGCGGGACAGGCCGTTGCGGGCCAGGATCCGGTTGATGGTGGAGACGCTGGGCAGAGGATCCATCCCCTGCTGCTGGAGGTGGAAGCGGATGGTGATGCCGCCCGCGTCCAGGCCCCGGCCGGTCAGTTCGGCGTGCAGGGCCGCCACGGCCGCCTCCGCGTCGGGCCCGTAGCGGCGGTGGGGTCGCCGGGGCGCGCGCGAGGCCGGGTGGAGCGAGGACGTCCCCGACCCCGACCACCGGGAGCGGATGCGGTAGAAGCTGCGCAGCGAGACGCCCATGCGCCGGCAGAACGCCCGCGTGCTCCCGGGGCCCGAGGGGACGAACTCCACGATCTTCAACCGCTTGGAAAGACTGATCTCACGCGCCATGCCCCAGGATCGCCCGAGACGTATCACAACATCTGGCACTGCCAGAAGTCATGAGACATGACACGGGACGTGCATTTCGCCCTCGAGAACGACGATTAAACGGCGGCCCGACGGCATTCAAATGATCCAAGCATACACGAGTGGTCCGAGGAGAACGCCGCCATGAGCCCACTGAATAACTCTCTATCTGGCGAGAAAAACTCGATGAAAAATCAAACAATATTTTATTTTTTTGCTAGAAAATCAACGATACTCGTACGAACAATATCAGCCTGGAGATATTTTTCGCGGTCGGACTCATACGCTTGTTTGAATCCGTAGCATTCAAACATGGCAATTTTTTCGTCGCGAAATATCATAATGCTAACTGTCGGACTTTCATCTCCTTCTCGATCATAAATAGGAATTATGGTAACATCCTCATTGGTCACGTTCTCATATGTTTTTCCGGCGAGAATCGACCACTTTGGTCTGCGTACAGAATTGACTACCATTTCTTGGCCATCAGGGGCTATCGCACGATAGCAACGCCCTTTAAATTGAAGTAGTGGAATTGCTTCACGAATAATATCGCGTATAGCATCCGTAGGAGTCTCTACAATAATTCCATCACGAAGTCCCGATTCGTCCCAACGGCGCGCAGTCGCGTCGGCCTTCTTCATGGCGGCCCGCTTGGCGCGAACCTCATCCGCAAGTCCCATACTATGTATTATAGCCTATCTTCGATGTTTCGCAACCCCCCGACGAGACTCATCGGGGATGCCCGCGAAGAAGGCTCAGTGCCCAGGATGTCGGCAAAGTCGGCGGCTGATTGTCTGACGTTCGGGGTTGTCGGCGTGTTGGCGCGGGTGCGGCGCGGCCCCGCCGGTGACGATGGGCAGTGCTTGAATCAACCTCGCCGCCGGGGGGGTCGCGCCGCCATGCCATCATCCACCACGACCGCCCTGTCGCGCCAGCCCCTGAAGGAGGTCCTGAAGGGCGTGACCGATCCGCGGGACCGGCGGGGCGTGCGCCACCCCTGGTCTCGGTCCTGTGCCTGGCCGTGACGGGGATACTGGCGGGATGCCGCAGCCTGACGGCGATATGGGAGCACGCCGCCGACCTGGCCCCCGCCGACCTGGGGGCCCTGGGCCTGGAGGAGGGGCGGGCCCTGCCCAGTGAGTCCACGATCAGGCGGGTCCTGAAGGACCTGGACCCCGCGGGCCTCGACGCCCGCCTGACCTCCTGGTTCTTCACCCGCACCGGCACCATCGCCGGCCGCAGGGTGATCGCCGTGGACGGCAAGACCATGCGCGGGGCCCGCACCGGCTCCAACCCGGCCCCCCACCTCCTGGCGGCCCCGGGCCGGGCGAGCGGCGTGGTCGTGGGACAGCGCAGAGTGTCGGACAAGTCCAACGAGATCCCTGCCCTGCCCGAGCTGCTCGCCCCCCTGGACCCCGGCGGTGCGGTCGTCACCGCCGACGCCACGGCGCACCCGGAGGAGCACCGCCCAGTGGATCATCTCCCGCGGCGCCCACTACCTCCTGACGGTCAAGGACATGCTGGCCGGGCCTGAAACGGGAGCTGGAGAAGCTGCCCTGGAAGGACGTCCCGGCCGTCTCGAGCGTCGACACCGGTCACGGGCGGCGGGTGCGGCGCACCGTCCAGGCCGTCGAGGCCCCCGCCCGGGTCGACTTCCCCGGCGCCGCCCAGGTGATCCGGATCCGCCGCACCACCACTCACTCCGCGCCCTTCCTTCCCGCGGCGCCAATCCCCGCCCCTGAGCCTCCGGTTCTGGTGAGAAAGGCTCACTCCGCACAGAACAAGTTCTCACCAAAAACGCTCTGTTGATCCAATCACGATAGGAACCGCAGCAAGGATAATAATCCAAACACCCCAAATAATGATCTGACCTTGCCGGTCGAGCAAAACAATGCCAAACAATGCCAGAAAAGCCATAACAATAGATGCTGCAAAAATAAATAAAATAGCTAAGAGAAAAGTGCAGATCGGAATAACGATAGCATGTACGAGGTTGAACCATTTACCGTGCTCGCCGGGCATGATAGAAATTAGAGCTCCGACTGCAAATCCGACCGCCCCTCCGATCAAAGCATAGCTTAATGCGGCCAAAAATGTAGCATTATTTGTCGACAATTCTCCTGTCGAAAAATCCATGCTCGCAAATACGTTCGAGATCATATTCACTGCAATCCAAGTAAGTGCACCAAAGATCGCATACACAAGGCCGCGTCCAAGGATTTCTTTCATATTTTACTTCCTTCACATTACATTCTGATGCACGCAACATATCATCAGGGCCGAAGAGTCGCTGCAAGCGTAATCAACATCAGGCCAGCGGGGCGGCGTTGACGCCCTCGGCCTTGCGGGGGCGGGCCAGCAGG
>ERZ773079.2197-NODE-2197-length-11058-cov-24.387985_pt1 | contig 11058 bp, 15 predicted proteins | sample MGYA00511355_ERZ773079 | MGnify/ENA primary metagenome ERZ773079 (study PRJEB29015, sample SAMEA2737979) | human oral metagenome | biome: human oral; feature: human-associated habitat; material: dental | place: China | collected 2117 ... | reverse complement strand
ACGGTAATGAGTTTCGGAGAGTGAATACTATAAAAAATTACCGACCGCGTGCGTGGCTGCATACATCCTACCTGTGAATCACACGGAACTTCAAAATATTAAAGTGTCAATCATTGTTGTTTAATTTAATAATGTGCGTCTATCTCGATGCCTTTCGGCGTAATTCGTATGTTGTTCACTTTCTGGCGGTCCATCTCCAACTGTTCGCGTATGAGCGTGCGCCAATATAGCGGGTCGTGGTCCATGAGCATGTCGGCGATGCCGCAGCCCACCGAGGGGCGTTCCTTCAGTTCACCCTTGTTCAGTGCCAGTATGAGTGCCTGGTTCTGCCGCAGCGTGTCGCCAACTTGCAGCCCCGAGGTTATCTTACCTTGCTCGTCTCGCCTAACGCGGATAGCGGGGGTGAAATCCGTCAACTGTATGCCGTTCATTGCCTAATGCTTTATTGTCGTATCTTCGTAATCTCCTCGTTTAAGCTGCTGCGCAGTCTTGAGGGGCGGGCCAGTCGGCCCGTGAAAGCCCTGGTGTGTGTGACTATTGAACGCCTGTACCAGTTCGTTAATCTTTTGCGTTAGTTGCTCGACGTTTACCAGCCCGCCCAGCTTGCCGCCGTTTATCGTTATGCTCTCCGCGTGGTCGATGGCCAAGACAACGAGCTGTGTCAAGTCGCCCGACAGGCTGCCCACAATCACCGCCGTGCCCGCCTTGGGCGTTATCAGCATCTGCGCATCTGTTGCAGCCTCGGAGGCGCGTAGTCGCACGTCTGGTACGGCGATGCCGCCAATCTCCACTTCGCAGGTCAAACCGCTAACCTTACGCACGATGCCCTGCATCAGTGTGAGTTGGGCCTTGCCGGCTGCGTTGCGCACCAGTTGCGCCAGTTCCTTGTAGTTGTCCATATTGCGTTTAGCTTAACCTGAATCCAAGTTCTATCTTGCGCACCCCACCGTTTTCGGAGAACTCCGTGGTGACGGCTCGCACGTAATATGTGCCGTCCTTGTGCGGATAGTCGGCGTCGTGCAGCGTGGCCGTATCGCCCGGCACACATTGCGGCACGAGCCAAGTGGTAATGCTGCCGTCGTAACCGTCGAAACTGCGGCGGCGCACTTCGGCCTCGCCGCGCACCTGCATTGAGGCCATGGCCGCAACCCAGGGCCACACCCAGTCGCTGCACACCAACGCGCTGGATGAGGCACTAGCCCTGCCCACCGACTTCTCCGCCCGCATTGCCCGGAACACCCAGCTGCTGCTGCAGCAAGAATCCGGCACGGTGCGGCCCGTCGACCCATGGGCCGGCTCCTACTACATTGAATGGCTCACCGAACAGTTGGCGGAGCGGGCTCGCGCCCACATCGAAGAAGTGGAGGCCGCCGGCGGCATGGCCCAAGCCACCATCGAGGGCATCCCGAAGCTCCGCATCGAGGAATCCGCCGCCCGCACCCAGGCCCGCATCGACTCCGGCCGGCAAGCCCTCATCGGCGTGAACAAATATGTGGTGCCCGAGGACGAGCAGATCGAAGTGCTCAAGGTGGACAACACCAAGGTGCGCGCCGAACAGCTGGCCAAGCTGAAGCAACTTCGCGCCGAGCGTGACGAAGCAGCCGTGCAGGCCGCCCTGGAGGCGCTCACCGCAGCCGCCGCCAAGGAAGACAAAGAGCCCGGCAACCTGGACGAAAACCTGCTCAAGCTGTCCGTGGATGCCGCCCGCGCCAAGGCCACCGTCGGCGAAATCTCCTACGCCCTCGAAAAGGTGTTCGGACGTCACGAGGCGGAGATCCGCACCCTGTCCGGCGTATACAAGGATGAAGTAGGGAAGGAAGGTGCCGTGGGTAACGTCGAAAAAGCCATCGCCATGGCCGACGCATTCGAAGCCGAAGAAGGCCGCCGGCCGCGTATCTACATCGCCAAGATGGGCCAAGACGGCCACGACCGGGGACAAAAGGTGGTAGCCTCCGCCTACGCCGACCTGGGCATGGACGTTGATGTGGGACCCCTGTTCCAAACCCCCGCCGAGGCCGCCCGGGCCGCAGTGGACTCCGACGTCCACGTCGTGGGCGTGTCCTCGCTGGCCGCCGGCCACCTTACCCTGGTGCCGGCCCTGAAGGAAGAACTGGCCAAACTCGGCCGGGAAGACATCATGATCGTCGTGGGCGGCGTCATCCCACCAGGAGACTTCCAGGAACTCTACGATGACGGTGCCGTGGCCATCTACCCGCCCGGAACAGTCATCGCCGATTCCGCCATTGACATGCTGACAAAGCTGTCAAAGCAGTTGGGCCTGGACCTCGACGTCCCGGACGACACCGCGAGCGCCTCATAACCACGGGCTCCTGACCACGGGTTAGTTTCATGACATGCCGGCCACCTGTTCCATCATGTGGCCGGCATTGACATTCAGAGCCACAAAATCTTCAAAGGAAAGCACCAACCACCATGACCATTGACGACGAATACCTCGAACACCACCTCGGCTCCCTCATGACCACCGCCGGCACCGACCTGGGCGAACAGACCGCCGTGGCCCCAGAAATCGTCACCCGCGCCCGCCGCCGCATTGATGTCGATGAACTGTTCACCGGGGTACGCGCAGGCGAACGCACCCACATTTCCCGGGCCATCACCCTACTGGAATCCACCGCCCCCGCCCACCGGGTGCTAGCGCAGGAACTCCTGGTCAAACTCTTGCCCTTCACCGGCAACGCGCTACGGGTAGGCATCACCGGGGTGCCCGGCGTAGGCAAATCCACGTTCATCGAGGCCCTAGGCATGACACTCATCGGCGATGGCCACAAGCTTGCCGTGCTAGCCATCGACCCGTCGTCAACAAAAACCCGCGGCTCAATCCTGGGGGACAAAACCCGCATGGCCAAACTAGCCCGGGAAGACAATGCGTTTATCCGCCCATCGCCGTCCGCCGGCACCCTAGGCGGCGTAGCCAAAGCCACCCGGGAATCCATGGTGGTGTTCGAAGCAGCCGGGTTCGACGTGATCCTGGTGGAAACCGTGGGCGTGGGCCAATCCGAGGTAGCGGTCTCGCAAATGGTGGACTGCTTCACATTCCTGGCGTTAGCAGGCGCCGGCGACCAACTCCAAGGCATCAAAAAAGGCATCCTAGAGATGGCGGACCTGGTGGCAATCAACAAGGCCGACGGCCCAAACCTGAAGAACGCAAAACGAGCCGCCCGGGAACTATCGGCAGCCATGCGCATGGTCCGACCCGAAAACGCCTCATGGCACCCACCCACAATGACCATGTCCGCCGTCGAACACGAAGGCATCGACACATTCTGGAAACACGTGCAAGACCACCACAAGGCCATGCTAGAATCCGGCGCCTTCGAACACACGCGCAGAGAACAACAAGTGCAATGGATGTGGTCCATGGTGCATGAAACCCTATTACAGCGGCTGAACACCAATCCGAACGTGGTTGCGACCCGCAAGCTGGTAGAATCCCAACTCCGGCAGGCACAAATCACCCCAACCCTGGCGGCGGAAAAGATTCTGGCGGCGTTCGACCATGAAGACTAGCGCCTCAACCCTGTGGTGCTTGAAAATCGCCGCATTCATCACATTCGGCACAGTCGCCCTCGGGGCAGTGGTATGCGCCACCTATTCGAGCGCGGCATGCCCAAACTGGCCAGGCTGCTACTTCGGACAAATCCTACCCCGGGGCGAACTCAATCCAATCATTGAATTCACGCACCGAGTATTCGCCATGTCAACCCTGCCGGCGCTCCTCGTCGCCGCGGTTATGGCGCGGAAGCATCCACTCCGGGTGGTGCGCATCCTACCGTGGTTTGCGGTGGCTGGCGCCCTGGGCGCGGGCATTTTCGGCATGTTCACCATCAAAACAGGGTTGACACCCATCCAGGGCATGGCCGACCTGTGGTGTGCACTCATGTCCCTGGTGACCATCGTGATCACCCTGGTTGCGGCGCGCCGGGTGGAGCTGGAACAGAATCGTCGGATAGCCCAGTTGGCGTACGGGGTGCTGGGCGGGCTGTTTGTCCTGCACGGCCTGGGGGTTCTCACCGCGGCCGTGGGCTCGTACACCCGGTGTATGGGGTGGCCGTTGTGGCTGGTCAACGACATGGATAAGACGCCAGCGCTGCAACTCGCCCGCGTGGTGTTGGCCGTGATTATCCTGGTAGGCATGGGGGTGTTGGCGTGGCGCACCAAGATGATCCTGCCCCTGGCCATGCTGCTGGCCGTCGAGCTGATTCTCGGGGTGATTATTCGCGTGACCGGGCTCAATGGGCTCCTCGGGTCGCTGTATGGCATCACGGCGGTGACCATTGTTGCGGCCGTGGCATGGGTGGCCGGCCGCTACCGGCTGTGAGCTTTTCGACGGTCTCCTGTCAGGGATATGCCAGGTTTTCGCCACTAAAACTCTAATAGGCTGGTGGGAATCTGGCATGGGTGCGAAAGTGATTCTCCAGTTTCATTGCGCAGAATGAGAACCAATGTTGTAACAAACCAACTGCGAAATTGAAGGAGAATCCCATGTCGAACCGTAAATCTCTCACCATGATTGTTGCCGGACTTTCTACCGCCCTGGCGCTTACCGCCTGTAGTAAGACTGTTGATGCTGCGACGTTTCCCACGGCGTCGATAAGCAATGTGGCCTACAGCGAGCAGGAAGCGAAACAGCTGCCCAGCGATGGCACCATCACCGAGGCGGGCGTGTACAAGGTGAGCGGGAATGTCACCACGCCGATTACCGTCAACGCCCCAAAGGACGCTTCCGTGGTGCTGCGGCTCGATGGGGCCACCATAAACTCCACGGTGAGCATCAAGCAGGCGGGGGATGTGGTGCTGTATGTGGCTGGGGACTCCAGTATTAGCAGCACCGACGGCCATGGGGTGGATTCGAAGAGTAACCTCACGATTGATGGGCCCGGCAAGCTCACCGTCACGTCGAAAGACAAGGACGCCATCCATTCGGACGAAAACCTGACCGTCACCGGCGGCACCCTGGAGGTTTCCGCGGGCGACGACGGCCTGAAGGCGGTGAAGAACCTCACGATTGATGGGGGCACCATGAACGTGAGCAAGTCGAACGAGGCCCTGGAGGCACTCAATGTGACTATCAATAACGGTACTGTGACCACGCATTCTACTGATGATGGGGTGAATGCTTCGCTTGATGACGGCCTGGCGGATCAGAACGCCACTCCCTCGATCACTATTAATGGTGGCATTGTGAAGGTTTATGCGGATGCTGATGGTTTGGACTCCAACGGTAATCTGACTATCACCGGTGGCACTACCACGGTGGTCGGCCCGACCAGTATGGATAACGGTAGTTTCGACGCGGACGGCACGTTTACTATCACCGGTGGCACAGTGGTCGGTATCGGTAGTGGTGGCATGCCGCAAACTCCCACGGCCGGGCAGGGGTGGATCCAGCAGAATGTGACGGTGAAGGCCCAGGACCAGGTGAAGGTCACTGATAATAATGATACTGAGGTGGTGTCGTTGACTGCGGAACAGGCTGCGACCTCGTTGTTTGTGTCGACGCCGCAGATTATGGAGGGGCAAACCTATAAGGTGATTAGTGGTTCGGCCACGGTTGAGGTGGTGGCTGGGGAGAATGCCCAGGGTGGGTTCGGCCCTGGTCCTGGTGGGGTTGGTGGCCCGGGCTCTGGCGGCAGTAATGATCTTGGTGTGGTGCCTCCGGAGAATGGCGATCTGCGGGCGCCTGCTCTTACTGGTAGTAGTCGTCGTGGTGAGACGAACCAGCCGACGGATGACTCATCCTCATAACAGTGGGGGAGTAGTAGCAGGTAATAGGCTTCCTCGGCCCTTGGTTTACGCACCCAGGGGCCGGGGGTTTTGCTGTAGCTATTGCTTTGTGGGGGTTGTTCAATGAGTTGATCATTATCATAATATTCCCTGTTAGTTAATGACTTGGTATCCGTAGTCTCAACTAGCAGGGAGTAGTTTATTAACTATCACACACAACCCTGGGCCGTGTTAATCATCGTACATATGGTTCGATGTGGTATACCTTCATTCCCCGTAGCGATTCTAGGTCGACTGCCGGGTCCATTGCCGCGAATTTGCGCAGATCCGATTGCCCAAGAGCAATGATAGGATCATCTAAATCAGGATTATCAAAATCCCTATCATTAACCCACAACGCTAAAAACGGCCTCTTTAACTCCAGATCAAGCCACGCACCAGAATTCACTAAATCATCTAAAAGCAAATCACCAGTATAATCAGATATCCCCGGATACCGCCCTAACACTGCCGGGGGACGCGCCTCATCAGCAACCCGATCAAACAAATCCTTAGCCATTACCATCACCTAGATCTTTTGGTTTTGTTGTTCATCATCGTAAACGAGTTTCACCTTCATTCCTCGTAGTGATTCTAGGTCGACTACTGGGTCCATTGCTGCGAATTTGTGTGCGTCTGAATTGGTAAGAATCTCAATGGGATCATCTAAATCAGGATTATCGAAATCCTCCTCATTCACCCACAACGCTAAAAACGGCCTTTTCAGTTCCAGGTCAAGCCATGCACCAGACTCTACTAAATCATTCAAAAGCACCTCGACAAAATAGTCGGCTATCCCTGGATACCGCCCCAACACTGCCGGGGGACGTGCTTCGTCAGCAACCCGATGGAATAAACTTTTAGGCATTACCATCACCTAGATCTTTTGAGTGTTGTTCGTCATCGTACATATGGTTCAATATGGTATACCCGCATTCCTCGTAGCGATTCCAAATCAACTACTGGGTCCATTGCCGCGAATTTGCGCACATTCTCCTGGTCAAGAGCAATAATAGGATCAGCCCAATCAGGGTTATCGAAATCCTCCTCATTCACCCACAACGCTAAAAACGGCCTTTTAAGCTCCAGATCAAGCCACGCACCAGACTCCACTAAATCATCCAAAAGCACCTGCTCAAAATTCTCATACAACCCATACCGCCCCAACACCGCAGGCGGACGTGCTTCATCAGCAACCCGCTGAAACAAACGTTTAGCCATTACCATCACCTAGATCTTTTGGTTTTGTTGTTAATCATCGTAAACGAGTTTCACCTTCATTCCCCGCAGCGATTCTAGGTCGACTACTGGGTCCATTGCTGCGAACTTACGCACATTTTTCTGGGTACGACCAATAATGGGTTCTCTCCAACTATCAGTGTTGTCGAAGTCTTCATCATTTACCCACAAAGCCAAAAATGGTATCTTTAACTCCAGGTCAAGCCATGCACCAGACTCTACTAAGTCATCCAAAAGTACTTCAGTAAAATAATCAGGCATTCCTGGATACCGCCCCAACACCGCAGGCGGACGGGCTTCGTCAGCAACCCGCTGAAATATATCTTTAGCCATTATCATCACTACCTTGAGGAAATTCTTTAGGTATAAGATTACCTGTCAAGTGTCAGTATTTGCAGGCACTTACGCTTAATAGTGACCTTGGGTTGTGTTGTTCATCATCGTAAACAAGGCAGCTTATCCAGTTGCTGGGAAATTATGGTTCAGCTTCTTAAGGCATTAACCCACATCACTACTCCCTGAAAGTGTAAGGAAAAACAAGATAGATGACGTGTTCTTTTCGATTCGTCATCTGTTGGCGTGGGTTGGTTTTCCAGTAGCTGAATAAGCTTCGTTATACTGGAAAATCTTATTGCCCTTGGGAAAAAATTTCCTGTACCTCAGTGTCAGTGGTGTTTCCCCACCAGCAGATTGTGCTGGGGGTGTTCTCGTACACATAAAATGCCATGCGTTCCTTGGGCCACCAGACGTTATCGATTTCTACTACAGGTGTGGAACCAATCTTTGCTAGCTCTTGGGCGAAAGATTCTGCGGACATGTTGGTGAGGTCAATGCCTTCGAATGTGTCGCCATGAAAGAGTATGGCTACTTCAACGCATTCTACTTCTCCAGTGATTTCATTTTGATCCACCCCGATAAGGTAATTATTTCTGTCTAAGACCAGGTAGCCTCGGATAGCTCCAAAACCAATGGTTGTGACGTTCTCTAATGATTCCTGGAACTTGCGAAACGAATCATTGATGGAATATCGGGGGATCCCGGTCTTTTTAAAATCCATTAGTTTATTCTATTCCTTGGAAGATGTTCCACATTGTTTCATTATTCGTCTCGATATGCCCGTCCACAATTTTTGGGAATCCACTAGTGCTTCTGCCTTAAGGTTAGTAGAGCTCGTCGCGTGAGTCGTTGACGCATAGGAATTCCATCCAATAGTCTTCTTTATCAAATGGTTGATCGTAAATCTCTACTGTATAGGTGAGTAGTGCGCCGGCGTTGACGAGTTCTTTGTCGATGTTAAACGGGCCGGGTCGCTCTTCGTTGGTTCCTATGAACGTCGCTGGAGAATAGTCGTAGGCTAGAAGAGGCTTCGCTTTGTCTGGGAATGTCGTATCATCGCTCACCATTACCCTGCTTCCCAGAGCGGTATGGAGGGAGCGAAAGAATGCGCCTGCGGGATCACTTTCGGGATCAGAGCAGTCAAATTCCACCAACCCGATAATGGGCTTTCGAAATAGAAACCCGAGCGGTGTGTCTGTAAAATCCCAATGCCAGAGCAGTGCACAACCATGTTGACGCGTCATGTCGGAAAATTTTTGCAGCGTCTCGAACTTGAAGAAAATATAGAAATGCAAGCTGGTATCTTGCGCTACCTGGTGGCGCAGGGCTGTGAGCATGTGTTTTTCGTCGGGCTTTTTTCGCCAAAACATATATTTGGAATACATTGAGCAAGACTTTCTTGTAAAGGTTTATTCGGCCACGGGGTACGTGACTTTTGTGACCCCTTCCTATGCTTCGTCGAAGTTTTGGGGCCAGAGCACGTGATCCGGGGTGGGAACTACCGTGATATATCCGACTTCGAGCAGGGGGAATTCGTATGGTAGAGGGTCGATGAGGTCGGGTTCTAATACGAGTCCGGGGTATTGCGGGGAGACGAAACATTCGCCTAGTTCGTTGTAATAGAACCCCAACCCTAGGTTTTCGACCTGGGTTGTGGGCATCCCAATGCGGATGACGTTTTGGAATGCGCCTTGAAAGCCGGGGAGGGCGGCTATTCTGTCGATGCGGCAGGTAGGCATGTGCACCCGAAACTCGATGAAGCAGTCCACCAACTCGTACACGATGCTGTTGTGGCTAGCCATCCAATAGTGCAGGTTTCCTGATGTTTCCTGGTAGTGGGTGATGTCGTCCCAATAGTGGGCGAGGGGACTACCCAGCGTGATGCCGCCCAGGGATTCGCCGGGGATGATGTTGGTGTCTGTGTGGAAAGGCATGGGCGACCACCATGAGGTTGGGTACATGAGGTATGTGCGCATGCTAGCACACGGGAAACAGCAGCGTGGGAGCGTCGTAAAGCAAAAACCCAAGGAAGAATACTTCAGCGGGGGTAGCTAAGAAAGTAATAATTTTTCCAAAAGAGTACCGTTTGTGCCGGTTGCGGGGGTGATATTTATGTGCTACGGGGGGAGCATGCCTATGTAGCTTAAATCTAGATAACGTAACCATAAAATTCCTCTATGTTTAGAGTGAACTATTATCTATGTGTAAGGAGGGACGCTATGTCGCGCCTGAAAAGATTGACGGCGATTATCATGGCGCCGGTGCTGGGATGCACAGTCCTGGCCGCCCCAGGTGTTGCCGCGGCGGCGGAAGAAACCACGGATTTGAAGATGAACTGTTTTATCAAGCAGGGGCCGGCGAAATCCTACAGTAACGACGTCAACGGCGCGTACTCACAAGCGTGGGTATGGCAATTGGCGGAATACGACTTTTCCATGTCGCTCACCGCCGACGCGCCAGCAACCGCTGTGGTAGGGCAACCGGTGACGTATTCGATCAAATCCAGCCAGGTCACACTTAGTAACCCCATAAAGTGGCGGTCGTGGTGGTCAATGAGGTCACTATCATTCCAGGATCTGTCCCAAGGCCGGCTCCTCATCAACGCCCCGGAAGGCGCAACGAACGTGAGTGTCACCGGGGATAATGCGAAGCTGAACGGGAATGTGGTGCGGGTTGGCGGTGACACCGATACCGACCACATATCCGCGGGCTCCGACGCCCCTAACCAGATTGGCCAGCTGCAATCCGGTGGCTTGGCGGGCCGGGCTGGGTCTAAAAACTACACCATGGACTTCTCGGGCTTCGACCTCACCTTCACCCCCACCCAGGCCGGTGACCTGCAACCAATCCTGCCCCGCACCACCCTGCCCAGTGATGGGAAGAGCGGTGTTGCTGCATCCCAGACCATGTTTACTGCCTTTGCCCATATGAAATACAACAACAAGGAGGAAGGCAATTACCTGTTCCGCTGCACCCCACGCGAGCCAGTGCAGCTGCCCAAAGTGCACGTCGTCCAGGTGGGCAGCGTCACCCTAAAACCCCAGCCGAGCACGGTTGTGGCGGGGGAGAAGGTCACCTACACCGCCACGGCCCATGACACGGACGGCAACCCGGTTGCCGGGGCAAACGCCACCATCACCATCGGCGGGAAAGCCTTCAACGGTGTCACCAACGATCAAGGCGTATTCACCCAAGAATTCACAACTGAGCAGCCGGGACAGTTGGCTGCCACTGCAGCCGTGAGCGATGTGACCTCTGATCCGGTGACGGTGACCGTGCAAAAACCGGCGCCGGTGGCGAAGAAGATCACGCTGACCGTGCCGGAAACCGCCAAGGTGGGCGACGACGTGACCGTTACTGCCCAGGTGCTTGATGACGAAGATCAGCCGTTCGACCAGGATGCCGTGGATTTGGCCCTGGGGGATGCGGCACCGGTCGCCATGACAAAGACCCAGACTGGCACGTTTGAATACACATTCAAGCCGGAGGCTGTGGGGAATCTGGCGGTGAAGGCCACAGCCGGTACACTCGCCGCATCGGGCATGATCGCGGTGTCGCCGAAGGATTCCGAAGTCGTCAACGAGCTGCGGGTTCTCCCCGAAACTCAGACTGTGACGGTGGGGGAGCAGGCCACGGTGACGGCCAAGGTGATTGCCAAAGACAACTCCGAAATGACCGGCCAGCCGGTGACATTCA
>ERZ773079.2195-NODE-2195-length-11072-cov-10.183081_pt1 | contig 11072 bp, 11 predicted proteins | sample MGYA00511355_ERZ773079 | MGnify/ENA primary metagenome ERZ773079 (study PRJEB29015, sample SAMEA2737979) | human oral metagenome | biome: human oral; feature: human-associated habitat; material: dental | place: China | collected 2117 ... | reverse complement strand
CGGAGGCGCGCATGCACGTGCGCGTGGACACGCCCTTCTACACCGGGCGCCGCGTTAGCCCGCAGGAGTGGGCCCAGCGCCAGCCCTGGGCCTGAGCGGCCGGGGACCATTCACGCGTTGGGGGACAGGATCTCGTCCCCCAACGCGCAGGACGTCCCCGAACGTGTGAGATGTCCTCGTTTGCGAGGGGTGGCGACGAGGTATCTGCCGGCGCTGCTGGTGGAGGTCGAAGCAGGGGGCGGCTACCTATGCGGTGCAAGCCAGTGAGGAAATCGAATTCGCCATATTAATCAGGTTGCTTTCGACCGGGGTTCCAAGAACGTATCCTAGAATGGTGATTGAGATGAACTGCCCTTGCCCGCACTGGTAAACAAGCTCTGCGTCAGCAGATTCCGTGGATACTACGAGTCCGCTACCTCGGGGGGCTGACTGTAGAACAAATGGTTTCGCCCCGTTCTTCTCGGTCGCGATCTTGTCTGAAGGGACGTTGCTGCTATCCGCATGACCGTAGACTATCCTGAGAATATTTTCATTTGAGTTCATAATGGTGCAGGTTGTGTAGTTCTGGAGATGCACTGAATCGTAGGTCAAGTCGTCTCCGTAGGAACCCAGCAACGCCTGTACGCTTCGATCGGGGATGCCAGAGCACGTTTGAGCGGAACCGCTCGGAATGACGCTGGGAACCGTGAGGTCAGGCATCTTCTTGCGAGTGTGGCCGTCGCGGCTCCTTAGTAGGTGCCAAGAGACTCCTATCAGCACCAGAAGGGTCACCGTCAATAGGGCGGCAAGTATGGCGCGGGCGGGCGACTGACGCTGCGTTCGAAGTGTATTGCTGTCAGGGCTGGAGTGGGGATCACGTCCGTTCACTTGATGTTGTCCATCTGTTATAGGATGTGTGTTTCCTGGAAAGTCTATTGGTTGATAGCTCTCGCTCGACTGTCTTTCGGTGCCCGTGGCCGTCTCAGTTCTGGCGGGGGCTGGTGTGGTTGGTGGTCAGGGTCTGGACCTCGGCGACGGGGAGGTTGACGGTGCTGGTGGTGGTGAGTCCTGGCAGGGTGCCGTTGGCGCCGTCGCTGCCGGTGTAGGTCACGCTGTAGGCCACGGATACCGTCAGTGGTGTGGTGCCGCCCAGGTGGGCTGAGCTGCGGTTGAAGGAGATGGTGCAGGGGCTGGAGCCCTCGGGCATGCCGGAGTGCCAGGCGACTCCGAAGCCTTGGCAGGAGGCCTTCCCGTCGGGGGCCGACAGCTGCAGACCTGCTGACGATGCTGTCACTGTGGCCGTGGTCGGGCCGGCGGTGGCGGTGGCGGTCACGGTCTTGGGCGTGGAGCCGGTGGCCCACACCCAGGTGTCCATGCCCACCAGGGTCGCGCCCTGGGAGCCGACCTTGGGGTTGGTCTCCACTGTCGGGGCCGGCAGCTTGATCGCGTTCCACGCGGCCCGGGCCAGAGTGGCCCCGTCCACCGGGACTCGTGGCGGCTGCTGACCGGCCGGTACGAACACCGACGTGGGATTGTTGTTCACCTCGAAGAAGTTGTACATGATCCAGCCGAAGCTCTCACTGTCGGGAGCCCGCTCCTTCTTGCAGTCAACGAAGTACCAGTTACCGTCCTCCTGGCCGTGCTTCTTCCAGTCAGGAAAGTCCCTGGCCCCGACGTAGTCAGCACGCTTCTTCTTCTCAGCGTTCCCTTGGGCCTCCTTGTACCAGTCCTCCATGTGCTTGGCCACAGCATGACCGGGGACAGGATGGGCGTAGAAGCACACCGGCAGGACCGTGGTGGTGGCCTGCGTGGACCACGACTCACTACCGCCACCATCACCGCCCCCGCCCCCAGGAGCCGCCGATTCTGACGTCACCGAGATCTGCACCTCATACCCCGCACCCTCAGACCCCGACACCGACGGCGTCACACCGCCACCGCTTTCACGCGCGTTGGCTGACGCTGGACTTGCGGGAATAAGTGCGCTGGCACTCGCAAGCGACACGGCCACCATGAGCTTGAAAAGTTGTTTGTTCAGCAAATGTCCGTCCCCTTCTTATCAAGCGAAGCAACCTTCCACGCGCCGTCAGTCAGCTTCACCGAGACAAGAAAAGAATATTTGTGTCGCCAGTCAGGTTGTGTAATGTCTTTACCCGACTCTGAGACCTGTTTTATCTGGGTCTGATCGGAGCACACGTCGACCGCGGCGTCGCTATCCGACTGCATCTCTACGGACTTAATCGTCACCCGCGACGTTCCGACTTCACGCCCACCCGACTCCTGGGCCTCACGGTAGCTTTTGCGGTATTTTTCCAAGGCAGTGCCGGTGGTGGAGGCCTCAACCGCTGACATGTCGCCATCAAGGTCACGGTATGCCTCCCACGTCGCCCTGTCGTAGGCGAGATATCCCAGGGCGGCCTGGGTCTGGGTGGTGTCCAGCCCTTGGGGGACGAAGTCCACGTAGTAGCCGATGGACTCATCAGTCAGCGCCTGAGCATCCAGAGTCGTCGGTGCCGCCGAGGCCTTCGAGGACGCCCCGCCCGAGGCAGACGCAGACGCCGTCGAACCACCACTAGTGCCCGCAGTGTTGAGCGGCGGGATCGTCCCTCCACCCTTCGGGCTGCTCGACGAGCACCCCACCAGGGCCAATGAGGCAGCCAGCGCGCCCGCTCCCAGTGCGGTCGCGGCACGACGGCGACCAGGCAAACAGACAAGGGAACGAGCCATGAGGAAGCACCTCCACGATCAGGCCGAGCACAGTCCCCGGCACAGCAGCAACCCCTCGACCCTACCGGCCGGTCACAGTAATGTCACGGCCCCGACCAAGGCCACCCCCACCTCCCTGCCAACCTGTGCCTTGGTCAGCGTACTCAGCCGGTCAACGGTGAGACATCTGCATAGTGACGCCCTCATCCAACAACTCGACGGTGTCCCAGGGACGACGTGGTTCTGAACCAGGAGCGGGTCGTTGACAGGGGGTCGGCAAAGTCGGTTTAGGTGGTTGGTTGGGTGAGTAGCTTGATGGCGCGTTTTGGTTGTCGTGACAGGGCTATGGTGGTCGAGGCGATACAGGCACTGGGGCCGTGGGCCAGGCGTATGAGGCCGGGTGGCCAGGTTCCTTAGGGCGGCCATGTTCTCGGGGCCGTTGGCGGTGCGCAGCTGGTGGTGGTCCTCGCCCGTGACCACGTCACGGACCGACATGGAGCCGGTTGTCTATCTTCCAATGTCCCCGGACCCAGGCGGCAACCTGCTCGGGTTGAGCCTGTCCCATGGGTAGGGAACAGACCCGGGTAGACCACCTCCACAGTCGTCCTCTTGGCGCTACCGCCGCCGTTGTTGCCCGTGCTCCTGCGATCCTTGGTGGTTCGGGTGCGCCGGACCTGGACCACCTGAGCCGCTCCGGGGAAGTCCACCCAGGTGGGAGCCCAGGTCGCCTCGGGCGGTGCGCCGCACTCGCCGCCCGTGAGAGACGTCGCCCCAGGAGGTGGACGAGACGTCCTTGTCAGGGCAGCTTCTTGAGTGTCCTGCGCAGGGTCTTCTGACTGCCCAGAGGCGTGAGCACGTAGTGACCGCCCTGCTGGGCGGGTCCACTCGACGGTATCAGTCTGGGTGTGCATCGCATCGGCGCTCACCACCACCCCGTCCAGGTCGAGGGGCTTGAGCAGTTCCCTGAGCGCGGGGATCTCGTTGGACTTGTCCGCCCACACCTGCCTGGGCAAGGACAGTGCTCGTGGCCTGGTCCAGGGCCGCCAGGAGATGAGGTGCCGGATCCTTGCCCGTGCGGGCTGCGCGCATGGTCTTGCCGTCCACCGCAATGACTGTTCTTCCTTCGATGGTGCCACTACGTGTACACAACCAGGACCTCACATGAGTGTCGAGGTTGGTGGGGTCCAGGTCCTGGAGCACCCGCCGGATGGTCGACTCCGACGCAAGAGCCTGTCCGACCTGAAGGCCCAGGGCCTCCAGGTCGGCGGCGGTCAGGTCCGTGGCGTGCTCCCATATCGCTGTCAGGCTCCGACAACCGGCCAGCACCCCCGTCACGGCCAGGGACAGCACCGTAAGGCAGATCATGGCCTACCCCGCGCCTGTCGCGGGGACCGGTAAGGTTCCTTAAGAACCTGGGCCAGGGGCTGGCGCGACAAGGCGGTCGTCGTGGAAGATGACATGGCGGCGTGACCTCGCTGGTGACGGGATTGAGTAGACGCCTTCATCGTCACCATGCGGGTCACGCCGCGCCCGCACCAACACACCAGACCCATTAGAGATCAGACAACCACCCACCGACTATGCCGACCCCCTGGGGTCGTTGATGGGACCTAACGACTGCGTCACCAATATTTCTGCACATCTGCGGGGCATTCGACGTCGTCTCCTCGCGTCGCGAACCACACAGCACCGCGCAGTCTCCTTGCCGACGAGCAAGCACAACCTGAGAACTCACAATTCTACCTCTCTTTGCCTAAGACATCAGCCATTTACCATAACTAGTAGAATCAGAGTACATTGTGATTGTGCTGGTATCGCTACAAGCCGTAGTCGACCTCTGGGGCGCATTTTGCACGACAGCGCGACATTTGCCAAAAGACGTCATTTCGACTTAGCTGCCTGGTAGTCATTATCTCCGACTAGAAGAGGATCCACCTGTTCCCTTCCCCGGTCAAGCCCATTGCCCACACCTTTCTCCGCCAGGTCATCCACCCTTCCATCTATCTTCGCACTGCGATGCCGCCAGTTAGTTACAGAGCTATTATGCTCAGGGTCAATTTTTTGGTCATCCTTGAGGACAATTCCTTCATCCACGGCAGACTTATTCACTTCCTCGGAGAATAAATTATGTTCCGCAGCATCAGAGTACGCCTGGGCCTCTAGCCTATTTCTCACGCTAACATCCTTGCTTGGAGCGTTGGCCTTAGTTCTGATATCCCTCACCACGCTCTCGGCCACCAGCGGCTGAGCAAATGCGGTCGACACACCTGCGCTCGCCCCAATGAGGGCAGCAGCAGGTGCGGCCATACCTGCCGTACCTACAGTCACCACGCCCATCAAGACCGCCCCAAATATTGTTGACGCAGTGTTAAACGTACTCTCTTTACTGACCTTATTCTTCTTGTTGTGCTCATAACGAGTCTCGGCGATCTGTTCAAGGAAGCCCTCACTACTCGCCGCCTTATTATATTCATCCGACAAGGTTGAAAACTGAGGATCCTTGCTTAATTGCTCATCTATCCGCTTTTGGTGGTAATCCGCCAGTTTAGCCGCGATGGTCGCGGCCGCATCCTCGTTATCTATAATCCGATATAGCAGTGATGCGGCCTGTTTTTCGGAGCACGACATTCTAGGGCCAGATATGTCATCTGATGTCATTTGCGTTCCACCGGCCATTGAGGCAACTTCCTCTGGGCTGTTCGCAAGAACAACTCCTAGATTCCTTTTTGACTTTTCCGGAATATCATGAAAGTAGGTATTTGCTCCGTACTCGTCGCTACTAAACAGTTTGATAACTTCTCCGGAGAGCCAGGTCGCACGTGCGTCCGCATTTTTAAGTCCGGCTTGATCGTCCGTCAGATTCCTGTAGCCTGAAGCTGCTGCTAAAGCTGCTGTGAACGCGTTGGTGCCGAATCCGTAGTAGAATTCTCCATCCCAGGTTCGCTTTTCTAGTTTCAGCCACCGTTCAAGTGTTGCCTGACTCGGAGTCACTTTTCCCTCAGAATCGACCGTCACGTCGTTGGCAAGATATTCTAATGCAGCCTCGGGATTACGTGCCATTGCATTCATCGCACCAGCCAAGATATCGGCCGTGTACTCCTTTCCGGCAAAATTTCTGTTTCCGTTGCGACTAGATGCGTCGGGGTCGTTTTCGGCCTTGCTAGCTAATGACGTCAGAAAGTCAGTACCGAACTTCGGCATCTCAAAGGGCACTGGCTGTTTGTTCTCGTAGGACAATACGTATGTCAGCGCCCATCTACGATCTTGGTGCCACCAGCTATCGACCTGTTTACCATCATTCGCATATATCTCTTGAGCCAGTTTTCCTCCGTTGACTTCATCTTGGGAGGCGGCCGCAAGGATGTGAATCATACTGTTTAGCCACGGAGAGCCGTCGTTGGAGTCAACTGGGCTGATCATATCCAAATAAACGTGAATTCCACTATCGTTCTTGTCAACACCTGGCTGTTCGCCGAGTTCGTGAATATAAGCCAACGCATACACTGGGTTATCTTGATACTTTTCTCTTGAAACGTATGTTGGACGGGCAGAATTCTTCCCGTTGTGCCGGTCATAGTCGGCTTTTGCGTCTGCCTTTGCTTCCTGTATAGCTGTAATGTTGTGCTCTCTTACATTGGCGCTAGTGTCTTCCAGTCCGTCAGGCAGGTAGTAGCCACATTCAACGTCTGTGTTGAGCCTACCGCTCTGACGATTCACAACTTCAACACTCACCTTGCGGGTTTCAAGTGATTCTCGAAGGCTTGACAGCTGACTGGTCACGCGCGCCATGGTAGAGTTGTCAGAGACAACATCCCAAATCTGAGCAGGATCCTCGAAATTCACTTTAGCGCGCACAATATGCCGACTTGAATCGGCGTCAATAATCCAGTACCTTAGGTTGTTGATAAATGAGCCGAGTTTTATTACGTCTACTTTGATGAACGTCATCATACGCCTCTGTGAAATAATGTTATCTGTTACCTCTTGTTGAAAGGTGTGTTTGTTATGGAACTCTATCCCATTTGTCTTTCGCTTCTTCGCTACTAGGCGTCACCTTAGGTTCTGGATCGGTTATTTCTGGGGATAACGCATGACTCACGTTACTATTAACAATGTCCCATTGGTCCCGAATGTCTTTCACGTTTGATGTGATATCGACTTCAAACTCGTCGGCTTTTGTCGACTGCCATGCATCGGATAAGTCCTTAGTGAATCCGTCCATCCCGCTAGTATTTGAATCGATAGCCTCGGTTCTGGGCGTGCCATCCACAGGCCTAGGATTTTTTTTGACCGTCGATATGGCGGTATCCGTTGCCGTCTTAATCCGTTCTAAAGCAAGTCTTTTCTTGTTGTCTGCTGTCCGCTGCTCTTCAGGCATTTTCTTTCCATTCTGTGTAATTTATGGCAGCAATCTCGCGTTTGGTTCATTATGTCATGGAGTAAGGATGCTGACCATTATGGGTAATGGTCGTATCACGTGACTCTACAGTTTGGTGTCTTGCAACTACTTTTCAGTACGGTTTGGTAGTTGTGTGCACGTCTAACCAGTGGCGCCAGTTTTGGCTGCGCTGTATTTTGGGACTGAGACATCAATGGCTCTCGGGAGTTGGGCTGGGAAGTTGGGGATGTCGTTAGATCCATGGGGGACTGAGGGCGACTCCGGTTCAAGTCTTCCTAGCGGTAGCAATAACGTTGCGGTACATACCTCCAATCTATGTTGATACTGCCGCGAAGGCCTCGAACGTGTCTCGACCTTCGTCGCCCCCGCACCGGTCGGCTCAGTTCTGTCGGGGGTTGTTGTGGTTGGTGGTGAGGGTCTGTACCTCGGCGACGGGGAGGTTGACGGTGCTGGTGGTGGTGATAGCCGGTAGGGTGCCGCTGTTGCCGTCAGTGGCGGTGTAGGAGGCCGAGTAGGCAACCTTGATCGTCAACGGCGTGGCACCACCCAGGTGAGCCGAGCTGCGGTTGAAGGAGATCGTGCACGGACTCGACCCCTCGGGCATGCCGGAGTGCCACGCGATGCCAAACCCGGTACAAGACGCTTTCCCGTCGGGGGCCGACAGCTGCAAACCAGACGACCCCGCCGTGATAGTGGCAGTGGTGCTACCAGCAGTGGCCTTAGCAGTCACACTGGTCGGAGTGTTACCAGTGGCCCACACCCAGGTATCCATCCCCACCAGGGTCGCACCCTGGGAGCCGACCTTGGGGTTCGTCTCCACCGTCGGAGCTGGGATCTTCACCGCGTCCCAGGCGACCTTCGCCAACCTGGTCCCCGAGATATACGGCCGAGGGGCCTGCTGACCCGCCGGAACCCAGATGTTCTGATCCGGATTGGCGTCATAGAAAGCCTTACGCTCTTCATCAAAGTCCTCCTTGAAAGTGGGGTTGATTTTCGGGCCTAACCGAGACGCGTCACAGTAACGCCCGTACCAGCGGCCCTGCGTATCATCCTTGTGAGACTCGTAATCAGGGAAGTTCTTGTCCAGCTGCTTCGAGAGGCTTTCGGTGACCGCTCGGACAGTTTTCTCCTCACGACCAGAGACCTCCTTCGCGGTGTCATCGAGCACCTTCTTGGTCTTGCTGATGCCTTGGGCGGCCTCAGCGCCCGTGTCGCCGGGCTTGTAGTAGCACACCGGCGCCACGGTCACCTCTGTGCTGGATGACGACGAGGACGTCATCCCACCGCCATCACCCCCACCAGAGCCAGCTGTCGTCACACTCGACTCCACCGAGATAGTTACCTGACCACCACCATCAGCAGTCCCCTCAGCAGAACCAGAAACTGTTGCCTCATCATCTTCTACACCTTCCGCGGCGAGCGCCTCGGAAGGGAGGAGGGTCAGGCATAAAAATGCGCACGACAGGGCCACGACTCGATTTCTCAGCTTGTTCATCACTTTTGCTCCGTGCTGCACTCGTCGGAAGACAATGTTGTTTGACTCTCGGCAAGCCAGTCACCAGATTGACCGTCAACTAAATCGATGAGGTACTCTTTCTTATTCTGAGAGGAATCCTTGGTGACGTCATTTCCATTCTCGTCGACCACTGTCATCCTCGTGCGGTCGTAGCACACGGTCACTTTGGCGCTTTTCCCGTCGGCATCCACCTCAACGTCGCTAACTCCAATTGAAATGGGGGGTCGAGCATAGTGCGTCGTTTTGTTGTAGTTGTTCCGAATATTTTCTCTGGTTGTACCGGTAGACCGTTTCAGGGCGTCGTCCAGTCCCTTTCGTGTGGACCAGACGCGCCAGGTGGCTTTGTCGTAGGTGACGTAGTCCTGGAGGACCTTGGTCTGGGTGGCGTCCAGGTCTTTGGGGATGGAGACCACCGTGTACCCCAGGGTGGGGTCGGACAAGGACTCAGCAGTCACCGCACCAGCACTGGCAGCACCACTCGCACCAGCCGACGCCCCACCCGAGGCAGACGCAGACGCCGACGAACCCGTACCGGAGCCCGCAGTATTGAGCGGCGGGATCGTCCCGCCACCCTTCGGACTGCTTGACGAACACCCCACCAGCGCCAACGAGCCGACCAGCACGCCAGCACCCAGGGCGCCGGCGACACGACCACGACCAGGCAGGCGAACGAGAGAACGAGCCATGAGGAAGCACCTCCACAATCAGGCCGAGCACAACCCCTCGGCACCGTAAAAACTGTCCCGCCCCTATCGGCTGGTCGCCATGGTGTCAGTGCGACTCATGCCGTGCCTCAGTGGACTGGGAGTCGCGCGTCGGGGGCGTTACTAGAATTCTACAGAGGGAGTGAATGCCTGCGGATGGATAGCGCTCCCCGGGCGTGAAATAGCCGTGAAAAATTACTGTCCTGGTCGGTGTGACGCTCAGGGAGGGTGTGTGAGTCCCGACCCTGGGGTGGGGCTGGGAGGGCGTTGGGTTCGGGGATGAGTCGGCAGGGCTGAAAGACTCGCCGCCTGACCTTCGGCGCGTCCGACGTCATCTCAATGGGTGTGTTGGCTCATGACTTCTGAGAGTTTCGGATGTCATGACATCTGAGACACTGATTGGTGGCTTGCAGGGATGGTGCGGCACGCACCACGCCTGACCAGTTCAGCCCCACCCTCGTGCACGTTGGTCGACTCGGAGCATGAAGGGAGTCGGGGCCGGGTTGAACCATGGGCTCCAAGCCCCTGCGCGGGAGCCGGAAGGGGCCAGGAAGGGGAAGGTGCCGCCAGTGCCGGGGTGAGGGGGCCTGGCTTCCGGAAGGACCCCGTGGAGCTGATCAGGCACGCCGACACCCCATCATGCCTCGTCCCTTCGGCCTCACCCTCGCCTCCAGGGCCACCAGCCTGCCCCGGGCTCCCGCCCGAGCGAGTGCCTCGCGAGTTTTGGGAGCGCTACGGGTACGCCGTCACCCGGGCTCCCGCCCGAGCGAGTGCCTCAGAAGTCATGGCAGTCACATGTCTCAGAAGTGAGGAGACAGCACAGTCATCTCAATGGGCGATGCCATACATAATGCGGTCAGCCCGGTGGGCCGACGTCAGATGTCTGAGGTTATTCACGACCGTGAGAAGTTCTGTTTCCCGACATGCTGAAAGGGCCTGGAGCAGCATGCGCTGCTCCAGGCCCTTTCAGGGATCGAGGTCGCTCAGGCAATCGCCTCAACGGGGGCGAGGTGCTCGAGGTTCTCACCGTTGGCGTCAACGTTGTTGTTGTAGTTGTTGGCAACGTCGGTCGCGGCGGTGGCGAACGCCTGCTCGAACTTGATGAGCTGCGGCTTGAACTCGGTCCAGGCGTCACGGAAGGTCTTGGCGTTGGCGCTCTCCCAGACGGCATTCTGGAGAGCGGTGTCGGTCAGCTTCTGAATGTCGTCGGACCGCTGGACGTCGTCCTTGAGGGTCTGGTAAAGGGTCTTGAGGGTGTCAAGATCTGCCTGAATCATACTGAGGTCCTCCTCGTTGGTTGGATTCGTTGAGTCACCCGAAGAATGCCCGAGGGCTCTTCGCGTGATTGCGACTGTGACGGCCGTCGCTTCCAGTACCTTTTCACGATCCGCATCGGATCGCAAGGGGATAACAACCCATGTGACTTTCTTCCGGATCTTCGCCGTTCGGCCCGCCAGAGCGGTCACGAATAGGCTACGGTGCTGTCGCTGCCCCATCCGATTCGACTTGAGGTCTCCCATGGCACTGTCCCAGAACGGACGCTCCTCACGGCGTCGCACGAACGACGTCGATCAGCCTCGGCCCGCCCGCCAGTCCCGTGACACCGGTGGTCACCTGCCGTCGGCGCCGCGTGAGCGGCGTCCCCTGCTGGCCGCGCTCGCCGTGCTGCTGATCGTCGGCGGTGCCCTGCTCGCGGGCCTGCTGGCCATGCGCCTGGACCAGCGCGTCCAGATGCTGGCAGCCAAGGACACCATCAAGGCGGGTCAGG
>ERZ773079.2194-NODE-2194-length-11080-cov-8.916553_pt1 | contig 11080 bp, 8 predicted proteins | sample MGYA00511355_ERZ773079 | MGnify/ENA primary metagenome ERZ773079 (study PRJEB29015, sample SAMEA2737979) | human oral metagenome | biome: human oral; feature: human-associated habitat; material: dental | place: China | collected 2117 ... | reverse complement strand
CGCCGACACGACCCCGGGCAGAAGCCCCGCGGGAATCGCCATCACTTTAAGGAACTCGCCTCGGTGGGAGCATTCCCAGTGACCCGGACGACAGAATCGCCATCACGCCAAGGACTCCGCCCTCAGCCCCCCGTCACCGGCGACCGAAACGGGCATCGCCCCAGGCCCGCATCCGCCGTTCCAGGGGCTTTTCCACCCACAGATGGAGCCCGATGGCGAGCAGCACCCCCATAATGAAAACGGCGCACCACGTCAAGGGCGTGCGCACCGGGTCCCAGGCCATGGCGCCGATCCTGGCCTCGACCGCGTAGAGCAGCGTGGCGTGGACCAGGTAGAAGCAGTAGGAGATCTCTCCGCCGAATACGAGTAGCCGGGAGCGCAGTCCGGTCGACCGGCGCAAGACGTCCGCAGAGGCCGCGATCAGAATAGCCGTCACATACAGGAGCGACAGGATCAAGGGGGTCAATCGGGGAAGCGGCCCCAGGTGCGCCGCGACCACGGCCAGGCGGGGATTCTTCGCCAGCACGTACCACGTCGGAGCCAGAATCAGCACCGCATAGGCCATCGGACCGGGCACATGCAGGCGCACCCCCGAACGCAGCAGGTGCGCCGCCCCCATTCCGAGCAGGAATTCCCATGTCCTGGTCAGCGGCGCGGGCACCCGGGTCAGGTCGGCCAGACAGTACAGCAGACCCCCGGCGACTCCCAGCGCCAGGAGAGCCCATGCGATGATGGGAGTGGAGCGCCGCCGCGGGTTAATGAGGGGATGCAGGGCGTAGAAGAACATCTCGCAGGACAACGTCCAGGCGGCTGGATTCCCTGAGAACATCACTGCCGGAACGGTGGAGAATCCCTGGAGGAGAACCACCGACCACAGGATCACCGCGGACAGGGGCTTGACCCAGCTCTGCGACGGATCGGGCTCCCCGAGAGTGTAGAAGACCGGAACCGCCAGCGCCAGCGCCACCATATGAGACGGCCAGATTCGCGCCACCCGCCGCCACCAGAATTGTCTGGCTCCGACCCGGGGCCGCGCCGACCAGGTCAGGACGAATCCCGACAGGACGAAGAAGAACGAGACCCCGGTATATCCGAAATTCATCAACGACTGCCCCTTGAATGGGGCCAGATTACCCATATGGTAGGCGAATACGAAGAACGCCGCCCACCAGCGCATGCCCGTCAATGAATCGAGACGGACAACGGTCGACGTCGCCGCAGGACCTTGAGAGGCCCGCGGGGACTCGACCGACTTGGAAACGTGCACAGATCTCTCCATCCTTGTGAATATGCGAATGACCTCTGCGGCCGGGACGCCAGCGAATCAGGTACTCCAATTGTGGTAGATTATAGGCTCTCGACGAACCCGTCAAGCCGCCGCAAGGCCCATGAACGGCAACCGATTCAGAAGTTCAACACCGTTGTCGGCGCAGACGATCAGACGCCCCGTTGACGAGCGGGCCGAACGGCCCGCTCCGAGGGCGTTTCTTCTTGAAGTCCGGACCGAATGGACGTGCCGCGCGCGATGCTCCAGTCCCCCGGAACACCGTGCTCGATCACCGCACGAATAACTGGGCCACGACTGGAACGCACGGCCGCCCGGCCGGGAGGGCGATTCCTTACGCGCGTCATCATGTTCCTCGAACGGCTTCGGCGCGAACACCCGGCCGACCCAGACGATGGACGGATACGACGGATACGACGGATGCGCCGGGAGCGCCTTGAGCGCGGCGCAGCACCCGGGACCCGGAACCCCGGCCGGGACGGCCGCCCCGGCGCCCCGATCCGCGCGCCGCCGAAGCCCGATTGACGGCTCGTGCGCCGCAGCGGATCCGCGGGCCGGCCAGTCGGGCGACGCCCCCGGTTGAGCCCCTCGGAGTCCGGCCGCAGTCGTCCATCACAACGGCGATGACCATTGGGCCGCCATCGGTGTGGCCATCGCCTCCCGAACCGTCTGCGAGTGATTACTCACACTGCTCCTGGGGGCTCGGGCCGCGCGACTGCCCGCGCCTGCACCCCGTGGGGACTGGCCGTAAACTGGGATGTTTGTAGGCACCGGAATCGGCTCGTTGCGCGGGCCAGTCTCTCCCAGAACAAAGGCTCGTCGCTACCAGGAAGGCACCTCCATGAAGATCGCCATGATCGTCAACCACTACCCTCCTGGGCTCGGCGGACTCGAGTTCCACGCCCACAATCTCGCCCGCGGTCTGGCGAAGCAGGGGAACCAGGTCTGGGTCCTGACCATCTCCGACTCCCCCGGCCGGCGCACCGAGGACGGCGTCCGAGTCCTCACGGGCCGCTCCCACCTGCCCGTCGCGGAGGTCATCAGCTTCCCCTCGCCGGGCGCCCGCCGCGGCATCACCCGTTTCCTGCGCGCCCACGACATCGATGTGGTCTCGACCCACACGCGGTTCTTCCCCATGAGCCTCATCGGCCTGCGGGCCGCTCACGCGGCGGGCGTGCCCGTGATCCACACCGAGCACGGCAGCGGGTTCGTGGCCACGCCCTCGCCCGTCATCGCCCTGGGGTCGCGCGTCGTCGACATCACTGCCGGACGCTACATACTGCGTCACGCCGACAAGGTCCTGGCCATATCCCCGCAGGCCGCCGCCTTCGTCAAGCGGCTCGGGGGCGTGGACGCCGACGTCTTCTACAACGCGATCGTCCCGTCGACGTACACGGGCGAGATCCCCCAGCGCCCCGGTCGCCTCGTGTTCGTGGGACGGGTGGTCGCGGGCAAGGGCTGGAGCATCTTCCTCAACGCGGTGGCCGCCCTGCGCAGCAGGGGGATGGACGTCGAGGGCGAGCTCCTGGGGGACGGCGCCGATCTTGCCAAGGCCCGACGCCGCGTCACCGGGCTCGGCCTCGACGGCGTGGTCGCCGTGCGCGGGCGCGTCAGCCAGGACGAGGTCCGCCGGGTCCTGCGAGGGGCGACCCTGGTCAACCCCACCATCCTGTCGGAGGGGTTTCAGACGACGCTGCTGGAGGCGATCGCCGAGTCCGGGCGCGTGGTCACCTTCGACGTGCCCGGCGCCCGCCTGCTGCGCGACTCCGGGGCGCCCGTGCGCGTCTGCCCCGACCGCACCGAGGAGTCCCTCATCGAGACCCTCGCGGGCGCGCTCTACGAGCCGGACCCCCTCGCCTCGCCCGAGCTCATCACCAAGTGGACCTGGCCCGTGCGCATCGGGGAGTACATCCAGATCGTCGAAGAGGTCGTCGGTGCGCACTCGTCGAACTCGCCGTCCCCGAAAACGATCATCTAGACTCTGACGCGTCCGGGCCGCGCTCCCGCCCCATCGGCTCACACCTGACGAACGAGGATCCGCCACTCCATGACTGCCACCGCCGCCCCACTGGCCATCAAGACCACGCCGATCCCCGGCTTCCTGCGGATCGATCTCACCGTCCACGGAGACAACCGCGGCTGGTTCAAGGAGAACTGGCAGCGCGAGAAGATGGTCGCGCTCGGCCTGCCGGACTTCGGCCCGGTTCAGAACAACATCTCCTTCAATGACGAGGTCGGGGTGACCCGGGGCATCCACGCCGAGCCCTGGGACAAGTTCGTCTCCGTGGCCACGGGGCGGGTCTTCGGAGCGTGGGTGGACCTGCGCGAGGGGCCGAGCTTCGGCACCGTCTACACCACCGAGATCGACCCCTCGGTGGCCGTCTACGTGCCCCGGGGCGTGGGCAACGCCTACCAGACCCTCGAGCCGAACACGGCCTACACCTACCTGGTCAACGACCACTGGTCGCCGTCGGCCCAGTACACCTCCCTCAACCTCGCCGACGAGACCGCCGCGGTGCCGTGGCCCATCCCCCTGGAGCGGGCGATCCTGTCGGACAAGGACAGGGCCCACCCCCGCATGGCGCAGGTCGCCCCCTTCCCCGCGGCCGACGCGTCCGGCCGGCGCGTCCTGGTCACGGGCGCGCTCGGCCAGCTCGGCCGCGAGCTCATGGCGCAGCTGCCGCGGGCCGGTTTCACGGCCACCGGCGTGGACCTGCCCGAATTCGACATCTCCGACGCCGCGCAGATGGCGGAGGTGGACTGGTCCGCCTACGACGTCGTCATCAACGCCGCGGCCTGGACGAATGTCGACGGCGCCGAGACTCCCGACGGGCGGCGCCAGAGCTGGAGGGCCAACGCCACCGGGCCGGCGAATCTCGCCCGCGAGTGCGCCGCGCGCGGTCTGACACTCGTCCACATCTCCAGCGAGTACACCTTCGACGGGACCGTCCCGGTCCACACCGAGGATGAGCCGCCGAGCCCGCTGGGCGTCTACGGGCAGTCCAAGGCCGGCGGGGACGCGGCCGTCCAGGCGGCCCCGAGGCACTACCTGGTGCGCACCAGCTGGGTCGTGGGCGACGGCAGGAACTTCGCGCGGACCATGGCCTCGCTGGCCGGGCGCGGCGTCGCCCCGAAGGTCGTGGCGGACCAGACGGGGCGCCTGACCTTCACCGCGGACCTGGCCGCCGGGATCATCCACCTGCTGACGACGCGGGCCGAGTACGGCACCTACAACCTCTCGGGCGAGGGCCCGGTGGTCTCCTGGTGCGACGTCGCCAAGCGCGTCTACGAGCTCGTGGGGCACAGCCCGGACGAGGTGACGCCGGTCACCACCGAGGAGTACTACGCCGGACAGGAGGGCATCGCCCCGCGCCCGCTCAGCAGCGCCCTGGACCTGAGCAAGATCGAGTCCGCCGGTTTCGTTCCCGGTGACTCCATGGAGCGACTGGATGCCTACGTTCCCACGATCCTGTGAGAACGTCGATGGACATGAATGGGCGCTCCACCAGTAGTGCGGTGGCGCAGACGGTACGCAGCCGTTGGATCGGTCGAGTCAGGCGCTTCCATCGGGGGCGAGCGGCCTGCGTCGTGCTGGTCTTTGCGGTGCTGATCGTCGGAGCGGCTTGGGTGGTGTCCTCACCCGTCGCCGGCTCTCCGGATGACGACTACCACCTCGGGAGCATCTGGTGCCCCCGGCCCGTGGCCTCCTCGGGGTGTCAGACGCGCGTCGTCGACGGCGTGACCGAGGTCATGGTTCCGGAAGCCGTCGGTCGCCCCGTGTGCTATGCCTTTGTATTTGATCGCTCCGCGGCCTGCAGACTTTCCCTGTCAGACGATAGGAGTTCGTACTCGAGGCGTTACGATGACGGCAATTATCCTACCGGATACTACCGGTTCCACCACCTCCTGGTGGGGCACGACGTGGAGCGGTCGGTGCTCATCATGCGCGGCGTCAATGTGCTCATCGCAGTAGCGCTTCTGGGGGCTATCGCTTATTTTATGCCGGTGCGCCTGCGAGAAGGGGTCGCTATGGCGCTGCTGGCGTCCTGGATTCCGATGGGGATCTACTTCGTAGCCTCCAACAATCCCAGTTCGTGGGCGATAACAGGCGTATTCGCCTATGCTCTGGGATTGTACGCCTCGGTTCGGTCCGAGGGCGGGCGGCAGTGGGTTCTTCTCGGCCTCGGACTGCTCGGCGCCGTGCTCGCCTTCGCTTCGCGGGCGGATTCCAGTTTCTATGTGTTCGTCGTCTCTCTCGCGGTGCTCGCAGGAGTCCGATGGCGTCGTGGATTGATTCCCCATGCGGTTGTCGCCGCCGCTGCGAGCATCGTGGGAATCATCAACATGTCGGGTCTCGGGCAGACTTCCGCATTGGGCGGGGCGCGGGATGAAGGTATTCCGTGGCGCACACGGCTGTACCGCAATCTCATGGAGATTCCCGGCTACTTCGCAGGCTTCTACGGACAGGGGCGGGGACGGGGGATGGGCTGGCTCGACATCCCGCTCGACGGACCCGCTGCGGTGCTCGCCGTGGGGCTGGCCGGCGCCGCCGTCTTCGCCGGTGCGCGTGCGATGAGCTGGCGACGGGCGGCGTCGATGACGATCATGCTCGGCGCAATGGCGGGTATTCCAGTGGTCATCGGCATGACGGGATCCTTCCGCGTATGGGAGTACCAGTCCCGTTACGTACTCCCGCTGCTGGCCGTGACCTTTCTGGTCTGGTTGGTCATCGACGATCGCCGCACCCTGCTCTCCCGGGGGCAGACGGTGCTGTTCGTCCTTCTGTCCACAACGGTCCACGCCATTGCGCTGCACACGTTGATTCAACGTTATGTCAGTGCGATCGGGGCCGATCCCGGCGACCGGATCTTCAGCCTCAATGCGCGCGTGACGTGGTGGTGGAGCATCCCCATCAGTCCGATGGGGGTTTGGCTGGTGGGAGTGCTGGCCTACCTCGGCGCGGTTTCTACGACAATGTGTCTCGCCCGCCGCCGGACGGACGGGCCGGGCAATGCCATCCGTAATCCCGTTGTTCCTCCGAAGGCGCATCGGGAGACAGATTCTACCATCGGAGTCGCGGTCTCGAATTGACCCGGCCTCCAATATTCCGCGCTCACAGAAGGGAGCCCGATGCCGGAGCGATCGGACGCCATGCTCATCGTCATCCCCGCGTGGAACGAGGAGGCGGTCCTGGAGGCGGTGCTCCGCGAGGTCGGTGAGGTCCTGGGCGGGGGCGCCGACGTCCTGGTCGTCTCCGACGGGTCCACCGACTCGACCGCGCAGATCGCCAGACGCGCCGGGGTCATGGTGCTGGACCTGCCCCTCAACCTCGGCGTCGGCGGGGCCATGCGGGCGGGCTATCTCTACGCCCAGCGCCGCGGCTACGACTGGGTGGTCCAGCTCGACGCGGACGGGCAGCACGATCCGCGCGAGATCAAGGACCTGCGCGCCCGGGCGCGCGAGACCGGGGCGGACCTGGTCATCGGGGCGCGCTTCGCGGGCAAGGGGGACTACGAGGTGCACGGCCCCCGGCAGTGGGCCATGAAGGTGCTCTCCCTCATCCTGTCCCGGATCTGCCGGACCACCCTGACGGATACGACCTCCGGGTTCAAGCTGTGCGGCCGCCGGGCGATCCGCCTGTTCTCCCGGGAGTACCCGGCCGAGTACCTGGGCGACACGATCGAGGCGCTCGTCATCGCCAGCCGCAATGGCCTGGTCGTGCGGCAGGCCGCCGTGGAGATGAGGCCCCGCGCCGGCGGCGCGCCCTCCCACAACCCCCTCAAGGCGGCGAAGTTCCTGCTGCGCGCCTTCCTCGCGCTCGGGATCGCGGCCACCCGCCCGGGGCGGAAAGACATCTCGGCGCCGCAGAAGGCGGACTCATGACCTCCACGTACTGGCTCGGAGTCCTGTTCGCCGGCGTCGTGCTGGTGGCGATCTTCCTGCGCATGCGCAACTCCGGGATGAAGGAGCACTACGCGACGTGGTGGATCGTCATCGCCGTCGGCTCCATCCTGGGTTCCATCTTCCCCCGCGCGCTCAAGGCGGTCTCGACGGCGCTGGGGGTCCAGGTGCCCCTCAACCTGGCCTTCTTCGTCGCCGGGATCGCGCTGCTGCTGCTGTCCCTGCGCTTCAGCGTGGATCTGTCCCAGTCGTCGGAGGACCGGCGCAGGCTCACGGAGGAGATCGCGATCCTGCGGGCCGAGGTCGAGGCGCTGCAGGCGCGGGCGGGCGGATCGCCGTCGTCCGATCCCGGGAGTCCCGGGGCCGGTGAGGAGGACGCGAGTAAGGAGGATGGCGAGGACACCGGGAACGACGGCGGTCGGTGAATCCCGGACGGGGCGCGCCTCAGGCTCGCGCCCTCTGGTGCGCCTCGACGACCTCCTCGACGATCCGGCTGTACTCCCGGGCGCGCACGGGCCAGGTCCACCCGGTGATGAGTTCGGGCGGGGCCAGGGGATCCGGGGCGGCGAGCGCGTCCGAGAGCGTGTCGATGAGGGACTCGGCGGTGCGGTCGGGGCAGATGCGCACGGGCGCTCCGGAGTCGCGCAGCAGGCGGGCGCCGGGAACCTCGAAGGTGACCACGCGTCCGGACTCGGCGATCGCCTCCAGCAGCGTCGTCTGGAATCCCTCCGACAAGACGGTGGGGTTGACCAGGGTCGCCCCCCGCAGGGCCCGGCGGACCTCGTCCGGACTGACCCGCCCGCGCACGGCGACCACCCCGTCGAGACCGAGCTCGTCCGCGCGGCGGCGGGCCTTATCGAGTTCGGCGCCGTCCCCCAGGAGCTCGCCGTCCACGTCCGTCCCCCGGCTGCGCAGGGCGGCCACCGCGTCGAGGAAGACGTCCCAGCCCTTGCCCGCGACCGTCCGCCCCACGAACACGAGGCGGCCGGGGCGCTGCGGGGCCCGGTCCGCATACGCCGACGGGGCGATGGCGTTGTAGAAGACGTCGGCGTCCACGCCGCCCAGCCGCTTGACGAAGGCGGCGGCCTGCGGGGACACGGCCAGGACCCTCTCGGCGCGGCGCAGGACGTAGCGTCCGGCGGTGAGGTCGACGACGCGCGATCCCAGGGCGATGACGGGCGAGGGCGTGGCCACGAACCCGCTGCCGTGCTCGGTGTGGATCACGGGCACGCCCGCCGCGTGAGCGGCCCGCAGGCCGATGAGGCTCATGGGGAAGAACCGCGTGTGGGTCGAGACCACGTCGATGTCGTGGGCGCGCAGGAAGCGGGTGATGCCGCGGCGGGCCCCCGGTGAGGGGAAGCTGATGACCTCCGCGACGGGCAGGTGGGAGCGCCCCGTGAGGACGCGGACGCCGTCGTCGGTGCGCCGGCCGGGGGAGTCGGAGATGGTCAGGACCCAGACCCGGTGCCCCTGCTCCGCCAGGCCGTGGGCGAGATTGCGGATGTGGGACTCGAGCCCGCCGAGCCGGGGCGGGTAGCTGTTGACGATCATGGCGATCTTCACGGGAGTGCCTTCCTGGTAGCGGCGGGTCTTCACCCCGGGGAGGAGACTGGTCGGCGGGACGGCTCGGCCCTGGGCCCGCGGGCGCCTCAGTCTACGGCAGCCACCACGGGGCGCAGGCGCGAGTAATCGCGGGCGAAGAACCAGCCCATGAGCGCCAGCGCGGACGCGCTCGCGGCGATGCCCACGGCGCTCGGAGCGTTCAGGCCGAAGATCCGGGTGAACGGCCCGGTGATCAGCACCGTGACCCCGGCGGCGACGACCCCGCCCAGGAAGCAGCCGAGGTAGTCGCGCAGTCCGAGCAGGATGTCGTTGGCGAACCAGACGAACGCGGTGATCAGCGACAGGACGAGAGCCGGCTGGATGAGGTAGGTGTACGGGGCGATCTGAGCCCCGAAGAGCAGCGTGAGGAACCACTCGCCGGCGATCCGGAAGGCGATGGCGGCGAGAGCGCCGACGCCGATGAACAGGGCCAGGATCCGTGCGAGCAGCGTGAGGGCCTTGCGCTTCCGGGTGGTCAGAAGCTCGATGAGGCGGCCGAGGATCGGCGTGTAGATGTACGCGGCGCTCGCCTGGATGATGACGGCGGGGACGGCGACCGAGGCGTAGATCCCGAGGGCCTCGGAGCCGAGATGCGTGTCGAGGTATTGGCGGGGCACCAGGGTCACGACGCTGAGCGCGGCGGTGACCATGGCGAGGGGGAAGAGCCTGGCGAAGGTCAGTCCCGCGTCCCTCCAGTCGATCACCGGGCGGATGCTGCCGAACCGCCGCGCGCGGGGGATGTCGTAGGCGACGGCGATCACGAGGGTGATGAGCGTGAGCAGGCTGACCGCTGCCAGGAGCGAGTCGAGAAGAGAGATGCCGACGATGAAGGCGATGAGCCCGCCACCGCCCTGGAGGAGGTAGGAGATGCCGATGTAGTCCATCCGCATGTGCCTCTGCTCCGTCGCGTGGAACCCCTCGAGGAAGGTGGCGATGACCTGCGAGGCGCAGTAGACGGTGATGACGAGGAACAGGCTCAGCTTGCTGGTGACGAGCGTGTAGACCGCGCCGATGATCATCGCCGCCGCGGAGGACAGGACCCTCATGCCGAGATACTGCCGCGCGGTGTGCTCTCCTCGGACGTCGGTGACCTGCACGGTGCGCAGGCGGTACTCGGCGATCGGGACGACGAGGTTGGAGATGGACATGGCGAGCGCGAGAACGCCGGCGGTGTCGAAACCCGACGAGAGGCGGACCGCGGCGATGGTGATGAGCCAGTTGCACATCGTCTTGGTCAAGGAGCCCGTCGAGCTCCAGATGATGTTGGTCCGCAGCGGGAGCTGCTCGGGCTGATCGGAAGACCCGACTGAGGGATCTGGTGGAGTCATCAAAAACCTGACTGGGTAGGGCCTGGTGGGCGCCGACGGTACTGCGGGGACGACGGGTGGTGTTGAGAGTCGAGCCCCGCCCCGGGGCCGGCGCCATCATCCATCACGACCGGCCTGTCGCGCCAGTTCTCGAGGAACGTCCCGGGGCGCGCCACGCCCAGCGTCCATCCCGCGGATCGGCCGCGCCCCGCCACGCCGGCACCCCGAGAACACCGGACATCGGACAATCCGCCTCCGGCCTCGCCGACACCCTGGGGCGAGCGCCGAGAGGAAGACGACACCTCCTCGGCGCTCGCGCCTCCCGGCCACCGGCTACATTCGAACGCACGCCGGCACTTCGACCTCGACGAACGAATGGTGGACCGATGCCCACTTCTCTCACCCAGTCCCAGTTCGACGTCCTCCACGCGCTCGCGCGCGCCGACGAGTCCCTCACCCAGTGCCGGCTCCACGAGGCCACGGGCATGTCCCTGGGAAGCGTCAACGCCGCCGTGCGCGAGCTCGAGGCCCGCGGCTGCGTCGTCGGCCGGCGGCGCATCACGGACGCCGGCCTGGAGGCGACGGAGCCGTACCGCGTGAACAACGCCGTCATCATGGTTGCGAGCCTGTCCGAGCGCTTCGCCCCCATCTCCTACGAGCACCCCAAGGGGACCCTGCGCGTGCGCGGTGAGACCCTCATCGAGTGCCAGATCCGCCAGCTCCACGAGGCGGGCATCACCGACGTCGCCGTGGTGGTGGGCTGCAAGAAGGAGTACTTCTTCCACCTGGCCGAGCAGTTCGGCGCGACCATCGGAGGGCGCGACGCCTGGATCATGCTCGGCCACGCCTACTTCGACCGGGCCTTCTCCGCCGCCTTCACCCGGATCCCGGAGGAGGTCTACGACCTGCCCCGCACCGCCCCCCTGCTGCGGGAGTCGATCTACCTCGACCACGTCAAGGAGCTCGACATGGTCATCCGGCGCTA
>ERZ773079.2189-NODE-2189-length-11090-cov-4.842501_pt1 | contig 11090 bp, 10 predicted proteins | sample MGYA00511355_ERZ773079 | MGnify/ENA primary metagenome ERZ773079 (study PRJEB29015, sample SAMEA2737979) | human oral metagenome | biome: human oral; feature: human-associated habitat; material: dental | place: China | collected 2117 ... | reverse complement strand
AGCCCAGCATAATTTTTGAAAAGTTTGCTGAGTTTGTCGTAAGCTTCCTTGCTACCTGCCTCTTTGACACGAGAGAAGGCCTTGACCAAACCAGTCAAGATAGAAAGCGCATCATCACGCTCACGATCAGACGCTTCCAAACTAGCCACCGTTTGACTGGCCTTGGAACGGTGCAAACCAGCTTGCAAAGTCTCAAGAAGTTTCTCCATATCCCCAAGCTTCGTTGCGTATACCTGCTCAGACTTATTGGCTTTTGTAAAAGTCCCCAACTCGTCCTTGCTCTCAGATAGAAGTTGAAAGAATTCGTTGTTTTCTAAAGCTTTTGTATCTAAACTGCTAATTCCATAAATTTTTTTCATCTAGATAATCTCCTAATTTTTTATTTTAATGTACTTTTTACTTCGTCCGATTCTCAGAAAAAGTTTTTTGCTCCTGCAAGAGCTCCTCCAAAAAACAAAAGTTCGCCTTTTACTCAAAATACACTCGTCCGATTTTCGGACAAATAGAATTTACTCCAAAACGATCCGTCAGAAATTCTGGTGACCTCACTTTAGCCCTAGTGAGCTTATCAGAAATTCAAATGATAGGTTAGTTTATATTATAGTGATTTCGATAAAATAAAAATCTAAATAAGTTTTAGAGCATCTTCTAAAGTTTTTGCCCCTTTTTCAAATGCTATCCTTTTTTCTCTTATTTCTTGGTAAGAAAAATAAATTCCTTTGTATTCCGAACGTCTAACAACAGGATAGAAATAATTCTTATTCTGTGAGCGATTGATTAATTTTTGATTTTTCAAATAATCAAAAATTACTTGTTGCTGATTTTCTGAAAACATAAATATTTCATCTTTTGAAATATCATCTGGTAATTGTTTAATATCTAAGGCGTTTGTATCTACACCCAGAAATTTTTGAGCTCTTCCTATATGACTAAAAATAGCATTTTTTTCTTGACCTAGTACGAGATAAAATATTCTTTCTCCCTCATCGTTTTTTACTATATCTGAATTATCTTTAAAGATATTTTCAAAACAATCTTTATAAACTTCTTTATATCCTTCAAGATAAAATTTACGATAGCTAACATATCCCTCGTAATCTGAAGGTAATCTAGACAAATTAAAATCTACATCAAAATTTGGTATAAAGACATGAATTTCCTCCAAATCATTTTCCAAAGAAGGAATTCTCTTGCGGATAATGGGTTTTAAAAATATTTCTGTTCCAATAGGATATTTAGAGTCTTTGCTATAAAAAACAGTTTTTACTTCATAAAAAATTTCTTCAATATTAGCATTAAAATAGTCAGTGACTAAATTTTCATAATAAGCCTGACTTCTTCTATTGACGAACGAACTAGATTCTTTATTCGCAACACTAAATTGTAGAAACATGTTCTTCTCTTTGCTATTTATAATATCTTTGGCACTACTATATTTATCATTACATGAATAATCAGAAATAAAACTATAAAATTGTTTACCTAGAATATGGCCCGAGTGAAAAAAATATTGTCCATCTAACTTCATAGGATTATACTGCCCTTCTAATATATTAGGAGAGCTTAGCTTAGAAACATTTTTATTTTTTTGTGATTTGAGTACACAAGACCAGCCTCTTCTAAAGAATTTAAATTTTTCTCCTTTAACACTCGATATATCGCTCACATCATCTTTTACTATTTTAAAGTAACATCCCGATTCACAAAATTCTAACCTAATAGAATGTGGTTCTCTATCAATAGAAGCTAGTCTAGACAATCTCTCATTTAATCCACTATTTTCTAATAAATAGACCAGTTCGCCTTTATCTTTCAATCCAATCCTAGTCAGAACATCTGATTCTTTCATAAGAGTTCTCCTTTTCACAGTGCAAAACTCTAATTTTGAATGTATTTCAAAATTATATTGTAATTTTTGTTATTCATTTCTTTTAAATGACTGCTACAAGAATCATTTATTTCTTGCTCAGGATATGAAATCGGAAGACCGTTGTATTTAAATAATTTATGAAACTCATCCTCTTTACCTATATACACTGGAATATCATAAAAAAGAGCCCCTTTATTATCCTGATACTGATCACCTGTAATATCAACTATTATATCTTCGTAGGCAACTAACCAAGCATGAGAATCTCCTTCCCATCCAGAACCATATTCACCAGAAACATATAATGATTCAATTCCTTGTTCATATAAATACCTCTGAAGGTAGGCACTTACATAGCCACAACATCCTACAGGAAAGTTTAGTAGGTTATGATCAATTTCTCCCGCCTGAATTGCTTTTTCAATAGCTTGTCTATATTTTGTTGCTATTTCTTTCAATTCATTTATCATAACTTGTTTATTTTGCATTATTCAAAACACCCCACTCTCCTCAAGCGTAAACTTGACATTATCCTCAATCCATTTACGGCGTGGTTCGACCTTATCGCCCATAAGGACATTGACGCGGCGTTCAGCGCGAGCCAGGTCTTCAATCGTAACACGAATGAGGGTACGGGTTTCTGGGTTCATGGTTGTCTCCCAGAGCTGGTCGGCGTTCATCTCTCCAAGTCCCTTGTAGCGTTGGAGGGTTGCGCCTTTACCGAACTGCTTGCGGAGTTCTTCTAGCTCTCCGTCCGTCCAAGCGTAGGCCACTTCTTCTTTCTTGCCTTTGCCTTTGGACATCTTGTAAAGAGGCGGAAGGGCGATATAGACATGTCCTGCCTCAACTAGCGGACGCATGTAACGGTAGAAGAATGTTAAAAGAAGAGTTTGGATATGGGCACCATCGGTGTCCGCATCGGTCATGATAATAATCTTGTCATAGTTGGCATCTTCAATAGAGAAGTCTGCTCCTACACCCGCTCCGATGGTATAAATCATGGTGTTGATTTCTTCATTTTTGAGAATATCCGCCATCTTAGCCTTGGCTGTATTAATCACCTTACCACGAAGGGGCAAGATAGCCTGGAACTTACGGTCACGACCTTGTTTAGCAGAACCACCGGCAGAATCACCCTCGACCAGGTAGAGTTCGTTCTTTGCAGGATTTTTAGACTGGGCTGGGGTCAATTTTCCAGACAGCAAGCCCTTGTCTTTCTTGTTTTTCTTACCATTTCGGCTCTCATCACGCGCCTTACGAGCTGCTTCACGCGCATCACGAGCCTTGATAGCCTTGCGGATGAGATTGGAAGCTAGTTCTCCATTTTCCATGAGGAAGAAAGTTAATTTTTCTGCGACAATGCTATCAACAATCGGGCGAGCTAGTGGACTTCCAAGTTTGTCCTTGGTCTGTCCTTCAAACTGGAGATGTTCTTCAGGAACTAGGATAGAAAGAACGGCCGCTAGTCCCTCACGATAGTCTGAACCTTCAAGATTTTTATCTTTTTCCTTGAGAAGTCCAGTCTTACGCGCATAGTCATTCATGACCTTGGTAATGGCAGACTTGAGTCCTGTCTCATGCGTCCCCCCATCCTTGGTGCGAACGTTATTAACAAAGGACAAGATGTTATCTGAGAATCCATCATTGTACTGGAGAGCTACTTCCACTTGGAAGCCATTGTCTTCGCCTTCAAAATATAGGACTGGCGTCAAGGTTTCCTTGTCTTCATTGAGGTAAGAAACAAAGTCTTGTACCCCGTTCTCATAATGGAATTCGATTGCTTCATCTGTTCGCTTATCTGTCAAAGACAAGGTCACATTTTTCAAGAGAAATGCTGACTCATTGAGACGTTCTGAAATGGTATTGTACTTAAAGTCAGTCGTAGAAAAAATACTAGCATCAGGCATGAAGGTCACCTTGGTACCTGTCTTAGACTTAGCTGCTGTCCCAACCTTTTCAAGAGTCGTAACTGGCTTGCCTCCATTTTCAAAACGCTGTCTATAGACTGCACCATCACGGGTAATTTCAACTTCCAACCAGCTTGATAGGGCATTAACGACTGAAGAACCAACCCCGTGAAGACCACCAGATGTTTTGTAGCCACCTTGACCGAATTTTCCTCCAGCGTGGAGAACGGTAAAGATAACTTCAACAGTTGGAATTCCCATAGCGTGCATCCCAGTTGGCATTCCGCGACCATGGTCTTGAACGGTTAGACTGCCGTCTTTATTGATAGTCACATCAATGCGATCACCAAATCCAGACAAGGCTTCATCGACTGCATTGTCCACAATTTCCCAGACTAGGTGATGGAGACCAGCACCGTCGGTCGATCCGATGTACATACCTGGACGTTTACGGACCGCATCCAACCCTTCTAGCACCTGAATGGCGTCATCATTATAGTTGTTAATATTGATTTCCTTTTTTGACACAAGGAACCTCCTATTCGTTCATCTTTACTATTTTACAGGTTTTCTAGGTATTTTGCAAAGTTTTTCCCATTCAGCTGTCACAATTTCACAAGATATTCTCAGCCTTTCTACAGCATTTCATGGTATAATAGGTCTATGATGACATTTGTATTATTAATACTGGCTTATCTGCTAGGTTCGATTCCGTCTGGCCTCTGGATTGGACAAGTTTTCTTTCAGACAAATCTGCGCGAACATGGTTCTGGAAATACTGGAACGACCAATACTTTCCGTATTTTGGGTAAGAAAGCAGGTATGGCAACCTTTGTGATTGACTTTTTCAAAGGAACCTTGGCCACACTACTTCCAATTTTTTTCCACCTACAGGGTGTATCACCTCTTGTCTTTGGACTTTTGGCTGTGATTGGACATACCTTTCCTATCTTTGCAGGATTTAAAGGGGGCAAGGCTGTCGCAACCAGCGCTGGAGTGATTTTCGGATTTGCGCCTGTCTTCTGCCTCTATCTAGCAGTCGTATTCTTTGGAACCCTCTATCTGGGTAGTATGATTTCCCTATCTAGCGTTGTTGCTTCTCTCGCAGCAGTCATTGGCGTACTTCTCTTTCCTCTCTTTGGATTTATTTTGAACAGTTATGACCTTCTTTTTATCGTGATTATCCTAGCGCTTGCTAGCTTGATTATCATTCGTCACAAGGATAATATCACACGCATCAAAAACAAAACTGAAAACCTCGTTCCTTGGGGATTGAACCTAACCCATCAAAACACTAACAAATAAAACGCCAGTTTAAACTGACGTTTTTTTGTATGCTTATTTTGATTTGATGTAGTTGATACCATCTGCCTTAGGCGCAACTGCTTTTCCGAAGAAGGCTGCCAAGACAAGGATAGTCAAGACATAAGGGGCGATTTGAAGGTAAACCGCTGGCACTCCTTGTAGGAAAGGCAATTGAGAACCGATAACTGCCAAACTTTGTGAAAGTCCAAAGAAAAGACTTGAAAGCATAGCACCAACAGGATTCCATTTACCAAAAATCATGGCCGCAAGAGCGATGAACCCTGGACCGACGATGGTTGTTGCAGAGAAATTGACAGATGCAGATTGTGCATACAAGGCACCTCCAACTCCTCCTAAAAATCCAGAGATGAGCACACCATAGTAACGCATGAGGTAAACATTAATCCCAAGGGTATCCGCAGCCTGTGGATGTTCTCCAACTGAGCGAAGGCGAAGACCAAACTTCGTTTTAAACATGATAAACCATGATACAAATGAAAATCCAATTGCGACATATCCCATTAAGCTTGTGTTCTTGAAGAAGATATCTCCAATGACAGGGATATCAGACAATAAAGGAAAATCAAATTTACCAAATGACAAATCGATATTGCTGGTTTGACCTTTTCCGTAGATCGCTTTTACCAAGAAGACAGCTAAGGCAGGAGCCAACAAGTTCAATACCGTACCACTGACAACATGGTCAGCACGGAAGTTAATAGTAGCTACAGCATGGATGGCAGAGAAAATGAGACCAACCAAACCACCTGCAAGGAGAGATAGCCAGATGGTCATGCCACCAAGAGAACTAGCAAAAGTCAAGTTAAATACGACTCCCGTAAAAGCTCCCATAACCATGATACCTTCCAAACCGACATTAACGACACCAGCATGTTCGGAGTAGGCTCCTCCGATACTAGTGAAAATGAGAGGAGCAGCATAGACCAGCATATTCGATACAAGAATTGTTAGTATAGCAACAGTATTCATCCTTACTCTACTCCTTTCATTTGTTTTTTGGGCTTGATGTATTTTTCGATAATGTAATGAGCACTTACAAAGAAGATAATCGAAGCTGTCACAATATTGACAAGTTCTGGTGGAATGGTCGCTGTGGTCATACCTGGAGCACCTGTTTGCAAGGTTCCAAGCAAGAAGGCCGCAAAGACAATCCCAATAGGAGAATTGCTAGCAAGGAGGGCCACTGCCATCCCATTAAATCCAATAGCCAAGGAACCAGGTTGAACATAAATGTTCTGGAAGGTACCAATCCCTTCTACTGCTCCACCGATCCCACAGAGAGCACCTGAAATCACCATGGAAAGAATGATGATTCGTTTAGCTGACATCCCTGCATAATCTGAAGCATTCGGGTTAAGACCAACGGAACGGATTTCAAAACCAAGTGTTGTTTTCTTAATAATGAACCAAACCACTGCAACAGCAATCAAGGCGATAAAGATACCAATATTCATCCTTGACTTGGTTAATTCAGTCAGAAAACCTAGACGATAACTTGCATTTGTCCCTACTGTGATACTGGATTCAGAATCGACCATGAAGTTTTTAGGGAAGTTCCGAATGATTTCATTTCCAGCAAACAGGACGATGTAGTTCATCATAATGGTAACAATGACTTCACTCGTTCCTAAAAATGCTCGCAAGATACCTGGAATCAAACCAACGAAACCTCCTGCAATTGCAGCCACAAGGACTGTCAAAGGAATCATTAAGATACGAGGGATATCTTGGAAAGATAAAGCGAACCATACTGCCGCAATCCAACCAGCCAAGGCTTGTCCTGGTAAGCCAACATTAAAAAATCCAGCTCGGCTAGCTATTGCAAATCCTAGAGCAATCAAAACCAGTGGTCCCATAGCGCGGAAAATTTCACCCACATTTTTAATAGAACCAAAAGCTGTCTTGAAGAGTTCTTCATAACCCCAAAGAGCATCATAACCAAAGATCCACATAATGACGGCTCCGAGGATGATTCCTAGGATTACAGAAATCAAAGGAACCGAAATTTGTTGTAATTTTTTAGACATCACTCTTCTCCTTTTCCAATTCACCACCAGCCATCAAGACACCAAGCTCTTGTTTGTTGGTCTCAGATGGCTTCACAATACCTTGGATTTTTCCATCATGAATAACAGCAATCCGGTCTGATAGGTTTAGAATTTCATCTAATTCGAAGCTAACAACGAGGACGGCTTTTCCTCTATCACGTTCACCAATCAAACGTTTATGAATGTACTCAATCGCACCAACGTCCAATCCGCGTGTCGGTTGGCTAACGATTAACAAATCTGGATTCCGATCAACTTCACGAGCAATAATGGCCTTTTGTTGATTTCCTCCTGATAGAGCACTTGCTGGAACAATCTCATTGGCTGCACGAACATCAAATTCTTCCATCAACTTGCGGGCATATGAATTGATCTGATTGTAATTCAACACACCGTTTTTGCTAAGTGGTTCTTTGTAGTAAGTTTGAAGTGCGATGTTTTCAGAAAGCATCATTTCGAGAACAAGACCATCACGATGACGATCCTCAGGAACGTGGCTGACATTCATTTCAGTAATCTTACGTGAGGAAAGGCCAACAACTTCTTGTCCCTTAATTTTAATACTACCTGATTTAACTTTGCGAAGTCCAGTAATAGCCTGAATCAATTCACTCTGACCATTACCATCAATCCCTGCAATCCCAACAATTTCGCCTGCACGAACATCAATAGATAGCTCTTTGACTGCAGGAACTCCGCGGTTTTCATTCACGACCAAGTCAGAAATTTGAAGAACCACTTCTTTAGGTTGCGCTTCTTCCTTCTCTGTTACGAACGAAACTGAGCGCCCAACCATCATCTCCGCCAAATCTTTATTGGTAGCACCTTCGATGCTGACGGTTTGAATGGATTTCCCACGACGAATAACTGTGACACGGTCTGCAACTGCACGAATTTCGTCCAGTTTGTGAGTGATGAGGATGATAGATTTTCCTTCTTTAACAAGGGTTTTCATGATATCCATCAACTCCAAAATTTCAGCAGGAGTTAGCACTGCTGTAGGCTCGTCAAAAATCAGAATATCAGCTCCACGATAGAGTGTCTTCAAGATTTCAACCCGTTGTTGAGCCCCGACAGAGATATCTGCCACTTTTGCTGTAGGATCCACAGCCAAGCCGTAGCGTTCTGACAACTCAAGGATATCAGCATTAGCCTTTTTCAAATCCAATACACCTTTATTAGTTACTTCGCTACCAAGAATGATATTTTCTGCAACAGTGAAAGCTTCTACCAGCATGAAGTGCTGGTGAACCATCCCGATCCCTAGAGAAGCAGCCTTTGAAGGAGAATCTAGTTTTTCAGACTTTCCATTGACCACAATTTCTCCGCTCGTTGGTTCCAAAAGACCAGCCAACATATTCATCAGGGTTGATTTCCCAGCTCCATTTTCACCAAGAAGTGCATGAATTTCACCTTTACGCAATTCGAGGTTGATTTTGTCGTTTGCGACAAATTCACCAAAAATTTTGGTAATTTCACGCATCTCAATGACGTTTTCGTGTGCCATTCGAATATTCCTTTCTAGAAAACTATATTTTATTTCAGTAGGACCTGCTAAACAAGTTAGTAGGTTCTATTGAGACAAAATGTCTCAACACCTCAAAAAAAGCGACCCAAGAAGGATGGACCGCTTCTGGAAGGTTCTTATTTCTCAGGTGCTTTTACGCTACCATCAATAATTAGTTTTTTAGCATCTTCTACTGCTTTTTTAGCATCTTCAGAAAGATTAGAAGTAGTCAAATCAACACCACCATCTTTCAAACCAAATGTAATCACTTTTCCACCTGGGAATTTGCCGCCAGCAGTTTGAGTTGCAATTTCTTGAACAGTTTTACCAACTTGTTTCAAAGTAGAAGCCAATACGAAGTTAGATTCTTTACCATCTTTTGAAGTGTATTTACCTTCGTCAACTTGGTCACGGTCTACACCAATAACCCAAACTTTTTCGTCTTCATTTTTCTTCTCGTTCAAGTCTTTTGCTTCTTTGAAGACACCAGCTCCTGTACCACCAGCAGCTTGGTAAATGACGTCAGCTCCTGCAGCGTATTGAGTCGCTGCAATAGTTCTACCTTTTTCTGGGTTGTTGAAGTCTTCAGCATATTGTACATCTACTGAAATGTCTTTGTTTACAGACTTCACGCCTGCTTCAAATCCTTTTTCAAAACGAGTGATAACTTCACCACGTGCTCCACCGATGAAACCAACTTTGTTTGTCTTGGTAGTTTTGGCAGCAGCAACCCCTGCAAGATAAGCAGCTTCATTATCCGCAAAAACAGCAGATGCTACGTTCTTCTTATCACCAACAACAGAGTCAATGATAACGTAGTTGATATCAGCATTTTCATCTGCAGCAGCTTTAACAGCTGGAGCAAGTTTGTAACCAACACCATACACTAATTTGTAGCCGTTTGTAGCAGCTTGGCTGAAGTTGTTTGCAAAATCTGCTTCACTTGTAGATGTGAAGTAAGTAAATCCGTTATCTTTAGAAAGACCGTTTTCTTTCCCCCAAGCTTGTAGACCTTCCCATGCAGATTGGTTAAATGATTTATCATCAACACCACCTGTGTCAGTAACGATAGCAGCTTTTAAATCAGTTTTTGCATCTGAAGAATCTTTGCGAGACGCACGGTTTCCACATGCAGCAAGTCCGATTGCAGCGACAGTTACTAGACCTAGGCCTAACCATTGTTTCTTGTTCATTCCTGAACCTCCTAAATAAGATATGCAACTTAGTTGCGAATTAATGAAAGGGTCAATAGACCGCCTTTACAAAGTTACTAGGTAAGATCTGTAAAGGAATATGGAAGTAATTCCCCGACCGTCATCTCGACCGTCGTTTTATCTTTGGCGACTAGAGTCACCTTTAGATCTGGTTTAAAAAATTCGACCATGACTTGGCGACAAGCACCACAAGGCGAAATCGGTTTTTCTGTTTGACCATAGACTATCAATTCTGAGAAGTCTCGTTGTCCTTCAGAAACTGCCTTAAAGATAGCTGTTCTTTCGCCACAGTTGGTCAAGGGGTAGCTAGCATTTTCAATGTTAACCCCTGTATAGATACTTCCGTCCTTGGCTACCAAAACAGCGCCAATCGGAAAATGTGAGTAGGGAACGTAAGCTTTTTTACTAGTTTCAATCGCTAATTCAATCAACTCAGTAGTCGCCATCAGCTAATTCTCCTTTAAGGATTGCTACACCAGACGATGTCCCGATACGAGTAGCTCCCGCCTCAACAAAAGCAACAGCATCTGCATAAGAACGAGCTCCACCAGCAGCTTTGACACCCATATCCGGTCCAACTGTCTGGCGCATTAATTGAACATCTGGTAGTGTTGCACCACCTGTCGAGAAACCTGTAGAAGTCTTGACAAAGTCTGCTTCTGCTTTCTGGGCTAGTTGACAAGCCAAAACTTTTTCCTCATCTGTCAACAAACAAGCTTCAATAATGACTTTAACCAATTTGTCGCCACTTGCTTCTACAACGGCACGGATGTCTGACTCAACTAAATCAAGATTGCCAGATTTGAGGGCACCGACATTGATAACCATATCAATCTCATCTGCACCATTTTGGATAGCTTCTTTTGTTTCAAAAGCCTTCACAGCTGAAGTTGTTGCTCCCAAAGGGAAACCAACCACAGTACAGACCTTAACATCTGAGCCTTTAAGCCCTGTTTTTGCATGTTTTACCCATGTGGGATTGACACAAACACTGGCAAAATCATACTCACGCGCTTCAGATAGCAAACGATTAATTTGTTCTTGGCTTGCATCTTGCTTCAAAAGCGTATGATCGATATATTTATTCAATTTCATATTCGGATTCTCCCTGTTTTTATGAGATAATTTCAATAATTTCTCGTAAACATTGCACTCCATCATTCATTTTAACATATTTTTGAAATTCTGTAACTAGTTCAGAAGAAATTTTTCCATTTG
>ERZ773079.2188-NODE-2188-length-11096-cov-7.554207_pt1 | contig 11096 bp, 8 predicted proteins | sample MGYA00511355_ERZ773079 | MGnify/ENA primary metagenome ERZ773079 (study PRJEB29015, sample SAMEA2737979) | human oral metagenome | biome: human oral; feature: human-associated habitat; material: dental | place: China | collected 2117 ... | reverse complement strand
CCCCATAGACACCACGAAGGAGCCTGACGGGGTTGCGCATGGCGGCCGGTGGGCCGGCGGACGCGACAACGGGTGGAAGCTGAGGCGGTTCGGGATAGGGCTCCATGCGGCAAGCGTGACGGGCGGGCGGATGAGGTGGCCACCGCAGCATCGGGGCCCTGTGGATGCAGCAGGGCGCAACGGCACTGTGGCCACTGGGTGACGGCGTCGTGCAGGCTGTCCGGTTCGTAGGGTAGGTCTCGCGTTCGTACCCTGAACCCCCTGTGCTGTCTCCTCACTTCTGAGACATTTGAGTGTCATGACTTCTGAGACACTCGCTCGGGCGGGAAGCCGGGGCGTGCTGGTGGTCCTGGAAGCGGCGATGCGCGGAGGGAAGAGGTCTGGCAGGTCGCTGGTGTCCATAGCACTGACATCACAGACGCATCGGCGTTGCACGCCGCAGAAGAACCGCAGCATTCCAACAATCCCCACGGGGAACATTGACGGCAGGATCGTTCATGTCAGCGCTGTGGACACCGGGCCGCGCAGGAGCGAGTCCAGGGTTCTCGGTGGCACAGCCCGGCGCCTGCACCACAGGCCCTCCTGCACCGCTCCCTGACCGCCGTCTGTGCGGGGCCCGGTGGTCATGGTTCGACGCCGGCTCCGCCCCGAGCCGGCCCGAGTCGGTCTACTCCACGAGGGTCGGGATCCACTGACCACAGGTTGTGCGTACTGCACGAAGGCTCCACCTACCCGAAGTACCCCCAACCCTCCTCCAGTAGCGCCCCACCCTCGTGCAGTGCATCCAGACGACGACAGCAGTCACCACAGTCACCGAGCCGGCCCCCTCCGACAAGCCGAAGCAGCAACTCTCCCATCCGGCAGACCCACCCCACCAGTGTCTCAGATGTCATGACATCCGAAACTCTCAGAAGTCATGAGACAACACAGCTGTCAGGATGTGCTGTCAGGATGAGTGGCGCTGAATCATCGTTCTGACAGTAGAAATCCCCGCTGCCATGACCCACCGTAACGCTGTGTTGACGCCTCGGAGCCGCTACCGGCTCGTGATGCGTGTCCAGGCCGGTTGCCCCATCACCCATGTAGCCGCCGAGGGCCGAGTCTCCGTCGAGGGCATCCCTGATGAGCCTCGTCGGGATCTTGACGTCGATCACTAATATGTGCATAGTCATGTTCATGCCAACACGAAACGTCTATGTTTCAGAGGATGATGTGAGCCTTTTCGCTGAGGCGGGGGAGATCGCCGGCAGTCTCTCGTCTGCCATCGTTGAGGCCCTCCGTGACTATGTCAAGAAGCGTGGCCACTCGGCCGAGGGCTATCAGGAGATCGAACTGAAGCTGTCTACGGGCGACGTGGATCGTCGGGTCACGTTCGTCGGTCGACGCCTGGTGCGCCTGACGAGACCGGATCCTGAGGGGACCCGCATCGACACGGTCTACCTCACAGCCAAGGGCCAGCTGGCTGTAGCGACGAAGATTCAGAGGAGGCTGCCGGACTGGGCTGCTGGCCAGGACGACCTTTGGACCAACCCGGAAACATGGAGTCGGAACTTCTGGATCGCCGGGGACAGAACTCTGAGTGTCTTCCCAGACATTGATCACCTTCAAAAGGAGGATCCGGTTATGGCAGAGCAAGCCCGGGCGGCGCTGGCCACTCCGGCTCTCGAGGTCTTGGACATCTGACATGCAACCTTCAACCCCAAAACAGTACGTCCAGGCTCCTACTTTATCTGTCCTGGATGTTGCCAAAATATAAAATCGGAAGCTGCTACGAGGTGCCAGCACTTAATGGAGTATTCTGGCTCTTCAGTACCCAATGGAGTGGGTAACACAACTCTCGTCAGAATCGAGATTCATCCCTCTCCCTGGCCTCATCGACCGATGTGGCGACGAGTCATTTCTCCCCCATCCCATGGGAGGTCACCCCTCCACTAGCAGCATCGAGGCTGCCAACTACCAGCTACGTAAGGATCATCGACGAACCGGGGACACTTCTCCTCTGATAAGCCGGAGGACAAACCGCTGAAGACTGGTGATCTGCGACACCTGTGGGCAAAAGAGTCCGAGAACGCGACAAGGAGAAAAGGCTACCCCCGTCCAAGCGCAAGGCCAAGAGCAAACTCGTCGACGGACAGGTCACCACCGACTGGAACAAGACCCTGACCCAGTTCACCGCCGCCGACCTCAACCGAATCAGTCTAAACCTTACACAAAACACTGGACAGGCTCGTGAGGGACTCACCGACTACCTCGTCGATATTATTTCAAACCTTGAGACGGTGGACTGGGAGATACCGGACTCATTGCCCAACGTCTGCATGAGGTCACCAGACCTTACGGCTGGAAATCCCTCGATTCAGGCTTGGCAGATCATGGCGGTGGTGCCAGCGTCGCTCAGGTCCTGCAGACCGACCTGAAGCAGACAGTGGATGCGTCATCATAGCCAGGTCCGGATCAGTCAGGACTTCCTGGGTCAGCGTGGACACAGCAGACTGGTGAGGAGGCATCATAGGAGTACCTCCTAGTGAATCTTGATCGAGAAACCGGGTCCTATGATGCCTCCCTGACTCTCTTCTCAGCCAGGAACCTCGCAGGAACTACCACCACACTAAGAGACTCACCCCAGTCGGTCCCCCAGATCTCCGCCATCTCAGCCACGGAGATCCTCGCACCCAACCGATGTATGTCGATCACCATGTCGATGGAGCTGAGCTTGTGCTGAAGGTGGGAGATCTGTCCTTGCAGCAGCTCGCGCTGACGGTGCAGGTGCGTGAGCACGTCAGCACCTGCCTCATCGAGGACCGTCTTGATGTCAGCCAGGCTCATGCCGGTCTGCCGGTAGACGAGGACCTGCTGGATGCGCATGATGTCCGCCTCGCTGTAGAGCCGGTAGCCGGCGGCACTGCGCTGGGAGGGATGCACCAGGCCGGACTCGTCCCAGTGATGCAGCGCCCTGACGCTGACGCCCAGGAGCGTTGAGACCTCACCGACCGTCATGGCGATGTCAGCATCGTCCGACACGGCATCGGACACGGCATCGACCGTGGTCTCGGTTGCCGTGCCACGCCTCCCGGCTCCGGCATGACGCCGTTGAGAATCCTTCACCCCGTATGTCCTTCCTCAGTACTCGCTCCGGCTGGCAGGGGTCCTCGCGCGTACCGTCCACCGTGATGCCTCCCGCTGCGTGAGGGTCAACTCCTCACGGTCACCACGAGGTTATCCACAGGCGGCCGATTCACTGTGGCGCCGACGGCCGGTTGACGTCCACGATGGCGTATGGCTCGTTTCGTCCCGGTTCCCGGTCACGCCGCCGTGGCCCACCTGTCCGCCCGCCCATTCTCCCCCGTTCTAGGCACGCTTCCACCCCAGGATATGCAGGTACTCAGGTGCGCCGGGCTCGACCCCCGGCTGCTGGTCAACATCCTGGGCAACCTGCAACCGGCCGACACTCTGCGCTCGGCCGAGGGACGTATGCAGGCCATTGCCGCTGCGCTGCCCTGCCGGGGTGTGCTTCTGGCGAGCACCGCCCTGTGGGTGCACGTCGGCGGGCCAGCTCCCGACGCCCTGGAGGTGAGCCTGCCCGGAGGCCGTCGAAGTCGACTACCCTACCTGGTGACCAGACGAGGCCGACTGCCCCACTGCGACACGACCGTGATCAGTGGTATCACCTGCGCCACGATCGCCCGAGCCGCCGTCGACATCGCCCGCCTGGGGCCGCCGGTGCAGGCAGTGCAAGCCATTATGGCGGCCCGCGACCATGGAGTGAGCCGAGTCCGTCTCCTGCTCACGCTCAACCACTGCCGTGGGGCTGCCAGCAGAGGCTGCCCGCGGGCGCAGCACATCATCGAGGAGATCATGGCCGGCGCGTCATAGCCGGCGCCCAGGATCTGCTCAGCTGGAGCGGCGCGCGGCGGACAGGCTTCTGCGCGCCTCGAAGACGCCGTCGATGCGCCGCAGGGCCGCCAGCGTGTGGTCCAGGTGCCCGGCCTCAGCCAGCTCGACGACGAACCGCCCGGTGACAACCCGGTCCCGGCTCGTGCCGATGCTGGCACTGACAAGGTTGACGTGGCTGTCTGCCAGTGCCCGGGTGATGTCGGCGAGAAGGCCCCCACGGTCCAGGGCCTCAACCTCCACCTGGACCAGGTAGGCCGACTGGGCGTGATCCGCCCAGGAGACGGTGATGAGGCGCTCGGGCTCGCGCTGGAGCTGGTCGACATTCTGACAGTCGGCCCGGTGTACTGAAACACCCGAGCCCCTGGTGATGAAGCCGACGATGGGGTCACCCGGCATGGGGGTGCAGCAGCGCGCCAGCTTGACGTAGACGTCGCCCTCATCCATACCTGCGACGACGACTCCGGCATCGGCCGTTCGTGGACGCCGGTGCGCCGTGGCCCGAGTGGGCAGGACTCCCTCCGCGAGAGTCTCCTCGGCGCCGTCCTCCCCGCCCATGGTGGCCACCAGGGTGTCGACGACGTGCTGGGCCGACACGTGCCCCTCACCCACCGCGGCGTACAGACCGTCAATGTCGACCTTGTCGAGGGTCTTGGCCACGTTCATGAGGGTCTCGTGGCTCATGAGGCGCTGAAGAGGCAGGTTCTGCTTACGCAGGGTGCGGGCAATGGCGCCCTTGCCCTCCTCAATGGCCTCCTCACGGCGCTCCTTGGAGAACCACGAACGGATCTTGTTACGCGCACGGGTGGAGGCGACGAAGGAGAGCCAGTCGCGCGAGGGACCGGCGTTAATGGCCTTGGAGGTGAAGACCTCCACCGTGTCGCCGTTCTCCAGGCGCGTGTCCAGGGGCACCAGTCGGCTGTTGACGCGCGCCCCCACGGTACGGTGTCCGACCTCGGTGTGGACGGCGTAGGCGAAGTCCACGGGCGTCGCCCTGGCCGGCAGGGTGACGACCTCCCCCTTGGGGGTGAAGACGTAGACCTCGTCGCCGGCGATCTCGTAGCGCAGCGAGTCGAGGAACTCCTCGGGGTCCCCGGTCTCGCGCTCCATCTCCACCAGGGCGCGCAACCAGTTCGCCTGCTCGTCGGCCCCCATCTTGTCGGTCTCGCCCTGGGCGTTGGGGTTCTGCTTGTACTTCCAGTGCGCCGCCACGCCGTGCTCGGCGCGCTCGTGCATGTCGAAGGTGCGGATCTGGATCTCGACCGGCTTGCCGCCCGGGCCCACCACCGTCGTGTGCAGCGACTGGTAGAGGTTGAACTTGGGCATCGCGATGTAGTCCTTGAAGCGGCCCGGGATCGGGTTCCACCTGCCGTGCAGCGAGCCGAGGACCGCGTAGCAGTCCTTGATGGACTGCACGAGCACCCGCACGGCCACCAGGTCGAATACCTCGTCGAAGGCCTTGCCGCGGACGATCATCTTCTGGTAGATCGAGTAGTGGCTCTTGGGCCGGCCGCTCACCGTCCCCTTCGTGCCCGAGCGGCGCAGGTCCTCCTCGATCTGGTCGATGACGTCGCGCAGGTACTCCTCGCGCTGGGGGGCGCGCTCGGCCACGAGGTGGTCGATCTCCTCGTAGATCTGCGGGTACAGCGTCTTGAAGGACAGCTCCTCCAGCTCCCACTTCACCATGTTCATGCCGAGGCGGTGGGCCAGGGGCGCGTAGATCTCCAGTGTCTCCTGCGCCTTCTTCGCCGCCGAGGCGGCCGGGACGAAGCGCCACGTGCGCGCGTTGTGCAGCCTGTCCCCCAGTTTGATGAGCAGCACCCGGATGTCGCGGCTCATGGCGACCAACATCTTGCGCAGCGTCTCGGACTGGGCGGCCGCCCCGTAGTGGACCTTGTCGAGCTTGGTGACGCCGTCCACCAGGTCCGCGATCGCGTCGCCGTACTCCGCGCGCAACTGGTCGAGGGTGTAGTCGGTGTCCTCCACCGTGTCGTGGAGCAGGGCCGCCACCAGCGTGGGGGTCGTCATGCCCATCTCAGCCAGGATCGTGGCCACGGCCACCGGGTGTGTGATGTAGGGCTCCCCGCTCTTGCGCGTCTGCCCGCTGTGGCACGCCTCGGCCGTGCGGTACGCCCTTTCGACCACCGCGATGTCGGCCTTGGGGTGGTTGGCCCTGAGCGCCCGGACCAGGGGCTCGATCTGGGGGATCGTGGCGCGCGAGCGCGCGCCGAACCACAGCAGGCCCGAACGCACCCGCGAGCCCGCCGCGGGCAGCGCAGCGCCCTGTCCGGAGTTGTCATCGCCGCTCATGCACACATGATAGGCGAATGCGCGGGGCCGACGGCCACTGCAACGCGGTCGTCGGCCCCGGGGCGGGCGCGCGAGCCCCTACACCTTGAGCGCGGTCTCCACCGTGATGCCCCTGAGGCGCTCCCTGCCCTTGAGATCCGTGAGCTCGAGCAGTACCGCGACCGCCGCCACTTCGGCGCCGCACTGGCGGATGAGCTCGACCGCGGCCCCGGCCGTCCCGCCTGTGGCCAGGACGTCGTCGATGACGAGGACCCGCGAGCCGGGGACGACCGACTCGGGGTGGATCTCCATCCGGGCGCTGCCGTACTCCAGGGAGTAGTCGACGCCGATGACGTGGCCGGGCAGCTTGCCCGCCTTGCGGATCGTGAGCATCCCCAGACCGAGCTCGGTGGCCACCGGGGCGCCCAGGATGAAACCGCGCGACTCCAGTCCGGCGACGGCGTCGATGCGCCCCTCGTAGCGCGAGCCGATCAGCTCGACGAGCTCCTTGAAGGCCGGTCCGTTCGCCATGAGCTCCGTGATGTCGCGGAAGAGGATCCCGGGCTCGGGGAAGTCGGGCACCTCCACCAGGTTGTCGCGCACCAGTTCGGCGATGCGCTCTCCGAGTTCTCCGATCATCGCTGCCTCCTGCGCCGGGGCTGGGCCGCCTGGCCGAGGTGGCGTCCCGGCTTGATCGGGGCGACCTTGACCCGGGCGGGCTCCCCGTCGGGGCCCTCGGCGCTGGCGCGCTGCTTGGCGACCGCCTTGTTGTGCTCCTGGGTCCTCCTGCTCATCTCCTGGAAGGTGACCAGCAGCGGCGAGGCGATGAAGATCGAGGAGTAGGTGCCGGCGATCATGCCGATGAACAGGGCCAGCGAGATGTCGGTGAGGGTGCCCGTGCCCAGCAGCACCGACCCGATGAGCAGGATCGAGCCGACGGGCAGCAGCGCCACCACGGAGGTGTTGATGGAGCGCACCATCGTCTGGTTGACGGCCAGGTTCACGAACTCGGCGAAGGTGTAGTGCTTCTGGTCGTAGACGTCCGCGGTGAGCTCGCGGACCTTGTCGAAGACCACGACGGTGTCGTAGAGCGAGTAGCCGAGGATCGTCAGGAAGCCGATGACGGTGGCCGGGGAGACCTCGGCCTGCGCGATGGCGAAGACCCCCACGGTGACGGCGATGTCGTGCAGAAGCGCCAGCAGGGCGGACGCCGCCATCCTCCACGACCGGAAGTACACGGTCATGAGGAGCGCCACCAGGGCCATGAAGATCGCCAGGGACTGCGCGGCCTTCGTGGTCACCGCCGAGCCCCACGAGGGGCCGATCGAGGAGGAGGCCACGTCGGCCGAATCGACGCCGTAGGCGCCGGCCAGGGCGCTGCGCACCGTGGCTGTCTGCGCGGTGTCCAGCGAGTCCGTCTGGATGCGCACGCCGGTGGAGCCCACGCGCGTCACCTTCGCCGAGGACACGAGGCCCGTGCCCGTCACCGCACGGGTGGCGGTCGACTCGGACTGGTCGGCGACGTTGGTCACGTCGAACTGGGAGCCGCCGGTGAACTCGATCGAGCGGTTCAGGCCGAGCAGGCCGGCCAGCGCGAAGCACACGACGATCACAGCGGCGGCGACGCCGACGAACGCCTTGCGCCTGGGGACGACGCGGTAGGACTTGTCACCCGAGTACAGGGCGTTGCCCCACTGAGCGAAACTCATCATTTCAGCGTTCCCCTTCCTGCTCGGCGGCGCCCGTCCGGACGGCATCGGCCCCCGCCTCGTCGGCGCTGGCTCGCGCGGCCAGGCGGGCCTCCCTGCGGCGCTGGGCGATGGACTTGCCCTCGTCGGCGCCGTCCGCTCCCCCGGACGCCGCCGACCCGCGGGACACGACCCTGCCGCGCCCGGCGTAGACGAGGGAGTTCTTGGCTCCCAGGTGCTCGGGGTCGAGGCCGGAGAGCTTGTGGCCCTGGCCGAAGAAGCGCGTGCGGATCAGCAGCTCCATCATCGGGTGCGTGAAGAGGAAGATCACCGCGAGGTCGATGACTGTCGTGACGCCGAGCGTGAAGGCGAAGCCCTGGACGCCGCCGACGGCCAGCAGGTAGAGGACCACGGCCGCCACCAGGTTCACGGCGTCGGAGACGACGATCGTGCGCTTGGCGCGGTCCCAGCCCTCCTCGACGGCGGCCCGCAGCGGCCGGCCCTCGCGGACCTCGTCGCGCACGCGCTCGAAGTAGACGATGAAGGAGTCCGTGGTCACGCCGATCGCCATGATGAGGCCTGCGACGCCCGCCAGAGAGAGGCGGTAGCCCATCAACCACGACAGCAGCGCGATCACCTGGTACGTGATGACGGTCGCGATGATGAGCGAGCCGGCGGAGATGACCGCCAGGCCCCGGTACTGCCAGATCAGGTAGAGGATGACCAGGGCGAAGCCGATGACGGCCGCCCACAGGCCCTTCTCCAGGTGGTCCGAGCCCAGGGTCGCCGAGATCTGCTGCTCGGACTCGACCTCGAAGTTGAGGGGCAGGGAGCCGAAGCTGAGCTGGTTGGCCAGCGACGCGGCGGAGGTGGCGGTGAAGTTGCCGGTGATCTGCGCCTGGCCGTTGGGGATGACCGCGTTCATGGAGGGCGCGGTGATGACCGTTCCGTCCAGGACGACCGCGAAGTGGTTGCGGTCGGGGCTGCCCCTGTAGAAGCTGGAGCCCTGGGCGTCCTGGGAGTGGAAGCCGTAGAGGATCGTGGAGGACTCGGAGAACGCCTGGGTGCCCGCGTCGTTGAACTGCAGGTCCACTCCCCACTCCCCCGTGGTCTGGCCGGTGGAGTTGCGGACCTGGCCGGCGCTGGCGGCCTTGAGGTCGGAGCCGGGGACGGTCACGGGGCCCAGGATGTACTTGATCTGCCCGTTGGAGTCGCACGCGGCGTAGGGCTTGTCGGCCGCGCCCTCGGTGCGCGAGGCGTCAGCGGCCGCGGAGCAGTCGAGGGTGAGGAAGTCGTACATGACCTGCTCGGTCACCCACCCCAGGTCCGAGGCGTTGGGGGGCGTGGAGGCGGGGGCGTCGGAGAGCCGCCCGTCCTTGTCCTGGTCGGCCGTGGCCAGCGCGGTGGCCGGGTCCATGGCCGTGGAGACCTGCTGGCCGGACTGCGCGTCCTGCTGATCGGGCTCCTGCGCCGACTGGCCGGCCCCGGACTGGGAGTCCGATCCGGACTGGGAGCCCGACGGATCGTTCGCCTGGGTCTGGGAGGCGTCCTGGCGTACGCCCGTCGCGGCGCCCATGCGCAGCACCGGGCGGAAGTTCATCTGCGACGAGGAGCGGATGAGGTCGAGGGTCTCCTGCGAGGGCGTCCCGGGGATCGACACTGTGATGTTCGAATTGCCCATCGACGTGATCTCCGACTCCGCGACGCCCGAGGCGTCGATGCGGTTGCGGATGATGCTGATCGCCTGCGTGATGTCGTTCTCGGTGATCTCGCGCTGGCCCTCGGCCGTGGCCTTGGGGGTGAGGATCAGCTGGGTCCCGCCCTGCAGGTCGAGCGCGAGGTCGGGTACGTATGAGACGCCCTTGGTCACGTGCCCGATCACGAGTGCCGCTCCGGCCGCGACCATCGCGACCAGCAGCACCACGAGCGAGCGCACAGGGCGGCGCTTCTTGGTTGCCACGGTAGTTCTCTCCAGAGCCTGTTCGGCTAGTTCAGTTCTTGTCGTCCGCCTCGTCGGCGGCCCCGGTCGCGGCGCCGGCGTCCTCCGGCCCGTCGGACTGGTCGGCCGTCGGCTCCAGGCCCAGCACGGCCTCGTCCTCCTCGGGGGCCTCGTCGTCGTCCTCGGCCTCCTCTTGCGCGCCAGCGCCCTCGAGCGGGGGCTCCCCGCCGATCTCGCCGATCATCTGGCGGTCCCAGTACATCTCGTGCCCGTCGGTGGTCTCCAGGACGACGATGTCGCCGTCGAGGTCCACGAAGCGCCCCCAGAAGCCCACCCGGGTGTGGACCCAGGCGCCGGGGGTCACGGTGCGGAGCTGCTCGCGTTTCTCCTCTTCCATTTTTGCCATCTGCTGTTTGCGGGAACGGCCGGAGTACCACATGACGCCGACGGCCAGCACGAGCATGGCGATGAGCAGAAGGTTCTGGTCCACGAGTGTTCTCTTTCGTTGCGGAGGGGCGTGCGAAAAACACACGCCAGCACAGTCTAGTGCGTGAACACGCCCAGGTCTAAGCGGTAATCGTCACGGCGCGCCGCATGGCGGATCCTCAATGGAAAAGCGTTGCCCCGGCGTCCGGCGGCACCAGTCCCAGGTGCTCCCACGCCCTGGGGGTGGCCATCCGCCCGCGGTTGGTGCGCACCAGGAACCCCTCGCGCACCAGGTAGGGCTCGGCGACCGTCTCGACTGTCTCCGCCTCCTCGCCGATCGTCACCGACAGGGTGGTCAGCCCCACGGGGCCGCCCGCGAAGCGCTTGCACACGGCCTCCAGGACCGCCCGGTCGAGGCGGTCCAGCCCGAGGGGGTCGACCTCGAAGAGGGCCAGGGCCGCCCGCGCCGCCCCGAGGGTGGCGGCGCCGTCGCCGTGGACCTGGGCGTAGTCGACCACGCGGCGCAGCAGGCGGTTGGCGATGCGGGGCGTCCCCCTGGAGCGCGAGGCGATCTCGTGGGCGGCGCCCTCCCCCAGGGGGGCGCCCAGCAGGGAGGCGGAGCGCGCGACCACCTGCTCGAGCTCGTCCGTCTCGTAGAACTCCAGGTGCGCGGTGAAGCCGAACCGGTCGCGCAGGGGCGCGGGCAGCAGCCCCGAGCGGGTGGTCGCGCCGACCGCGGTGAAGCGCGGCAGCGTCAAGGGGATCGACGTGGCGCCGGGGCCCTTGCCCACGACGACGTCGACGCGGAAGTCCTCCATCGCCAGGTAGAGCATCTCCTCGGCGGTGCGGGCCAGGCGGTGGAT
>ERZ773079.2187-NODE-2187-length-11096-cov-11.337741_pt1 | contig 11096 bp, 7 predicted proteins | sample MGYA00511355_ERZ773079 | MGnify/ENA primary metagenome ERZ773079 (study PRJEB29015, sample SAMEA2737979) | human oral metagenome | biome: human oral; feature: human-associated habitat; material: dental | place: China | collected 2117 ... | reverse complement strand
AGCAGTCCATGCGGATCTTGCCGTCCCAGTCCAGGGTCATGAAGTGCCAGGCCGGGTCCACCTCGGGGTTGACCACCGTGAGCTCCAGGCCGTAGCGCTCGCCGATCGCGCCCCAGTAGTCCACCGAGGCGCCGCCCAGCGGGTCGGCCCCGATGCGCACACCGGCCTCGCGGATCGCGTCGAGGTCGATGACGTTCTCCAGGTCGGCGACGTAGGTCTCCAGGTAGTCGTGCTTGATGACGTAGGGACCGTCGAGCGCCTCGGTGAACGGGACACGGGGGACGTCCTGCCAGCCCGAGGCCAGCAGCTCGTTGGCGCGGTCGGCGATCCAGCTGGTGGCGTCCGATCCGGCCGGGCCGCCGGTGGGCGGGTTGTACTTGAAGCCGCCGTCGCGCGGCGGGTTGTGGGAGGGGGTCACCACGATGCCGTCGGCCAGTCCCGGCCCGGCGGTGCGCACGCCGGCCTCGGTGCCGGCGCCGTTGGCCAGGAGGATGGAGTGCGAGACGGCCGGGGTCGGCGTGTAGGAGCCGCGCGCGTCAACGGCGGTCATGACGCCGGCGCCCGAGAGCACCTCGACGGCGGTGCGCCAGGCCGGCTCGGACAGGGCGTGGGTGTCGCGCCCCAGGTAAAGGGTGCCGTCGGTGCCCTGGGAGCGGCGGTACTCCACGATGGCGGCGGTCGTGGCCACGATGTGCGCCTCGTTGAAGGCGGTGTCCAGGGAGGAGCCGCGGTGCCCGGAGGTACCGAAGACGACCTTCTGGGCCGGGATGGTCGGGTCGGGGACGAGGTCGTAGTAGGCGGAGACGACCTCGTCGACGTCGATGAGGTCTTCGGGCTGTGCTGGCTGTCCTGCGCGTGCGTGCATGGGGCACAGTGTGTCACGTACCACTGATTGAATCAGCCCGTTTCGCTGTGCGAAACACTGGCCGTTCCGAGGCCGGGACGTGGTGATCGGCGGGGGCGCCATGTCCGACGACGACGGCGTTGTGGGAGGACCCGCCGCGAGGGCCGTCGTGGAAGTGCCGTAGGTCCCGGGCGGTAGGGCGGGCGCGGTCTTGACGGCACCGTGCCCCGCGCATGCCGTCGGTTGGCGGCGGGCGAGAGGCTCGGAGCTCCCCCTATGCAGGAATCCAATCCAGGATGTCGACGTTATCGCGGTCCGCCAGCCACAGCTCGGCCCGTCTGACCCGGTTGCCCATGATGAGCAGCGAGCCGCGTACCGCATGCGGCACGTTCCTGAACAGCCTGTAGGTGTCTCCCCCGGCGTCGACCCCGATACGGTCCTGGCCTAGCAGATGCAGACGCATCGCCGGGCGGGTTGGATTGGCGGTCAGCGCCTGCCATGCCTCGGCCGGTATCCCCTGCGGCAGGAGGCCAGCCATGTCGGCGGCGTACTCGCCGGGCTCCTGACCCACCGACGCGATGACGACGTCGAGGTGATGGTCCTCGAGCAGTACGGACAGCCGCTCCCTCTGATCTGTGTCCACGCACAGACGGGTCCACCCCATGGCACCCCGGGCCTGGTCCTGCTCCGAGACGTTGATCCAGTGCAGCGAGCCTGTGGCCGATCCGAGGTCGATGACACTCCGGTTGTCGCGCTTGATGATTCGGGAGGAGGCGTTCCGCATGAGGTTGGGAAGGCGGCGACCGTGGACGTGGATGAGCTCGCTGACATTGAGCTCGGGCATGCCGGCGGCGCTTGTGGCCTCGGGTGAGAACCCGTTGCTCTTGAGCTGCTTGCGCTCGCGGCCGCCCCGACGAAAACCGGTGCGCATGAACCCGGCGCCCATCAGATAGCTTCCGGCACCGCGCGCGTGCGGACGGGCGGCGAAGGCGGTAGCGAGGGTCCGGGCGAAGGGGGTGCCCGTGATCCGCGGTCCTGCATCGACCGGGGTCTGATCGTCCGGCGTCAAGCGCGACAGGTCCGGAAGGCGGTCGACGCCGAGGCGCTGGGAGGTCTGGGCGGCCGTGCGGGCGGCGGCCCGGCTCGTGTCGGCCGCGGCCTGGGACACCGTGTCAGCGGCCTTGGCGGCGCCGGAGACTGCCTGTCCGGCCAGGCTGCGGGCCTGGCGGTCAGGTCGTCGCGCGAGGGGATACTGGGCAGCCTCACGGGGGGTCCTTCAGGCATGGGAGCGAAGCGGTAGTGAGCCGACCGGATGCGGCCGACCGTCACCGAGTCTAGGAAGCAGGCGAAGCGAGGGACATGGGTAGTCTGGCCCGGGCGTCGGCGCTGCTGCGCTGCCACCCGGGCCGCCGGCTCCGCTCACCAGGGACGCGGCCGAACCCCAGTGTCCAGGAGGAACGAGGAACCATGACCGTCAGCCGTATCGCCACGACCAGCGCCCCCGCCGCCGTCGGCCCCTACTCCCAGGGCGTCTCGACCGGCCAGGAGGCCGGCTCGCTCGTCTTCGTCTCCGGTCAGGTGCCGCTCGACCCGGCCACCGGCGCCCTCGTCGAGGGCGACATCCAGGCCCAGGCCGAGCAGGTCCTCAAGAACGTGGGCGCCATCCTGGCCGAGGCCGGGCTCGGGTACGACGACGTCGTCAAGACCACGGTCCTGCTCGCCGACATCGCCGACTTCGCCGCCGTCAACGAGGTCTACGCCCGCTACTTCACCGGCGAGACCCTCCCGGCCCGGGCCGCCTTCGGTGTCGCCGCCCTCCCGCTGGGGGCCGGGGTCGAGATCGAGGCCATCGCCGCCCGGGCCTGAGCTTGTCCCGAGTCGATCCGCCCCGGACCCACCGCTGTGAGCCGTCGCGGTCGACGCCGGCTGTACGTGCAGAGGCCGGCCTGTCCGTCTGAACGGGGCGCCACCCCTTCCGGTGTAGGGCGTTGGACCCTCCCACTGGGCCGTCCCGTTCACTAGGCTCTCTCACGGTTCCGCTTCCACGGGGCGTTCTCTTCACGGGGGCGCCCCGTGTTGCTCTCCCCATGGCAGGTGGCGTGGCCGAGAGGAAGGATGGGCCACGCCGGGCGGCCACCCAGATGCCGGCCGGCCACAACACTGCTTCGATGCGCCATGAGAGGAAGATGATGCCGAGCACGCACCTGCCCCTCATCGTTCGCCTCGGCGGGATCCGCTCGCTGCTGACCTTCGGTGTCATCATGACCGTCAGTGCGGCAGCGATACTCTCACCGGTGGCCGTGGTGCTCTGGGCTCCCGTTCTTCTGCCTGTCTCGATGCTGCTGGCCTTCTCGGGTGCCGGCGGGATCGCCTACTACCTGTGGCGTGGCTTCTCCGCGCGCCGCCTGTTCGAGCGAGCTCGGCACCACTACTCGCAGGTCACCCACGACTACGAGGCCACCGAGCTCCAGGCCCGCCTCATCCCGGAGGACGAGTCCCATGGTGCTCGGGTCATGGCCCATTACCACTGGTTCCGTGACGAGTACGAGAGCCTGACCCGCTCCTGGCAGGATCTTGGTAGCCCTCGGGGTGTCCAGTGGTTCGATCCGGGGATGCTTAAGCGAGTCACCGAGCTCGAGCGGCGCTCGGTCGCGCTGGACTCGACTGATGACGTCATTGCCGGCAACGCCGCCTTCCTCACCCTGTCCTCCAGATGGGAGCGGCTCTGGCACGCCGAGCAGCGGCCGGTCCTTCGCGATCTCGACCTGCTACTGGGACTGTGTCAGCAGATCGACTTCCACGCCTTCGCGCCCGGTGGCACGGTCGAGGCGCGCGAACAGGTCCGGGCCCACCACCAGCGTCTCACCGAGATGACCGCCGAGTTGTCCTCCGGCCGGTTGCAGCCCTCGGCGGCACTTGATGAGCTCAGCTGGATTGCGGCCGACGTCCACCGGTCGGTGAGCGGCCTGTCGCTCCGCGCGGCCGGTGCGGGGCCGCCCTTCAACGCTCTCGACATCGGAGCGCCCCGCCGGCCGAGTGCCCGCAGCTTGCCGGGCGTCATCGGATCTGGGAGGAACGCCGGCTACTGGCACCCGGCTGGCGTTCGCACCGGTCCCCGTTCGTATGCGACGGCCCGCGTGAGCTTCCTCGGGGACGGGACGTTCCCAGGCTCCTGATACTCGGTGCGACTGCACATCAGGAGTCCAACCCCACGAATCCCAGAAACGAATACAACCGATGAATATTGCAGAAGTGAATACAGAACTGAATAATCGGCGGGGATCCCAACATGTTGGCTCGCGGTGGCATCGTCATCCGCGTGAAAAGAGATGAATGTGTTGAGATCGATTGTCCGGGTTCTGAAGGCGTTTACCTCTTCTTTGAATTTTATTCTCAATATGACGGTGTTTCTTGCCCTCATCCTGTCCCTTCCAGTGATGTGGTTCTGGCCGTTCGGTAGAACACACAACCCGACGGTGGAGGTGTACGATAAGGCTCATATCCTTTCGTCTGACACGGTTGCGGAGAAGATACAGGACATAGGTTTTCGTCAAGACGTTCACGTCGTTGTTGTCTCAGTGCCCGGGTACATGATTGAGAACCTCAATGCCGAGGTGCTCAAGTATGCGCGCACCCATCAGGATGCTCCGAGACCGTGGATCTCCTCATCCAACTCCAACTACTGGAGTGACGGCACTGTCATTCTTGCAGTTGCGCCCGATTCCAGGAAGGTGGGGTGCTATTTCGGGCAGGATGTACGCCTGTCCTCGAGTAATCAGGCGTCGATCCAGAGCGCCGCGAAAAAGCAATTCAACAACCGTGATTGGGGCGATGGGGTCGTGGCGATGACGGAGAAGGCGGCTGACCTCATGGGGCGCCCCGCTGAAGGGAGCTGGTTGACCACCTTGATCGTCCCGGCTCCGGTCGCCATGATAGGAGCTTGGTTGCTCCAGAAGTATCTGCGCCGCGGACTGCGTGCAAGAGCTGTTGGGAAGGAAGTGACGGAGAGCTACTCTCGGGTTGCTTTTGGTTATGATGAGACCGACCTGAACGCGCGCACCATTCCTGAAACCGAACCGTATGGTGCGCAGGTGAGGATGCGATACCGATGGTACTGTCAGGAGTATGTGAGCATCACCAAGGATCTGCAAGCCTTCGGAAATCCTCGCGGTCCTCAGTGGTTTTCCTGGAGAATGCTGAGGCGCGTATCGGAGCTGAAAAAGCGCTCTGCCGCGCTGGAGTCTCTTAGTGAGACAATCTCCAACACTGCGTCTCTCCTGAACATGTCATCCACCTGGGAGAAGGCTTGGGAGAATGAGCAGGGGCCGGTGCTGGAGGACCTGCAGGCGCTGAGAAAACTCTGCGACACGATCTCCGCGTCTCGGGACGTGCCTTTGAGTGTGAGGAAGGAACGTGAGTGGGTCAGGGATCAGCGCGCGCGCCTGGATGATATGGGGATAGAGTTGGCAACTGGCAGGATGAATCCTTCTGCTGCGCTCGACGAGCTGGAGAGCATAGCGAAATCAATTCAGGACAAGGCTCTGGATCTGACGCGCCGTGCAGTGAATGCCGATACATCCAAGTATGCTAAAAAACGTAGGCGGCGTTACCTCTCATCATTGTCTTCACAACATGATTCTGCCTATGCAGGGCAGTGGTTGTTATCTGGTGACAGCGGTAGCTACAACCCTCACTCAACAATTCGCCTCTTCTCCAACTCTCCGGCTGTATCTGCTGTTGATGACAGTGCATCCTCGTCGGACTGGGGCGGTGCGGGATCCTTCAGTGCCTTCACCCCAGTGTCTGATCTGGTCGTGGGGTACACATCCGCAGTGTCCTATGCACCTGCGTCCTCGGAGTCCTCGTCGTTCTCGGGCGGAGACGGGTCATCAGGATACTCAGGAAGCAGCTTCTCCGGAGGGTATGACGGAGGTGGGTTCTCAGGAGCCGGCTCGTCATCCAGCTTCTGAGTCGATTCGGAACCAGCTTCTATCAGTGAAAGGATGCACTGGCGGTGCGATCATCGATGCTGAGCAAGATTGGAGGGCTAAGAGCGACTGTGGCATTCGTGACCAATATCGTCCTGTGCCTGGTGCTTGTCTCATTGCTTCCGATCATGTGGTTCTGGCCGTTCGGGGGAAGTTATCATCCGACAGTAGATGTTCGCGATGATGCTCATCTCTTCCAGGTTGCTCCACTGGTGACGGAGATCCAGAAGATGGAGTTTCGAAAAGAAGTGCATATCGTTGTGGTCACCATTCCCAAAATGAACGAGGCGCCTCTTAATGAGGCAGTTCTGACATACGCTCGACAGCACGGCGGGGGCGCGTCGGAGTGGATATCGAAATCAAATCCGAATCATTGGGCTGATGGAATCATGATTCTCGCAGTCGCTCCCGGCCCAAGACAAGTGGGTTGTTACTTCGGAGAGGACGTTAAAGTGTCACTGGCTCAGCAGGACGTGATTCGCGCTGCTGGCGGGGATAGATTCTCCGAATCCGACTGGTATGGAGGGATGATCTCCATGGCGGAGACGTCCTCCGACCTGATTGGGAGGCCTCCTGGCGGCCTATTGACGAAGATCGTGATCCCGGGTGCGTTGTCAGTATGTGGAGCGGTGTGGTTCGTCTACTACATGCGACGAGGGCTCATGGCTCGCCGTTTTGCGAAGGAGGCGCTGCGCAGCTACTCGAACACGACCCACGATTATGATGCGACTGAGCTGCGTGCGTCAATGATCCCTGACGGGGAGGATCATGGGGCTCAGATTTTGACCAGGTATCGCTGGTTCTGCGACGAGTATGAGGATGTCACTCGTGCCTGGAACGACTTCGGCTCTCCTGCGGGAGCACAGTGGTTCCAGGCGGGTACGGTAAAGCAGGCGCTTTCCCTGAGGACTCGGTCCCGTGATCTTGAATCCCTCGAGAACGCGGTATCCAACGGAGCATGTTTTCTAACGATGTCTCCAGGGTGGGAGGACGTCTGGGACAATGAGATCGGGCCACTGATGGAGGATCTGCAGTCGCTTGAGCGGATGTGCGCGAAAATCGACTCCTCACGGGTGAAGGTGGATACCTCTCAGACTCGTGACTGGATCCGCTGGTGGCGCCTGCGTGTTGCCCAGGTGACGTCTGAAATGGAAAGCGGATCATGCTCGCCGTCGGCTGCGCTTGATGAGCTGACGATCATGTCGAATGCTTCCAAGGCGGAGGCTCGCAGCCTGGCCAGAGAGGCCTTGAAGGCGAAGGCGTCTCGGCGTGCTTCCTCTCGGATTCAGCATTTCAATAAGCGGCAGCGTTCGAGGTCGGGAAAGGCTTACGGTGGCTCATGGGCCGTTGACAACGCTTTTCGACGCTACGATGCTGCGTCCACGATCTGTGTGAACGCGGACTCGCCGGGAGCGTGCGCCATCAGCTCAGACGATGAAACTCCTTTCGATGCTGTGGTATCCGTGGCTCATCTGTTGTCGGATTATGTCGCCTCATCGAGGTATGTCCAGGTTCTGAGTGGCGGTGCGGGAGGAGCGAGCGACTTCTCCGGTGGAAGTGGTTCGAGCGTTACCGGTTACGGTTCTGGTAGCGGCTTTTCCGGAGCAGGTTCTTCGTCGAGTTTCTGAGTGAAGGGGAGCCGGTTATTCATCTATTTTCACTTGATAGTGACGGTCTTCGTTGTGCTGTCCGTCGATAGTGCGACTTGACGAAAGTAGGATAGCGATGCGGAATGCGGCGGGAGTTGGTCTCGGTGGATTTCGGGCAGTTCTGTCATTTTTTATTCACGTCGGTGTGGCGTCGATTCTCATGGCCTCTCCGTTCGTTGTGGACAACTGGTACTCTCAAAAACATGCGCCACGTTACGAGCCAGTTGTTGAGATTCATGATGAAGCGAATGCTCTTGACGTTGATGATCTTGAGGCGGATCTGAAGGAAGTACGCTTCAGAAAGAAGACCCATCTTGCCGTTCTCACAGTTCCTGGACAGAATGTGGTGAACCTCAATGCGGAGGTCCTTAAGTACGCGGAGACTCAGATGGCTGGCAGTCCGTGGATATCTAAGGACAATCCGAACTACTGGCGCGACGGTTTGCTGATCCTTGCTGTTGCTCCGGATGGCCGCAAAGTGGGGTGCTATGTTGGTGAGGATCTCAAAATTTCGCAAGAGTCGCAGGCCGATATTCAGGATTCAGCAAAGGATCACTTCCGTGCCAAGGATTGGAATGGCGGTGTCAAGTCGATGGCGGAGCGAAGTGCTGATCTTATTGCGAACGGCAACACCCCGCAAAGGACTGTCTTCTTGCTGACGTTGCTTGGTGTCGGAGGCGTTGCGACTGTTTGGCTCATTTGGTATGTGTGGAGCGGGCCCAATACCAGTAAGAAGTATATGATTGCCCGTCGGACCTTCTCCCGGGTGGTGTATGGTTACGAAGAAACGATCTCACGCGCTGCACTCGTTCCCGATGATAATACTCATGGCGCTCTGATTCTGTCTCGGTGTCGATGGTTCGACAGTGAGTACACAGAGGTCAGCCGGATGTGGAATGAGCTGCCCGAACCTTATGGTTTCCAGTGGTACGTCGGAGCGACTCGACGCAGTGTCAATGACCTGAAGGAACGGTCGGATGCATTGGAGTTGTTTGAGACCATCGTCTCACACGCCGCGATCTTGTTCTCAAGGGCATCGGACTGGCCTGCTGTGTGGGATAACGAGTGCGGTCCGGTCATGGAGGACATTCAGGCCCTCGTGCATCTGTGCCGGGAGGTTCAGAGGTCGAAGGTGGCTGTGGACGGAGATGAGGAGCGAGAGTGGGCGGCTCTCTGCCTGCAGCATTTGAGAAGACTACCTGCGTGTCTCAGGGAGGGGAGCGTTACTCCGTCGCAGGCGCTCAGCGAGTTAGACAAAATTTCTGATGGTGTGCGCGTCCGAGTGGACAGCTTGATGGCCAGGATAGTTGAGAGTGATGGGTCGAGAGGGTCTTCAAGGCGCCGGCGTCGATACGAGAAGATGAAGTCAGAGCCGCCAGCAAATACTATGTCTCGTTATGAAGGTAAGTGGGAGATCGCTGGTAGCAAGGGAGAGTATGATCCCAGGACAACGATTCGCGTTAATCCCGGAACTCCTGACGTGGCCGTATTAATGGGAGTTGATGGCGGTGCTGGTGATGTGACCGACGGTGTCGTACGGCATCAGTTCTCGAGCTCAGGAGGACCTATATGTCATACGCCGGTATCCAGTCTCATCGTCGGTTACTCGGCCGCAATTCCTTCGGATATCAGTGCCGGCTCCGGATCAAGTGGCTCGTCCAGCAGCGGTGGCTATGACGGAGGCGGCTTCTCTGGAACTGGATCGTCGTCCAGCTTCTGAATCGGCTCGATAGGATCAGTCTTCTACCTCGGTGGCCCGCCAGGATATCGAGGCCTTCAACACCCTACTTCCGCAGAAAGAAAGGAAAGTGTGGATGAATCACATGAAACAGTCTTGTAGAGGCGGTTTAGGCGGAATCCGGTCAGTGACGGCCTTCATCGCCAATATCGCGGTGAGCCTTGCCCTCATCGCCGTACTGCCGATCATGGTGATCTGGCCCTTCGGCGGGAGCCATCGCCCCACCGTGGAGGTCCACGACGAGGCCGGAATACTCCGGACCGAGCCGCTGGCCAAGAAGATCCAGGAGATGCGATTCCGTCAGGACCTCCACGTCGCCGTGCTCACGGTTCCGGGCTGGGACGTTACCAACCTCAATGACTCGGTGCTGGAGTACGCCCGTTCGCACGCGAGCGACACTGACGTACCGTGGATCTCGACGTCGAACCCCAACTACTGGAGCGACGGCCTGGTGATCCTGGCGATCGCCCCCGACTCACGCAAGGTGGGCTGCTACTTCGGTGAGGATGTCGCGGTCACCCTGGATCAGCAGGCAGCCATCCAGGACGCCGCCAAGGACCAGTACCGCCGGGCCGACTGGTACGGGGGCACCGTCTCCATGGCGGCCAAGACCGCGGACGTCGTCGGCCGGGTCGGTGGCGGTGGCATCGTCATGACCTACATCCTGCCCGGAATCTCAGCGCTTGCAGGCGTCACCTGGCTCGTGTACTACCTGTGGCGTGGCGTCACGGCGCGACGTCGGGCGCGTGAGGCGCTGCGCCACTACTCGCAGGTCACCCACGACTACGAGACCACCGAGCTCATGGCCGGCACGATCCCTGAGGATGAGCCGCACGGCGCCCAGGTCATGGCCCGATACCGGTGGTTCCTCGATGAGTATGAGGAGGTCACCCGCTCCTGGGCGGAGTTCGGCAACCCCCATGGCACCCAGTGGTTCGGCACGTCGTCGTTCAAACGGGCCACCGAGCTGGAGAAGCGCTCCGAGGGTCTGGACTCCCTCGACGACGTCATCGCCAACACCGCGACCTTCCTGAGCCTGTCGCCCGGCTGGGACCGAGTCTGGAGCAACGAGCAGGGGCCGGTCCTGGAGGACCTGCAGTCTCTGCGGCGGCTGTGTCACGAGATCGACAGCTCCGACGCCGCCGAGAGCGGTTCGATCGCCGAGCGCACCAAGGAGGAGCGGGAGTGGGTCCGCTCCCGCAAACAGCGCCTGGACGACATGACCTCCAGTCTGGAGGACGGTTCGCTCCAGCCCTCGGCCGCGCTCGACGAGCTCGACGAGATCGCCAGTGAGACGAAGACGAAGGCCGCCCGGCTCGCGCGCGAGGCCATTGACGCCGACACCTCCAGCTACGCCGACGAGCGCCGTCGTCGCTACGACGACTCGAGCTCGTCCAAGGAGGCCGCCTATGCCGGCTACTGGTACCTGGGCGGCGGGCACGGCAGCTACAACCCGCACTCGACGATCCGCCTCAACCCCTCCTCGCCGGCCATCTCCGCCATCGGCTCGTCCAGCTCGGGCTCCGGCGCCGGCGGGTCCTTCAGCTCCTTCACCCCGGTCTCCGACCTGGTGGTGGGCTACAGCTCGGCCTCCTCCTACACGCCGTCGAGCAGCTCCGGCTCCGGGTCCAGCTTCTCGGGAAGCAGTTTCTCCGGCGGCTACAGCGGTGGCGGCTTCTCCGGGTCCGGCTCATCCTCGAGCTTCTGAGGCGGGCCACGCGCTGGTCGGTGCCCGAAGGCGCGAGCGGGGGTCGGGGGCCACGAACCGCCGTGAACCGCGTCATGGGGCGCCGACGGGCCGTCGTCGGCCTGGGAGGGGCGCGGGCCGGCCGGTAGGCTGACGGCCATGTCGAAGAAGAAGCGCCACGGGCGCCGTC
>ERZ773079.2182-NODE-2182-length-11114-cov-30.036893_pt1 | contig 11114 bp, 10 predicted proteins | sample MGYA00511355_ERZ773079 | MGnify/ENA primary metagenome ERZ773079 (study PRJEB29015, sample SAMEA2737979) | human oral metagenome | biome: human oral; feature: human-associated habitat; material: dental | place: China | collected 2117 ... | reverse complement strand
GTTCAGTGCTGAGAGGCAGACGATGGGCATACCCGCTTGTTTTGCCTCGAATACTTCCCGTTGTGTCCACTCGCGGCTTGAGTAGCTATCCGTGCGCACCATGAGGAGCGCACTCGTGCGGGCTCGTTCTCGTATTGAGGAGTTCCACTCACTGTCCGCTTGGATGTCGTATACGTCGAAAAAAGCATCTAGCCGAGTCTGTTGTGCGATGGCCTTCACCTTGGCGATGACTCCCTGTGGGGTGTTGCCCGTGAGGTCATGGGCGGGGATGTCGCCACGGGCATGCGAGATGAATACTCGGAGGCGAGGACTTTCCGATGAGGACAGCATTCCCGTCTGCTTCCATAGAAGGCGTTGGACGATGGCTTGTCCGACATCGCGAGTCAGCGCTCCGGCAGCGTATGCATCGTCGTGAAGGACCATGCCCTGCCGATCCGTGAGGGAGCTGATGACTTCGCCGGATGTATTGAGGCCCTTAGTGTCGATGATGGGCACTACGAGCAGATGGGGTGAGTGAGAGGCCAATGCGTCGTCGCGAACCGTGCACAGACTCCTCAGGTAGGAAGCCCAGTCGCTGTTGTTGTCGTGTGCCGCGCTGATCATGTGGCGGCCGATGACTGGAATGATGACCGTGAATGGAGAGGCGGTGTTGGCTGGCGTGCGCCGGTCAGAAATGTCTGTGCTGTCGATCCCGTTACCGACTTGTCTGTCGCGCGTTGCAATGGGACAGGGGGTCTCGGTCTCGGGGGTTAGGGGAAAGGACCGAGAGAAAACCTCGATTGCGCTGCCGGCTAGACCAGAGAAGTGCTCAGAGTGGTAGTGCGTGACCAGCTCGTTGAACACGTCCTTACCGGCATGGTCGCGAGGATGCCAGACGACGTAAATGTCGAGAACTGTTGGGGAGGGGGCTGCGAGTTCTTGCTCTCCAACGGCGGGGGATATGTTGTCTGTCATGCTGTGTCATTGTAGGCTCATCGCTCCTGTGTGACAAGCTAGTTCGGTCTGCCATCCAAAGGATTTGTATTGGTATGTAACCTGGGTGCTTGCCGGTGTGCGCAGGATCAGTCGACTCGAGCTCTCATCGAGTACTACCGTGCGAAGCGCACGAAGTAGTCTCGCCTGAGCGATACTCGGGGGGGCCGTCCCGTGTGTGGCACGGTCCCCTCTGTGTTATCGGGTTGTGCGCCGACGCCAGTAGCCGATCAGGCCGACCGTTAGCGCGGGCGCCCACAGGGTCAGCATGGGCGCGTAGGCTCCGACCAAGACTGCAAGCTGCCAGCCGTTCATGCCATCCGAGGGTGTCGCTCCCTCGGCCAGGCCCAGCCAGACGGAGCCGACCCTGATCAGGAGGGTGGCGTTGATGTAGTAGAGCAGGGCGTTGCCGATTCCGCCGACCACGAGGGGGAGGATCCGGGGGATCTCGCGCCCGCCGAGGCAGGGCACCCAGTGGGGCACCCGCTCGCCCCAGGGGTAGATGAGGCCGAGGCACAGGGCTCCCGCGAGGACCTGGACAGACTCGAGGCCCAGGACGTAGGCGGTGGCCGAGGCATTGGACCTGAAGAAGTCTGCCTGGGAGAAACCGAGGTCCACGCCGCACAGCATCGCGACCCTCCACGCCACGGGCAGCATCGCCGAGGCGAAGGCCGTCCAGCAGGCGATGCGCGCCCAGCGCTGGGGAGGGCGCCCCGTGGTGGGGCCGCCTTCGGTCCGAGAACTCATGTCCCTCATGCTAGAGGGGCTGTGTCCGCCGGTTCAAGGGCCGGGCGGCCACGCGGTTGCCGGACCGTGCGGACGGACGGGCGGGGGCGGGCACTGCCCCCCGCCCGCTCCTTCACTCCCAGCGGAAGAGGCGCGCCGCCGCGACGCCGCAGACGGCGCCGAAGACGACCAAGACCACTGCGGCTACCCAGTGCTGCCCCCACCCTTCGCCCGCCCACAGGCCCTGCGTGAGGTAGGTGAGCTGCGTCATCGGCGAGTACTTCGCGACGGAGAGCACCCCGGGGGGCAGTATCGCCAGGGGCACCGCCGCGCCGGAGGTGAAGATCAGCGGGTACATGAGGATGTTCCCCAGCCCCTGCGCGGCGCCCACGTTGCGGAAGCGCCCGGCGATCAGGTAGCCCGGCGCCAGGAACGCGGCGAGCCCCAGCATCGTCGCCACCAGGGCGGACACGAAGGCCCCGGCCGACGCGGGCCGCACCCCGAAGCCGAGGGCAGCGATGGCGTACATGGCCGTGAAGGACACCAGGCCCAGGACCATCCGGGAGACGACGTCGGCGGCCAGGTAGAGCGCGGGGTTGAGCGGGGTGGCGCGGAAGCGCCGCAGCACGCCCGCGCCGCGCTGGGCCACCAGGTCCACGGGGACGATGATGAGCGCCGTGATCGCGATGACGATGCCCGGGAATGCGGTGAAGTTCGCCTCGAGGAACCCCTTGCCGCCGAACTCGGGCGCCGGGCTGTTGCCGAAGATGAGGCCCATGCACGCGATGAAGGCGGGGGCGAAGAGGACCGCGAAGATGACGGTGACGGGTTCGCGGAGGGCGCGCATCGCGGTGACGCGGCACAGTTGGACGAAGGTGCGCATGGCTCATGCCTCCTGACGCATGTCGCGGCCGGTGAGGGCGAGGAACACGTCCTCCAGGCCGGGGGAGCTGGTGCGGATGTTGGACACGGTGGCGCCGGTGGCCTCGATGGCGGAGACGGCGGCCTGGGGGATCCCCGAGCCCGCCCACAGCATCGACACGGCGGTGCCGGCGACCGCCACGTCGCTGATGCCCGCGACGCCGTCGAGCGCGCTGAGGCCCGCCGTACCGCCCAACTGGTCGTGGCCCGTCACGTGCACGACCAGGCCCGCGCTGCCGCCCGAGCCGCCCACGCCTGGGTCGAGCAGGCCCGGGGCGAGCGTGAGAGCATCGAGGCCGAGCGGGCCGAGGCGGGCGTCGCCACCGGCGAGATCCGAGACGAGCTCGACGAGCTGACCGCCGAGAGGACCCGGCTCACCGACGCCGCTCACCGCGACGAGATCGCCCGCGCCGAGCAGCACACGCGGCTTCAGGCTTTGGCCGAGCGCGCCATGAACGAGCTGGGGCTCGAGCTCGAGCCGCTCGTCGACGAGTTCGGCCCGCACGTGCCTGTCCCCGATGTCCCCGATGAGATCGGGAATGCCGTCGAGGCCGGACGCGGCGGGGAGGCCGGGCGGGCCGCCGGCGGCGAGGAGCAGGACGAGCCGGCCGCGATCGGGCTCGTCCCGGGGCGCCCCTACGTGCGCGCCGAGCAGGAGAAGCGGCTGGCGCGCGCCAGCCGGGATCTGACCCGGCTGGGCAGGGTCAACCCGCTGGCCCTGGAGGAGCACGCCGCCATGGAGCAGCGTCACCAGTTCCTCGCCGAGCAGCTGGCCGACCTCAAGTCCTCTCGCGCCGACCTGCTGCGCATCGTCGAGGAGATCGACACTCGCGTCCAAGAGGTCTTCTCTCAGGCTTTCGAAGACACCGCCCGTCAATTCGCCAGCGTCTTCGACCGCCTCTTCCCCGGGGGCGAGGGTCGTCTGGTGCTCACCGACCCGGGTGACATGCTCACCACCGGTGTCGAGATCGAGGCGCGCCCGGCGGGCAAGAGAGTCAAGCGGCTGTCGCTGCTCAGCGGCGGTGAGCGGTCGTTGGCGGCGGTGGCCCTCCTGGTGGCGATCTTCAAGGCCCGGCCCTCGCCCTTCTACGTCCTGGACGAGGTCGAGGCGGCCCTGGACGACACCAATCTGGGACGCCTGCTGGAGATCTTCGCCGAGCTACGCGAATCGAGTCAGCTGATCATCGTCACCCATCAGAAGCGCACCATGGAGGTGGCCGATGCCCTGTACGGCATTTCCATGCGCGAAGGGGTGACCAAAGCCGTCAGCCAGCGGCTGGCGCGCCCGCAGGGGGCGCGCTCCCGGGAGCAGACGGCGTCGGACGACCGGCCGGGCCCGTCCGCCGACCATCTGTGAGCGGCCGGGGCCGGTCGGGGCGAGCCGGGACGCCGGGGCCCGGACCGGCCGTCCGGACGTCATGGGTGCGGTGGGCGTCGGACGGCGGTGGAGAGCCCCGACGAGGCTCGTCGGGTCTTGACAGGTGTTATCAGGGTCGATGACTCGAGGCGTCGGTCGTAGAGGACCGGGCTGTCAGGCGCGTGCGAGTGCGGCTCCCAGGAGGGCGCGCCCTGGAGCAGATTAGCCCGGCGGGAGGCGCGTGCGACCGTCAACGCAGGTGTTGTGAGCCTTTTGTGACCGTCATTCGGTTACGCATCACATGCGGCAATGGTCACGACTGGCGTCATAGCGGTGGGTCACGGGTTCTCCTCCCTTCGCCGAGGAGGCACAATTAACCCCATGGGTGCCATGTTGTTTCCTCTGCTTGTCGTCGTCACCGCCGCGTTGGCGGTCATCGGGTTCTTCCTCGTCACTCGCTACCCCGTCTCCACGTGGCGGGCCGGGTTGCGCAACCTGGGTGAGGCGGCCCTCGAGAAGGAGGAACCCGTCGAGGTCGTGCCGCAGGACGTGCACCTCAACGACCTCATGACGCGGGAGGGCCCGTCGGTGTACACCGGTACCGACTCCTTCTCCGGGCTGGTCGGCGTCGTCGAGAAGGCCATGACCACGGCGGAGGGGGCTCCGGCTGCCATGCGCCGCTCTCGCGCGGGGCGGACCGTCACCGCGCCGAAGCCCTCGGTCGTGCGCGACAGGACCTTCACAGCCTCCTGATCCTCCAGCGAACTTGCACGCGGGCACCCGGCGCCGGGGCAACGTTCCGGCGCCGGGCGCCGTCGTCGGTCGGCCCGACGTCCGGGGCGAAGGTCGCGGTGCGCTGCGGGCCCCATCGGGCATGATGGCCCCATGGAACCCTGGATGATCGTTCTCGCCATCATCATCGTCATCGCCGTGATCGGCGGCATCTGGTTCGTCGCGAGTCGCCGTGGCGGCGGGCGGGTGCCCGACGAGATCAGCGCCCACAAGCCCGCCGAGGCCGACGACGTCCTGCCCGCACCGCCGCAGGAGCAGGGGGAGGCCGATTCCGGCGCCGGGGCCCCGCAGACGGCGACGCTCGAGCGCCCCGAGTCGATCCCCGGGCGCATGCAGCGCCTGCGGGCGCGCCTGGCGGGATCCGGCGGCTTCGGGCGCGCCGTCCTGTCGGTCCTGTCGCGCGGGGACCTGACCGAGGCCGACTGGGAGGAGATCGAGGACACGCTCCTGACCTCGGATCTCGGCATCGAGGTGACCACCGCTGTCATGGAGGAGCTGCGCACCCAGGCCAAGGTCCTGGACACCTCCGATCCCGAGGCGATACGCGAGGTCCTGCGCGCCGAGCTGCTGACGCTGGTCGACCCGACCATGGACCGCTCCCTGAGCCTGGAGCGGCCCGACCCCGCCGAGGGCCGGGACGGGGACGAGGGCGCCCCGGCCGCCGCGGTCCTCATGGTGGGCGTCAACGGGACCGGTAAGACGACGACCTGCGGCAAGCTCGCGCGCGTCCTGGTCGCCCAGGACCGCACGGTCCTCATGGGCGCCGCCGACACCTTCCGCGCCGCGGCCGCCGATCAGCTGACCACCTGGGGGCGGCGCGTGGGCGTCGAGGTCGTGCGCAGCGAGAAGGAGGGCGCCGACCCGGCGTCGGTGGCCTACGACGCCGTCCGTCGGGCGGCCCGCACCGGGGTCGACGTCGTCCTGGTCGATACCGCCGGACGCCTCCAGAACAAGGCCGGTCTCATGGACGAGCTCGGCAAGGTCAAGCGCGTCATGGAGAAGATCGCCCCCGTCGGCGAGATCCTGCTGGTGCTGGACGCCACGACCGGGCAGAACGGCATGCGTCAGGCGCAGGTCTTCTCCGAGGCCGTGGGCGTCACCGGGATCGTGCTGACCAAGATGGACGGCACCGCCAAGGGCGGCATCGTCGTCACCGTCCAGAAGGAGCTGGGTGTGCCCGTCAAGCTCGTCGGGCTCGGCGAGGGCGCCGACGACCTGGCCCCCTTCGACCCGGAGGGCTTCGTCGACGCGCTGCTGGGCTGAGCCGTCGCTCACGGGCCTGCCCGTCTCTGCGCAACGCCTCCGGCCACTCGCCTCGTTTCAGAGCCTGGGTAGCCGGAGGCGTCTCGACCAAGTCGGGTGAGGGCCCTTACTGAATGATCCACCCCTTCTGGGCGGCGATGTGCACCGCTGCGGCTCGTGTGGGTGCATCGGTCTTGGCCATGGCCTGGGACAGGTGGTTGCGGGTGGTGCCTTCCGAGAGGTGAACGCGCCGGGCGATCTCGGCGACGGTGGCGCCGTCGGCGGCGGCCTGAAGCACCTCGGTCTCCCGGGCGGTCAAGGGGGAGTCACCGAAGACGAGTGAGTCGGCGGCCAGTGCCGGGTCGACGACGCGCAGCCCCGCATGGACTCGGCGCACTGACTCGGCCAGCTCGGTGGCCGGAGCGTCCTTGACGACGAAGCCGTGGGCCCCGGACTGGATAGCGCGCCGCAGGAATCCGGGGCGCCCAAAGGTGGTGACGATGAGGACCCTTGTGGTCGGCAGCCGCTCCAGGAGTCTCGCGGTCGCGGTCAGTCCGTCAGTGCCGGGCATGTCGACGTCCATGAGAACGACGTCTGGTCGGTGCTCGAGTGCAACGGGGAGGACGTCGTCCCCGTTTCCGACCTGGGCGACGACCTCGATGTCGGTTTCCAGGGTGAGCAGCGCGGCCAGCGCCCCGCGCACCATGGCCTGGTCATCGGCCAGCATCACTCGGATCATCGATCATCTCCGTCGCTCGTGGTCCATCTAGGACTGGTGCAGCAGCAGCGCACTGCGGGTACGCAACCGGTTCAGCGCGTCGTATCCTGCGTCAGCCGAGAGGATAAACGACGGGCGCTCACCCTCAGAGCAGTGCCCTTGCCGCTGGAAGGCGTCCCAGCGGTGAGGTCAGCGCCGTTGTCCTGGCAGCGTTGACGCAGCCCCTCCAACCCGTGACCGTCACCGGCGCTAGACGAGTCGAGTCCGATACCGTCGTCGGTCACCTCAATGGAGTCGGTGGTCAGCTCCACCTTGCAAAGTGAGGCGTGGGCATGGCGCACAATGTTGGTGACGCCCTCGCGCACCACCCAGGCGAAGAGCTCGCGCAGCTCGGGGTCGACGACCTCGACGGTCAGCGGTAAATCGGCGCGGATACCGGCTGAGGTCAGGACATTCGTGGCACGAGCCAGCTCGCCGGCCAGGCTCAGCTCGCGGTAGCTGTTGACGGTGGCGCGCACGTCGGCCAGGGCGGAGCGCGCCAGGGACTGCACCTCGGTCAGCTCCGCCCTGGCCCGGTCGGGGGCGGCGTCCACGAGCCTGGCGGCGAGCTCGCTCTTGAGGGTGATGACGGTCAGGGAGTGGCCCAGGATGTCGTGCATGTCGCGGGCCATGCGGTTGCGCTCGTCGTTGATCTCCAGTTCGTGGGTGCGCTCCTCCAGCACCCGGGCCAGGTGCCGCTGCTCCGTGGTGTAGCGCCCGAAGGCGCAGGCCGCCCCCGCGCCGATCAGCGCGATCCACTCGTGGCCGCTCAGCCCCCACGACGGCACGGCCCCCGGGGCGAGGCGGAGCAGGCCGCACAGGATGATGATGACGCCGCAGGAGACCCGCCAGGGCAGGGCGAAGGCGAGGGCGATGGTCAGGAAGACCACCAGCTGGAGCCCCTGCGCGCCGACGCCGACGATCGCTCCGACGGCGGTGATCGCCCCGACGGCGAGCATCGCCCGGTTCAGCCGGCCGGGCCACACCTCCCCCCGGCGCACCCGCCTGAGGCTGGAGGAGCAGGAGATGAAGAGGCTGACGCAGGAGACGACGGCGCACGCCGCCCCCAGCGCCCCGCGCCCGCCCCCGGCGAGCCCGGCCCGCACGACCGGGAGCGTGGCGAAGGCCCACACCAGCCCCCACGCGGCGATCACCCAGTAGGTGCGGCGCGCCCGCGCCTCATCGGGGGACAGAACGCGGGCGGTCACGGTGCAGGATCGTACCTTCGCGCGCTGCGCGCTCACACGCGGGCGGTGTCGCGGCCCATCCTCCAGGCGGCTCCGCCCAGGAAGACGGTCAGCCAGGCCAGGATGTTGACGATCCACCACCAGGAGAAGGTCTCGCCGCCCAGGGGCCACAGCGCCAGCTTGTGCAGGCCGTACATGGGGGTGAAGCTGCCGATGCGGTCCATGACGGAGCCCGGCGTCAGGGGCATGAACAGGCCGCCGAGGAAGGCCAGGAGGGCCATGAGCGGGCCGACGACCTGCATGGCGTTGTCCGAGGGGAGGACGTAGCCGATGAACAGGCCGAAGGCCACGAAGACCAGGGATCCCAGCCACACGATGAGCGCCGTGGACGCCCAGGCGTCCGCGGGCATGCGGGCGTGGCGGAAGGGGCCGCAGGCGTAGACGACGCCGACCGCGCCCGCGCTGATGAGCATGCCGACGATCGCCTTGGCCGCGATGTAGGCCACGGGCCTGAGCGGGGTCAGGCGCAGCTGGCGGCTCCAGCCCGTGGCGCGCTCGGTGCTCACGGCCGCCCCGGCTCCGGTGGTGGTCATGAGGGCTCCGTACAGGGCCATGCCGATCATGATGTCGGCGACGACGTTGCCGCTGCCGTAGGGCATCGAGGCGTAGTCGGCCGAGGCGAACATGAGGAAGAAGGCCACGGGAAGGACGAGGGAGAAGATCACCGAGCGCCGGTTGCGCAGGCGCCTGCGGGCCTCGAGCACCAGGAGGGTCCGGTTCAGGCCGCCCAGGGGCGGCGTCGTGCGGGCGCCGGGGTCGAGATGGCGGGCCGCGGCCGGGGCGGCGGCGGGGGGAAGGGTGACGGTGCGGGTGGTACGGCTCATGCTGCTGCTCCTTCGAGTCCTCAGGCGCGTGCGGGGGTGTCGGTGGTCAGGGCGACGAAGGCGTCCTCCAGGCCGCGGCTGGTGATCTCCAGGTCCTTGGCCAGGCGCTCGTTGAGCAGGACGGCGGCGACGGCGTCGGTATCGGTCGCGGTCAGGCTCAGGGCGCTGCCCAGGATCTCGACGTCGTCGATCCGGGCGCCGGCCGCCAGCGGTGCCAGTGCGCCGCGGACCCGCTCGGCCGGGCCGGTCAGGGTGGCCCGCAGGGTGCGCCCGCTCACGGAGGCGCGGATCTGGGCGGCGGTGCCGTCGGCGACGATCCTGCCGTGGCGCACCAGGACGATGCGGTCGGCGAAGTCGTCGGCCTCCTCCAGGTAGTGCGTGGCGAAGACCACCGTGCGCCCGTCCGCGGCGTCGGCGTGGATGGCCTGCCAGAAGCTGCGGCGCCCCTCCACGTCCATGCCGGTGGTCGGCTCGTCGAGGATGAGCAGGGCCGGGTCGCTCACCAGCGCCATGGCGAAGCGCAGGCGCTGCTGCTGGCCGCCCGAGCACTTCCTGACGGTCCGCGAGGCGAAGTCGGCGACGCCCGCGCGCTCCATGGCCTCGTCGACGTCGATCCGGTGGGCGAAGAGGCTCGCGGTCAGGGCCACCGTCTCGCGCACGGTGATGTCGGGCAGGAGCCCGCCGGACTGCATGACCGCGGAGACCAGGCCCCGGTCGACCGCCCGGCGCGGCGGCATTCCGAAGGTGCTCACCTCGCCGCCGGTGGGGCGGCTCAGCCCCAGGATCATGTCGATCGTCGTGGTCTTGCCGGCGCCGTTGGGGCCCAGGAGGGCGACCACCTCGCCGGGGCGGATGGTCAGGTCGATGCCGTTGACGGCGTCGACGGCGCCGAAGGACTTGCGCAGGCCGGTCAGTCTGACGGCGTCCACGGTGCCCGCGTGGAGCGGGCGCCCCGGGGCGGGGAGGGTTGCTGTGCTCATGGCGCCAGGTTCGCGCCGCCCCGGCGCCGGCCCGTAGCCCATCGGTCATCACTCTGCCATGACAAATCTCAGGGGTCGGGGCCGGCGCAAGGAGCACGGCGAGGGGGATCCGGGAGCGCGCGTCGGGACGGCCCCGGCGCGCGCGGCCGGGTGTGGGCTCAGTCCCGGTCCGGGCGCGGGGGAGGGGCGGAGCCCGTCCTCCCGCTATCCTGGCTCCAGTCATGCCCGCGGCCCCGTGCGAGACCCGCCATCGCCGTCGGGCGCGGAAAACCACACGGCGCCCCGGCGCCCCAGGAAGGACACCGCGTGTTCGGCAACCTCTCCGACCGGCTCACCGCCGCCTTCGCCTCGCTGCGGGGCAAGGGGCGGCTGACCGACGCCGATATCGACTCCACCGTCACCGAGATCCGCCGCGCCCTGCTCGAGGCCGACGTCGCCCTGCCCGTCGTGCGCTCCTTCACCGCCGCCGTGCGCGAGAAGGCCAAGGACGCCGCCCGCTCCCAGGCCCTCAACCCCGCCCAGCAGGTCGTCAAGATCGTCAACGAGGAGCTCATCGACGTCCTGGGCGGGCAGGCCCGCGAGATCAACTGGGCCGACCGCGGCCCCACCATCATCATGCTCGCCGGCCTCCAGGGCGCCGGCAAGACCACCCTGGCCGGAAAGCTGGGCCGCTGGCTGCGCGACCAGGGCAGGCGCGTCCTGCTGGTCGCCTCCGACCTCCAGCGCCCCACGCCGCCAGCGCTTTTCGCGCGCACCCCTCCTCGATGTGGAACGCCGTCAGCAGCCTCGCCGCCTCGGCAGGTACATACCGATGCAGCTCTTTGATCCCCTTCTTCGCCGCTTTTTCATCCCCACGTGCGAGCGCTGCAAAAATTCGGTCGCGCAGCGCCTCAAGCCGCTCTGTCTGCGTCATCCCTCTCGTCCCCGTTCTTTTGCCAGACGTCCGATGCGCCGCATCATTCGCTGTGCCCCGGGCGCTGCCGAGAGCTCTCTGCAGGAGTCCGGCAAGAGAAGCGCGAGAGCCCCCTGTGCCTCGGGTGCAAAGTCCGCCCCATATGCTGCCGCAACCGCCGCCGTGCGCTCCATATCCTCCACGAGCGACGCCGCTGCCGAACACACATCGCCCGCGAGCAGGAAACGACGGCGCAGAGAAAACTTATGTGCACTTCGACGGTCATAGTAGAGACCCGCAAGCGGGAATCCTGTCCCCGCCAAAACGGAGGCAAGAAATGCAGCATCCGCCGCTACGTCTCGCCGCGCTCCGGGCCCGAGCCGCTGCTGCTGCACGCCACTGAC
>ERZ773079.2178-NODE-2178-length-11121-cov-27.898608_pt1 | contig 11121 bp, 11 predicted proteins | sample MGYA00511355_ERZ773079 | MGnify/ENA primary metagenome ERZ773079 (study PRJEB29015, sample SAMEA2737979) | human oral metagenome | biome: human oral; feature: human-associated habitat; material: dental | place: China | collected 2117 ... | reverse complement strand
CGTACGCTGGACAAAACCACTCCGCTTGTCGACGCCGGCGCCACCGCATACCCCACCGCCGCCGAGGCCGTTACCGGCGCTGACGTGGTGATTACGGCCCTTTTCGGTCCGAAAACCGTGCGCAGCGTGGTCATCGAACCCGACCTTATTCCCGCAGGTATCCCCTGGATCGACACCACCACCGTGTCCCCTCAAGACGCCGAGGAATTCGCCGCCAACGTTCCCACCTACATTGCCTGCCCGGTGGTTGGCACCCTGGGTCCGGCCCGCGCCGGAAAACTTGGTGTGTACGTGGGCAGCCCCGATCCGCAGCTACGGGAGCTGGCTGCCAGCATCGTATCCCCCTGGGCGGACCCGAGCCGGTTGAAATTGGTGGACTCCCAACCCAAGGCGGCCATCGGGAAACTTCTCGCTAACCTGGCCCTAGCGATCAGCGCCGAGGGCATGAAAGAGGCTCTCCTGTTTGGGGACGCCACCGGCCTCACCGCGGCCGAAACCCTGGATCTGCTCGACTCCACTGGCTTGTCGTTTATGGCCAACCTGAAACGTGATTTTGTGCTTGGTGACCGAAGCACCGACCCGGGTGATTTCACCGTCGACGCCCTGTGTAAGGACAGCAAGCTCATGCTGGACACCGCAGGCCAGGTGTTGCCCGGCATTCAGGCGGCGGTGGAATCCTTTACTATCCAGCAGGATCATGGCCGGGGTGACCATGATTTTTCCGCCATTCTGGTGCACCGCTCCGAATAGGTGTGTTGCCGAGATTGGCCGTTGGTTGGGCGTCGACAAGCGTGCGGCTAGCGCAGCGCGGACACCCATCCCTTGCGGCCGTTATGCAGGATCGAACCGCGATAAATCCGGGCGCTCAGCCACAGGGCTGCGCTGGTCGTCGCCGCTAACAACACGTACGACGCCACCAGTTGCACGAGGGACATGTTATTGGCCGCATAGGAGATGGGTGTCAGGGTCGTAGAGAACGGGGGAATCCACGCCAAGACCTGCACAATTGGGCTCGATACGTTGAGGGAGCCGAAAACGGCCGCATACATTGTTGCCATCATGAGAATCAGGATGGGCGACTGGGTGGACTGCAAATCCTCGGTGCGCGACACCATCGACCCGGCCGCCGCGTACAGGCTGCCGAAAAACAGCATCCCCAGGATGTAACCCACTATGAGCAGCGGAATCATGCCATAGCTGATGGTCGTACCCTTGAGCAGACCGGTGGACTGCACCGCAATCGCACCGACCGTGATAATGATTGCCGTGCTGAGCGCTCCCATAATCAAACTGCCCAGGAGCTTCCCCGCCAGAAAATTCAGCGGCCGCACACTGGACAGGATAATTTCGATCACCCGGGACGATTTTTCCTCCGTCACCCGGCTGCCCACTATGGCTGCGAACGTCATAATGAATGTCATCATGATGAACACCCCAAGGTAGGTTGTGAACACGTTTGCCGCATCGATGTCCCTGCCCACATTCACCGTGGTGATGGCGGATGGCGGCGTGGCCTGACTGTACTGTTGTTCGGTGATATGAAGCTGCGCCAATGCTCGTTCCTGGGCCATGCGCTGCACTGCTGCGGTGACGGTGGTGACGAGGCTTTCGGAAGGCGCACCATCCGCCAATAAGTCGAACCCCTGATCGGTAGCAACCAGTGCTGCATCCTTGCCTTCTCGCACCTGTTGCTCGGCGGCAGTCCGGTCTGGGGCGGTGGTCACGGTGAGATTATTTCCAGCCGCAAACGGTGCGGAGTCAACACCCACTACCACAAGCTCTGGTAGTTGGTCTTGATTCTTCTGGTACCACGATGTGCCGAATATGGCTGCTATCACCACCACAAGCATGGTCACTACCGTAATCATGATGCCCTTGCTGCGCAGCAGTGCCCGGATCTCTTGACCCGCCACAATCTGAATGGTTTTCATGACACAAACTCCTTAAATAGGTCCACCAAATCGGGCACCCGCCGGGTAAACGAGTGCACCGGCCCCACCGCTAACGCCGCGGCGAGAATATCTTGATCGCTCACATGTTCGGGTTTTTCGATGATCGTCTGGTCCAGCTCCTCGGCGACGATTCGGCACCCTACCGGGCACCATTCCTGCGCCGGCACGGGGGAACCCACCTTGTATCGGGCCGGCCCCTGGGTGCGGAGCTCCATGACGGTGCCCTGTGCCCGCATTTCCCCGCCGCTGATGATCCCGACCCGGTCACACAATCGTTGCACTAAATCTAATTGATGGGACGAAAATATCACCGGTGTGCCCTGTTGAGCTCGGGAAATAAGCATGTCGCTCATCACCTGGACGGCGATGGGATCCAGGCCGGAAAACGGCTCGTCAAGCACCAAGACATCGGGATTGTGCACCAGCGACGCCGCCAGCTGCACCCGCTGTTGGTTCCCGAGACTCAGGTCCGTGAGTTGGCTGGTGGTTCGTTCCGCCAAGCCCAGCTGTTCCAAAAGCCCCTGGGCGTTCGTGGTGGCTTCCTGAATGCCAAGCCCGTGCAGCCGGGCCAGAAACACCAGCTGGTCCAGGATTTTCTCCTTCGCATACAGACCCCGCTCCTCTGGCATGTAGCCGATGTCGCGCCGATTATCGGCGGTGATGGGATTGCCATCCCACAGCACCTCACCGGCGTCAGCGGCGAGCACCCCCAGGATGATACGCATCGTTGTAGACTTGCCCGCGCCATTGGATCCGACGAACCCGTAAATTTCGCCGGGTTTTACGGTAAGCGACACGTCGGTGAGCGCGGCAACGTCACCAAAATTTTTGCGTAAATTGCGTACTTCTAGAGTGGTCACTGATATCCTCCGTTTCCACTATCTGATTCACTTTCGGCACCTTCGGTGAAGGTGATGGCGTATGCGACCGTTGGTAATGTCATGGTAATGATGATGATGAGTGTGAGCAGGAGCGCGATGGTGAATGCCATCTGGACGGTTATTTCTGGTATGAATAAGGGGATGAATGCCAGCGCGTACACTATGGGAAGCATGAGATAGCCAATTAATTTCAGTGATATCGACCGCCATGTGGTGATGACGGCGTACTCGTACTCGTCCAAAAAATCGTCGGGTGCCGAGTCCTTGAGCCTGATGCTGAAGCGCAATACCTGCAGCGCCATCATTGTGACTGGGGTGCAGAGCGTCCACACAAACAGCCAGTTCTGCCACCATAGTTGCGCCACGCAACAGGCCAGCATGACTGCTATCGTCAGGTAGTATACGACGATCAATGCTTTACGACGTCGTAACGTGCGCCACTTGAGAAACTTGGTTGCCGACAGGTCGTAGTATTTCTGCCACCGTTCCGCCCGTCGTAATTGGTAGCGATGAGCCCAAACGACCATGTGCTGCGTAAATTCACCCATGCATAATCATCCCCGGTTATAGATGTGAGTGGACATGGGCTCAAACTGTTTTCGGCTGAACACCGCCTCGACTGGAAGTTCGAATACCTCGCAGATGCGCATGGCTAAATCCAGGCTGGGGGAGTGGTCGCCGCGTTCCAGGGCACCAATGGTTTGCGGATTCACATCAACCCGAGCGGCCAATTGTGCACGAGTCATATCCCGTTCCGCACGTAAAAGCCGCACACGATTAAAAATTGGAATAGTTGGTCGCTTCTTTGGGTTCATATGACCAATTGTTGTATAAACCCAATGCTAAGTCAAGGATTACCTATTACTGGTGGTAGTTCAGAGCTAGCGAAGTTTTTGGGCAAAGCCCCCGGCGGCCATGTGCATGAGCCTCAGGTTGGCAAGAAGGAGCACGCCAATGACTACGGTCCACACGGCCAACCAAAATGGTTGAATCGGTTGCGTCATGATTGCGGCAACGATGATCGCCACCGATGGCACGAATAGCAGCACTGCCGTCCGGCTGCCTGGTGCCCAACCGGGAAAGCGCAGTGCCTCAAGCGCATGCGGAATGAGATGCAGGGTAAAGGCAATAAATGGGGCTAACACAATCTCGATGGATCCGACAGCAATGCCGACCAACATGATGATGACGGAGAGTACGAACTCTTCACCGATCATCAGGGCAATGCTCTCTGTCGAGGGGTAATTCTTGTCACCACCTGCGACAAACATTTCGGCGGTGAATTTTTCGTCTTCACGATGCCGCTTGATATACGGCCGGACACAAATAATCTCCTCAAATTCATGCACCATAAACAGCGATATACCAATGAATGCGAGTGTGCCGAGTGCAAACATATCCCTATATATAGCAGAGTGGGGCGAAGACGCAACCATGGTTTTTGCCACATTTTGGGTGCGGTGGCAAGGCAGGGCCTGGCCCAGTGCCAGTGATCGGGGGGCGGAATCGAGTGCTTCGAACTCCAGCTCAGTGAACATGAGGTTGGGGAGATGGCCTGGCCTTTTCCGTCAGCTTGGGTTCCGGGTGAAAGTACCCCAAATCCCTGCCTTTGGATCGGAACCTAAGCTAAAGCAATTCGATATGGTTACAGCTTTGACGGGTAGTTGTGTGCTGCACATCTTCTAAGCATGGTTTTCATTCACCAGTCCCTGTTAGCCTAGGAAGGATTCTTGCTAAGAATTGAAAACCATGCTTAGAACTTGTGCTGCGCTCTGGTAGGCCGGTGGGCATTAGATGTGCTGAGCTAGATTTTGAGGTTTCTCTAAACCCCTGTGAACTAAATCGGTCGGAACTCTAGCTCAGCAAACTTGAAGCTGGGGTGGCTTTTCCGTTAGCTTGTGTTCTGGTTGATATCGCTCTTAAACTTTGTCCTTGAATGAAATTCAAGCTAAAGCAGCTTCGAAGTCGTGCTCAGAGGTCGCCTATGTCCTGCCGCATATCTTCTAAGCATGGTTTTCATTCACCAAATCCTGTCGGCCCAGGAAGAATATGGGACAACAACTGGAAACCATGCTTAGAGCTTGTGCTGTTGATGCGGAGCAACGGGTATTAGAAGTGCTGAGCTGGAGTTTGTATCTTTGCAGTCCTGTCGAGTATTTAATTGCGGAAGAAACTGGCAAATGTCGGGTTGTGGACACTGGTTGGTGGGAAATGCGATGACAAGTCCTGGCGGTAGGATGTTGTGGGAAACCTTCGTCGGAGTGGTAGAAGCTTATTCAACTGTTGGGAAAAAGTGATTCGGGAGCATTTATGAGAAGTGGTTGCACTAGTAACGTGGTAAATCACCAAAACATGTCATCTAACTTGCTCTTCTTGTCTTTCAAGAATCAGTCATATGTCGTGGTTGATTTGAGCAGTTGAATCTTGTTTTCCATCAACTGAATAAGCCTTAATGATTACGAAATGGGGTTAGTGGGAGCCGCGCGGTGTTGGGAGGGAAAGACCAAAATGGGGATTGGCCAGGATGCCCGCCAGCAATAAACCGATGATTTTCCTGCAGCTTAAAGCTATCCATAACATTCTCGTATAGCAATCGGGCAACACTCAAAATAGTCACGTAATCAGCACCCGCCTGGTGCAAAGCTATCGCAGCTGACTGCGCATTTGCTCCCGTCACCCATGAGTCCTCAACGATAACCACGTGACCACTAACTTGGTCAGAGTCTACATAGAATAATTGAGGGTTAAGGACTCTTTCCCTTTCTTTGTTGCCACGTAGCTCTCGTGGGTGCAAGAGTTGCTGCACAACAAGATTATTTGGCAATGTAGATGCTACATTCTTAACTAATTGCATTAGCTGATTTCGATTAACATCTCGAAGTGATGGTATTGCTGTTAAAACTGTAACCTCAGGAGTATTGGCTTCATCCCAATAGTGAGAAAAAGTATGGTACAACAACGACGCAATGCGATTCTTTGCCTCTAACTGTAAGAGTTGTTGCATTTTATTTTCCTTATAATTATACATGTCAGAACCAAACTGATCTTCTCCTTTGGCCTCGCCATAGCAAATAAAGGCAGTACGATCCGCAAGTAGCCAATTATTCACCCCAGCATTCCGAATATGCCCATTACATTGATAACAAAAATCGAAGTCGCTGCCCTTTTTACCACGACATATTGGACAAAGCTCTTGCAAATCAAGCAGTGATAAATTTCCTGCGCTCAATAAAAACCGCTGAGACTTCAGATACGCATCTACTTCTTGCTGTACATTCATAGGGAAAGAAGCTCACGAATATTTTGATTCTTTTCAAAAACTTCAAGGGCATAACATACAGCTTGTTTTGGCGATTCAGCCACATAAGCATCGCCTTTTTCAACATATTCCCGCCCCCAACTCGTGTCACGAACTACACCAGGAGTTAGAATAAGTGCACGTCCATGACCGATTGCTGCTCGGGCTTGGTGCCTTGTACCAGACTTTTCACTTGCTGCAATAACAATCGTTGCCACACCATATCCAGACATCGTTGCGTTACGCATCGGGAAATTATGCTTTGCAGTTGTAGAGCCAGGGAAAAATTGAGTGATGATCTGTCCTTGTTGACTCTCAATACGTTGACGCAGATTGTTATGTTCTGCCGGATAAGTTTGATCAATTCCTGTTCCCATGACTGCAACAGTGCGCCCACCAACACGTAAAGCTGACTCATGAGCTGCCGCATCAATTCCCCGAGCTAACCCAGATACTACAGTTATTCCTTCAGTGACAAGTTGTTCTGCAATATCACTTGCTGCTTTGAGCTCTTTGGGGCCGGCATTACGTGAACCTACGACGCTGACTGCTAAATCATCAGGGCAAATGGTGCCTGTACTGAAAATAATGCCAGGAGCTTCATGAATTTGACGAAGTTGTTGTGGATACCGTTCGTCAAAAATAGGGATAATATCGTAATTTTCTAATTTCCACTGTGCTAGCTGTTTTTCTGCTACTTGCAAAGCTGTGTTCTTATGCGGATCAGTGAACAGGCCATCATTGGTAAAAATTTGGTCCAAAAGTGCTTCTGGTCCATCGGTCTTTAAAGTTAAAGATTTCATTGGTGATGTGATGCCATCAACCTGAGCTTGTACCCCTGCGATTGTGGCTATGAGGGCTTGATCTGAGGAACACATGGTATTTATTCTATATTTTGAGGATGACATGTTTGTATCGACCCCCTTTATTCTGGTGAAAAGGTCAAATCGGTTTTCAGTCCGGTGCCTTTACCACAAGCAATAACAATCAAATGGAACTCAAGCTTAGGACAACCGTGGCCCAAGAGGGACGGTAGTGTATGTGCTGAGCTTAGGTTTTGGTTTAATAGGGGTCTACAGGGATGAGATGGTGGCAAACCCCAGCTTAGTAAACATGAAGTTGGGGGAGTGGCCTTTCCTTTAGCTTGGATTTCTAGGATGGAATCCAAGCTAAAGGAATTCTATAGGGTTACACTTTGGCAGATAGTTGGGTACTGCATATCTTCTAAGCATGGTTTTCATCCACTAGCCCCTGTTGGCCCAGGAAGCACATGGGCCGACAGCTAGAAACCATGCTTAGAACTTATGCTGTCCCCTGGCCCTCCAGCAGGCACCAGAAGTGCTGAGCTTGAGTTTGAGGTTTTCTTCAAACCCTTGTGAACTGAATCGGCCGAAACTCTAGCTCAGCAAACTTGACGCTTGGGGAGTGGCCTTTCCGTTAGCTTGGGTTCTGGTTGAAAGTGCTCCAAATCCCTGCCTCTGGAGCGAAACTCAAGCTAAAGTAGCTTCGAGGTCGTGCCCAGAGGTCGCCGGTATCCTGCTGCATATGTTCTAAGCATGGTTTTCAAAATCTGCCGCCCCAAACTCCCAAGAGCTGGTATGCCCATCAGGGAAAGACCATGCTTAGAACATATGCAGCAGTTAGGTGTGCGGGTGGGCCAGCCCCTAGCATATGTTCTAAGCATGGTTTTCATTCACCAGCCTCTGTTGCCCCAGGAGGAATAAGTGCCAACAACTAGAAACCATGCTTAGAACTTGTGCTTCCCCCTGGTCCTTCGGCAGGCATCAGAAGTGCTGAGCTTGAGTTTGCCACCAGCCTAGCCCTGTACCGCCCCTAATGAACCAGAACCCCAGCTCAGCAAATATGCTGTTGGTGAAAAACACCCACGATCTTGCCGCGGGTGTTCTAGGCCTAGGTGTTAGCCGGGAACGTTTAGCTCAGGAGCCGGTAGTTGCGGATTTACTGGTGTTTGAGCTGGTTTGACCTGGTTCGCTGTCACCCGGCTTCCCTCCAGGTGCGCCAGCCGGGGCACCAGACCTGCCGGGAGCATCAGATGGCCCACCGTTACCGGAACCCGGCCCACCCGACCCAGCACCCGAACCGCCAGGCCCGCCTGAACCCGATCCACCAGGTCCGCCACCGGCCGGTCCGCTGCTCTTCTGCTGGGTCACGCTGCCTGCGTAATCATTGGTGGGATCCCGGTAGATCGTGTGGATGTGGCCCCACCCGGAGGTCTGCACCCCGGACACGGTGGCCCCGGCGTCGTTATCTTGGCTGGCTAGCTCGATATACACCTTGGGCCCGGAAATCTGGAAGTAAATCCCCTTCCCTTGAGAGGTGTCATACACGGTTGCGCCCGACCAATTCACATAGGTGTCGTCTAGGGTTGCCGAGATCTGGTCCATGGTTGCCTGTGTCGTTTGCGAGTCTGCCAGGTTTGTCCAGTTCGCAATCACCTTGAGCAGCAATTGTTTTTGCTCGTCGGTCAGTTCGGAGCCCTTGATCCCGGTGCCGGTGGGATAGTCGCAGGTGTCGCCGGGTGCGCAGGTGAGGTTTTTCACCTCTTCACCCTGGTAGAGCTTTTGTTTTTGCTCGTCAGTGAGGGAGTTATAGAAGTCGAAGGCGGTTTGGTACATGTCGCCGAGGGCGGATTGGGTTTGCCCATTGCTGTCGGTGTAGGTGGTGGGCTGGGTGCCAAGGTGCGTGGGTGCGAATGTGATGGTGCCGTTGCTGAATGTGGCGTTGATGCCCACGTGGTGGCCGCCGAATTGGATGGACCAGTCGTTGGTGGTGCTGGGGTTGCCGAAGAATGCAATGTTGTATTGGGTGTTGCCCAGGTCGCTGGCGTTGGCGTTGTCTTTCAGATATTGATCGCCGGCCATGATGCCGGTGACCTTGGCGTATGCTTCGTCATTCAGCAGCGCCTTGAGTACTTTCAGCGCCGCCGCTCGTTGAGTTTCGCCCAGGTCGCCAAGTTTTATCCCGGAGCGTTCCACGAAGGTGACGGGAAAGTTGGACCAGGAGGTGGATTTGGTTTCGTCGTTGTAGTCGTAAAGGACTTGTTCTTTCTGCTCGTCGCTGAGGGTGCTCAGGAATTCCTCGGCCGCCTTGGCGGTGTCCGAGATGGTTTGGCTCGTGGTGCCCTTGCTTGTCGACGTGGTGTCGGCCACCTGCCGGACGATAGAGGTCCCGGTCGGCGTGGTCGCGGTGTCGGTGGTACCGGTGGTGCAGCTGGCGATGGTGAGCCCGCCGGCCAAAATGAGGGAGGCGAGCGGGAAGGACTTTTTCCAGAATTTGTTACTCATGGGGATAACTATGCATCACCATCCTGTAGGTATCCCCTATGAATCACTGGAAGGATTATGCGAGTCCGCTTTAAACGCAGACAGGTACGCCCCGGGCAATTTTCAGGGTGTGCCGCCAGTCTGCCAGGCTACGTCCAGTCGGCAGGTCGAGGGCTTCGAGCCATTCGGTGTAGGGGACACCCTGTTCGTCGAGGTAGTCGGTCACATCGCGGTAGTCGGTGCGGTGCGACGGCCCGAAGACTGCGGTGGATACGGCGAATTGCGCGGCGAAGTCGTGGGTGAAATCGGCCACGATAACGGCGTCGTAAAGCGGCCGAAGCTTGTCGACGTTTACTGCAACGTTGCCGAGTACCCGCACCGTTGACTTGGTGCGGCGGGGGCTGCGGTAGTGGAGGTCCAGGCCCAGGGGCGTGGGTGCGGCGTCGATCAGGTCGACGTGCAGGGGGACGGAACAACGCATGAGCAGATCAGAGGTGTAGAGACCGGCAGCGCCGGCGCCGATGACTGCGATACGTAAGTGAGGCATCAGAACCCCTTTCAAAGCTCTAGACTGATTTGTCTAGAATTTAGCACGGATCGGTCTATTTCTCGTCTGTATGGCCTAAACTGCCAGCTCAAAACGTGAATAAAATTATAGACACCTTGGTCTACAATGAAACGATGATCCTTTATGTATCCGCCACCCAGGGTGAGGCAGCCCAGGTTCCCAGCGACTATCCACTCATTGTCACCGGCATTGGTACCATTCGCGCCACCTTGGCCCTCACAGAGTATTTGGCCCACGCCGACAAGCTGCCCGAGCGTATTATTAACTTCGGCACCGCCGGTTCCCTGAGCGGTAATACCGGGATTTTCGAGATCGACCATGTGTTTCAACACGATTTCGACCACAAGGTGATCGAACAAATAATCGGAAAGCCCTTCCCCAACGGCATTGATCTGCCCACTGTGAGTACGCTTCCGACCGCGCGTCTTGCCACCGGTGATAGCTTTGTCAACGATCCCGACACCCGCGCCCGGCTGGCGCAGCAAGCCCAGCTATGCGACATGGAGGGCTACGCCATTGCGTTCGTTGCCCAGCATTTCGGGATTCCCTGCACCCTCATCAAGCAGGTGAGCGACAACGCCGATGACGCTGCCGCCGATACCTGGGTGGATGCGGTCGATCGCGGCGCCCACGATCTCGCAGGCGCGATCCGAACGCTTAATCAAACGCTCAACCGCCTATGACCGTGAGTGGGCGACCATTTCGTCCCACTCCACCACCTTTTTCCGCTCCCGACCCTCGGCCGAACCAAGGCTGCGTTCGTGGGCGTCGAGTTTATGCCACCCATCCCAGGTGGTGTAGGGGATTCCCTGGGCCTCCAGGTATTCCGTGATGTCCCCGGTTGCGGTACGTGGGGTCAACCGGCCGGCCAGGGCGTCCGCTATCAGCATGTCCGTGGTCTCCTTGGCGTCGGACTTGGTGTTGCCGATGAGCCCTACCGGGCCGCGCTTGATCCACCCGGTGACATACACGCCGGGCACTATCTCCCCAGCCGGGTCCACAACATGCCCGCCATCGTTGGGAATGACCGCTGTGCCATGGTCGAAGGGGACGGCGGTGATTGCTTCGGACCGGTAGCCCACGGCCCGGTACACCGCTTGGACCGGCCATTCGGTAAACTTGCCGGTTCCCTGCACGT
>ERZ773079.2177-NODE-2177-length-11127-cov-9.773844_pt1 | contig 11127 bp, 7 predicted proteins | sample MGYA00511355_ERZ773079 | MGnify/ENA primary metagenome ERZ773079 (study PRJEB29015, sample SAMEA2737979) | human oral metagenome | biome: human oral; feature: human-associated habitat; material: dental | place: China | collected 2117 ... | reverse complement strand
GACCGTCGGCCTGACGCCACACTGCCATCAAGCATACACGGGCCCCGGTCTTTTGCGCCAGCCGAAGCGGCAGCGTCATGGTGAAGGCCGGCCGGCCAAAGAAATCGGCCCAGAGACCATCACCGGCCGAGGGCACCTGATCGGGCAGGATGCCCACCGCCTCCCCGCGCTTCAGGGCCCGCAGCAGCGCCCGCACGCCCGACGTGTCCGCCGGCACCGGCGTCACCCCGGTCTGAGACCGTCCCACCCGCAGCAGCCGGTGCATGGCCGGATGGCGCGGCGCCTTGTACAGCACGGTAATGGGTGCCGTCAGGCCATAGGCCCGCGCCCCCATCTCGAAACAGCCGATATGCGGCGTCAGGATGATCAGACCGCGGTTGTCGCCTGCGGCCTGGCGCGCCAGGGTCTCCTGGGCCAGACGGGTCATGGCCTCATGACCACGGCGCGCCAGCAGGTCGGCGTCGGGTCGGAACCACACATAGGCGCTCTCGATGGCAGCCTTGCCGGCTGCCGCAGCACTGCCCCAGGCCAGCCGGCGGCTGTATAACCCTGCCGTCTTCAGGTTATTGCGAGTCTTGCGACGCAGGCCGGCGCTACAAACATAGGCCAGCCGCCCCAGGCAACCTCCCACGGCATGCAACAGCGGCAAAGGGAGACGCCCCAGACCCTTCACCGTCCGGACCAGAGCGGCAGAAATGCGGCAGGTGTGATCGATTTCCATGGCGTGGCAAGGCACCGTCGCTATAATTTGCACCGCGGCCACCGAGTTAATTGGGACAACTTGCGGGGTGGCCGACGGTCCGGGCGGATGCCCTAGACCGTATTGAAGCAAATTACTGCGTTCCGCTAAAGCGTCGCGGCTTCCCAGGAAGCTGGCAACGCCGGAAAAACGACAGGTTGCAACACCTGCCGGCCATTCCGGACCCAAGGCCCAATCCAAATTCTTGCGGGAAAGCCCCCATCATGAGCGAATACCTCTTCACCTCCGAGTCCGTCTCCGAAGGTCACCCCGACAAGGTCGCCGACCAGATCTCCGACGCCATCCTGGACGCCCTGCTGGCCCAGGACCCCAAGTCGCGCGTGGCTGCCGAAACCCTGTGCACCACCGGTCTGGTGCTGCTGGCCGGTGAAATCACCTCCAAGGCCAACATCGACTACATCGGCGTGGCCCGTGACACCATCGCGCGCATCGGCTACGACAACACCGAATACGGCATCGACTACAAGGGCTGCTCGGTCCAGGTTGCCTATGACAAGCAGAGCCCCGACATCGCCCAGGGCGTCGACCGTGCCGAGGACGACAACCTCGACCAGGGCGCCGGCGACCAGGGCCTGATGTTCGGCTACGCCTGCGACGAGACCCCGGTGCTGATGCCGGCTGCCATCTACTACGCGCACCGCATCGTCGAGCGCCAGGCCAGCCTGCGCCGTGACGGCCGCCTGCCCTGGCTGCGTCCCGATGCCAAGTCGCAGGTCACGCTGCGCTACGTCGACGGCCGCCCGCACTCCATCGACACCATCGTGCTGTCCACCCAGCACCACCCCGACATCGCCCAGAAGGACCTGAAAGAGGCGGTCATCGAGGAAATCGTCAAGCCGGTGCTGCCGGCCGACCTGGTCAAGGGTGACATCAAGTACCTGATCAACCCCACCGGCCGCTTCGTCATCGGTGGCCCGCAGGGTGACTGCGGCCTGACCGGTCGCAAGATCATCGTCGACACCTACGGCGGTGCCGCACCGCACGGTGGTGGCGCCTTCTCCGGCAAGGATCCGTCCAAGGTCGACCGCTCGGCCGCCTACGCCGCCCGCTACGTGGCCAAGAACATCGTGGCTGCCGGCCTGGCCAAGCGCTGCACGGTGCAGATCAGCTACGCCATCGGTGTGGCCAAGCCCACGTCCATCCTGGTCGATACCCACGGTACCGGCAAGGTCTCCGACGAGAAGCTCACCGCCCTGGTGCGCAAGCACTTCGACCTGCGTCCGAAGGGCATCGTCCAGATGCTGGACCTGCTGCGCCCCATCTACGGCAAGACGGCCGCCTACGGCCACTTCGGCCGCGAGGAGCCCGAGTTCACCTGGGAAGCCACCGACAAGGCGGCCGCCCTGCGTGCCGACGCCGGTCTCTGATCGGCCATCCGGCCGCCCCGACCTGCCGTTGCGCAGTCGCCACATGGCATCACCGTGCAACAGATCGGGGCGGCCGTCCCCAAATTGCGGATGGCAGCCTATAATGCCCGCCACCCCGTCATGTCGAGAAGCGTTGCGACCAGGAATCCTCTCCTGGCCAGGCTCGGCCTGATCAGAACGAAACGACGCTTGCATCCCATCCCACGGCTGCAGGCGTCTTTTTTTTGCCCGCAGCGGCACCCCAGCCATTCAGCCATGGGTGCCAACCCTATACCGGAGCCCACATGAACGCACCTGCTGCCAAAGACTACAGCATCGCCGATCTCTCCCTGGCCGACTGGGGCCGCAAGGAAATCAAGATCGCCGAGACCGAGATGCCCGGCCTGATGGCCATCCGCCGCGAATACGCTGCCGCCCAGCCGCTCAAGGGCGCACGCATCACCGGTTCGCTGCACATGACCATCCAGACCGCCGTGCTGATGGAAACCCTCGTGGCCCTGGGCGCCGAACTGCGCTGGGCCTCGTGCAACATCTTCTCCACGCAGGACCACGCCGCTGCGGCCATGGTGGCCGCCGGCATCCCCACCTTCGCCGTGAAGGGTGAATCGCTGGAAGACTACTGGCGCTACACCCACGCCATCTTCGAGTGGGCCGACGGCAAGCCCTCCAACATGATCCTGGACGACGGCGGCGACGCCACGCTGCTGCTGCACCTGGGTGCCCGCGCCGCCAAGGATCCGTCGGTGCTGGCCAACCCGGGCAGCGAAGAAGAGAAGATCCTCTTCGCCACCATCAAGGAGCGCCTGAAGACCGATCCCACATTCTACCAGCGCAACCTGGACGCCATCATCGGCGTGACCGAAGAGACCACCACCGGCGTGCATCGCCTGCAGCAGATGTCCGAGCGCGGCGAGCTGAAACTGCGCGCCATCAACGTCAACGACTCGGTCACCAAGTCCAAGTTCGACAACCTGTACGGCTGCCGTGAGTCGCTGGTCGACGGCATCAAGCGTGCCACCGACGTGATGGTGGCCGGCAAGATCGCCGTGGTGGCCGGCTACGGTGACGTGGGCAAGGGCTCGGCCCAGGCCCTGCGTGCCCTGTCCGCCCAGGTCTGGGTCACCGAGATCGACCCGATCTGCGCCCTGCAGGCCGCCATGGAAGGCTATCGCGTCGTCACCATGGAATACGCCGCCGACAAGGCCGACATCTTCGTCACCACCACCGGCAACAAGGATGTCATCCGCCACGAGCACATGGTGGCCATGAAGGACGAGGCCATCGTCTGCAACATCGGCCACTTCGACAACGAGATCGATGTCGCCTCGCTGTCCAAGTACACCTGGGAAAACATCAAGCCCCAGGTCGACCACATCATCTTCCCGGACGGCAAGCGCATCATCCTGCTGGCCCAGGGTCGCCTGGTCAACCTGGGTTGCGCCACCGGCCACCCGTCCTACGTGATGAGCTCCTCCTTCGCCAACCAGACGCTGGCGCAGATCGAACTCTTCACCCGGCCCGACTACTACCAGCCCGGCAAGGTCTACGTGCTGCCCAAGCACCTGGACGAGAAGGTCGCCCGCCTGCAGCTCGACCGCCTCAACGCCCAGCTGAGCAAGCTCACGCCGGAACAGGCCGCCTACATCGGCGTGCCGGTCGAAGGCCCCTACAAGCCCGACACCTACCGCTACTGATGTCCACGCGCGCGGATGTCGCGCTGGTCGAGCGGGGCCTGGTCAGGTCCCGCACGCTGGCACGACGGCTGATCGAGGCGGGCGCCGTCCTCACCGACGGCCCGGGCGGCGAAGTCCCCGTGACACGCGCCGCCCAGCCCATCTTCCCCGACCAGCCCCTGCGCGTCCTGGAATCCGAAACGACCCGTTTCGTCTCGCGGGGTGGCAACAAGCTGGATGCCGCCCTGCAGGCTGCCGGCATCGACTGCACCGGCCTCGATGCCCTGGATGTCGGCATGTCCACCGGCGGCTTCACCCACTGCCTGCTGGCGCGTGGCGCACGGCAGGTGCTGGGCATCGAGGTCGGCCATGGCCAGCTCGATCCTGTCCTGGCCGCCGATCCCCGGGTGCTCTGCCTGGAGCACACCCACATCCGCGACGTGCACCTGGCCGACCTGCGCCTGCCCGACGGCACCGCGCCCGCCCAGGGCTTCGCACTCATCGTCGTCGACCTCTCCTTCATTGCCGCCAGCCACCTGCTGCAAAAGCTGGCCACGCTGGCCGCACCGGGCGGCCGACTGACCTGCCTCATCAAGCCCCAGTTCGAACTGGGCCCCCAGGCCCGCAACCGCCAGGGCATCGTCCGTGCCGACGCCGACCTCGACGGCCTGCGCCGTGACGTCATCCAGCGTGCAGAAGACGCCGGCTGGCAGGTGGACGACTGGCAACGCTGCGCCCTCGTTGGCGGCGACGGCAACCAGGAGTACTTTCTGATCGCCACCCGCAGGCCCTGAACCCCGTCTTCCCCTCACACCATGACCCGACAAGCCCCCTCGCTCAGCTTCGAGTTCTTCCCGCCCGCCACCGATGCCGGCGCCCAGAAGCTGCTCGAAACCCACCGCGCCCTGCAGGCCCTGCAGCCCGAATACTTCAGCGTCACCTTCGGTGCCGGCGGCAGCACCCAGGCCCGCACCGTCGAGGCCGTCACCAACCTGACCGCCGCCGGCTCGGAAGTGGCCCCCCACCTGACCTGCGTGGGCGCCACCCGTGACAGCATCCGTGAACTGCTGGACGGCTACCGCGCCCAGGGTGTCAAGCGCCTGGTGGCCCTGCGCGGCGACCTGCCCTCCGGCACCATGTCCCTGGGCGACTTCCAGCACGCCACCGACCTGGTGCGCTTCGTGCGGGAGCACAGCGGCGACTGGTTCACCATCGAAGTGGCGGCCTACCCCGAGATGCACCCCCAGGCCACCTCGCCCGACACCGACCTGGCGCACTTCGCCGAGAAAGTGGCGGCCGGTGCAGATTCGGCCATCACCCAGTACTTCTACAACGCCGACGCCTACTTCGACTTCGTCGAACGGGCGCGTGCCGCCGGTGTCACCGTCCCCATCGTGCCCGGCATCATGCCCATCCTCAACTACACCCAGCTGTCGCGTTTCTCGGACAACTGCGGCGCCGAGATCCCGCGCTGGATCCGCCTGCGCCTGGCCGCCTTCCACGACGACATGGATTCGCTGCGGGCCTTCGGCCACGACGTGGTCGTGGACCTGTGCGACCGGCTGCTGGCCGGCGGCGCCCCCGGCATCCACTTCTACACCATGAACCAGGCCGGCCCCTGCGCCGCCATCTGGCAGGCGCTCAAGCGCTGACCTTCCCCCGGGCACCGGCCCCACGCCGGTGCCCTGCTGCGCCTCACCTCTCCCCGCGCCCCCTACCTCTTCCTGCGGTCTTCCCCGACCGTCTCCCCAAGCCACTTCCCCGGCAAGTTCCCCCGGCAAGTTCCCCCGGCCACTTTCCCCGGCCACCGCCCACGTCCATCGCACCGCCCCCCTGGCGGCCAGACACCCCGGCTCCACACAGACTACCCCCTCATGCCCGTGCATACCGTGCGGATCAGGACATCCGTCACACACCCCGCACCCGGCATGCCGCCCGTCAGCCCCTGCCGGCCGACACGGACCTGAGCGCACGCCATCCTGCCCCGGCTCGCTAAGATGCTCCTCCCGGATCCTCCCTTTCGGATCCGTGTTGCAGGCCACTTCCCCGTGAAGGACCGTCAACCTGGAGCATTCCCTTGTCCACCGTAGTCGACCAGACGATACCGGCCACCCCGCCGATGACGGCCAATCGCCGTTACCGGATCGCCGTCCAGGATCTGCGACTGAACATGTTCGTCGTGGAGCTGGATCGGCCGTGGCTCGACACGCCCTTCCTGCTGCAGGGGTTCCTGATCGACGACCAGGTGGAGCTGGACACCCTGGCGCGGTACTGCAACTACGTTTACGTCGACCTCGAACTGTCCTCGCCCAGCGTGGCCATGGACATCCGCGTGGCCGACGCCAATTTCGGGCGCCTGTCCGAGACCCGGCCCATGCCCAACGCCATCGCGCATGAGCCCCCGACATCGCCCACAACCATCATCCACGCCCACAGTGCGCCCAATAGCGTGCCGGCACCGGCCGCCCCGGCTCCCCTCGAGCCTCCGATGCGGCGCTCGAAATCGGCCTCGGCCGCGAAAAAGCCGCTGGAATACGAGGAACCCAGGACCCGCATCCTGGGCGCTGCCGCACCCCGGCCGCCCCGCCGCTACAAGCCGCGCACCGACGCCAGCGTCTCGCGCGAGACGCGCCAGCGCTTCCGCCAGATGGTCAAGCAGACCGCCAACTCCCCCAAGGACAACGACCAGGGGATGCTGGAGCGGATGCTGTTCTGGATCACCGACCACCTGGCCCAGAGCCGCGAGCTGGAGCAGCACAGGCGCACCATCCAGCAGATTCCCGAGCTGAAGGGCTCCGGCATCAAGCTGACCCGCTATGAAGTGCGTCGGCCCATGGAGGCGGAACTGCCGCGCGCCCGGCACGCCTTCAAGTCCGGCGAGACGGCCCTCAACGCACTGATCGAGGACATCCGTCACGGCAACACCCTGGACATGGACGCCGTGGCCGGCGCCGTCGACAGCATGGTCGACAGCGTGCTGGACAACCCCGACGCCATGATGTGGATCGCCCGACTGCGCGAAGAGGACATCCAGGTCTACCACCACGGTGTGCGTGTGGCCCTGTACCTGGTGGCGCTCGGCCGTCACCTGGGCTTTCCGCGTCAGGAACTCAGCTACCTGGGCCAGATCGGCATGCTGGCCGACGTGGGCAAGACCAAGATTCCACGTGCCCTGCTGGAAAAACCCGGCCTGCTGTCGGCGGCCGAGTTCGGGCTGGTCAAGGAACACGTCAACCTGTCGCTGCACATCCTCAACAGCGGCCCCGCCCTGCCGCCGCAGGTGCTGCAGGGCATCAGCCAGCACCACGAACGCATCGACGGCTCGGGCTACCCCAATCAGCTCAAGGGCGACAAGATCAGCATCTACGGCAAGATGGCGGCCATCGCCGACTCCTTCGCCGCGCTGATCACCCCCCGTCCCTACGCCAAGGCCTCCGCCCCGCAGGACGCCCTGATGAACCTCTACGAATGGAGCGGCACCTCGTTCCATGAACCGCTCGTCGAGCAGTTCGTGCAGGCCATCGGCGTCTTCCCGGTCGGCAGCCTGGTGGAACTGTCCAGTGGCGAAGTGGCCGTCGTCATTGCCCACAACCGCGTGCGCCGTCTGGAACCGCGTGTGCTGGTTCTGTCGGAGCCCGACAAGACGCCGCTTGAAGTGCCCATCGAACGCGACCTCTACCAGGAATCGAAGGACAGCCGTGGACGACAGAAAAAATCCCTGCGAATCGTGCGAGGGCTGCCTGCCGGCACCCACGGATTCAAGCTGCAGGATTATTACCTCGATGAGGTCCAGACCCAGCATGGAAGCACCGCTCAATCAGCGCCTGACGCCCAATGAACTGCTGGCCCACGGGCAACAACTGCTCAGCCGCAAGGCACCGGGCCAGCCCCTCCTGCTCACCATCGGCCTGAACCGTTCGGACCAGCTGCAGGCCCTGGCGCGCGACCCGCACGCCAACCTGGTGCTGGGCGAGATCATCAAGCGCATCGGCAAGCGCCTGCGCGCTGAAGACCGCGTGGCCACCGCCGCCTTCGACGAGATCTGGATCCTCATTGCCAACGTGCCCAACGAAGCCGTCGCCACCACCGTGGCCACGGCCTTCCGCGAAGCACTGTACGTGCCCATCCACATCCCGCTGCAGAACTCGCAGACCCTCACCGCCCAGCTGCAGCCCATCATCGGTGGCGCCTGGAGCCGCAGCAGCACCGTCAGCATCGGCGGCCTGCTGCAGGGTGCCTGGGATGCGCGCCAGCTGGCTGCCGAGCGCGAGGAACGGCTGCTGGTGCAATGCATCGGTGCCGATGACAACGCCGCGCGCATGGCCGAGATCGAGACTGCCCTGCGCCGTCACCTCTTCAGCAACGACCTGGAAGTGCATTTCCAGCCGCAGATCGACCTGGCCACCAACCAGTGTCACGCCGCCGAGGCGCTGATCCGCTGGCCGCGCAATCACCCGCTGCAGGTCAGCCCCGCCATGATCGCCTCCATCTGCGACGACCGCGGCATGATCGGCCAGCTCACCCAGTTCGTCATCAACACCGTGCTGCGCCAGCAGATGATGTGGCAGGCCCAGGGCATCGACCTCAGCATCGGCATCAACCTCTCGGCCAAGACCGCCAACGACCCCGGCTTTGCCGCCCAGGTCGCCCAGGCCTGCGAGACCTGGAGCCTGTCGCCCACCCGGCTGCTGTTCGAGCTGACCGAAGACTCGATCGTGCGCAACGAACGCGCCACCATCGAGTGCATGCACGCCCTGCGCAACATCGGCTGCGAACTGTCCATCGACGACTTCGGCACCGGCTACTCGTCGTTCGCCTACCTGCGCCAGTTCCCCGTGCATGAACTGAAGCTCGACCGCGTGTTCATCCAGAACCTGGTCAACGACCGCGGCGACCAGCAGATCGTCAAGGCACTGATCGACCTGGCCCATGCCTTCGACCTGCGTGCCCTGGCCGAAGGCGTCGACGACCCGGCCGCCGTCCACATGCTGCGCGAATTCGGCTGCGACCGCGTGCAGGGCTTCCTGTACGCCCGCGCCCTGCCCGCCGACGAACTGATCCCCTGGATCCAGCGCTTCAATCAGGGCGAGGCCATGGCCACGATGCAGCGCGACGGCGTCAGCAGCATCGACAGCGGCATGTCCCAGGCATCCGGCGCCCACGAGCTGGTCTCGGCCTGATCGTAGGCCACCCCCACGCTGCCGGTCGTGCGAAACGCCGGCAGCGCCAGCGTGCGGTCATAGAAGCCGCCGCCATACCCCAGCCGGTAAGGCATGGAGCCCTGCGCATGCTCACCTGCCGCGCCTGCGCCTCCCGTCTTCGCACCAGCGGCAAGGTCAGCTACGGAATGTGAACCTGCAAAGGTACTGACAGCCGGTGATTCCGCGCCCTGAGCGTGGACGTTGGCTGCGGCACGTGAACCCGCAAAGGTACTGCCTGCCGCTGGACCGTTCGACACCTGAAACCCCACACACGGGATGATCAGCACATCCGGCACCACCACCTCGGTGGTGTCCGGCACCAGCACGCCGAAGGCCGCCTCGCGCAGCGGCGTGGCAGCATCCCAGGCATGAAAAGACAACGGATTGTCCCGACCTGTAACCACGGGCAGCGACAGCCGCCGGCCTTCGGCACGCCACTGGGCATACGCGGCCGAAAGATCAGGTTCGTCACGGATCGGAGAAAAAACGCCGATATTGGCCGCACTTTGCAGCAGATCGACCTGCAGCAACTGCTGGCACAGTAGCGTATCGAGGTGCGCACGCTGCCCGGCCGGCAGCGCCGAACGCGCCGCAAGCAACTGCTGGCGCAGCGCCCTGCGTGCTATGCTGGATTCGGAAGGTTTGTCCACATGAACATTGTAAACGCGCCACGCGGTTCCCTCCTGCCCGGGCTTCCTGCCCGCAAGCCCCTGATGCTGTCCCTGCTGGCCGCGTTCTGCGTGCTGCAGGGTGGCATGGCCACGGCCGCGCTGGACACCGGCATGCAGCCCCCCGATTTGCCGGCCGGCAACGGCACCGAACAGACCGTCACCGAAGCCGTGGCCGACACCCTGCCCGTCACCGGCAATGCCGAACCCGGCGCCCCCACACCCGCCGTCACCGGCCCCAACGACAACGCCACCACCCTGGCCAACGCCACGCTGCAACCCGGCATCAGCAGCATCCTGGCCCGGCTGCAGCCCGCCATCATCTACGTACCGCCCACCGTCACCGACCCGGTGGATCTGGCCATCCTCGCGGCCCGCAAGGCCATGCAGGCCAACAACCTGGCCGCTTTCGACACCGCCGCCGCCCTGGTCCCCCGCGGCCACGCCCTGTCCGGCTACCTCGACTACTGGCGCCTGCGCATCCGCCTCAACAACGCCGGCACACCAGCCCGCACAGCGGGCATCACAGCCCCCACCACCAGCGTCGATGGCCCGAGCGCCGCCAATGGATCGATCACCGCCAGCGGATCGACCACCGGCACCAGCGCCGACGCCGAATACCAGGCCGTCAGCGCGGATGCCCGCGCCTGGCTCGGGCAGAACCCGCGCACCCTCACGGCCGACCTGCTGCGCCGCGACTGGATGCTCGTGGCCGGCCGCCGGCAGGACTGGGCCACCATCGACGCCCTCTACCCGCACTGGACGCTGAAGGACGAAAGCGCCCCCGAATGTCTGATGGCGCTGTCGGCCATCGCCAGAACCCCCACCGGCCAGCACCCCGGCGCGGCTACTCTCAAGGCCGCCACCGCGCAGATCCTGCAGCCCGTCGCACTGAACCCCACCTGCACCGCCCTCCTGCAGACGCTGGCCGAACACGGCCTGATCACCCCGGCACAGCGCCAGCAGCGCCTGAACCTGGCGCTGGAGATCAACAGCCCCGCCGACATCCGCGAGGCCGTCCAGCTGCTGCCCAACGCCCCCGACTCAAAGGCACTGGACGTGGCCCTGAACAGACCGGGCAGCCTGCTGGGCATCACCGGCGGCACTCCGGGCAGGAGCGCCGGCCTGCGCAACCGCAGCCCGCAGGCCAGGCATGGCAGCGGCAGGACCACGGCACTCGAACGTCCTGCTCCGGGCATCATCCTGGTGTCCACCCAGACCCCGCGCAAACCGGCCCGCGCCGCAAAAGCGTCGAAAGCCAGCAACCAGACGAAAGCCCACCACACCCCCCGGGCCGCCCGCCACACAACCGCCTCGCGTGCCCATGCCGCACGCGGCAGCAGCGCCGCCCACCAGATGCCCCACACCACTAGGACAGCGGCGATCGCCCCAGTAAGAGCGGGCAGCCACGTGGTTTTGGGCAGAACATCGGAAGAACGCATCATCTCAAACATCACA
>ERZ773079.2174-NODE-2174-length-11134-cov-14.401571_pt1 | contig 11134 bp, 6 predicted proteins | sample MGYA00511355_ERZ773079 | MGnify/ENA primary metagenome ERZ773079 (study PRJEB29015, sample SAMEA2737979) | human oral metagenome | biome: human oral; feature: human-associated habitat; material: dental | place: China | collected 2117 ... | reverse complement strand
GGCCCGCGAGATCGTGGGCTGGGACACACCCAGCTGCTCGCCGATCACCGCCTGCGGAATGTTGTGACGCATGTAGATCAGCGCCGCCCTCAGAGAATCCCTCAACCCCAGGCTCGGCGGGTGGTCCTCGACCCCCTCCTCGCGCAGGCGGATGAGCAGGTCGGCGAACTTGGCAGTGGGCAGCCCCGTGGTATACTCCATGGCGATGGTCCGTTTCTCATGAGGTTGTTGACGATTTTCCACCAGCCATCATACCTCATGGGATCGGGCCATCATAATATCGATTCCCGGAAATGCAACCAGACGCCCACTGAATAACCTTCCTGTTCCGTTGCTGAGCTCCCCGACGAGACGGTCCGCGCGATTGCCGCGCTGCACGAGGGCAATCACTATCTGACGCAGCAGGAGCTCAGCAGGTTCTCGCGAATCATCCCTTCGGAGATCCTAAGACTTCCTCCCGGCACGCCGACCCTTCTGGTCCCGCTCGAAGAACTGTGGCCGATCCCGTGGCCAGCGATTCCTCTCCAGAGCACCACTGAAGAGCCCCTCGGACAACGGCACCCGCTAAAACTCTGCCCCTCGCTGTCTGTTGCAACCGCGGTGAGGAGAAGAAGCTTACCCGCCGAACGCCGCGTACGAGCGTGGATTGGCCCTGACGTTCTTTCAAAAGAATCCTGGCCCTTCAAAGACTCGGACTGGTGCCACTCGTCGATGGAGATCCTCGACGCACTGACCGATGGAACTCCGAACCAGGATGCCGTAGTTGTTGCTCACGGGGTTCCTGCAGAATGAATTACACACGCACTGGTCCTCGATGAAGGAAAATTCCTCACTCCCTTCGAGGCGATGATCGGCACACCACCGGGCAGGGTCGGACTGCTGACGTGCTGGAGTGCTCACACACCCATCGGCTCGTCCGGGGACCCGCTTAACGTTGCAACGGTCATGCTCGCACGAGGAGCGAATAGCGTATTAGCGACTTCTGCCGAACTCGCCGATGATTCTCTGAGCGGGATCTTCGCAGGCAATGTGATTCATGACGCCTCTGAAAGTGATTGGGGTCGCTCTCTTCAGAGGGCCATCACCCGGTTCTCACGCACGGAGCCGTTCCAGGAGGACCTTTCGAGATGGGCCCCTCTGCGCGTTCTGGGCGCGTGGTGACGATCGAGAGCAAGCCGTGTTCGACCAGGATCTGACTAATCTGGCCTTCCAGTTCCAGAGAGAAGGATTGATCTCTGCCGAGATCAGTGGAAGACCTCCGCGCCTCTTAGCCCGAGGGAAGTGCCCTCGGTGCGGACAAACCTTTGACATCAACATGCTTATGTCTATCGTCGCGGTGGGGTATTTGGGACTCGGCAAGAGAAGGAGATTATTGGAATCGACTCCCAGTACCTCTAGATATATTACACAACCCGTGATCTGCAACGCAAGGCTCGAGGCGGAGGGGACGACCACTGAATGCGGCGCCTGCTTCAAGTTGTACGCAAAACGCCCCGAAGGATAACTCATGAACGATCAGACGACCCCGAATGACCCTCACTCCGACCTGCCCGCCATTCCGCCTCGAGCACCCACAGAAGAAGAGCGCGCAGCCCTTTCGGAGTGGAAACTACTGATAGAGACATCGACGCAAGAGGTTTCCGAATCGGCGACCAAATGGCGAGAAGGACTACTGGCCCTGGTGACCACCGCATCGTCAGGGCTGCTAGTAATTCGAAGCACCGAGTTGTCAACCCTCCAGGGCGCCATGTTCTGGATAGTATTGATAGCATGGTCAACGGCATCAGCCGCAGGCATGATCGGGGTCTGGTACTCGCTCTCCGCCAGTGCGGGCACGCCGATAGAGATTGACTACAGCACGTTTGCGAGAGACTACGGCTCGGTCGAGGGGTTCCGCATAGAGCAGAGCCTTCACATTGCAAGAACACTGCGAACCGCCCGTCTCGCAGTCATACTCAGCCTTACTCTCACCCTGATCGGAGCATTCTCGCTCCACCTGTCACACAATGCCGCAGAGCCAAGACTCTTGATCGAGACCACGACGGGGAGCTTTTGCGGATCGGTGGAATCGGCGGACCACGGTGAGATCCACCTTTTGATCGACGGCGAGCGCGATGCGCGCGTGTTCCCCCTCTCCGACGTCTCCAACCTCAGCGTTCACAGTTCCTGCTGAATCCGCGGTCGCTACTCGCAGAGCACAGGGCTGCGAGGAGAGGGAGCGCACGGACCTCCTCGTCTCCGCACCCGCCCATCCCCGTCACTGCCTTGATCCGGGCCCGTCCCGGGATCTTTCTGGTGAGAAGGACACATTCTCCCCCTCGGTGGGAGTGTGCACTGGAATGAGAGGCTCCTCCAGGGCTCAGGAGAGGAAGCTTTTCTTAGTCCAGAAAGTCCCTCTCGCTCCGGCGCAGGATCTCATCGAGCTGGGTGACGCGGCATCGGCAAGGTCCCCGCGCGCGACCGCGTTCCTCTTTGACGGCCGACAGGTCGAGCACCCCGTCATCGCCCCCGCGCCGATGCCGACGGGTACGTCAACGTGTATACCCTCCCCCAGCTCCCACCCGGAGCGCGGACCCGTGCGGGGTCTCCGAGCGAGCACGACGACGTGACGTCTCACGCCTGATCGTCCCCGCGCTGAGCGCCGTCGTCGTCGAGACCCCAGCGGTCGGACGTCACCTCGTCCAACGGGGCCACCACGTACTCGACGGCGCGCCCGAGTCCGAGGGCACCGCTGGCATCCGCCCTCGGCTCCTGGTCCGCAAGACGCCGTGAGGCAGGTTCCACACGGACACTCAGCGCGCGTCCAGGGCGGCAGCGGGTAGCCTCACGATCGCCATCGCCGCACGCACCCCTGGGAGACGCCCCATGAACTGGCTGCACGCCGTCATCCTCGGCATCGTTGAGGGCATCACCGAGTTCCTGCCCGTCTCCTCCACGGGTCACCTCAACATCGTTGAGAAGCTCCTCGGCTACCAGATCGACGACAAGGGCATGACCGCCTTCACCGCCATCATCCAGATCGGGGCGATCCTGGCCGCCGTCGTCTACTTCTGGAGCGACATCGTGCGCATCGTCGTCGCCTGGTTCAAGGGCCTGGCGAACAGGGACGCGCGCAAGGACCCCGACTACACCCTGGGCTGGGGCATCATCCTGGGCTCCATCCCGGTGGCCGCCGTCGGCCTGCTGCTCAAGGACTTCATCGAGGTCACCGCCCGCTCCATGTGGGTCATCGCCGGCGCCCTCATCATCTGGAGCGCCGTCATGTGGTTCGCGGACGAGCACTCCGACGGCCCGGTCGGCGCCACCCACGCCTCCACCGGCAAGGGCATGAGCGAGGTCAAGGTCAAGGACGCCCTCATCATCGGCTCCTTCCAGGCCCTCGCGCCCGTGCTGCCGGGCATCTCCCGCTCCGGGGCGACCATCTCCGCGGGGCTGTTCCTGCGCTTCGACCGGGTGACCGCCACCCGCTTGTCCTTCTTCATGGGCATCCCCGCGCTCATCGCCGCGGGCCTGCTCGAGGCGGTCACGGCGGCGGAGGACATCAGCTCCCCGCAGATCGGGTGGACCGCCACGATCATCGCGACCGTGGTCTCCGGCGTGGTCGCCTACGCGACGATCGCCTGGCTGCTGAAGTTCGTCTCCTCCAACAAGTTCACCGGCTTCCTCGTCTACCGCGTGGTGCTGGGCGCGATCATCATCGCGCTCGTCGCCTCCAGCACGATCACGGCCTGATCCCCGATCCGATCGATCGGCCTGATCCCGGGGCCGCGCCGCAGCCCGTGCCGCCCCGCCCCGTATCAATGCCTCACGGCCCGCCCGGGAGATCCTGCGTGATCGCTGGGCGGTCACTGGGTGATTCTGCGCAGTCACTGGGCGGTCATAGCCATATCCTCGTCGGCGCTCACGACGTGCTCGATCCCGGCGAGTCCGTCGATGAAGCACGGGTTGAGCGACGGGTCGTCGAGGCGGACGAGCAGTCCTCCGCCCGCGATGTCGATGCCATCAACGGTGGCGCCGCAGGCGCCAGCGGCCGCCTCGAGGGAGCCGGCCATCATGGACATGACGTCGTTGAACCCGCCGGAGGCGAGCAGTCCGCTCATCTCCTTGTCGAGGACGAGGAGGACTCCGGTGACCGCCGGACCACCCGTGGAGGCATCCACCGGCGGGCGGGAGACGGCGTCCCCGCCCCCGGGCGAGCCGGGCGGAGTGGCTGCGGTGGACGAGGCGGCCGCGGCCCCGGCACCGTCCTCGGTGCTCGCCCCGGTGCTCGGCGCGACGCCGAGGACCGAGGCGGAGGCGGCCGTGAGGAGTGTCGCGAGGGCGACGACGGCGCAGGCCGCAGGACGAGTGACGTGCCGCGGCTGCTGCGGCTCCTGTGATAGCCGCAGCGCCGGAACCCCGTGGTCACCGTCATGCGCGGCTCCATTGCTCGTCGGCTCCTGGCCGGTCGTGCTCGGCCCGCCTCCAGCGGCTTCCTCCATGCCCGTCACCGCCCTCCATCCGGGGTCGCCTGATCCGGCGGCCTACTCGGTCGTCTCCGTCGTCGGGCTCCGGACCCCTCGCAGGGAGTCCAGGAGGCGACCGATGGGATCCGAGGGCTCGGGGCTCGGTTCGGGCTCGGGAGCCGGTTCGGCACCGGCATCGCCACCGGCATCGTCCTTGTCCTGCTTGGCCCTCTGGGTCGCGGCCGCGGCGTCGACAATACCGCTGCCGCAGCCGTCGCGGTCGCAGTCGCTCACGGGGGCGGCGGTGTCCTGCAGCAGGGTGGTGGCCTTGTCGCCCGTGAGCGAGGGATCGATGGCCAGGAGCAGCGCGACCGTGCCGGCGACGTGCGGGCTCGCCTGGCTGGTGCCCACCATGAGGGCGTAGCCGGAGCCCTCCGGAGTCGTCGTGGAGGTATCGACGGCGGACAGGACGCCCCCACTGGCGACATCGCCGCCCGGGGCGGAGACGCTGACACCGGCGCCGTAGTTCGAGTAGGAGGCGCGGCTGCCGCTGCTGGAAGTGGAACCGACGGTGATGACGTTCTTGCAGCCCGCGGGGGTCACGCCGCTCACGTCCTGGTCCGAGTTGCCCGCGGCGGCGACGATGATCGAGCCGTGCTCGACGGCGGCGTCGATGGCGTTCTGGGTGTAGGCCGGGCAGGTGCCGTCGCCGCCCAGGCTCACGTTGATGATCCGCGCGGGGTTGGGATTGTCCGGAACGCCGTTGACGTGCCCTCCCGACGCCCAGGTGATGGAGTCGATGATGTCGGTTCCGGCGCCTCCGCATCGGCCCATGGCGCGCACGGGGACGATCGCGGCCCCCGGGGCGACGCCCGCCACGCCGATCCGGTTGTTCGCGTTGGCGGCGATGATGCCGGCCACGTGGGTGCCGTGCCAGGAGGAGTTGGTGGCCTCGGATCCCTGGTAGCAGGCGTTCGCCTCGACGTTGTCGCCCTCGTCCGAGGGATCCGCATCGCGGCCGTCGTTGTCGCGGGCGATCCAGGAGTCGGAGACGAAGTCGTAGCCCGGCAGGAGCCGGCCCTCCAGGTCCGGGTGGGCGGCCAGGATGCCCGTGTCGATGACGGCGACCGTGACGCCCTCGCCCGTGGACTGCGACCAGGCGTTCGTGGCGTTGATCCCGTGGGAGCCGGAGGTCATGTCCCACTGGTAGGAGAAGTACTCGTCGTTGGGGACGTTGTCGTCCAGGGTCGTCATGTGCACCTCGGGCTCAACGGCCTCCACGCCGTCCGCGGCTCCGAGCGCGGAGATGAACTCCTCGACCTGATCGGGGGTGAGCCTCTCGCTCAGCACGACGCCCACCGTGCCGAGGGAGTGGGCGGTGACGGACTCGACCTCGACCGAGATCTCGCCGGCGGCGGCGGTGAGGGCCTGCTTGTCGCCCGCGGGCAGGGAGTCGATGATGTTCGTGCCGTAGGCCTCCACCGACCCGATGGCGTTGGCGGCGGGCGTCCCCTCGGAGTAGGTGACGACGAAGCGGTCGCTGTAGGCGTTCTCGGCGGTGGCCTCGGCGTCCTGCCCGGGTGTCGCCGTCGCGGACGGGTCGCCGGTGGATCTTCTGAGCACGCCGGTGAGACCCGCGGCAATGACGAGGACGGAGACGACGGCGAGGACGGAGACGACGATCACGGCCGAGCGCCTGCGGAGTATCGTGCGCATGAGGATGACTTTCGGTGGGCGGTGGCCCCGGGGACAGGGCCCACTCCGAGATCCGGAGTGGTAGGAGTGTGTCACGGGGGTCCGCTGACCACCATCGCAGGCGATGGGGAGTTCGCCCCGAGTCGAGCGGCCGCGCCCCGCCCTCGTCGAGATCGGTTCGGTTCCGCACCGAGATCGATTCCCCCTGAGCCCCCGCCCACCGCCGCTCTCCGACCCGTACGCACTCCTTACGCACCAGTCCAGGCCTCCCACAGCCTGGTGTACTCGCCCCCGGCGGCGACGAGCTCGTCGTGCGGACCCAGCTCCACGACCCGCCCGTCGATGAGGACGACCACCCGGTCGGCCGCAGCGGCGGCGTCGAGCCGGTGGACGACCATGATCACGGTGCGCCCGGTCAGCACGGCCTCCAGCGCTCGCTCCGCCGAACGGGCCGCCCCCGGATCGAGCAGGCTGGTCGCCTCGTCGAGGACGAGCGTGGTCGGGTCCATGAGCACGATGCGCGCCAGAGCCACCTGCTGGGCCCGCCCCGGATCGAGGTCGGCCCCGCCGGCGCCCACGAGCGTGGCGAGGCCGTCGGGCAGCTCGGCCGCCCACGGCCCCGCGCCCACGACGTCGAGGGCCCGGGCGATCTCGGCGTCGGTGGCGTCGGCCCGGGCGATGCGCAGGTTGTCGGCCAGGGAGCATGCGAAGACGTGGTGCTCCTGGGTGACCAGGACGACCTCCTTGCGGAGGGCGGCCTCCGACAGCGCCGTCAGATCCGTCCCCTGGCCATCCGGCCCGTCCGCCCCGACCGTGACACGACCGCGGGTGGGCGGGTGGATGCCGGCGAGCAGGCGCACGAGCGTCGACTTCCCGGAGCCGGATGGGCCGACGACGGCGAGCCGCTCCCCGGGGAGGACCTCGAGGTCGACGTCGTGCAGGACATCGCGGCCCTCCCGATAGGCGTAGGACGCGCCGCGCGCACGCGGGGGCGCGGCGGCGGTCCGGTCGCTGGACGCCGTGCGATCCGGCTCGACGAGCTCGACGCCGACGATGCGGGCCATGGCCGCGGAGGCGGACTGCACGGAGTCGAGCCAGAAGGTGATCTCGTGGACGGGCCCGCGCAGCTGAACCGCGTACAGGGCCACGGTGGCGACCGCACCGAGCGTCACCGCCCCGCGGCCCAGGAGCCATGCGCCCCAGGTCAGCACGACGAGCAGTGGCAGCATCACGACGACGGAGAGCCCGGCGACGAGGAGGACCCGCAGCCACAGGGTGTACTGCTCGGTGGTCCACACCTCGCGCACGGCGCGATCGAGCACCAGGTTGCGGCGCGCCCCGAGGCTCTGGGCATCGACGGTGGCGGCCTGATCGGCGGTCTCGGCGACGGCGCCGTCGACCTCGGCCCACAGGGCGCTCATGGCCCTGTAGGAGGGGATGGCGCGGCGCATGTACCACCGGCCGATCGGCCCGGCCACGACCATCGCCGCGAGCATCGAGACGCCGAGGACCGGGGAGCTCACCAGCGCGGCCACCACAACGGTCAGGATCGTGAGCACGATGATGAGGAGCTGGGAGACGCCGCGCTGGACGACGAAGCGGATCGACTCCAGGTCGTGGCCGGTGCGACCCAGGAGGTCGCCGGTGCCCGCGGCCTCGACGACGCCGAGAGGCAGGTGCATGACGGCGCTCACCAGCGCCTCGCGCATCTCGGCGAAGACCCGTTCTCCGAGGACTCGGGCGAGGTACTCCCCGATGCCGGTCAGCAGCGCGTTGGCGGCGGCCAGGGCGATGACGATGACGATGAGGCGGCCCAGCCCCCCCGCCCCGCCGTCCGCGTCGGCAGCATCGACAGCATCCACCATGAGGCCGAGGACCCTGGGGATGGCCGCCGAGGCGAGGGCGGCGGACAACTGGACGACGGCGAGGGCTCCGACGGCGCGCCCGTGCTCGCGCAGGAGCGCGCCGAAGCGCCGGCGCACGTCGGCGGCATCGGCCACGGGGAGGCGCAGGGCGCTCATGCGCGCTCGCCCCCGCGCTCGACGACGGCCGCGTAGGCGTCCAGGGCGCTGAGCCCGCGATGACTGCCGCGAGCCGTCTCGCGCAGCCCTCCGCCCTCATCGGCCTCGAGCAGCACGACCTCGTCGCAGCGCCCCAGCAGCAGCGGGGAGGCGGTGACGACGACGGTCGTCATCCCCCGGCGCTCGTCGCGAAGCCGTCGGGCGATGAGGTCCTCGGTGTGGGAGTCCAGGGCGCTGGTGGGCTCGATGAGCACCAGCACCGGGCAGCGGCGCGCCACGGCGCGGGCGAGCGCCAGGCGCTGGCGTTGACCGCCCGACAGATTGCGGGCCTTCTCGGTGAGCCGGCCCTGCAGACCCCCCAGGGAGTCGACGACATCGTCGGCCGCGGCCACTCGCAGCGCGTGACCGGCGGCGCGCTCCTGGTCGCCGGTGAGGGGGACCGGGGCTCGTGCGGCGTCGGGCCGCGCGGCGCCGGCGTGCAAGCGCACGAGCGGAGCGAGCTCGCGATCCTCGGCCAGTGGAACGGCCTCGCCGAGGACCTCGGCCGCCAGGGGCCCGGCGAAGGCCTCGGCGCGCGCACCGGAGACGATGACGGCCGAGCGCACCGCCTCGATCGGCAGGTGCCGCAGGTCGGTGCCGTCGAGCGTGACGGCCGCATCGTCGTCGGGGCGCCCGAGCCGCTCGGCCAGGGCCGCGCAGGCTCCGGGACGCGAGCACACCAGAGCGGTCATGACGCCGCCGCGCAGACGCACGCCGGTGGTGGTGTCGACGAGGTCGCCGGTCGGGTCCGGACGCGCCGCGGGATCGACGACGATATCGCGGACCAAGGGCTCGACGGCGGCGACGCGGGCGACCCTCCTGGCTCCGACCCGGGCGCGGGTCATGAGCTGCATGAGGTCGGCGAACGAGTCCAGCGGCTGGATGAGGAAGGTCGCCCAGCCGTAGAAGGTGACGAGCTCGCCGGGCGTGATGCGCCCCTCCAGGGCGGCGGTGGCGCCGGCGCCGACGACGACCGCCGTCAGGATCATGGGGGCGCCGGCGCGGATGGCGGCGAGCAGGGCCTGCGTGGAGGCGACCCTCATTCCCGCGTCGCGCACGCGGGCGGAGGCCTCGGAGTAGCGGGCGGCGTAGGCGTCCTCGCCGCCGATGCCGCGCAGCACGCGCAGGCCGGCGACGACGTCGGTGGTCGTAGTGGTCAGGCGGCCCTGCTCCTCGCGCTGGACGGACATGCGCCGGTCGAGCGGCTCGACGAGGGCGCCGACCAGGCTCAGGACGACCGGCAGTCCCAGCAGCACGAGCAGCCCGAGCCCGATGTCCATGCGGATCATGAGGACACCGACGACGATGACGCTCACCAGCGAGCCGGCGACGTTGGCGATGACGTACATGAACGCGCCGATGGCGTCGGCGTCGGTGGTGACGGTGGAGACGACATCGCCACCGGCGACCGCGCGGGTGATGGCGCGCGAGCGACATCCGAGCCGGTGACCGACGCCGCGGGCGCTGGGCTGCCAGCCGGAGGCCCAGGCGCCGAAGGAGAACGCCTCGGCGAGGCCGCCGGTCAGCGCGCTGACGATGCCGAGCGCCGCCAGGGCGAGCAGACCGGGGGCCAGGTCGGCGGACAGTCCCCGGTCCAGGCCCGAGTCGACGACGCGACCCAGGGCGGTGGGGACGAGTCCGGCGGCCAGGTGGGTCAGGGCGTCGAGAAGAGAGGCCACGGCCAGCAACGGTGCGGCACGACGCAGGAGGGCGCGCATCCACGCGCCGGGCCGGTCGAGGACGGCGGGCAGCGGAGTCGGGGTGATGGACAGGAATGCCGGCCAGCGGCGCGGGTGGCGGGCGATGGGGATGTCGGAGGCGTGGAGGGGCCGGGTGGAACGGGCGGACTGAGGGGACTGAGGAGGCACAGAGGGGCTCGTTTCGGGTGCTCGTCGAAACGCGGCACGGGCGGAGGCTCGGCGGGCCGCTGCTGACAGACGTTCGACGCGCCTCGCCAGGTCGTGTCGGCGGCCCTCGGAGGCGGCGCGATCAGACGAGGCGGACGCGGAACCGGCGTCCCCGGCCGGGACCGGGGACGCAGTCAGCTATCGCAGTGCGGAACGAACACGGCAGAAGCCTACGAACGGGGCGGCACCGGCGCAAGCGCGCCGCCCCTCCCCGCCGAGCTCATCGAGATCGGTCCGGTTCCGCACCGAGATCGGTTCAGTCCCGCGTCGAGATCGGTCCGGCTCGCAGCGGGACGACGGACAGCGGCAGGAGCGGATGCCGCGCATCGGCGGCGGCCCGACCGGGGCGCGCGACCGTCCGATCGCGCCGCGATTCATGTCGCACCCGCGTGAGAGGCTGCGCCCATGCGGATCCTGCACACCTCCGACTGGCACCTGGGGCGCACCTTCCACGGGCGCGTCCTCGATGACGCCCAGGAGACCTTCGCCGATCACCTCGTCGAGCTCGCCCGCCGCGAGGCCGTCGATGCGGTCGTCGTGGCGGGCGACGTCTACGACCGCGCCATCCCGCCCACCGATTCCGTCCGGCTCCTGGACGACACCCTGCGCCGCCTGTCGGACATCACCCGGGTGGTCCTCACTCCGGGCAATCACGACTCCGCCCAGCGCCTCGGCTTCGGCGCCGACCTCCTGCGGGAGGGCCTGACCATCCGCGCCCGCACCACCGAGGTCGACCGCCCCGTCGTCATCCCGGATCCCGACGGCGGGGACGGCCTCTACATCTACGCCCTGCCCTATCTCGATCCGGATGCCGCCCGCGAGTCCCTTCCGCCCTTCCTCGCCGAGCGGCTCGGGGAGACCGGCGACGAGCCCGAGCGCGACGCCGGTCACGCCCGCTCCAGCGCCCGCTCCACCGAGCCCGACAACGCGCCCGATCCCGACTCGCCCGAGACACGGCGCCCCCCGCGCCGCCTGCCCCGCAGCCACGAGGCCGTCGTCTCGGGCGCCCTGCGACTGGTCGCCGCCG
>ERZ773079.2173-NODE-2173-length-11137-cov-2.574445_pt1 | contig 11137 bp, 8 predicted proteins | sample MGYA00511355_ERZ773079 | MGnify/ENA primary metagenome ERZ773079 (study PRJEB29015, sample SAMEA2737979) | human oral metagenome | biome: human oral; feature: human-associated habitat; material: dental | place: China | collected 2117 ... | reverse complement strand
GTTGCTGCGGTATAATTCATCATATTCTCTTATTTTTTCCTTGGTAAAATACTTATTAATCATCTTGTTCTTATCCGCTTCGGAAAGTAAGCCCTTGTTATCTTCTTTTTCCCATTCAAGTAATGCAGCCTTGCTTAATTCAAATAAAGATCTGAATAATATTCCTTTTGACGAATTGGCGTTTTTGTTGTCATAGACTCTAAATAATTTTTCATTTATGTCCGTATACACAAAAGAATTAAACTCATCTATAGACTTTAAGCCTTTTCTGTTACACCTTCCAAGTCTTTGCAGCAAAGCACTTAAGTCTGAAAGTTCTGTAAAAAGATAATCAAAATCAATATCAAGACTCGCTTCAACTACCTGTGTTGAGATCCATATTACTCTTTTTTTACATTTACTTTCGCCATCCTTTAATATGGCATCTTCCTTTTCATTACGATCTTGTACCGTAAATTTTGAATGTAACAGGTGCATTTCAATATCTATATCATTTTCCTCAAGCCACAGCTTAAGCTCTTTATAAATATTTTGTGCCGCCCCCACTGTATTTAACACAATCAAAAGCTTCATACTTTCTTGAGTACACTTGTCTTCTATAAATTTTTCAATTTCTTCTACATCTACACGCTTATGGTTTAATTTCACTCTATGCCTTATCTTGTCATTTAAAAATTCGGCTTCTTTATATTCTATTTTTTTCTCTATGCCGTCTTGTAATAAGTCTTTTATAAAAGGCGGCAATGTCGCTGTAGTAATTGCAAACTTCCCTCCTACCATATCTATAAGCTGTAAGGCATATATAAGTGTAGCTAATATATCCGGTGAATATGCCTGTATTTCATCTATAACTATTTTTGAATAACTGTAGGTTGCAAGTTGTAACTCGTATGAGCAGTACTTAAAAGCAAATCTGAATATTTGATCGGGAGTACTTATTGTTAAAGGCAAAGACATGGCACGAGTAAGTCCGTAATACTCCCAAAACTTCATGCTTTCCTCAGTTTCAGTATTTTTGGCTTTACTACTTTGATTATCGCTGCTGTCTTCCAAATATATATTTTCCAATTCTCCATGCAGCAATCCCAGATTTTCATTATAATCATCAGGAAAGAAATTGTTTTTTATTCTCCTATACATTGCGTTAATTGCAGTCTTTAAAGGAAGCACATAAAAACCTTTGTTATTTCCTATCCACAAAAGAGAGGCTTCAGTTTTTCCAAGTCCGGTAGAGCCTATAAGTATTATGTTGTTATCGGTATTGTCCTTTGCAAACTTTTGCATATTATTCCAACCATTTGATAAGCCTTTACTCCTAAACTCTTTCCTAAGCTTTTCAAGTCTGCTTTCCAAATATATGTTTGGAAGTTCTGTTTTGCTGTGTGCACTTGCAGCGTAATCACACTTATGTAAAAATCCCTTTACAAGTATGGATTTTTTTGAGGGCTTACTTCTTAAGTTTCTGATAAGTGCTAATTCCCTTAAACCTATACTTTTGGAAAAGTCCGTTTCAATGTTTCCAAATACTTCTTTTGCAATTATTTTTAGATTATCACTTATTAATTCTTTTTTCTCAGATATACTTTCAAAATTATCGACATAATTGTGATGATTTAATATCGCATATAATATAATATTCTTATCTTCTTTATCATACTTTTCAAGAAATTGCTTTGACAGGTAAAAGGACAAAATATTATGACCTATCTCCTTGCTGTCATCAAATTTTTTCTTTGATTCAAGTCTTTTTTGAAATAAAGGATTTACCTTACCTATGTCATGATATATACAAGCCTCTTCTATTAAATCTATATCCTCTATATCAATTATTTTTCTAAGTTCTTCCAAATTTTTAAGCAAATCAGCCGTATGTTCATATATGGTTTCATCTTCTTTTGCTTTGTACTCTTTATAAAATTCCGGTAATTTTTTATTTATCTCCATCTTTTACTCCATTTTGTATGACTTGTATTTTTATTTTAATCTAATGCATGGTATCGTTGATATCTAACCTTACTACTGCTTTGTTAATAGATTGTAATAAACGCAATTGACGCAGCAATCGAAGCAGCTAAACAATTCTACTGCTTTGTTAATATATTGTAATAAATTCGAGATTTACTCTACTATTACAGATATTAATTAAATATCAATGATACTATGCACCGGTGTATCTTTTGCCAAATAAATATATCAAGAACAAAGAACCTAAGCTTAAGTTTATTTATTTAAGCTTAGGTTCAAATGGCATATACCTTTTCCTAATTTAAATTTACTATATATCCGCCCTCAGGCTCATATAGAGCATTTTCAGAGCTTTCATCTATACCTATGTTAGAAGAGTACAGGCAGGCAATCTTATTAAAAACTCTCCTTTTTCCTTCTATGACATAATCTTTTGCAACATAGTATATAGTTCCTTTGGCAGGTTTTTTTGCTCCCTCACCTGTAAGAAAATAATCCCCCATACCGCCTTCATCTGTGTTTACACAGTCCGCATTTACATACATGGAGTAGTCACCGGGTAACTCGTATTCTCCATTAATATCGGAACTAAGTTCAACCTCCTTCATCTCCAAAAGCTCTATAAAGTCCTCGCTTCGCCCAAGAGCGACAAAGTTATTTTGATTTTCAAGTATATCTTTTAATATGGGCTCTTTAGCACTTATATGAAGTACTAATTCCACATCATAGAGTACTTCCTGTGTCTGTATACCCTTGGTTAAGGTCTTAAAATGACTTAGCGGCTCTTCTACCTTTTGAAAAAGCTCCTGTTTGTAGGCAGCCTTTAGCTCTTTTATTTCTGCATCTTTTTCTTCTATAACTTTTTTAAGTTCCAAGCTTTTTTCGGATTTTGCCTCTAACTTACTTATTTCATCTTTTATTCGCTTTTTTTCTTCTTTCCAAGCTTTTTCTGTATCATCAAGTATCTTCTTTTTCTCGGTTTTAAGCTCATTGGAAATATTTTTTATACTTATATATTCTTCCAACTTTTCTTCATCATATACCTGTATGGTCTTTTTGTCCTTAAAGCTGTTTCCTTGTGATTTAAGAGCCTCTGCAACTTTTAAAAATCCCGTATTTAATGTATTTGGATTTTTTAGGTGTATCAGTATACTTCTGTCATCTTCCAAATTATTAAGAAGTGCATGATTGACATATAATTCTCTTTGCATATTTCTGTACTTTCCTTGCACACTTACCTTCATTTCATGATAGGAAGTGTAGTTACAGGCATTATGCAATGCACCTATAATAGTAGAAAATTGAGGTAGCGGATAGGTCATGCGATTATTAACGGTTTCTTCTCTTGTATATGAAGCCTGATTTTGTCTTAGTTTAATTCTCAATGCTTTCATAATATTCATCCACCTCTTTGCTTAAACTCGCAAAGAATTCTTCTATAGAGCCTGCATTAAGCTCGGCTTCTATTTCTTTCTCATTTTCAAAGTTGTAACCCCTTAGTAAAGCCGATTTATAACCCTCTTTAAGCTTTGCCTTTAAGTCTTCTTCTATTTTTAATTTATTTGCCTCTATATGAATAACATTTTCAAAGTAATGTGTCTTTCTTTCTCCTATACCTCCCACTACAAATATAGGTTCTGCATTGTCCATATTTCCTCTCACGACCAGAGAAAGATTTTTTATCGCATTAAGAAGAGCCTTGACTCTATATGCTCTTTCTTCTTTTGAAGCCTCAGTATCGTAGTTTTCATCAATTCCTACCTTATCTAAATCAATAGTAATGCTGTATCTTTTTAATGACTTGTCGTATTCATATTGATAAGGCATAAGACCTGCATTTGCAGCTTTTTCCTGAATATTTATACCGTTTTCCTTGGCATAGGTCTGTGCAAGATACAGATTGTTATGAAATCTTGTCTCATTTACAAACGGGTAAAATGAGATCGCATCAGTAAGATAAAACGAGCTTCTTCTGATTTTCCTATCTCCTATCGTGCTCATGTATCCGCCCTCTAAGGCTCTGTTAGTAGCTACATTGATATCTTTTGAAACCGCCTTTTGGTCTACCTTCCCGTCCTGCTCCACTTTCAAATCATCATACAAACCGCTTTGTACCATAATAGCATTTTTCATGCTTTCTCTTGAGCGTATGGCGTAAGCCTTGCCGTTCTTATAAACTTTTTGAACACTTCCTACATTTCCCAGTCCTTCTCCATAATTTGAAGTCATACTTGCTACTACAGTTAAAGTCAAAGCCTTATTTTTCATCACCTACTCCTCCTCTTGATTACCTTTATCATCTTTTCTTTTACTGCTTATAATAAGCGAATTTATAAAGTTATATGCCAGATTTTTATTTGCTTCAAAATCCTGTATCAGCTTATGCATAAATACAAAGGGAACTTCTGTGTAGGAAGATAGTTGAAGCATTATTTCTACAAAACGATCATAGTCCTTTGAAATCAATGTATTTGCAAGCCTTTGCTGATAACCTTTAATTTTATTTTCCTGTCTGTTTGAAATAAAATATTGTACCACCTGTGATGCGGCGGCACTTGAACCCTTAAACTCAGGTGTTTTTTCCATATTTCCCTCCATATTTTTATATATAATCTCATTAATGTAGATAAGACGGCTTAGACAAAAGGTTTCAGGAGTATTTGACTCGGTATCGTACTCCAGTTTCATAAGTCTTTCTATCAAATCATCCAAACTGAGTTCATTTAGTATACTGTCTGTAACCTCTTGCATAACATTAATATAATAATTATCATTCACCTTTATATGCCTTTTAAAAACATTTGCCAAGGAGTCTGAAAAATCTCTATTTTCAGCTATATTATTAAAAATCTTAATTGCAGGCTGCCTTATAAACATACTCTCATAATAATCAGTTTCCATATTTTTTACTATTACTTCAACATCGTAATCAATAAAACCGGCTCCTTCCGAGTAGCTGTAGAATACAGAGTTCCATGTCTTTTGATTTTCAAATTGCTGCTTAAGAAAGTAATTCATCTCTCCATTTGACTGTAAGAGATATTTTATAGAGGTATTGTTGTTTATAAATATAGAACTTCCGCTTTGTGAAAAGGCAAAAGGAATAAAATCAAATTCCACCTCATCATTAAAAGTTCTTGATTCCTTATCAAAGCAAAATCCTATTGATTTGGTCTTCCTTCCCGTATCTACACAAAAACCCAACAAACGGCACACTTCGCCGCTTTCGCTTCTGTACTTGGAGTTATTAATAAACTTTTGATAGCCGCTTTTTGCGTTACAGAAGGTATCTCTGATAAGTTCCAATCTATTCTCTTCTATTAATGTTTTGATTTGCTCTTTATTGGAAGTATCAAATTTAATGCCTTTGAAAACCTTCTTCATAATTGTATTAGCTGAAAGTTTCTTATTGATCTCTGATATTTGTTCCTCAGTAAATTCGCTTTGCTCTAACCTTATATCAAGCTCCTTATGATGCATTTTGTCGGAAAACCATTTTTCGGCAAATAAAAGGTAGTTTTTATCACCCTCCAAATCATTTGAATCATTATGTATATCTTCAAAATTGTAATAAAGATATCTGCCCTTAAAACTGTGAACTATATTCATGTCCTCAAAAAATCTGATCATTCCGACAATGGCTGCCGAGTATCTCCAATCCGAAGGTTCTATCCTACTATTGTAGCTAATAGAGTTTTCTTCAAATTCTCCTCTACTAATCATAATATCACCCCTTACATAACTTGTTCTACCAAACCGAAACCGGAATTTCGCTTTGAACCTACTCCGGTTTTAAGAATGTGGTTAAGTATCTTTTTATCACCTGAAACTATAAAACTGCCTATGCTTACAGGTATCTTAAGCCCATATGCCGGTACTATTATCTTCTTCAGACCGCTTAAATCGTATCTTAAGTTATCTATTTCTTCTTCCATATAAGGCAGGTCTTCTTTTAGTTTTCTTGCCAATTCTATTGCAAACTCCGCATCTTCTACTGTCAAATATCTGTCTTTATTATTCTCCTTATAATGATGCTTTAGGCATATAGGTGATAAAACCTTGAATACGGCATAGTCATCTGTTATTTCCTTTTCACTTATCATTTTAATGCTTTTAAGGCTGATATGGTTACCGTCTCCTATAGGGAAAGCTTGGTCTTTCATCATAAGCAGACTTGAGTAGTAGATCAATGCAGTCTGCTGATCCTTAAATTTTAAAGTCATATTTACTTCATTGCCTGCAAGCTCCATAAGCTCTCCCTTAAATACAGGCTTTATAAAAGCGATAGACCATACAAAAGACTTCTTTTTTGCACCGCTTAGATAAAGATCTTCGTAAAAGTATCCGTCCATATATGACGAGATCGACTTTTTGAAAAAACTTATAATTGTTCTTCTGTAATCACTGCGAATTACAGGTTTTTCCAGTTCTAATTTTAATATGTACTTCATAGTCCTCCTTTGTTGTAAAATAATTTCCAATTTGGAATTATTCCGGGTTAATTATGTAAAGATACAGTAAACTAAATATTTTTTTACTACTGCAATGTATTATTGACATTTAAATAATATCGGCAATAATAGAGTAAATCTCAATTCTCTTTTGCTATATATGTTACAATCTATTAACAAAGTAGTAATAAGGCTGAACATCAACTATACACTACACCGGGTACTGCTATTATATATAATACATTAAATTATTTTTTAATTCATACGGTGTACTTTGATATACATAAAAGTTAAGCCAGTTCGCATACAAAGTGTTGGAAAAGTTTCTCCATGTCAAAACAGGTGTATTTGCCGGATTATTGTCCTCAAAATAATTTATAGGTACAGCCGGTGAAAGCCCCTTTGCCACATCTCTGTGATACTCGTTACTAAGGCTCATCCTGTCATACTCCGGATGACCTTGCACAAATATTTGCCTACCTATCCTATCCGTTACCAGCAATACACCGGCTTCTTTGGACTTGGCAAGTATTACAAGCTCCTCTTCCTTGGCTATGTCTTTAAAATTTAAACTGTCTTGCGCTATGTCTTCTTCCAGTTGATTGCGTATCTTGAATGCGGACAATTTACATAATCATCCATACTTCTTACCAGAGGAGTCTTTCTATGCAGAACCTGATGGGTATATACACCTGAAAGCTTTGACTTCCTTTCATGCTTTTGTATACCGTAATGATAATAAAGCCCTGCCTGTGCTCCCCAGCAAATATGTAGCGTAGAAGTTACATAAAGTTTTGACCACTCCATTATTTCACAAAGTTCATTCCAATATCCGACCTGCTCATAATCATATAATTCTATAGGTGCTCCGGTAATTATCATTCCGTCATATTGATTGTACTTTATATCCGAAAAATAAGTGTAGAACTTATTAAGGTGTGTCTGGCTGGTGTTCTTGCTTTTATGTGATTCTATCATTAAAAAAGTACAATCAACCTGCAAAGGTGTATTGGAAAGTGCTCTTAAAAGCTGTGTTTCCGTATCCTCTTTAAGCGGCATAAGATTTAATATAAGTATTTGCAAGGGTCTTATATCCTGTGTATTAGCCCTTTTTTCATCCATTACAAATATATTCTCAGCCTCAAGTATTGCCTTCGCCGGCAAATCATTTTGTATCCTTATAGGCATTTTATTCCTCCAATAGCTTTCTAAATTCAGCTTCTGTAATTATAGTTACTCCAAGCTCCTTGGCTTTTTTATTTTTTGTGGAATTGGAGGTACTGTCATTATTTATAAGATAATCAGTGTTGGAGCTTATGCTTGCCCCCATCTTGGCGCCTCTTGCTTCTATGATTTCCCTAAGTACCTTCCTACTCATAAAACTTTCCACACTTCCGGTAACTACGAAGGTCTTGCCCTGTATCGGACTGTTTTTTATCTCTACCGGTCTATCCGTAAGTTTTACCTCTTCCAACAGCAAATCAACTTTTCTTAAATTTTCTTCATTGGCTAAGTATTCAATAATCAAGCCTGCTAAAATATTTCCTATTCCTTCCACTTCTTTTAATTCATCAAGCTTTGCCACTTTGAATTTTTCAATATCATAATCATAATATTTACTGAGAGTTTTGGCATTTGCCCTTCCTATACCCGGAATTCCCAGTGCATAGATAAACCTCGGCATGCTTGTATTTCTTGACTTTTCAAGTGACTGCATAAGCTTTTCATAAGATCTTAAGCCGAATCCTTCCATAGCCACTATTTCTTCTTTGTATCTGTCAAGTTTATAAAGATCTGCCAATTTATCTATATAACCCTTTGCAAGGAATTTTTCCAAGGTCATCTCTGAAAGACCGTCTATATTAAGTGCATTTCTGCTTACTGCAAGTACGAAGTTTTTAAGCCTCTTAACCGGACAGTTGGGATTAGGACAGTATACCATCTTTACCTTATCTTCCTGCTTTATTACGGTTTTTTCCCTACACGCAGGGCATTCTTTTGGTGCTTTACAGGTTCCGCTTCTTGTAAGATTGTCCGCTATTTGCGGAATGATCATATTTGCCTTATATACGCTGATAGTATCACCTATTCCAAGCTCCAGACCCTCAAGTATACTGAGAGTATGCACACCTGCTCTGCTTACCGTGGTACCCTCAAGCTCCACCGGATCAAACAAAGCTATAGGATTGATAAGTCCTGTTCTTGAAGGACTCCACTCTATTCCTCTTAATGTAGTATTGGCAATCTCATCCTGCCACTTGAAGGCTATGGCGTTTCTTGGAAATTTCTCGGTACTTCCAAGACTCTTTCCATATTCTATATCATCAAAACTTAATACAAGCCCATCTGAGGGCAGTTTATAATCAACTATTCTTTTTTCAAAATTCTCAACTTCTTTTGCAACACTGCTTTTATCAACTTCTGCATAATCTACAACTTCAAAGCCCAAATTATGTAAAAATTCAAATCTTTGACTTAAGAAATCTCCCAAGTCTTTAGTACCGTTATCCATAACATTAAATGCTACAAAACGCACATGCCTTTGCTTGGTGATCTTTGGATCCAGTTGCCTTACAGAGCCTGAGCAAAGATTTCTGGGATTTTTATATTTTAACTCTACATCTTCTATCTGTGAGTTTATCTTTTCAAAATCAGGATAGCTTATTACCGCCTCTCCTCTTATAACAAGCTCTTTTTTATAATCTATTTCTATAGGCACATTAATAAAGGCGTAGGCATTACCTGTTATTACCTCTCCGGTCACTCCGTTTCCCCTTGTGACTGCCGATACTAACTTCCCTTCATTGTATCTTAGTACTATAGTAAGTCCGTCAAGCTTCCAGCTTAGCAAGGCTTTTTTATCACCAAGCCAACTTACCAGATCTTCTACACTCTTGGTCTTATCTAAAGAAAGCATGGGACTTGCATGGTTTTGTTTGGGCAAAAACTCTGCCACTTCGTAACCTACGGTTTGTGTGGGAGAGTTTGAGAGTATAAGCCCTGTTTTTTTCTCCAACTCTACAAGCTCATCATATAGGGCATCATACTCCATATTACTCATTATCTCCCTATCTTCTTTATAATAAGCTCTTGACGCCTCATCCAGTTTTTCTATCAAAGACTGCATTCTTTTCCTTGTGTCCTGCATATCTATTCTCCTATCAACGAATCCAGAGTATTAAGCTCTGTCGTACTTAATTTTCTATATTCCCCTGTTTTAAGCTTTCCTAATGTTATATTTACAATTCTTATCCGCCTTAATCTGAGTACTTTAAAACCTAAGCTTTCACACATTCGCCTGATCTGCCGGTTTAAGCCTTGGGTAAGTATTATCTTAAAGCTTTTTTCTGAAATTTTTTCTATATAACATTTTCTTGTTTTTACTTTAAGCTCTTTAATGTAAACTCCGCCGGACATAGCTTGTAAAAAGGCTTCATCTATGTTCTTATTGACCTCTACTATGTATTCTTTTTCATGATGATTTTTTGCCTTCATCAAAGCATTGACCAGGCTTCCGTCATTAGTCATAAGTAAAAGCCCCTCCGAGTCCTTATCAAGCCTTCCCACAGGGTATATTCTTAAGGGATAGTTTATAAAATCCACTATATTCTCAGCCCTGTCCTTATCGGAACTTGTGCATACTATTCCTCTTGGTTTGTTGACTGCAAGCACTATCCTCTGCTTTAAGTTCAGGTCATCTATCTGACCTATATATGTCTTTTCAAAATATACCTTCTGTTTATCATAAAGCTCTGTACCCAGTCCTGCCACAGAATCATCTATATATATTTTACCGTTCTCTATATATTTATCAGCCTGCCGCCTTGAACAAAATCCTATACTCGACAGAAATTTATTTAATCTCATCGTTCCCTCTGTTAATTTTTCGGCATGATGCTTATTTGCCTAAAAACATTCCATACCAAGTTTATAATTATACTACCGCTCGGGCTTTTTTGCTAGTGTATCATTCGTAAAATAAGTATTCCAAAAACGCTGAATATTTGCCGGATTTTTACATCAAAACCTTTAACTTAGTGTGGCTATGTTAAAGGTTTTGATGTAGACAATTAGGAAAAGAGTCAAGTTATTTACTGTGCTTATTACGCATGTGTATTATATTACCTCTTCATCTTCAGGAATACGCTCACCCGGATAGACGATTTTTTTCACCCATTCAGTCCTGATCTCCCAGATATTTCCCGTTACATTAAAAGGAGACCACTCATCTATCTCAAATGCCCTTATCCAGCTTTTTCTTATACGCTCTTCCTCCTCGGGAAACATACCCTTATATTTGCCTGCAAAAAAACTGAAACCGTCAGCTACCCCAAGTTCTTTAAGGTGTTTTGAATACTTTTTTGCATCTTCTGCGTCTTTTGGTATGTAGATTCGGTTAAGTACATAGTCCCACTTAAGATTATCAAAGTATATTATCTTATCCTCCGGCACTTTAAGCACATAGACTACAGTATTTTCAATCGGTCTTAAGCAACATTTTGTACTTATTGAACACCATATCGGAGCACTGACATCTTCCGGCTTTTCAAGTCTTTTCTGAGCTTCTTTTGTAAACCAGTCATAACTGTCCAAAAAAAGATCGGCATCCGGACCGAAATGCAGCTGCACATACATTCTTTCGTTAATTACTCTTCCCTTTTTCTCTAAGGAATTAAGTGTCTTATCATTTTGTCTTGTGTATAATCTTATCAGTTTTTCAC
>ERZ773079.2171-NODE-2171-length-11140-cov-12.014073_pt1 | contig 11140 bp, 5 predicted proteins | sample MGYA00511355_ERZ773079 | MGnify/ENA primary metagenome ERZ773079 (study PRJEB29015, sample SAMEA2737979) | human oral metagenome | biome: human oral; feature: human-associated habitat; material: dental | place: China | collected 2117 ... | reverse complement strand
AGTCGTCCTCCAGGTCCCGCCACATGCGGTAGGTGGAGAAGCGGAACAGGCCCAGCTGCACGCTCGCCTCGACGGCGTCGTCGCGCCTGTGGTTCCTCAGCCTGGCGCGCACGCGCCTGAGCGTGGCCTCGATGTCAATGCCGTGCTCGTCGCGCACGGGCTCGCGCAGCTCGACCAGGTCAATGCCGGTGTCCGCCTCGTAGCGGGCCAGCAGGGAGCGGTTGGGGGTGGAGGCGCCGGCCTCGTCCAGCCCGACCACGTAGGCGTCCCCCTCCCGCGTCGGCGTGAGCGTGACGGGGATGAGGATGAGCGGGGAGTGCAGGCGCCGCCCGTCGGTGCGCCAGACCAGGGAGCCCACGGCCAGGTAGAGGTTGTTGGCCCCCGTCTCCTCCAGGGTCGTGCGGGCGGAGGCGGCCAGGGCCTGCAGGCGCCGTCGGCAGTCCGAGGCGGGAAGGTCGACGCCGACGATCCGCTCCTCGGTCAGCAGCGCGGTCCGGGACTTGGAGCCGCCGGGCGTGCGGGAGCCGGCGCCGCGCGAGACCAGGGTCACCAGCTCGCGGGAGTTGACAATGTCCTCGAACCTGCCGATGAGCGTGGACGGGACGAGCAGCTCGACGGCGTGGCGCGAGGTGCAGTCGATGAGCGGGTTGCGCAGGGACAGGTCCAGCAGGCTCCGCTTCCACTCCTCAATGCGCGGGTGCACCTGGGTGTCGGAAGCCCCGGCGGCCGGCGCCGCGGCGTCCGGCCACTGGGGGCCGGAGGGCGGGGCCGCGGTGATCGGGCGGTAGGCGTCGGCGTCGGGGGCGGGCAGTTCGACGACGGCGCCGTCCTCGTCGAGCTCCAGCAGTGGCTGGGGGGACGCGCCCCGGCCCCTGGCGGCGCGGATCGGCACCGCCAGGACCAGATCGGACAGCTCCTTCAGGGCCAGGGCGCGCACCCGGCCGGTCAGTTCGTGGAGGGCCGCGGCCGACCTGCGCACCGCGAGTTCGGGGCAGACCAGTCCCAGGGTCCCGTCGCGGGCGAGCTCGGCGGCCTCCTGCGGCGAGGCCGGGATCCGCTCGGCGTCCTCCTCGTTGCGCCAGTAGCCCAGGAGGGCGGCCGCAGGGGTGAGCAGGAGGACGGCGGGCACGCCCAGGCGCTCCAGGGCGCCGGCCAGGAGCACGGCGACGTCGAGGGAGGTGCCGGTGCGCGCGCTGAGGAGTTCGGCGCCGGTGCGCACCAGGTGCGGTCCGCGGTCCCAGGCGCTGCCGACCTCCTCGATCTGCGGGCGGCGCCGTCGCAGGGCGGTGCACGCCGCCGCGACGAGGGCGTCCCACCAGGCGGCGGACGCGTCCCCGTCCGCACCGGCGTCTCCGCCCCGGCCCGCGCCCGTGTCCTCGCCCACGAACCCGAGGGCCTCGGAGACGAGGGCCTCGACGGCGTCCTGGCCGGGCTGGACGAAGGTGGCCAGCGCCGGCCCCGCCCACTGCCCGCCCCCGATGAGCCGCCACTGGCGCGGGGGCAGCACGGTGGGTCCCGGGAACCGGCGCACCGTCGTCGCCCCGTCGGCGCCGTGCAGCTCGATGCGCACGTGGGTGGAGCCGGGCCGGGCCACCTGGAGCAGGGCGGCGCGGTCCAGGACGAGGGCGCGGGTCCCGTTCAGCTCCGGGGCGGAGGCCCGCCAGGTCAGGCGCCAGGGCTCGGTGATCTCGTGCACGCCGTCGTCCTCGATAATGGTCAGGACCACCTCGACGGGGCGCGGGTCGGGGGAGGCCTGGTCCCAGGACAGGCGGATGGACACGGCGGGCCGGACGCCCGCGACGGCGTGGGCGTAGCCGACGACGCCAATGCGCTCGAACTCGCCGTAGACCTCGACGCGGACGGCGTCCAGCGGGCTGCGGCGGGGGCCCCGGCCGCCGTCGACGGCGCGGATGAGCCCGCGCAGCTCGGCGTGGCCGGACTCGGCGCCGATGATCCGGAGGGTCTCGTCGGCGACGTCCAGGGCGGCCAGGACCTGGTCGGCGGACAGGGAGCGGGCGCGGACCGCCTCGTCGCGGAAGAGCCGCACCTCCTCGAGCGCGGCCGCCAGGCCCGGGGGCGGGGACGGGAGGCGCCCGTCGACGTCGCGGGCTGTCAGGATGCGGATCTGGGTGGACAGGTCGGCCAGGTCGGGGTCCTCCGGCGCCGGGCCGTCGGCGGACAGGAGGCGGCGCAGCGCCTCGGGGGAGGTGCGCTCGCCCAGGACGGAGCGGGTGTAGCGCTCCAGCCGGGGCGGCAGAACTTCGAGGAGCCCTTTCAGGGCGAGATTGCGGTTATCGAGCTTCATGAGGCTATCGGTGAGGGACGCGGGATGCGGGTGCCCCGCTCCTCGGGGGCGCCGGTGGGGAGGCCGGCGCGACGTCGGAGGGCGGCCGTAGTGGGGCGGACGCGGCCGACAACCAGGGTACAGCCTCCACGCGACGGTGTTGCGAGAATGCGCCATCCGCGCGTCCGACGCGGGGCGGAGGCCGGAGGCCGGGGTCGGGCGTCGCGGCGGGCCAGACGGCGCCAGCGGGCCGGAGGCCGGGGGCGGGGGCGCCGGCGGGCCGGGGTCCGGCGCATCGTCCGCCTGAGCCCCGCCTCTGCCGCCGACCGCGTCCCTGGGCCCTTCGCCCGCGCTGGATCCTTCGCCGTCGGGTGCGTCCCTTAGCGTGGTGGCGCCATGGGGCTCCTGTTTCAGCGGCCCCGGGGTTCGCGGGGGCGCGCCGAACCGTCTGCTACGCCTCTTTCCCTCCGCCACGCCCTTTCACCCTCCGCTACGCTCCTTTTTCCCGTACAGCAGAGGGTGCAGAGGCGTAGTGAAGAGAAAAGAGCGTAGCAGAGGGGGAGAGGCGGGGCGCGTCTCTCATTGAGCCTTTCCCACCGGGTCGCCGAAGATGTTCCGGAGCGGGATCTGCGCCGCGGTCCGCGACGACCGCGACTGGCCCCTTCCTCGTCGAGACGTGCACTTTGCACTCGAGAATGACGGTTGGAACTGCATGTTCGAGTGCGAAGTGCACGTCTCGGCGTCAGGGGGGGCGTCCAGGGGCCGTCGTCGCGACCCGTGCCGCCCATCCCGGGGTCCATGGCGGCGCGGTTTGTCCAAATCTGTTGCAAAGGCCCCGATCGCGCCGGGGCGCCGGAGAAGAATCGTTGATATTCCGCGGTTCTTATCGCGGCCGATCCCGGTCCGGGGCGCCTTTGCAACAGATTTGGACACGCCCCCGACCCGGACCGCCACAGGAGTCCCACCAGCACCACCCCGGGCGAGTCAGGCCGCGTACAACGCGTACAATGGGGTCCCGCCCGTGCGGCGCCCCACCTGCGCCATTATGACGATCCTGGCCACTCCGGAGGTCTTTCTGGTGAGAAAGGCTCAACGTGAACTGAGGTGACATCACCGAATCGACTCCCCCCCCCGGGGGGCGGCGCGACGGAAGGACCCGGCGCGGATGAGAATCCCAGCCAGGGAACTCGGCATGCCGGTCGCCGAACTCAGATATATTCGAAGCACACCCGCCAGCGCTCCAGGAGACGAGACTCATGCTGCTGCCGACCGAGGAAATCGACGCCGACCAGGCCCTGCTAAGCGTGGGCGCCACCCTCATCTCGCTGCTCGAGGCGCCGGCGACGGTCGCCCATCTGAGGGAGGTCAGAGTGCCCCGCCAGGCAGGCTCCCCCCACCGGCTGCTGGCTCCCGGCTGCCGCTCACCGGCGTCGGCGCACGATCTGGGCGATGAGCTCGCGGCTGCAGCCCAGGGCCCGGGCCAGCGCGGTGTAGGACCAGCGCTCCGGCTCGGCCCGCCGGAGCCTGTCGATGATCTCGTCGCGCTCGGCCCGGTAGCGCGCGGCCTCGGCGTCGGCCGCCAGGGCCTTGGCGTGCAGCTCGGCGGCGCGCGCCGCCAGGGGGTCGGACGAACCCGAGGTCCGGTCCGGGTGCGCATGAGAGGGGTCGGACGAGCCCGAGGCGCGGACATGTCGGGCCGGGCCGGCGGCACTGGCGGGATCAGCCCCGTCGCCCCCGCCGGCCGCGCGAGCGGCATGAGGGGGGTGGGCGCCCCTTCCCCGGGCGCCCGCCCCCCTCGTGCGCACCCGGCGCAGCGGGTCAGAGGCCACGCGCGAACCCCGTGATGAGGCCGGGCACCGCGGCGTCGAAGCCGACGACGTCGAGCATGCCCGCATCGTCCGGGTCGGCGATGGAGAAGCCCGTCGACGTCATGGCCACCACGATGAGCCGGGCGTCGATGCCGCTGCGCTCCCGGTAGCGGCGCAGCGCCTGGTGCGGGTGGATCTTGCCGGCCCAGGTCTCGTTGTCGGTGTAGATCACGAAGGCGTCGACCTCCAGGCCCTGCTCGGCGGCGTAGAGCATGGGCAGGGCGCAGTCCGTGCCGCCGAAGGGCATGGCGTCCACCACGGCCAGGGCGTCGTCGAGGCGACGGCGCGGCGAGATGCCCAGGGGCTTGACGCCGTAGATGGATCGACCCTCCCGGGAGAAGGCGTAGGCCGCCGCGCCCGGCTCGGTGGCCAGCTGCACCAGGGTCAGGGCCGCCGACGCCTCGCGGGCGGTGATCGCCATGCCCGAGACCGGGAACCTCATGGACCCGGAGACGTCCACGGCCAGCATGAGGCGCTTGCCCGCGGGCTCGACGGCGCCGAAGGCCGCGTAGAAGGCCGCGTCCAGGGCGTCGGCGACCCGCGCCGTCGGCTCCCAGCTCGCGGTGCCGCGGTAGGAGGCGCCCGAGGCGTAGGTGCGCTGGGCGACCAGCACGTTGACGGGGTGGACGCGCGCGGCCCGCAGGCGGCCCGAGTCGGTCAGCTGCGCGCAGACCTCGTCGGTGCGCCCGCCCATGGCGGGCAGCAGGCCCAGACGGGTCAGGCGCGGCAGCTGGCGCATGAGCGCGGTCATGGGCACTCCGACGTCGAGCAGGGCCTCCCACACGGCCGGCTCGCTCAGGGCGGCGTCGGGCAGCATCTCCCAGGTCAGGCGGTAGTCGCGCACGAGCCGCGCCCAGGCGCGGGCGCCGTCGGCCTCCTGGGCCTTGATGAAGCCCTCGATGAGGGAGGGGACGGCCTCGCCGACCGTGCCGTGGGCGATCCAGTCGAAGGTGGCGCGCACGGCGGCGTCGTCGGTGCGCGGGTGCGCCAGGCGCAGCAGGTCGCGGTGCGTCCAGCCCCCGCGCTGGCGGTACTTGACCGCCTGGTAGGCGAGCCGATCGACCGGGCGGGCGGTGTACCAGGAGCCGACGGCGCGGCGCAGGCCCCGCCCCCAGCCGCGGAACTGCTCGACGTACTCGGCGAAGGTCAGCAGGTGCGATCCGGTGCGGGCGACCTTCGGCAGCGCCTCCAGGGCGGCCCCGCGGGTCTGCGGCACCGAGGCGGCGTGGGCCAGGGCGAACAGGGCGGGGTTCTGCTTGGGCGCCGCGCCGCTGGTCGAGACCTCGACGATCGTGTCCACCAGGGTGCGCGGGTCGGCGGCGGCCATCCGCTCCAGGACCTTGGCGTTGTCAATGGCCAGCGTCCGCGCGTTCGTGTAGTAGGTGCCGCCGTCCGCGCCCAGGATGAGGAAGCGGCGCAGGCGCGCGGCGTCGTCGAGGGCGAAGACGTAGCCGCCGGCGGAGTTGGGCACCTGGCCGGCACTGGCCCGCCGGTGCTGCGGCGTCTCCCGGGTGCCGATGCTGCGCAAGATGTCCATGCCTCTCCCTTCGGGCGTCTTCTGCGTCACGACTGGCGGTCGGCGGGCGCGCACGCGATGGGGTCGGTGAGCCCCGCCGGGCGGCGCGGGATCGGTCGTGCCGCCCGCAACGATGGCCGACCGGCTCCGGCGTCGCCGACGGCGCCGCACGAGAGTGCCGAGCGAGCGCCCTGCCGAGATGTCTGCGCGGATGCCGGAGCGGGCGTGTTATGGCCTCCGGACCTCCGGTGAAGGAGGGTTTCTGAACCAAAATCAGGGTAACCGAAGAGCCTCCGGCCCGTTCGCGGCATCCGCGCAGGTCGGCTTGCGCCGACACCCAGGAGTGTAGACCCCTACACACCCGCGGCGCAAGGCGCTTGGGAGGAATGAGTTGCGTGTCGCCGGTCACAGCACCGGTCCGGCAAGCCGGAACCCGAGCGGGAGCGATCTGACCCTCTCTTCGACGGACTGGCGCTGCTCATAGTCAAAGTTCAGCGGCATCGCCGCCACCGACTTCGCCGAGACCCTGGTCGGGCCGGTCAGCTCGGGGCTTCGGTGTCCGTGTCGTCAGGATCGGGCGGCGGGTCGAACAGGACCGCGGCGTCCTCACCGCGTCCGACGGTGCGATAGGCGGCTGCGAGGTTGTCTCTGAAGATTCTGGTGTTGGGGTGGTCGGGCCCCAGGACGCGCAGAGTCTCGGCCAGGTTCTGCTCGAACAGGGGAACGGCCTCATCGGGTCTGCCCGCGGACCAGTAGGCATTGGCGAAGTTGTTGCGCGAGGCCAGGGTATGGGGGTGGTCGAGTCCCAGAAAACGCTTGCGGTCGGCCAGGTTCTGCTCGTACAGTTCGATAGCCTCGTCGAGTCTGCCCGCGGACCGATAGATGCTGGCAAGGTTATCTCGCGAGGTCAGGGTGTCGGGGTGGTCGGGCCCCAAGATGCGCTTGCGGTCGGCCAGGTTCTGCTCGTACAGGTCGATGGCCTCGTCGAGTCTGCCCGCGGACCGGTAGGCGCCAGCGAGGTTGTTGCGGGAAGTCAGGGTGTCGGGGTGGTCAGATCCCAGGAGGTGCTCGCGGTCTTCCAGGTTCCGTTTGAACAGGGGAATGGCCTTATCGAGTCTTCCCGCGGACCGGTAGGCGAAAGCGAAGTTGTTGCGTAAAGTGAGGATGTCGGGGTGGTTTTCTCCCAGGGCGCGCTTGCGGTCTTCCAGGGTCCGCTCGAACAGGTCAATGGCCTCATCGGGCCTGCCCGCAGACTCGTAGGCGCCGGCGAGGTTGTTGCGCGCGGCCAGGGTGCCGGGGTGATCGGGCCCCAGGACGTGCTCGTGGGCGGCCAGAACCTGCTCGAACAGGAGGACGGCCTGGTCGAGTCTGCCCGCGGACTGGTAGGCAACGGCGAGGTTGCCCCGCGCGGCCAGGGTGCGGGGGTCGTCGGGCCCCAGGGTCTCATCGAGGAGGTGCACGGCGTCGGACAGGGACACGGCGGCCTGAGGACTCCCCAGCTCCGCCGCATGCCACAGGGCGTGTGCGAGGGCGTCCGCGGTGCGGGGGTAGGAGAACAGGCCCTTGGAGTGGTCCTGCCCGGCCGTCGCGCGCAGCTGCTCCACCAGATCGAGGGCCTCGCGACGACGGCGGGCACTGTCTGAAACCGGGATGGCGGTGATGTCCACCGTCCCCAGGAGCCCGGCGGCCTCCTCCTCGATCCGCCCCCAGCTCTCGGGCTCGTCCTTCCACGCCTCCCGGATCACGCGACCCTGAAGCCCGTGGATCATCACTTTGGAGCGGTCCTTCGAGAGTTGGCAGACCGAGGAGTCAATGAGCTCGCTCAGCGCCCCACGGGCGTCATCGGACCCCCCGTCCAGTGCCTCCAGCCAGAACGCGGGAACGCCCGGGGCCGCGAGCACGGAGAGAACCCCTAGCTGAACGCGCGCGACCACTCCCCGGTGGGGGCTCCGGCGCTCGATCCGCTCGAGCGCGCTCTGGAAGGCCAGCCACAGGGCGACGCCGACGGCCTCGGGGTACTCATCGCCCGCCTGACGCCGGATGCCGACCTCCAGCGTGGTCCGCTTGAGCGTTTCGAGATAGGCCGCCAGAGTGTACCGGTCGCGTTCCGCCGTCGCCGCGGCCTGCGCGACCGCGACCGGAAGGTCGCCGAGGATCTCAGCGATGGCATCCGCCGCCTCGACGTCCGCCGCCTCGCGGTCGGACCGGCCCGTGCGGTCGAGCAGCACACCGATCGACTGCTCCCGCTCGAAGACCCCGACGGGCACGTGCACCCAGCCGGCGCTCTCCCAGTCCGCCCGCCTCGTCGTGGTCACCAGGACCCGCATCCCCTCTCCGCGGGGAACGAGCCCGGACAGGTCGTCGGGGTTCTCGACGTCGTCGAGCACGATCAGGCGATTCGCCCCCTCCGCTGAGGCCAGCGCGGTCAGGCAGCGCTGCGCGATCGCCTCGCGGGAGGGGCCGTCCTCGATGTCGACGCCGAGCTCCAGCCCCAGCTCGGCGAGCCCGGAGAGGACCGCCTCGCGCGAGCCCGCGGGGACCCAGGCCACAAGCGGCCAGTCCTCCTTCTCGCAGCGGGCCGCCACGACGGCGGCCAGCTGCGACTTCCCACTGCCGCGCATGCCCGTGAGCACCGTGCGCCCCGACGCCCTGGAGAGGACCGCCTTGAACAGCCCCTTCTGCTCCCGCCTCCCGACGAACCCGGACACCTCCATGGGACGACTGCCCAGCCGAATGCGCGAGGGGCGTCGCGGCGCGGGTCTGGGCACCGCGTCTTCGAGCCGATCGAAACGACTGTCGAGATGAGCGGTCTGCTCCTCCTGCCCGGCCTTGAATTCCTCAATCCCATCCCGGATCGCATCGCCGCCGCCGAGCGATTGTTCGAGGGCACCGATCTGGAAGTCCTTCGACCCCGGCGCCAGGCGCACGAACTCCTCGGTGACGGCCCGCACGAGTGCGTCGAAGAAGGGCTCGGCCGCCGCCTCCACATTCCGGCGACGCCTTTGAACCCGCCCGCGGATGACCTCCCCGAAGTCATCAGGATTCCGCACTGCGGCCACGACGACATCGTTGTCCTTCGCCAACTTTTTGAAGAGGACCTCGACCTCGGTCACCGCGCCCCGCAGCAGGCCAGCATCGACGCGTTGCTCCTCGCACCGGCGCCGAGCGACCGCGGCCTCAGCCTCCAGGCGCGAGGCGATCCGCCCGCCGAAGGAGTCGACCGCCCTCTTTCGCCCTTTGAAAGCGGCGGTACCGCGCCAGCCCGTAGGCACCTCCCCGATCACCGCAGCCACACCGCCGGGCGACGGATGCAGGACCGCATCCAAGATCCGCAGCAGAAATTCGGCCAGACCGACACCGAGCCGGGCCAGGGAGAGAGAACCGACCATACCGGCAGCCTACAAGACCCGCCCTGCAAATCGGACCCGATACCCGCTCGGCGCCGGAGAGAGATGACGGCCGTCGTGCGGAGCGCTGCGATGATCCGCCCCGTGCTCCTGGTCGCGGTCCGTCACGCGGGAGCGGGCGCGGGCAGGCGTCTGACGATCTCGGCGAACCTGGCGTCGAAGGCGTCCTGCGCCCCGAGACCAGTCCGACCGTGCTGCCGCGGACCAGGCCCCTGTCGGTGCACTCGGCGGCGCTCATGAGGGAGGTGATGCGCCTGCCGACCCGTTGGGGAAGCGCTCCGCGCTCCCGCGCTCACGGATGAGGGCCAGCCCCTCGGCGCGGACGGAGGCGAGGGCGACGAGGTTGAGGACGTCTCCGAGGGTCTCGTCGGTCGCCCATCCGCTGATCTCGCCGTCGTCGGAGTCCCGGCCGGGGACGAAGTCCCCCGCGGGCCGCGCCAGGCGGCCCCATGCCTCCAGGAACGCGGGGGCATCGGTCGCGGCGCCCCTGGTGCGCAGGCCGGACAGGGTCGACCCGTCATCCGTGACGGTCCATCCGCCGGCGGCCCGGCGCACCGAGAGGATCACCCCGTCGTCGTCGGAGTAGTAGGCGGGCATCCACACGACGAACCCGTCATCGGTCTCGACGGCCTCGAAGCCGTCGTTGAGGGCGCTGAGGTACTTCGTGGTGAGCGTCTTCGCTTTCATATCGATCGGTCCTCCTTCGCATCCGGCGGGTCCACCCACGCGAGGCCGCTGGCGTCAACGCGACACAGTTCGGCGAACGCGAAGAACATGGTGCGCCGGATCTCGTTCGAGATGCTAGGGGAGATGGGGCCACGGGGAGGGCGCGGCCCGGCGCCCCGCGCGCAAGGACCCGGGCCCTCGGCCTCGCGGACGAGGGGAGACTGCCTCATCCCCGCGCAGGAAGCCCGCGGCGGCCCCCTGCCCTACCCTGGAGTCATGCTGATCTGCGAAGAACTGTTCCTGCTGCTGACCAAGGACTCCGGCGCCTTCGAATCCTATGGCGGAAACGACCAGTTCGGGCTGCGCGGGGCCGTCCTGCTCGACCTGGTCCTGGCCGGCAGGCTCTCCCTGAGCCCCGACAAGCACCCGCGCCTGACCGTCCTCGACACCTCCCCCACCGGCCACGCCGCCCTCGACGAGGCCCTCGCCGTCCTGCCCGCCAAGAACGGCAAGAAGCTCTCCTCGCTCATCAACTGGGGCGGGCTCAAGCCCCGCGACGCCGTCGCCGCCCAGCTCCAGGGCGCCGGCGTCATCGAGCGCACCAGCGGGGGCCTGTTCGGCCTGGCCACCCGGTTCCCGACCCGGGACGCCGGCCCCGAGCGCGCCACCCGGGAGCGCCTGTACGCCGTCCTGCACGGCGAGCGCCCCGCGACCCACGCCGATATCGCCCTGCTGGGCATCCTCCAGGGCATGGGGCTGGCCGCCAAGGTCCTCACTCCGGCTCAGACGGGCCTGGGGCGCGGGGAGCTCAAGCGCACCATCAAGGGGCTGCGCGCGACCGGCGGGCCCGAGGACGCCGTCGCCGGCACCGTCCAGAACGTCCTCGACAGCATCGACGCGGTGGTGCTGGCGACCATCACCGCCGTCGCCGCGCAGTAACCGGCGACCTGGTAACCGAGCGCGGCGCCGCCGGACGCGCCACAATGGACCCATGCCTACACTTCTGCCCTACTCACCGAGCCCCGCGCCCCTGACCCGTCTGACCGATGGCACCGTCAAGCAGATCAACCCCTTCACCGGCACCGAGGTGTGGACGGTGCCCGGTCGCGGCAACCGCCCCATCTCCCACCCGGTGGCCGAGGTCCACCCGCTCACCGACGCCGAGCGCACCCGCGCCTGCGCCTTCTGCCCGGCCCACTACACCGAGACGCCGCCGGAGAAGAGCCGGGTGGTGGCCACCGAGTCCGGCGGCTTCGAGCGGATCGACGCCGTGTCCGCCTCCGAGCTGTTCGACACCGTCGCCGAGTTCCGCCGCATCCCCAACCTCTTCGAGATCCTCTCCTTCGACTACTGGCACGCCAACCACGGCTACGAGATCCCCGACGCCGCCCGCGAGCGC
>ERZ773079.2170-NODE-2170-length-11143-cov-18.219066_pt1 | contig 11143 bp, 10 predicted proteins | sample MGYA00511355_ERZ773079 | MGnify/ENA primary metagenome ERZ773079 (study PRJEB29015, sample SAMEA2737979) | human oral metagenome | biome: human oral; feature: human-associated habitat; material: dental | place: China | collected 2117 ... | reverse complement strand
CGATCGCGTTGGGTGCTGCTGGTGGTGCGGCGTCGGCGGCGCCGTCGAAGGGGGAGGCTGAGAGCCTGAAGTCCCGGGCCCAGGGGCTGGTGGAGGCCGGTTACCCGGCGGTGCTGGCGGCGGTGACGGACAGCAAGGGCGAGTCGGCGGGGGTGGCCGTGGGTAAGGGCAATCTGGAGACGGGTCAGGCTCCGCCGATGGACGGTGAGGTGAGGATTGGGTCGAACACGAAGACCTTTGTGGCCGTGGTTGTCATGCAGATGGTCCAGGAGGGCAAGGTGGGGCTCGATGAGCCGATCGAGACCTACCTGCCCGGCCTCATCAAGGGCGAGGGTATTGACGGATCAAGGATCACGGTGCGCCAGCTCCTCCAGCACACCAGCGGCCTGCCTGAGTACACCGACACCACTCCCGGTAGCGGCGATATCTTCCAAGTCAAGGACCACTACATCCCGCCCAGGGACCTGCTGGACACGGCTCTGGGCAAGCCGGCGCAGTTCGAGCCCGGTGCTCAGTGGAAGTACACCAACACGAACTACCTTGTGCTGGGGATGCTTGTTGAGCGGGTGTCTCAGCGGCCGGTGGGTGAGCAGATTGATGAGCGCATCGTCAAGAAGCTGGGGCTGTCGCATACCTACTTCCCGGCCCCGGGAGACAGGAGCATCAAGGGCACCCACCCTCAGGGGTACCACCTCAGTGCTGAGGGCAAGCTGGAGGATATTACCGAGATGGATCCGGTTTGGGGGTGGGCGGCTGGTGCGATGGTCTCGACCCCGAGCGAGCTCAACACCTTCTTCCAGGCCGTCTTCGACGGCAGGCTGCTGACCCAGTCCAGCATCGACGAGATGAAGAACGGAGCGGTTGACGCCAGCTCGTACCTTGGACCGGGGACGGTGTACGGGCTGGGCCTGATCGGCAGGTCGTTGTCCTGTGGGGGCACCTCCTGGGGCCACGGCGGGACGATCCACGGGTACCAGACCGACAACGCCGTCGGACCTGACGGCACCGCCGTCACCGTCGCCGTGACCGCCCTGCCCTCGGCGATCGCGGACCAGAACAACCTGGAGAGCTCCGCCAAGGAGAAGCACCAGCGGAACAAGGACGCCGTCGACGCCACACTGTGCCACAAGTGATGGGCTCGGAAACGGACTCGGGCACCTCGCGGCTGCGCATGTGCTTGACTCGGAGCGTGCCCAGCCAGGTGCTCGATTCCGCCGCCCAGGTGCAGAGTCCACCGCGCCTGCCCCGGACCCGTTGACTCTCAGTGGTCCAGGCCGGCCCTCAACGCCGACGTCTTCTTCATGGCAACGCAGTACGTGCTGTCTGTGAAGAAGACGTCGGTCAGTGGCGTGGCTGCCTTGAAGGCGCTGGAATGGAGTCGATGAAGGCCTGAGCCGCCGGACTGGGGTTGAACGAGTCCCAGGCGAGATACTCCACCCGGACGGGGCCATCACTGACGGCGACGCATGCGCATCCGGGCACCTCACGGGCCACGCTGGGAGCGATCAGCGCCACCCCCAGCCCCTGATGCACCAGGTCCGTCAACAGCTCGGCAGTGGTCACCTCGAAGCTCACCTCGCGGCGGAGTCCCGCCTCCTGAAAGGCCAGGTCCGACTGCTCGCGTCCTGATGATCCTGCTGGAAAGTCCACGAAGGGCTCGTCGGCAAGATCCTCAAGGTGGAGTCGACGTCGCTTCGCCAGCTGATGCTCGGACGGCAGTACCGCCACCAACCGTTCCCTGGTGAGCTCCCGCGTGCGAACGCCCTGAGGTATGACAGCCTCAGCCAACCCGAGGAAGGCCGCATCGAGACGTCCATCTGCGATCCGGTGCAGGAACGCATCACTTCCACCGCTGCGCACATGCACCCGAACATCGGGGTGCCGGCGATGGAACTGGCCCAGGACAGCAGCAACATCCACTGCGGTCACCGTTGGAATCACCCCGATCGTCAGAGTCCCCCTCACCTCGCCCTGCGCAGCCGCGGCCTCGACCTTGGCGCGATCGGCTGCCTGCAGGCACAGCCGAGCCTGCTCCAGAAAGGCCTCCCCAGCGGGTGTCACCTTCACCTTGCGGCTCGTGCGTGCAAACAGCGTCAGCCCCAGCTCGCTCTCCAGAGACTTGATCTGCCGGCTCAAGGCGGACTGCACCACGAAGCATCGCTCAGCCGCACGCGTGAAGCTCTGCTCCTCAGCGATGGCAAGGGCGTAACGCATCTGCTGCAGTTCCATGACATCAATCCTATGTGGGCATCGCTGCCATCACATCTATGTCATCGACAGATCAATGCATGGTGGGCAGGCTGAGGCCATGACGACGATGCAGAGCGCTCAACCGGCCGGGCGCGGAAGAACCTTCTCCGACGCTCGCCGGAATGCCGGTTGGATCGCCCTGACGGCCCTGGCGCCGGCCGTCTGGGGAACGACCTACATCGTCACCACCCACGCCCTGCCCGCGGGGCACCCGGTCTTCGCCGCGCTCACACGGACGCTTCCCGCGGGTGGCTTTGCCCTCCTCGCTGCTCGGCAGCTACCGCGCGGAACGTGGTGGTGGAAGAGCCTCATCCTCGGGGCCCTCAACATGGCCTGCTTCTTCCCGCTGCTCTTCGTCGCCGCGCAGCGCCTGCCCGGAGGCGTGGCCGCGACGCTCGGGGCCGCCCAACCGATCATCGTCGCCGGCCTCGCCGTCGTCGTGCTCAGTGAGCACCCGTCAGTGTGGAGGCTGATATGGGGTGGGATCGGCGTCGTCGGTGTCGCACTCGTCGTCCTGGGACCGCAGGCGGGACTCGACGCCCTCGGGGTGGCCGCCGGACTGGGCGGAGCCGTCTCGATGGGGCTGGGGGTCGTGCTCACCAAGAGGTGGGGCAGACCCGACGGCGTCTCCGCCCTGAGCCTGGCCGGCTGGCAGCTCACCGGTGCCGGGCTGCTGCTCATCGTTCCTGCGTTTGTCATCGACGGTGTCCCAGCCGGTATCGATGCCACGGCCGTGGCGGGCTACAGCTGGCTCGGGCTCGTGGGAGGGCTCGCCGCCTACGTCGTCTGGTTCGAGGGCATCCGCCGGCTACCGGTGACCCCGACGGCGCTGCTGGGCCTTCTCTCGCCGCTGACTGCGGCGCTCCTCGGGCATCTCGTGATCGGCGAGGTGCTCACATCCATCCAGCTCCTGGGATTCGCGCTCGCTCTGACCGCGATGACCGCGGGCCAGCTCGCCCCGCCCTCTTCCCGATCCTCCTCTTGAAAGGACCACTCATGAGAATCGTCGTCCTCGGAGCCACCGGTATGGCCGGTGCGGCCGTCGTCGCCGAGGCACTGCGCCGCGGCCATGACGTGACGGCAGTGTCCCGGCAGCACCGCTCTCAGACAGCTGGCCGCCTCACTTCCCGCCTGTTGGACGTCACTGACGTCGACGGCGTCGCGGACGTCCTGAAAGACTGTGATGCCGCCGTCGTCGCACTCCGTCCACCCTCAGGCCAAGAGAGTGATCTGGCCGGGCTGACAACGGGTGTCCTGGACGCCGCCTCCAGGAGTCGAACACCCCTCCTCATCATCGGGGGTGCCGCTCCGCTGACATCGCCCACTCATCCCGGCACACTCGCCATTGATGATCCCGCCATCGTGCCGCCGGAATGGCGAGATGTGGCGCGGGCGAGCCTCGATCAGATCCGAGCCTGCCAGACGCACAGCTATCGGGGATGGGTCTATCTCAGCCCACCGGCGATCTTCGGTCCGGGAGACATCAGCGGCTCCTACCGGCGTGGAACCACCACGCTTCTCGTGGACAGCCAGGGTCAGTCACGAATCAGTCCCGAGGACCTCGCGCTCGCCGTCGTCGACGAGCTGGAGCAGCCCGGAGGACAGCAGCACTTCACCGTCATCGCCTCCGTGTAGGAAGCCGGGAGGCCGTTGGAGTCGCCGGAGGCCGAGACGGAGTGAGTTCACCTCGCCATCCCGCTGTGGCTAGGACTACGAAGAGTGGCGGCTCCCAGCAGTGGGGTCGTCTCCAGGGGGTGCCTCGCCCGTGAAGAGGTACTCGATGAGAGGATCGGCCGGGCGGTCGTAGTCGAGGGCGGACAACGTCGTCGACAGCATCCCGACAGCGAGAAGACTCCTTGTCTCGTCGCGCGTAATACCCAGATCGTCGTGCAGCAGATGGGCCACTCGAGTGAATCCTTCGCGCGCCAGCGGGCCGAGTTTCTCGTCGGTGCCGCAGACGAACAGCTGAGCCAGGAGCCTGAGCTCGTCAGACGAGAAGGCCAGCTCCTGGAAACGCTTGCTGAACTCGCGGCGCTGGCCGGGGTCGCTCAAGGGAGCGGTGTCGCGGAACAGCTCCTCGATGTGTGTGGAGGCCTGCTCGCAAAGGGTCCGGATCAACTTGGTCTTGGATCCGAAGGCACGCACCACGTAGGCCTGGCTGACGCCGGCCTCACGGGCGATGCGGTCGGTGGTGATGCGAGCAAACCCGTATCTGCCGAACAGGTGCAGTGCCGCCTCCAGGATGCGGTCACGCCCCGACGTCCTTGGCTCGGCGTCGCCGGATGTGGATGGCTCCCTCATGGGATCATCCTAGACGCCGTGACACCTGTAGTCATTGACTGATAACCTCATTTGGTTATCAGTCAATGACTACAGGAGGATCTGATGTCTTCATCGTCTGCCGAAGACGCCGTCAATACCCGTTCCGTTCCGCGCGCGACCGTCGTTCGTGCGGTGCTCACCGTGGCCATCTCCGCGTTGCTGACCGGAGTGCTCTTCAGCTACTTCTACATCGAGGTGTTCAACGCCCCGGAGCCGCACCGTCTGCCCGTGGCTGTCGTTGGTGCCGACGCATCACGTCTGCAGGATGCTGTGGGCGATGGGTACCGGCTGGTTCAGATGACTCGTCGCGAGGAGGGGCTTGAGCGCCTCTCGCGCCACGAGGTCTACGGTGTTGTTTCGCTGGATGGGGAGGCTCGAAGCGTGGAGCTGTACTACACCAGCGTTGATGGAACCTCCGTGCTGGCCTACATGCGGCCGGTGGCGCAGCGAGTCTCGGAGCGTTCGGAGATGGTGGTGCGGGTAACCAACACGACCCCGGAGGTAGCGGCCAACGCCTCCCCGGGCCGAAGCGTGTTCTTCGCAGTGTTCGGTACCGCTCTGACCGGCTTCGTCCTCTCCCAGGCGCTGTCGTCGGTCGGCTCCCAGGTTGGGCTGTCACTGCGAGCCCGGCTGGCAGTCATGCTGGGGGTCTCTGCCATCGCCGGCCTGCTGGTATCCCTCATGCTCGACTCATGGTTCGCCATCGCACCCGGTACCTTCTGGAGCAGCTGGCCCATGGTCTCGCTCCTGTGCCTGTCCGCGGTGACGACGGGTTCTGCCCTCCTCGACGTCGTCGGCCCTTTGGGGCAGGTGGTGACAGCCGTCCTGTTCGTCACGCTGGGCAACGCCACGGCCACCGGGATCCTGCCGATGCCGTTCCTGACGCCTCCGTATCAGATCATCAGCAGGCTGCTTCCCACTGGTAACGTCGTGCGCGCCGTCCTGAACCAGGCCTACTTCAACGGAGCGGGATGGCAGTGGGGCTATGCCGTCCCGCTCGCGTGGATCCTGGCCGGAATCGGCCTGCTGACCATCACGGAGCGTCGGTCGCGGCGATCTCGCCAGGCTTGATTCTGGCTGTGTGCCCCGGCTGCTGCGGCACCGGACGTCCGGCTTAGATCCAGGACGACAGGAACATGTGATAGAGCCAGAAGGCGCGCGAGACGTTCTGCCCGGTCCAGATCGGCCACCAGAAGGCCGCGGCGACGCAGGCCAGGGCTGTGACCATGATGATGAGGAAGATGCCCTCGGAGCGGATCTGCCATGTGGGCACTGACGTCCAGTTCTTCAGCGTTGCCCACGGGCTGCGCCGACTGGTTCCCTCCAGCTCGTCGTTGTCGCTGGTGACGTCCGGTGCCGTAGCCGTTGTGGTGCCGTAACCCGTCAGCTCCGCCATGGCCTGAGCCCGCTGTGAACCGTCCTGCTCGGCCCGGGGGAGGGCATCGACGGCGACAGCGGGGGCACCGTCCTCCGCCTCGAGGTCGTCATCCGCATCGCCGGCAGTCTCGACGATGCGGTACATGCCCGGGTCGGTCTCCACCACCGGCGGTGTCCACACCTGCGTGCGCCCGAACTGTGGACCGAAGCCCAGGAAGCGGGCCCCCACCCCGCGCCAGGGCCGGATGCCCGGACCGATCTGCCGCTTCCTCAGGGCCTCCACCTGTGCCTCAGCACTCTTGGACCCCGGCAGCGGTGGCACCAGGCCCGCAGCCATCCCCAGGGCCAGCACGAGGACGAGCACGACGCAGGGGACGAAGGCCACCGTGTAGAAGGTGAAGATCGTGCGGTCCCGGTACTGGAACCACGGCACGTACAGGCCCAGGTAGCCGAGCAGGGGCACCCATGCCCGCCAGTCACGGTTCTTCAGCCCGATGATGACGACGGCCGCCAGCGCCGCCACCGCCGACCACCAGATGACGATGTTCCCGATCGAGGTGATCGCCTGGACGCAGTCGCCGCCCCAGCAGGTCTGCGGCACCTGCGTCTTGTCCTCCCAGAAGAAGGAGGTCGGCCGGGTCTGCAGCAGCCAGCCGTAGGGCTTCGACTGGTAGGTGTGTGGCGAGGCCAGACCCACGTGGAACTCGTACATCTGCTGGTGGTAGGCGACGAAGTCGTTGATCTTCTGGAACAGCGAGTCGTCGACATAGCTGGACAGCCAGGGGAGAGGGACCGGCCCGCCCTGCTCGAGCTGCTCCGCCGTCCACCCGTGCTTGAAGGCAAGGGGGTGGGTGAACCAGGACCACCAGCACCCGACGTAGACCGCAACCGCGACCGGAACCGTCTGAAAGAAGTCGCTCACGCCCTGGGCGACCGTGCCCTCCAGGAACCAGGCTCGTGCCCCCACCCGCCGCAGCGCCAGGGTGTCCCAGATGACGACGGCGATGCCGACGACCGCGACGAGGTAGAGCCCCGACCACTTGATCGAGCAGGTCAGTCCCAGGGTGACACCGGTGGCCAGCAGCCAGGGGCGGATCGTGGCGTGCGGTGCCCGTGCCCCGGGCTTCGTCCCGGCCATTCTGCGGGCCAGTCTCGCCCGCGACCACTCCCGGTCGCGCACCAGGCAGTACAGGGACAAGGTGGCGAAGAAACCGATGAACACGTCCAGCAGCCCGATACGGGACTCGGTCAGGGCCACGCCGTCGATCGCCAGGAACAAGCCGGCCAGGCCCGCGAGCAGAGGGGAGCGGGTCAGGCGCATTGTCAGGCGCGTCAGCAGGATGACCGTGAGGATCCCGGCGATGGCTGGCATGACCCGCCAACCGAAGGACGACGACGGTCCGAAGACCTCCATGCCGGCGCCGATGAGCCATTTGCCCAGCTGGGGGTGGACGACGTAGGCCGCCTCCGTGGACAGTCCGGAGAAGTCCCCGGAGGCGAAGGCGGCATCGGAGTTATTCGCCCAGTTCCCCTCGTAGCCCAGGTGCCACAGGGCATAGGCGTCCTTGACGTAGTAGATCTCGTCGAACATGAGCGTCTTGGGATGTCCCAGCCCGATAAGACGCAGCAGGGCGGCGATGACGCCGACGACGCCGGTGGCGATCCACCCACGGATCCTCACAGCACGGGGCAGCACGTGGTCCACCGGGCCGAGACCGAGCGCAGTGCGCAGCTCGGTCTCGGTGCGCCCGCCGGCGTCGGGCCCGGCCGGAGCGGTATCCGGCGTCTCAGCCTGTGTCGGGGCAGGTTCCTGTGCTCGTTCCTGTTCCACGTCCGTGTCGAGGGAGCCGTCGCAGGGCTGCTCGGGGGACTGTTCGGGAGACAGCGCGCTCGGAGTCGTCACACCCCGAGTCTAGGCGGAGGCGTCATGGAGGTCGCACCGACATACTGTGTCCTATGACTGACAGCATCTCGCCCGCCGAGGACGATGCCGAACCCGCCGGTGCCGCGCTCCCCGCCCACAGCCCTCATCTGCGCGCTGGAACCATCACCCTGGCCGCCACCCCGATCGGTAACGTCTCCGATGCCTCCCAGCGCCTGCGCTGCGCCCTGGAGCAGGCCGACCTCATCGCCGCCGAGGACACCCGCCGGCTGCGCGCCCTGGCCCAGCGTCTCGACGTTGAGACCCGGGGCCGCGTCATCGCCTTCCACGAGCACAATGAGCGCGACCGCGCCCCCGAGCTGCTCGAGGCCGCCCGGGACGGCAGCAGCGTCCTGGTCGTCTCCGACGCCGGCATGCCGTCCGTCTCCGACCCCGGCTACCGACTCGTTCAGGCGGCCGTCCAGGTCCAGGTGCCCGTCACCGTCGCTCCGGGACCCTCCGCGGTCCTGACCGCGCTGGCTCTGTCCGGGCTGGCCTCCGACCGGTTCTGCTTCGAGGGCTTCCTACCCCGTAAGCCGGGGGAACGGAGGCGCGCGCTGGAGTCCCTGGCCACCCAGGAGCGCACCATGATCTTCCTGGAGTCCCCTCGTCGTGTCCACGACGCCCTGGTCGCCATGGCCGAGGTCCTCGGCGGTGAGCGTCCGGCGGCACTGTGCCGGGAGCTGACCAAGACTCATGAGGAGGTGCTGCGTGCCCCACTGGCCGAGCTGGTCCGGGCCACGGCCGACGGCGTCCTGGGGGAGGTGGTCCTCGTCGTCGCCGGTACCGAGCCCGTCGTCGCCGACTCCGAGGACGCTGCGCGCCGGACCCTGGCGCTGGCCGGGACCGGCATGCGTCTCAAGGCCGCGGCCGCCCAGGTGGCCGGCGAGCTCGGTCTGCGCCCCAACGAGGTCTACCGTGCCGCCCTCGAGCTGCGTGAGACCACGGCCTGAGCCGCGGGGCACTGCACGGCCGTCCTCAACCCGGCCCGGCGCGCCTCGACCGGGTCAGGTACCTCAGGCCACCGAGGCTCCTGGTCGGGTCGGTTCCGCTATGGTCGGCTCATGAGCAACGAGCAGCCCAATGGTCCGGGGGACCGCGTGCGCCGGGCCCTTATCATCGTCGACGTCCAACCCACCTTCTGCGAGGGCGGCGCGCTGGCGGTCACCGGCGGCAACGCCGTCGCCGAGCGGATCGCCGCCTACGCGTCCACCCACCGGGACGACTACGCCCTGGTGGTCACCACCCAGGACTGGCACATCGACCCCGGTGACCACTTCTCTCCCGATCCCGACTTCATCGACACCTGGCCCGTCCACGGTGTGGCCGGCACCGACGAGGCCCGGCTGCATCCCGCCCTGGACGGCCTCGTCGCCGACGCCGCCGTCAAGAAGGGGCAGTACGCCGCCGCCTACTCCGGTTTCGAAGGCGTCGACGACGACGGGCGCGGCCTGGCGGACATCCTGCGAGCCGCTGACATCGAGGCCGTCGACGTCGTCGGGCTGGCCGAGTCCCACTGCGTCAAGGACACCGCCCTGGACGCTGTCGCGCAGGGCTACCGGGTGCGGGTCCTGACCGACCTCACCGAGCCGGTCAGCCCCGAGCTGGGGCGCGCCGCCCGAGACGACATGCGTGCCGCCGGCGTCGAGCTGACCCCCACCCGCTGAGAGCCTCCTCTGAGACCGCAGCGGCCCTCGCTCCCAGGGATCTGACTGACGCACGGGCGCCCTCGCCGAGGCTGAGTCGGCAAGGGCGCCCGTACGGTATCAAGGGGATTGGCTACTGCGCCGGCCAGCCACCGGGCTGGTTGTACTGGCCCGGCTGCACGGGTTGAGTGAACACCGAGGGCTGCTCCGGCCCCGGCTGCTGCTGAACCGGTTGCTGTCCGGCCCAGCCGAACTGGGCGGTCGGATCCGTCTGCGGGTACTGGGGCGCTCCGGCTGCCGAGGGCGCGTAGGGAGCTGATTGAGCGGCCGGCGCAGGCTGCTGGTACTGGGGCTGCTGCGCGTACTGGCCCCCCTGAGCCTGCTGGTCCGTCTGCCAGGCGCCCTGGGTGTAGACGTTCGGGGCTCCGGGCTCTGCGCCGGTCATCCCGCCGAATGATCCGGTTGCTACGGTGGTCGGGGCGGGCGTGGCGCTCGCTGCGGCCAGCTTGGAGCGCCAGGCCATACCGCCGGCACCCATGCCGATCCCGATGATGGCGATGATGATCGCGCCGACGAGCCCGAACAGTGACAGCAGGGTGCTCTTCGCCGACGAGGGGGCGACGATCTCCCCCACGGAGACTCCCGAGGCGCTGCTGCAGTCGACGGTGTAGGCGCCCGACTCCTTGGAGGAGAAGGTCGTGAAGAGCTTGGAGCCCTTGACCTTGGTGGGCGACGAGCTGGACTTCGTGGTGACATCGTCGCCGTTGGGTGAGGTGACCGAGCAGTCCGGTGCGTCGTCACCGTCGCTGTAGAAGAGTCCGTAGGTGCTGCCCTTGTCCAGCTCGACCGTGGCGGCCTGATCGTCCGGAAGGCTCGTGATGGTGGCGTCGAACTGTCCGCGGGTCACCGAGGAGCCGATCCCACCGATGATGGCCAGGAGGAGGACGGCGAGTCCGGCCGCGGCCAGGACAGTCGGAGCCGTGAGGCTCTTCGACGTCGTCGGCTGGTTGGCGGCACCTGGGTAGATGGCCTCAGATGTCTGGAAGGGGTCGGCCGACGGGTACTGAGCAGGCTGGCCTCCGGCCAGGGCCGGGTCGTAGCTGCTCGCCGGCCAGCCGGCTGAGCTCGCGGAGTGCTGGGAGCCGGGAACGGATCCGGGGTACTGCGAGCCGGGGTACTGGTAGCCGGGATACTGGGACATAGCTGGCCTTCCTGGTCCATCGTGTCCATGTCGGAGGCGTGCGGGAACATGTCATGAGGGCGGACGCTCGATCGCGAGACGGGAGCATCTCACAGACATGTCTAGACATGAGCCGAGCGGTTGCCGCATGACTCCGGACAGAGTACCGGCTACCGGTGGGCATCCGCAGGCTGTGCGGCACGCCGGGTCCCCGGTCGGTGAGCCGCCCCGGGGCCCAGGATTGCCGCGAGCGGTATCTGAGGCCGTGCCCGCGGCGGTGCCAGGGGCATCGACTCGTTGAACGGGGCCGCCGCCTCCACCGCATCGAACCCATGACGCTGGTGCGCCCGGCCGGTGGGGACTGAAACGGTCGGGAACCGGATAGGGTGGCCCCATGACCCACATCCTGTCCGCAGTCGCCTGGCCGTACGCCAACGGCCCGCGTCA
>ERZ773079.2167-NODE-2167-length-11154-cov-9.844040_pt1 | contig 11154 bp, 8 predicted proteins | sample MGYA00511355_ERZ773079 | MGnify/ENA primary metagenome ERZ773079 (study PRJEB29015, sample SAMEA2737979) | human oral metagenome | biome: human oral; feature: human-associated habitat; material: dental | place: China | collected 2117 ... | reverse complement strand
GATAAGGATTTACTATTAGGAGGACCTATGAAATTTATATACCCTGCTATAATCCATGATGATGCCGATGGTTTCTGGGCTGAATTTCCCGATCTCGAATACACTAGTAGCACCGGCTCAACACTAACAGAATTAATAACCAATGCACAAGAGGCTATGGAACTCTATATATTAGGAGCTTTAGAAGATGGACAAACTCTACCTACCCCCACATCTATTCGTAGCTTACCATGTACCGATACAACATATCCTACATTAGTTCAAACAGATATTGATTTAGCTAAAAATAGTAAGTCCGTAAAGAAAACTCTAACGATTCCTGCCTGGCTTAACGAAAGAGCATTGGCTAAAGGAATTAATTTTTCTCAACTTTTACAAGAAGCATTAGTAGAGAAAACAATGTAATTTACATCATCAATTGCTCAGTAAAATTAGAACTATTGTCCATGCAATAGATGCTAAGGTTAGTAATAGTATACAGATCATCCACAAGATTATTACAAAATAGAGCAGTAGCTTGAGTACATATAGTACATCAAACCATATCTATGTTGGTCCTCTAGACGGTCCATATAGGCACTAAGACATCGCACCAAATAGGGCGGTTTAACATTAGGATTCAGTTTTTTCCAATAAAACACCAAATAAGGCATAACAATACACCCTACCACCACTATATAGCTAAGGAAAATTGGTGTTTCAATATTGTACCGAGTCATAAACCCTGACCAGTCTACAACCATTAGACCGCCAAGGTATAGAAAAATAAGCCAATATATAAATCCTATCACCTTTATAATAAGGCGAATCATCTGTTTCACATCCATGTCTATAATTCTACCAATGTTTTAAATCGTCCGTTATTGTGAAAGCGTTCAAAATGGTCTTGTTCGGCTGCAACAGCTTTTACAGAAGGATCAATTTTTATAGCCTTTTCTAGCCAATCAAGGGCCTTAGTATCATCCCCTTGGTCTGCATAAATGGTAGCAATACCATACACAGACCAAGTATTACTAGGGTCCTTTTCTAATACCTTTTCAAACCATTGTTTAGAATCGTTTAACTGCCCTTGCAACTTATAGACCATGGCCATGTTATAGTAATTAGCCACATTGTTAGGGTCTAAATCATAAGCCTTTTTAGTATCTGTCAAACCTTTAGCCGCATCACCGTTTAATGCTGTTGCAAAGCCCCGTACAGAATAGGCTTCTGCATTATTAGCATTGTCCTTAATGGATACGTTAGCTTCTTCTATGGCTTTCACATACTCACCAGCGGATAAGGCTTGCTTTGCTGCCATTAGATGATCATCTTGCTTAGCAGGTTTACTATTTTCCTCAGTAGATGTAGCAGAACCAGTTGCAGTGGCGGAACTAGTTGCATTTGATTCTGTTTTATTGCCATACCCATTGTTACTATTCGTATTTTGGTTCCATCCACATCCAGTAAGAGCAATCATTACAAAAAAGAAAAGTATAATTTTCTTCATTCAGAATTCTCCATTCTTAAATCCTATGCAAGTCTCCATATTTAAATCATATGCAAGACTCGATATGTAATCATATACAAGACTCCATATCATGATGATATAATATAAAATACCTCCCGAAAGGAGGTGGTATATTGCAGGAGCTGTTTTATGCACTCTGGGGCACCTTGCTTGCCCCTATTATTGTTGCCTTAGTTGTAACTACCTACAGCTACTGGCTTAACAATAAAAACAAAAAATAAGCAAGAAAAAGGACGAGCTGCCACTCGTCCTTTTTTTGGTTATATTGCAGGTAATTTCATACACTCTACTACCTACGTTTAGTATACCACATTTCTTAGAAAAATAAAGAATTAGCAATAAATCTCATAAAACCCCTAAAAAACTATTACTAGTTTTAACATAATTTGCGAGCAATATTAAAGCAGCATTAATATAAACTACCAGTTACTTTAACCCAACCTACTAGTAACCTTAGTGTAAACTACTAGCAACATTAACGTAAATAGCAATAGATATACAAGACTTATTTCTTAGCCTTAGAACAACGATCTAATAAAAATGCAACGCCAACGAATGGGATGCCACCGTTTTCACCAAGACCGATTTCACAGGTAGAGCTGGAGCTTACGCCTAGTGTTGCACCGTATTCAGCGATTTCAGCAGCAAGGTCTTTGGTAGCACATTTGTTAAGTTCTGGTGTAAAGAACCCTTTTTGACCTGCAAAGCCATCGCATGCAAAGGATTTAATGTTGAATACATGGTCTGTACATAGACGAGCCAAATCTTCAATATATTGAGATTTATTCAAGGATTTAATCTTACATTGTTTGTGTACGATGACCCGTTCATCACATTTTTCAATATCGAGATGAGGCACAACGTATTTACACAAGAATTCAGAAATATCATTGATTTCTAAGTCTGGCATGTGTTTGAAAGCATGGTTGAAACATGCACTATGATCAATCACGATTGGATATTTACCGTTTTGAGATGCTTGCATCAATGCATCGTGTAAGTCCTTAACAGCGCGCTCATGAACGTCATCATAGTTTTCAAAACTCAAGCCACAGCAGAGGTTTTCGATATGTTGAGGGTAGATAATATCGATATGGGCCTTGTTGCAAAGGCTTTCCACTACTTGTTGCAAGCTGCGTTCATCGTCGTAACCTTGATTAGGTTTGAAAGCGCGGTTCGCACAAGTACTAAAGTATACAACCTTTTCAAAATTAGTCGGTTTAATACGGCTTCTCAATCTGTAACGATTGGCCTTAGGTGTAGTCTTAGGAATGTACGGAGTAATACCTGTTACACCATGTAAGCCTTCTGTAATCTTGGAAATCGCTTTTTGTGTAACGATAGAACCTGCAATACCTTCGAGACTTACGCCGGCACGAGCCATTTGAAGTGTAGTAGGGAAATTATCGTAAATCTTCTTAGCTAATTCCGGTGCTGGAGGATCGATGCGGCGCATGGATAATGCAATTTGAGCAGTATCGATGCTGAGCGGGCAAAGACCTTTACACATGGAGCACGCAGCACAGGTATCTACACCAAAATATTCATAGCCTTTTTTAAGTTCCGCAGCCAATGTGAAATTGCCTTCGTTTTCAAGGCGTTTTGTTTCGCGCAACAATGCAATACGTTGACGAGGAGTCAATGTTAAATTGCGGCTTGGACAATGTTTTTCACAGAAACCACATTCCATACAGATTGTAAAAGCATCATCGATAACACATTGAGCTTTAAGGTTTTTCTTATACACATCTGGGTCATCAGTAATGATAACATCAGGATTCAAGATGCGTTTAGGATCAAAGATGGCTTTGATGCGACGATTGATTTCGTACGCTTTGCGGCCCCATTCCATTTCAACAAATGGTGCCACCATGCGACCTGTACCATGTTCGGCTTTCAAAGAACCACCGAAACCAGATACGCGTTCGGACATTTCTTCTACCAAATCAGCAAAATTCTTAGTATCTTTAGGGTCACTGAAGTCAGGTGTGATGTTAAAGTGAACATTACCAGACAAAGCATGACCAAAGATTACACCACCGTCTACAAAATCGTATTTGTGGAACAATTCGGTAATCATTTCGATACCCTTAGTGAAATCTTCGATTTGGAAGCACACGTCCTCTGTAATAACAGTGGTGCCTTTTCTACGTTGACCACCAACGATTGGCAAGATGCCTTTACGGATAGCCCACCAAGAATCGTATTCTACAGGGTCTTGAGAGTAAAGACTTGGGAGGGCTGTTGGGATATCTTTCAACTTGTCTTTAATGAAAGCCAAGTTTTGATCAACCGTTTCTTTCGTGTAGCTTTCAGTTTGGAACAAGATGGCACTCGTGCCTTCAGGCACTTCACGAACGAAGTCAGGCACATTATCTAAGGCTTGAACAGCGCGCAAGGACTGATAGTCCATCATTTCCGCAGCAATAACCTTTTCACGGCCCATATTAGCCAAAGCTACAACCGCTAGGGATGCATCATTCAATGTACTAAAGAACATGAGTCCACAGCCTTTATGAGGCACGTCTTCAACCGTGTTATATACAACTTCGGACACGAAGCCCAATGTACCTTCAGAGCCAATGAACAAGTGATTAATGATATCGATAATATCTTCAAAATCAACGAGAGAGTTCAAGCCGTAACCCGTAGTATTTTTAATTTTATACTTGTGATGAATCAAGTGCGTCAATTCTTCATCGGCCAAAATATCTTTGCGCAATTGCAAGATATCCTCTACCATTTGAGGTTTTTCTTTGAGGAATTGATCAATGCTCTTTTGGTCGGATGTGTCGAGAATGGAACCATCTAATAAAACAACGCGGATAGAACGAATTGTTTTATACGAGTTCTGCGCCGTACCACAGCACATACCAGAGGAGTTATTATTCAAGATACCACCTACTAATGCTGTGGCAAGCGTTGCAGGATCTGGACCAATTTTACGATTGTACGGTTTCAATAAATCATTCGCATCGGAACCGATAACACCGCATTCACATTTCAAGGCTTTCCCATCATCAATAACTTCCATTTTCTTGAAGCCATCATTACATACGATGAGCACATCTTCACTGGAGCATTGACCAGACAAGGAGGAGCCGGCCGCACGGAATGTAAATGGTGTCCCACATTGTTGACACAAACGAATAAGCCGTCTTACTTCTCGTTCATCTTCAGCTTTAACAACTACCTTTGGTAAATAGCTATAGCAAGACGCATCAACGCCATATGCATAACGACGTAAATGATCGGTGTATACGCGACCTTTACAAATCTCATTTGCCTCCTTGGCAAAACGTTCATAATCTCTAATAAGTGTACTCACTTCTATTTCCTCCTATCCTTTCTTAAGGAATCTATTACTTTTAGTATACGCCGTTCTCATTCTCCTCACTATAATTATGCATAATTTATATCTCTTCTAATAAAAATCGATATGCATTACCCTTTTATTCCCTCAGTTGAAAGTACATCTCATTAGCATTATCATGTACCCATTTTTCCTCATATACAATCAAGAATCCTTATTTATTAAGCATGTATAGATATAGTCAGTAATTATATGCTAAAACCTCTCTAAATAACGATTCGTACCACCTATAATTCTATAGTAAATACATTACCAACATTATGCATAAAAATAGTATGATTTATATATTTTAAATTTTTCATTCTCATTTATAGTTCTCTATGACTTTTAGTTATACCCTTTTATAAAATGCTGAAAATACAGAAAGCCCTCTAATGATAAACGCTTACGAATCACCATTAGAGAGCTTTACTAAATTATGCTTATTAAAGATAGATTAATTATAAAACCATATTATCCCAAAATACCAGATTTAAGAATGAGGCGTACCGCCAATGCAAAGACAGCTATGCTCATGCGGGCGAGGATAGCTTTTGCTTTGAGACGTTTTGCAATACGAGCACCTACTTGAGCACCAAAGATAGCGCCAATACTAGTAGGGATAGCAATACTAAAAATGATGTGGCTTTCAATTAAATGTGTAATAACCCCCACCGTTGTTGATACGGCGAGAATAGATTGACTTGTAGCCGTTGCCATATGGGTAGGAAAGCCCATGAGATAAATCAAAGCCGGCACATGGATGAGGCCACCACCGATACCAAAGATACTCGAAATAAAGCCAACAAAAAAGCTAATACTAATACCGATAGATTTACTATAGCTCAACTGCTCAAGAGTAAGGCTTTCTTCCTTTCTTTCCCCTTTTCTAAAATTTTTAAAACCAATCAATACGGATGCACACAGCATAAAGCATCCAAAGGCAAACATAAAGCCTTTACCAGAGAACCATCCAGACATTTGGGCACCTAAAATAGCCCCCGGAAAGGTAGCAAGACTAAAGATGATAGCAGCGTTAATGTATATCTTTTTTTGCTTAAGATAAGCTATAGATCCAGAAATGGCGTTACACATAACAGAAAAAAGCGATGTTCCTACGACCATAGATGGAGACCACTCTGGGAACCAGTACATAAAGAGAGGCACAAACACAAGGCCCCCACCGGCACCGATGATGGTGCCAATCATAGCTGCTAAAAAGCCAACTATGGTAAAGAATATATAGAATACCACTATATTATCAATCACATTAAAACCTCCCATGCCGTTTGAATTATTGTTTCTCCATATATACAAAGGATAATCCCGTGTCATCCTGTATTTCTCTAACGGCTTTATACCCCATTTTTGTATATAATTTTATATTGATCCAGCTTTTCGTACATGTATATAATACACGCCGGTCTTGGCTGCATTGTTCATCTACAAAGGCTAATAATTTTCGAGCCAACCCTTGTTGCCGATAGTCTGGATGCACCATCAAGCGACCGACCTCTACTACGCCATCGTCATATTGATAACGAATGCCTCCGATTATCTTCCCCGCATCATCTACCATTTTATAGGTGTGCCATTGATTAAAAGTATCGCTATAATCCGCTTCTGACTCCATCAATGCAGGGATCAGTCGACAGCCAATCATTTCCGCTTCACTTTCAAAAGTAAACAATTGTAATCGATATAATTCTAATATATCTGACTCGGTAGCTTTTACAATCTTCATCTACTAACACTCCTAATTAGATTGAAAATACGCCTTCGCGGCTTTCAATCGGCCACGCTCACAAGAGACTTGTAATTCATCCCCTGGTTCGAGTTTTACATCGCCTAATGGCACAATGTAGGTACCATTACGGCGAATACTTACGATCAATGTACCATCTGGTAATGCCAAGTCTTGTAACTGTACATCCGTATAGTTTGCCACCACAGGCACCTTCGTTTGAAAGAAGGTTTGCACCGATTCTAGATTGCTTTGACCACTCATGGCTTGCAACAAGGAATCGTAAATCGGCGGTTCTTTTAAAAGATCCGCCACAAGATAGGCCACTAGCGTAACGGTACCGATAGCATAAATATTAGAGAAACTATTCGTCATTTCAAGGACGAGCAAAATCGCCAAGATGGGAGTACGCATAGCTGCGGCCAACATTCCTCCCATGGCACAGATAACGAACTGTGGTACAAAATCAGGAGAAATAAGTCCTAAGGTTGAAAGTAAGCTTTCACAAAAAGCACCTGTTGCAGCACCAATTACGAGCATGGGCAAAAATATGCCCCCTTGAGCACCACTGCCATAGCAGAAGGTGGTAAGTAAAATCTTGCCTAATACGATGCCACCTAAGAGCAATACGCCATGAGATTGAAAGGCAAGCTGACCCACAAGGTCATTGCCCCCACCCAAGAGGAGCTGCGAATCAAAGCCAATGGCTGCCACCGCCACAAAGGTAAGGGCTAATTTCAAGAATCGAGAACATTTGAGCCAGTCAAAGAACCTCTTGAAAGCAAAAATCATACGGCAAAATAACACGCCACATAGCCCCATGATAACACCAACCATGAGCAGTATCGGGAAATATTCAAGAGGAACCCCTGAGGTCACCGTAAAGCCCAGCGCTGGTGTAAGTCCAAAGATACTAACTGTAATATAGTTAGAAATCAAAGTTGCCACGAAGGTTGGTACAACGAGATACGGATAAAAGCTTTTATGTACCTCTTCAAAGACGAACATCGCCCCCGATACGGGCGCACTAAAGGCAGCTGTTAAGCCTGCCCCAGCACCTGCGGATGTCAAAATACGCTGTTCTCGTAGTCCCGAATTCATCCAGTAGGACACAATCTTCCCAGCAGAGCCGCCAATCTGTACGGCTGGCCCTTCACGACCTACGGAAAATCCTGCAAAGCCGGTCAGTACGCCACCAATCATTTTAGATACTAGTGTCCGATAGGGCTTCATATCAAAGAGACCTAACATCTCCCCTTCAATTTGCGGGATACCAGAACCACCAGACAATGGGGCCCATGCGAGCAATCGATCTACAATAAATGCAAAAATGACCATTACCACAAGCCAACCTATGGCCCATTCCATAGTAATATCATCCATCAAATGCCACCTGATATGCTCTGATTCAAGTATCAAATAGCGGTATGATGCCCCAAAAAAACCTGCAATCACCCCAACAAGAGCACCCTTTGCAATGAGTTCCGTTAAGAGCACTCGATTCATGGACATATCTGCCAAGGTAGAACTACGCTTATTAAATTTCCATAATTTCATAACATCCTCCTTAGCAGTGACCAAAACCAACCGTTCCTCTGCCGACATAGGTCTACACGAACTATGCATTCATATCCTTAGTATACTTATGTAAACCACCATTTTCAAGAAAGGATTACGTATAAAAATAGCTTTCTCACGGAACACGAGATCAAAGATCCGAATCACAAAACAATAGATAGCGCTTTAAACACAAAGCTAGCCACCTCTAAAAAGAGATGGCTAGTTTTGTTAAACAAGTGTGTAAATGTATTTTCTTTACACATTCGGAGGCATTTGAAATATGTAAAGACGCTAATTAGAATATGGATTCATAGATGCCGATTATTTGTTCTAAAGAGGCATCCCGTGGGTTACCAGGTGTACATGCATCGTTGAAAGCAGATTCAGCAAGGAATGGAATGTCTTCCCGTTTTACACCTGCTTCGCTAAGAGATTTAGGAATACCTACGTCATCAGCTAATTTCTGAATTACGTCGATAGCCGCTTGACGATAGGTTGCTTCATCCATAGCATCTACATTAGGAACGCCCATAACGCGAGCGATTTCACGATATTTTTCACCTGTAGCAGGGGCATTGAATTTCAATACTGCTGTTAACAACATCGCACAAGCCTTACCATGAGGGATATCGTACACAGCACTTAATGGATGAGCCATGGAGTGAACAATGCCGAGACCTACGTTGGAGAAGCCCATACCCGCGATGTATTGACCTAAAGACATAGCTTCACGGCCTGCATAATCGCCAGCCACAGCGCTACGCAAGGAACGACCGATGATTTCGATAGCTTTCAAATGGAGCATATCAGTTAGCTCCCACGCACCTTTTGTGATATAACCTTCTACGGCGTGTACGAGGGCATCCATACCTGTGGCAGCGCAAAGGCCTGTTGGCATAGACGCGGACATATCAGGATCCACGATGGCAACGATTGGGATGTCATGAGGATCAACGCAAACGAATTTGCGGTTCTTTTCAACGTCTGTAATAACGTAGTTGATAGTAACCTCTGCAGCCGTACCAGATGTAGTAGTAACAGCGATGATTGGCAAGCACGGATTCTTAGTAGGCGCTAAACCTTCAAGGCTGCGTACATCGGTGAACTCAGGGTTCGTAATAATAGTAGCAATCGCCTTGCTTGTATCGATCGGGCTACCGCCACCAACAGCAACGATAACATCGGCGCCAGCCGCTTTACAAGCCTCAACACCAGCCGTTACGTTTTCGATGGTAGGATTTGGTTTGATACCGTCGTAGACTTCATAAGCAATACCTGCCGCATCAAGCAAATCCGTAACCTTTGTAGCCACTTTAAATTCAAATAAATCTGGCGTAGATGTAACGAGGGCTTTTTTGAAATGGCGATTCTTAATTTCGTTCACAATCTCCTGAATCGCGCCTTGTCCAAAATAAGACGTGCCGTTCAACATTATTCTGCGAGCCATATACTTCACTCCTAACGAAAAAATAAACCGATAGAGAATCACTTTACCTATTAATTCTCTATCGGTTTAATAAAATCCTTGATAGCACGTTATGTATACACTATATATTTTTCTATTGTAACGATTCTAAAGTTTGTCTCCATTAAGTGTCAACTCAGATGCGATTTCAATGAATAGTACTTCCACTATCTATATTCGTGATATACTCTTAAAATTCCTTCCTTAAAATAAGAAATTCTAAGAAATTTTGCTCATTTTCATGAGCAAAATCCGTTTCACCGATTCGTCGAGTCGTTCTTTCGAGATACGACCGTCTTTCACGGCTTTCATAAGACCGTTATAAGCCTCTTGCATGTGTTCGTATTCGTGACATACGAGCAAGATATCACTGCCGGCGAGGATGGATTGCACCGCCATATCGCCAAAGGTATAGTGATTTGCAAGGGCCCCCATGTCCATATCGTCCGTTACGACAACGCCATTATAGCCCAAGTCCTTGCGCAACCAATCGGTAATGATTGCTTTCGATAAACTAGCAGGATGATCTGGATCGATTTGTGGGTACATCGCATGAGACACCATGATTGTATAGGTATTCGGTTTGGACTGTTTGATGAGGTCTATAAATACCTTTGTGTCCTCTGAAAGCAATGTTTCTTTAGATACAGGAACGATGCTTGTATCCGCGTGCAAGTCTACATCGGTCTTACCAATGCCCGGAAAGTGCTTATAGGAATACCACAAGCCCGCTTCATCGTAAGCCTTGCCAACGGCGCCTGCATAGCGAACGACCTTGTCAGGGCTCGTACTATAAGAACGACCATAGGTTAATCCTAAGTCCGCCACAGGAGCAAAGTTAATGTTAAAGCCCAAGTCTTTTAGTTCTGCACCAGACTGTTTTGCCAAGGATACAGCTTGCTCAACGGGCATTTTGCCTACCTCCTCAGCGGGAGGAACCTTGATGAGCTTATCATCCATGCGCGCTACTGCACCGCCCTCTTGGTCGATGCCGAGGAACAATGGCGTTAAACCGGCGCTTTTACCAGCCTTATTAATATCTGCAATGAGCATTTTAACTTGATCCTTGGACTCCATATTTCGATCAAACAAAATGATGCCCCCCACGCGGTACTCGTTGAGCATGAATTTAGCATCATCATTCAACGTCTTGCCGTGAATGCCAATCATCAACAATTGCCCCACCTTGTCTGCATCGGACATATTAGCCACTAACTTGTCCACCTTTTGCTCTGGTGAAAGCTCGCTTTGTGCCACGGACTCATAGGTCACAGGCTCTGCCTTTGAAGTAAATGGATTATGTAAACCGCAACCCGTTGTGACTGCTAATGCACCAATCATAATGGCTGCTACGAAACGTCGAAACATGCATACCTCCCTTAAATCTCTAAAAAGTAATATGTATAGTATATCAAAAAATATAAACGAGCCCAACATAATCAATACACGACAAGCAGCAGTATAGTACATGCATCTTACAAAACAAAAAGATTGTTACTCGAGAACCCAACGGGTATATCCAT
>ERZ773079.2166-NODE-2166-length-11155-cov-24.222613_pt1 | contig 11155 bp, 10 predicted proteins | sample MGYA00511355_ERZ773079 | MGnify/ENA primary metagenome ERZ773079 (study PRJEB29015, sample SAMEA2737979) | human oral metagenome | biome: human oral; feature: human-associated habitat; material: dental | place: China | collected 2117 ... | reverse complement strand
TCGCCGAACACCTGCGCCTCGCCCAAAACGCGTGCAGCGAAATCACCGGCGAATTTACCGCCGATGATTTGCTGGGTGTGATTTTCTCGCGCTTCTGCATCGGCAAATAAGATTAAACCTTATCCATACGCGAAAGGTCGTCTGAAAACCAAGATTCAGGTTTCAGACGACCTTTTGTATGTCTTGCTCAGAGCGGTTTTTAATCCGCGCCTTTGAGCATTTTATTCAAAACGGGAACAAGCAATAACAATACCACACCGGTTATCACGCCTATGCCGCAAAGCATCCAGTAGAAATCCAGCGGTGCTTTATCGTTGAATCCTTCTTTAAACAGCACGCCGCCCAAAGTGAAGCCCAATGAGAGCCCTAAGAAATTGAGCGCGACCATTTGGGTTTTGAACATGGGTGGGGCGATTTTGGTGGAAACGGAAAGCGAAATCGGAGAGATCATGAGTTCGCCTATAGTGATGGCAAGCAGGATTAGCGCGAAAACGATGATCGGCATGGGCGTGCCGGATGAGATATACGGTATAAACCCAAGATAGGATACGCCGACGACAATCATCGCCAATGTAAATTTCAATGGGGTTTTCGGCTGGTGTTTGCCCATTTTCGTCCAAATCGCCGCCATCACGCCGGAAAAGAGGACGATCCACATGCTTTGGATGGAATCTTTCCAGGCAACGGGGACAGTCCAGCCGCCTATGGTTCGGTCAACCGTTTCGTCAAAGTACACCGTTGCCACAGTATAAACTTGGAACCAGACAGCCCAAAACAGGCAGATGGTCAGAAACAGCGGAATATAGGCGGTGATGTAGCGTTTGTTTTCAGACGACACATGGCTGCTGCCGAGCAGTCGCGCGAAATAGGCGATGACGGTGAGGATGACCGTGCCGAGCAGGAATTTGGAGAAGTTGTCCAAATTGAGCGTGTCTGACGCAATCAGGCTGCCGACAATTAAGACAATCAACACACCTATTGCCGCAGCGGTTTTCACTTTTTCAGGACGCAAAGGATTGGGCGCAGGCGTGTGCGGCAGCAGTTTGCGCCCGACGGAGTAACGCCACAGCCCCAAAGCCATACCGACTGCCGCCGCGCCGAAACCATAGTGGAAACCCATCTCGGTTTGCAGCAAGCCGGTCAGGAGCGGGCCTAAGAAGCCGCCGATGTTGATGGAGATATAGAAAATCGAAAAACCCGCATCGCGCAGGGGCTTCATATCGTCCGCCTCATAAAGCGAGCCGACCATCGAGCTTGCCGACGATTTCACGCCGCCGCTGCCCAATGCGATAAGTACCAAGCCGCACAACAGCCCGTAGAGACCCGGTGCGATTGCCAAAACGATGTGTCCGAGCATGACCACGATGCCGGAAATAAACAGCGTTTTTTCCGCGCCCCAAATCCGGTCGGCAAGCCATGCGCCGAGTATGGTGGACAAATAAACACTGCCTCCGTACGCGCCGACGATGCCGCCGGCGAGCGACTTGTCTATGCCCAAACCGCCTTTGTCGGCAGTGTAATACAGATAAATCAATAAGATACCCTGCATACCGTAAAACGAGAAACGTTCCCACAATTCGATGTGGAACAGAGTAGAAAGCTGGATGGGATGCCCGAAGAAGGTTTTTTCCTTGCGGGCGGAGTAGTTGTCAGACATAAAAGTTCTCCAAAGGCGTTGAAACCGCCTTTTATTTTCAGTTGCGGCACATTGCGCACCGTCCATTTTTCAGCCGTATATGGCATAACCTTTTTTAACGTAATATTAAAAAACTGTCAAACTGATTGACCTAAAAAAGCAAAAGGTCGTCTGAAAAACAGAATTCTGTTTTCAGACGACCTTTTTCAATAATCGGGACATACAGGCCGGACGGTAAGCCGGGTTCTGTCTCGGACAGTCATTCCTCTAGGCACACCATTACTGATGCACTCCAGCAACCTACCCGAACGCTCGGCGAGCAGCGTCAAAGCGTTCTGTTTGGTCTTGCTCCGGATGGGGTTTAGCCTGCTGCGCCTTGTTACCAAGTGCACGGTGCGCTCTTACCGCACCTTTTCACCCTTACCCGTGCCGCCCGAAGGCGGCCGTCGGCGGTATTGCTTTCTGTTCCACTTTCCGTCGCGTTTCCGCGCCCGGCCGTTAGCCGGCATCCTGCTCTGCGGAGCCCGGACTTTCCTCCCCGTATGCCTTACGCGATACGCGGCGACTGTCTGTCCGACCTGTATGAAGTGCGGATTATAACACAATAAAAACATACCGTTTGAGTATAAAAAACGACCATTTATCACGCTTTTTGCATATTTTACACTAAAAAAATGCAAATAAAATAAACCGTTTAACTAAAAATGATACCTTTCGTCGCAAAAATCAGATGACATAAAAATGAAACACGCATAGAATGATTTTCACATAACTACTTTAAATTGAGAACATTACGATGAAAACGCCTTACCCTCATATCTTATCTTGTATTGCCGTTTCAATATTAACAGCCTGTGGAGGAGGTGGCGGAGGCGGTACACCGTCTGTCGCTCCAACCCCGACTTACCCGATTGTCCAACCGGGCAATATTCCGAATCCATCCGGACACACGGAAAGAACGGCAACCTCTCCTGCCGGTAATCAAGCCGATGCAAATAATGCTTTAGAAGCATCTGAAGAAAATATTCATAAAGAAGTAGAAAATTCCGTAAATTCAACACAAACGTCGTCTGAAAACCAGAATCAAGACGTAAAAGCGGATAGCAACGACAAAGCCGAAGCGGAACGAAAAGCGGCAGAAGAAGCAGCCAAAGCTAAAGCAGAAGCCGAACGCAAGGTCGCTGAAGAAGCTGCCAAAGCTAAAGCCAAGGCTGAAGCGGAACGTAAAGCGGCAGAAGAGGCTGAAAAAGCTGCAAAAGCCAAAGCTGAAGCTGAACGTAAAGCTGCCGAAGAGGCTGCTAAAGCCAAGGCAGAGGCTGAACGTAAAGCCGCTGAAGAAGCTGCTAAAGCCAAAGCTGAAGCGGAACGTAAAGCTGCGGAAGAAGCTGCTAAAGCTAAAGCAGAAGCCGAGCGCAAAGCTGCAGAAGAAGCAGCCAAAGCTAAAGCAGAAGCCGAACGCAAGGCCGCTGAAGAGGCTGCCAAAGCTAAAGCCAAGGCTGAAGCGGAACGAAAAGCTGCGGAAGAAACCGCTAAAGCTAAAGCCGAAGCTGAACGCAAAGCTGCCGAAGAAGCTGCCAAAGCTAAAGCCAAGGCTGAAGCGGAACGAAAAGCTGCGGAAGAAGCTGCCAAAGCTAAAGCTGAAGCTGAACGCAAGGCTGCTGAGGAAGCTGCCAAAACCAAAGCCGAAGCTGAGCGCAAAGCTGCGGAAGAAGCTGCTAAAGCTAAAGCAGAAGCCGAACGTAAAGCTGCTGAGGAAGCTGCAAAAGTTAAAGCTGAAGAAGAACGCAAGGCCGCTGAAGAGGCTGCCAAAGCTAAAGCAGAAGCCGAGCGCAAAGCTGCGGAAGAAGCTGCCAAAGCTAAAGCTGAAGCTGAAGCGGAACGTAAAGCGGCAGAAGAGGCTGAAAAAGCTGCAAAAGCCAAAGCTGAAGCTGAACGTAAAGCTGCCGAAGAGGCTGCTAAAGCCAAGGCAGAGGCTGAACGTAAAGCCGCTGAAGAAGCTGCTAAAGCCAAAGCTGAAGCGGAACGTAAAGCTGCGGAAGAAGCTGCTAAAGCTAAAGCAGAAGCCGAGCGCAAAGCTGCAGAAGAAGCAGCCAAAGCTAAAGCAGAAGCCGAACGCAAGGCCGCTGAAGAGGCTGCCAAAGCTAAAGCCAAGGCTGAAGCGGAACGAAAAGCTGCGGAAGAAACCGCTAAAGCTAAAGCCGAAGCTGAACGCAAAGCTGCCGAAGAAGCTGCCAAAGCTAAAGCCAAGGCTGAAGCGGAACGAAAAGCTGCGGAAGAAGCTGCTAAAGCCAAAGCTGAAGCCGAGCGCAAAGCTGCGGAAGAAGCTGCCAAAGCTAAAGCCAAGGCTGAAGCGGAACGTAAAGCGGCTGAGGAAGCTGCAAAAGCCAAAGCTGAAGAAGAACGCAAGGCCGCTGAAGAGGCTGCCAAAGCTAAAGCCGAAGCTGAACGTAAAGCTGCTGAAGAAGCTGCAAAAGTTAAAGCTGAAGAAGAACGCAAGGCCGCTGAAGAAGCCGCTAAAGCTAAAGCTGAAGAAGAACGCAAAGCCGCTGAAGAAGTTACCCCAAAAGCGGAGGTTGCTCCGGCTATGCGATCAATCGGCGGTTTTTACACCATGTTGTCGGTTGACGGTGCCGATAACAAAGTGATTAACAGAGTGGGTAATCCTGATGTCCTCGAAGTCAACGGACAAAAAATCAACCTGCTGCCACAAACATTTGACGCGGCAAACGGTATGCTGTCCTTATCGGATAACAAAATTATCCGCGCCATCGGTACGCATCTGCAATACGGCCATTACGGTTTTTACGGAAGCAAAAAGGACAACGGCGAGCTCAATTCATCCCTGGTGTTCTACCAAGGTCTGATGACGCCTGTCGAAGCCATGCCGCAAACCGGTTCGGCTATCTACCAAGGCAATGCGTTCTACAATGACGTATCCAACATCAACACTGTCGGCTCATCCCTGTTCAATGTTGATTTCGGCGAAAAATCGCTGACCGGCGGCATTTATTCGGCAGAAGGACGTTTTAACCCCGTAATGCTCCAGGCCAATATCGCCGGTAACCGTTTTGTTTATGTGGACGGGACAACTAAAAACAGTATGTCGGGCATTTTCCTGGGTCCGCAGGCGGAAGAAATGGCCGGCCGCTTCGACCATCCGAGCGAAGGCAAGAGCGGTACGTTCGGCGCCGCCATGCTGAAAGACTGATTTTTACCGTATCATCAGCTCAAAAGGTCGTCTGAAAACTTGGAAATCAGGTTTTCAGACGACCTTTTTCCGTTCCCGGCCAAGAAGCAGCCCATAAAATGCTACAATACCGCTTTGATTTTTTGCCCGCATCATCATGAAAAAAGCCCCCAAATCCTTTGAAGAAGCCCTCGCCCGCCTCGAAACCCTGACCCAGTCCATGCAAAGCAGCGAAATGCCGCTGGAAGACGCTCTGGAAGCCTATCAGGAAGGCAACGAGCTGGTCAGATACTGCCAAACCAAGCTGGCGGAAGTCGAACAAAAGCTGCAAGTATTGGACGCGGGCGAACTGAAGGAGCTGAACCTTGAACCCGGCTAATGAATTGAAAGCATGGCAGCAAAAAGCCCAAGCGCAGACCGAATTGCTGCTGGAGCGTTTCCTACCGTCTGAAAACCAAGTGCCGCACACGCTGCACGAAGCCATGCGTTACGTTACCCTCGGCGGCGGCAAACGGCTGCGCCCGCTCTTGGTGCTCGCCGCGTCCGAATTGGACGATGCCGACCAAAACGCCGTCGAACAAGCCATGGCGGCGATTGAAATGGTGCACGTCTATTCCTTGGTTCACGACGATATGCCCGCAATGGACAACGACAGCCTGCGGCGCGGCAAACCGACCTGCCATGTGAAATACGACGAAGCCACCGCCCTCTTGGTCGGCGACGCGCTGCAAACCCAAGCCTTCGACGTATTGAGCCGTCCGACCGGACTGCCCGCCGAACGCCAAATCGCCATGTTGTCCACGCTCGCCAAAGCATCCGGCAGCCTCGGCATGGCAGGCGGACAAGCCATCGACCTTGCCAACGTCGGCAAAGCCATGAACCAGGCGCAGTTGGAACAAATGCACAGCCTCAAAACCGGCGCCCTCATCCGCGCCGCCGTCGTATTGGGCGCGCTTGCCTGCCCCGATTTGGATTCAGACGACGTCCGCACCTTGGACAACTACGCCGCCAAACTCGGCTTGGCGTTCCAAGTCATCGACGACGTGTTGGATTGCGAAGCCGACACCGCCACCTTGGGCAAAACCGCCGGTAAAGACAGCGACAACGACAAACCGACCTATGTCAAACTGATGGGCCTGCAAGCCGCCCGCGCCTACGCCGAAACCCTGACCGCCGAAGCCGCCGCCCTGCTCGAACCCTTCGGCGCAAAAGCCCTGCATCTGCGGCTGCTGGCGGAATTTGTCACCGCGCGGAAAAATTAGGGCTCCGGCAAACAACCTGACCGAAAAATGACTCCCATGAACGATTTCGAACGCATTTACAACGATTGGCACGAATTTGCCAAAAACCGCGACACCGCCCGACTGATCAGCCTGTATGACGACAACGCCGTTTTCGAAAGCCCGCTCGTTCCCCTTATCATGCAGCGGCAAAGCGGCATTTTGCGCGGCAAAGCCGACATCCTGGCTTTTTTAGAAGAAGGAACGCGCCGCCGACCGAATGAATTGGTACGCTGGTATCGCAACGGCACGCATTTCACGACGGGGGACACGCTGGTTTGGGAATACCCACGCGAAACGCCCGACGGCGATCAAGTGGATATTTTGGAACTCATGCAGATTGCCGGTGGAAAAATTGTCCATCACCGCATTTACTGGGGCTGGTTCGGCACGCAGATGCTGATTCGTTCGGCACTGAACCGCGCGGCGGAATAATCCGCGAAAAGAAGAAGAGGTCGTCTGAACCCCCAAAAATAGGTTTTCAGACGACCTCTTTTTTACGTCAAACCGCTTACGCGCCGCGTTTTTCCAAAGCGGCTACGGCAGGCAACTCTTTGCCTTCCAAGAATTCGAGGAACGCGCCGCCGCCGGTGGAGATGTAGCCGATTTGGTCGGTAACGCCGAATTTGGCAATCGCCGCCAGCGTGTCGCCGCCGCCCGCAATCGAGAACGCTTTGCTTTGGGCGATGGCTTCGGCAAGGGCTTTCGTGCCGCCTGCGAACTGGTCAAACTCGAACACACCGACCGGGCCGTTCCAAACGATGGTGCCTGCGGCTTTGAGCAGTTCGGCAAGCGCGGCGGCGGATTTCGGACCGATGTCCAAAATCATATCGTCTTCGGCAACGTCGGCAATGTCTTTTACAACCGCTTCGGCATCGGCGGCAAAGGCTTTGGCAACGACAACATCGGTCGGCAGCGGTACGGAGCCGCCTTTAGCCGCCATTTTCGCCATGATTTTTTTGGATTCTTCTACCAAATCATGTTCTGCCAGCGATTTGCCGATGGCTTTGCCTTCCGCCAACAGGAAAGTGTTGGCGATACCACCGCCGACGATGAGTTGGTCGACTTTGTCCGCCAGCGATTCGAGGATGGTCAGTTTGGTGGACACTTTGCTGCCGGCGACAATTGCCACCATCGGGCGCGCGGGCTGTTTCAAAGCTTTGCCCAAAGCGTCGAGTTCGCCCGCCATCAATACGCCGGCGCAGGCAACGGGCGCGGCTTGGGCGACGGCTTCGGTCGAGGCTTGGGCGCGGTGGGCGGTGCCGAACGCGTCGTTGACGAACACGTCGCACAAGGCGGCATAGGCTTTGCCCAGTTCCAAATCGTTTTTCTTCTCGCCTTTGTTGATGCGCACATTTTGCAGCATGACGACATCGCCCGCATTCAGGGCGGGTTTGTTTTCACGCCAGTCGTTCAATACTTTCACGTCTTTGCCCAACAGGCTGCCCAAGTGCGCAGCAACGGGTGCAACGTCGTCTTCGGGATGGAACTCGCCTTCGGTCGGACGGCCCAAGTGGGTCATCACGATAACGGACGCGCCGTTGTCCAAGCAGTATTTGATGGACGCGAGCGAGGCGCGGATACGGGTGTCGTCGCTGATTTTGCCGTCTTTGAACGGCACGTTCATATCGGCGCGGATGAGGACGGTTTTGCCCTGCACGTTTTGTTCGGTCAGTTTCAGAAATGCCATGATGTATCCTTTGTGAAAGTTGGAAATGGTGTGAAGGCGTTGATTATCCGCCGACGTTTGAAAGACGTAAAGGCCGTCTGAAAAGCTATAATCCGGTTTTTCAGACGGCCTGAAACAGGAAAAAACCATGCAAACCCGCATCATCCCGCTGGCGGCTTGCCCGCGGCATATCGAACAACTGGCTCTTGCCTTACACGCCGAATGGCAGGACTTCGCGCCGTGGAGCGAAATGGAGAAAATCCGCGCCTATTATGCCCGCTGTTTGGACGGCGGCGGTTTGCCGCTGGCCTGGCTGGCGGTGGACGGTGAAAACCGCCTGCTCGGTTCGGCGGCTTTGAAGCGGCACGACATTGCCGAATTGCCGCAATACGAATATTGGCTGGGCGACGTGTTCGTGCTGCCCGAAGCGCGCGGGTGCGGCATTGGGGCGCGTTTAATCGAACACGCGCTGCAACAGGCGCGGGAAATGGCCTTGCCCGAACTTTACCTCTACACGCCCGACGTGCAGGCCGTGTATGCCAAATACGGTTGGCGCGAAATCGAAACGCGTCGGCACAACGGGGAAATTGTGTCGGTGATGCGGTTGCGTTTGGGCGGTAGGGAAGGGGAGGCCGTCTGAAAGTCAGGTTTCAAAGCCTTCCCCGTCCGTTGAAATGGTTTTCAGACGGCCTTTATTTGCATTCGGCGCGTACTTTTTGTACGGCCGCATCCAGTTTTTTACTGTCAACGCCGCCGAGTATGGCCTCTTTCTTGCCGCACTTCACCGCTTCTACGGTGGTAAACGGCAACGCTCCGACGCTGTTGCCCAGATTTTTCATGAAACTGCGGTTGTCTTTGCCCGCGTAGTGCCAGATCGGATAGGAAACGGGCGTGGTTTTCAGGAAGGGCGGCAGGTTTTCTTTACGGTCGATGGCAATGCCGATCAAATCGATGCTGCCTTTTTTCTGTTTTTTATACCAGGCCGACATTTCTGGCATTTCCTTCACACAGGGTTTGCAGTACGAACCCCAGAAATTGATGATGCGGACGGGGGCTTTCAGATTGTTCAAGTCCTGCGGTTTGCCGTCGGGGAAGGAAACCAGGTCGGAAGCGGCGGCGGGCAGTACGGTCAGCGCGAGCAGCAGGGCGGTCAGTTTGGCATTCATGGCGGATACTCCGTGGTTTGGGTCTAAACGCCGCCATTATAAGCCTTTCCCGGCAGATGGGTTTGAGTGCGGGCAAATTTTGCCGACAACCCCGCGCGGGCTTACAATACGCCTTATCCCCAACCTTCACGGAAAATGACGATGACCGCCGTTACCCTTTATCACAATCCCCGCTGTTCCAAATCCCGCGCCGCCGCCGATTATCTGGCGCAGCAAAACGTGGAAACCCGGATTGTCCGCTACCTCGACACGCCGCCGGACATCGCCGTACTGCGCGAAATCTTCGGCAAGCTGGGTCTGGCCGACGTGCGCGGCATGATGCGGGTGAAAGACGATTTATACCGCGAATTGAAACTGGACGATCCGTCGTTGGACAATGAAGCCCTGCTCGCCGCGATTGCGGCCCATCCCGCCCTGTTGGAAAGACCGATTGCCGTCTTGGGCGACAAAGCCGCCATCGGCCGCCCGACGGAAAATATTGCGGCTTTGCTGGCGGGAGAATAGGCCGTCTGAAAAAACGGATTCAGGAAAGGAACAGGATTTGCATCGCCCGTTTTCGGCACACCGCTCGCTTTGGGCTTATTTGTGGCGCGGCATCAAAATCAGCATCGTCCTCATGATCATGCTGCCCGTATTTTGCGGCGTGCAGGTATATCGCTCGGGGGCTGCCGCGCTGCCGCAGGATTACAGCGGCGACGCGGCGGTGGTGCTGGGTGCGGCGGCGTGGGATTCGCGCCCCTCGCCCGTGTTCCGCGAACGCATCAACCACGCCATCGTGCTTTACCAAAGCGGCAAAGTGCGCAAACTGGCGTTTACCGGCGGCGCGATAAAGCCGGGCTTTATGAGCGAGGCGGAAGTGGGTATGCGTTACGCCGTGCGGCAGGGTGTGCCGGTACACGACATTCTGGTAGAAAAAACCTCGCGCACCACTTACGAAAACCTGTACAACATCCGCCCGCTGCTCAACGAACAAGGGTTGCAAAACAACGTGATTGTCAGCGACCCGCTGCATCTGGCGCGCGCCGGAGTGATGGCCGAAGACTTAGGAATGGAGGCCGAACTGTCGGCCACGCCGACCACGCGCTACACCGACCGCGCCGACAAAATCAAATTCTGGCTGCGCGAAACCTTTTTACTGTCCGGCTACTACATCTGGCGTGTCGGGCACGGCCTGATGGCGTTTGCCGGACTGGGCGGTTAAAGTAAACCGCCTTGCCGCAGGCGGCCGAATTTGCTACCATCCGCCCCGCATTAAGAGTTGGGATTTCCATGCCAACCTGCTTTTACGGTTTTGACAGGTAAAGTAAGGTGGACGGCCGCGAAAAAAAAAGGCCGATGTGGCTTCGTTCGAACAGAACGGCGCAATCCGAATCCCGCTTGAATGCGGGTATTTTTTTGCCCGTTTCCCGGCCGTCTGAAACGGAAAAAGATTTTTCAGACGGCCTCACCAGACAAACAGGCCGTCTGAAAACGGCCTGCCAAAGAAAGACAGCCATGAGCGAATACCTTTTCACATCCGAATCCGTTTCCGAAGGCCATCCCGATAAGGTGGCCGACCAAATTTCCGATGCCATCCTGGATGCCGTATTGGCGCAAGACCCCAAAGCGCGCGTCGCGGCGGAAACCCTGGTAAACACCGGTTTGTGCGTGTTGGCGGGTGAAATCACCACCACCGCCCATGTGGACTACATCAAAGTCGCACGCGAAACCATCAAACGCATCGGATACAACTCGTCCGAGTTGGGCTTTGATGCCAACGGCTGCGCGGTCGGCGTGTACTACGACCAACAATCCCCCGACATCGCCCAAGGCGTGAACGAAGGCGAAGGCATAGACCTGAACCAAGGCGCGGGCGACCAAGGTCTGATGTTCGGCTACGCCTGCGACGAAACCCCGACCCTGATGCCGTTTGCCATCTATTACAGCCACCGCCTGATGCAGCGTCAAAGCGAATTGCGCAAAGACGGCCGCCTGCCGTGGCTGCGTCCCGACGCAAAAGCGCAGTTGACCGTGGTTTACGACAGCGAAACCGGCAAAGTAAAACGCATCGACACCGTCGTCCTGTCCACCCAGCACGACCCTGCCATCAGCCATGAAGAACTGAGCAAAGCCGTGATCGAGCAGATTATCAAGCCCGTTCTGCCGCCCGAAATGCTGACTGCCGAAACCAAATACCTGATCAACCCGACCGGCCGCTTCGTTATCGGCGGCCCGCAA
>ERZ773079.2165-NODE-2165-length-11156-cov-22.061976_pt1 | contig 11156 bp, 7 predicted proteins | sample MGYA00511355_ERZ773079 | MGnify/ENA primary metagenome ERZ773079 (study PRJEB29015, sample SAMEA2737979) | human oral metagenome | biome: human oral; feature: human-associated habitat; material: dental | place: China | collected 2117 ... | reverse complement strand
CCTCCTCCGGCTCCGAGTAGCCGAGGAAACTGGTCATACTGCGCAGCGCGCCCATTTATCGCTCCTTGGTTCGTCCGGTCCCCTGCGTTCCGGATGTGCTGCGACGGTATCCGTCACCGCAACATCGCACGGGGACCTCAGCCCGGCGTGTCCCCCACCTCAGGCTTCAAGAAGGTCACGCCCAGGAAGTATTCAGTCGCCTGGACGTCATCTCGGGACCACGACGCCGGCCAGCCGCCCAGTCGTTCCGTCCCGTCGAAAGGAGTAGAAACGCGAGTCCTCATAGGTGCACCACTGGCCCGCGCTGATATGTCCGACTCCAGCGCGCTCGAGCTGCGCCAGGACGCCTGCCGCGACATCAAGGCCGGGGGTGCCCCATGACGTACGTGAGGCGCAGGCGGGTTCGCGCTGCGCGGACAGCGCGCGCATGTCATCGGGGACCTCGTAGCAGGAGCCGCAGATAGACGGTCCGACGGCGGCCCAGAGGTCAGCAGGATCCACCCCGGCGCCCTGCAGGACGTTGATCGTTGCGGGGACGATGCCGTCGAGCATGCCGCGACGCCCGGCATGGACAGCCGCCACCAGGCTGCCGTCTCGGGAGGACAGGAGGAGCGGCACGCAGTCGGCCACGAGGACGCAGCATCCGGCGGGAGCGCCGGCTACCCGAGAGTCCAGGACGAGCGCGTCCGCTGTGGGGACCTGCTCCGCCCGGGCCGCGGCCACGACGCTGGAGTGGACCTGATTCATCCAGGCCAGGTGCTGGTCCCGGTCGAGCTCGAGGAGATCCTCCAGCCGCCTGCGGTGACGATGAACGCGCTGCGGGTCGTCTCCGACATGGAGAGCCAGATTCCATCCCTCGAAGACGCTCGCCCCGCGCCCGTCAAGGCTCCGAGCCCGTGCGTGACCATCATGTCCGCCGAGGGGCGAGATCCTCTGCAGGCCGCGGGTGGTGAAGTACCCGCGAGCACCAGGACCCAGATCCACCTCGATCAGGTCAGAGACCTGATCAGGGCCCACCTCACGCATGCCTGAGCGTCCTCAACGCTCGCATCACTCAGCGCAGGAAATCGGGGAGGTCAATGCCATCGTCATCGGCGTCGACACCAATGACCTGGGGAACCTCGAGATCAGGGACCGACTGCTGCTGGGCCGGCACGGAACCGTAGGAGCCGTAGGATTCATCCACATAGGCCGGCATGCTCCCGGAGGACAGCGCCTCAGCCGCACTCACCTCCGACAGGTGAGCGGCAACCGCCGGCGAGGACGGCGCCGGAGCCAGCGGGACCGGACGGGTGACGGGGTTCTGCGCAGCATGAGCCCCGCCGCGAGGAGCGGGGGCCGGCGGCAGGTCATCGACCGGGGAGGAGGGAACCGGAGGAACCGCGGCCCGGGACAGGCGGGTCACGGGGTCAGCCAGGCCCCCCACTACCGGCTCGGAGTCGAAGCCGGCGGCGATAACCGTCACCCGGACCTCGTCGCCCAGAGCACCATCGACGACGTTTCCGACGATGATGTTCGCCTCGGGGTGGACGGCCTCGCGAACGAGGTTGGCGGCCTCGTTCATCTCGAACAGCCCCAGGTCGGAGCCGCCCTGGAAGAAGAGCAGCACACCGTGGGCGCCGTCGATCGAGGTCTCCAGCAGCGGCGACGCGATGGCCTCCTCGGTGGCCGTGATCGCACGTCCCTCACCGGTGGCCGAGCCGATACCCATGAGCGCACTGCCGGCGCCCTGCATGACGGACTTGACGTCGTTGAAGTCGACGTTGATGAGACCGGGGGTGGTGATGAGCTCGGTGATGCCCTGAACACCCTGAAGAAGGACCTGGTCCGCCTGCTTGAAGGCGTCCACGACGGAGATGTTCTTGTCGGCGATCTGCAGGAGGCGGTCGTTGGGGATGACGATGAGGGTATCGACTTCCTCGCGCAGGGCCTGGACACCGTCCTCGGCCTGAGCCGAGCGGCGACGCCCCTCGAACGAGAAGGGACGGGTCACCACGCCGATGGTCAGCGCGCCGATGCTCTTGGCCAGGCGAGCGACCACGGGCGCGGCCCCGGTACCGGTGCCGCCGCCCTCGCCCGCGGTGACGAAGACCATGTCCGACCCATCAAGGGCCTCACGGATCTCGGACTCGTGATCCTCTGCGGCCTTGCGACCAATGGCCGGGTCGGCTCCGGCACCCAGTCCTCGAGTCAGATCACGTCCGACATCAAGCTTGACGTCGGCGTCGGACATGAGCAGCGCCTGGGCGTCGGTGTTCACGGCGATGAACTCGACGCCACGCAGATCGGCCTCGATCATTCGGTTGACGGCGTTGACGCCGCCACCACCGACGCCGACGACCTTGATCTCTGCCTGGTAGTGCTGTGCGTCGTCCACAGCCATGCTCTCGACCACTGGCGTCCCCTCCGCGAGTTTCGTCATGAGCCCTCTGGTGAGGACTCCCCTCGAACCTCAACCTAAAGTTAAGGTCTATACTTATGTCATTCTTTGAATGACTGGCTTAACGCTATGAGACTTCCGCGACCTCGAGACGCATTGAAGCCCGGCGTGTTCGTGTGCAGTTGCCTGCGGATTTCCTGCTATATCACTGCAACTTACCTGCAATTTACCTGAAGACCGGCGGCGTGCCGGCACCGTCTCCGTAGCCGGGTGCCCGGAGGAACCGCTGAGCCGCCGATCCGCCGCGGCACTTAGGACGCCTGCGGTGTCGTCGCCGATGCCGCGGGCTCGCCGTCCGCGGATCGTGTGGTGGGGCGGTGCGGCGAGGAGACGTCGTAGATGGACGCGCTGGTGGTCATGAGGGTCGCCAGAACCCGCGCCTTGAGCTCGTTGTCCTGGGTGTCCCCCCACACCACGCTGGCGCCGTTGGACATGGTGAGCGTGACCTGTCCGGCCTCGGTAGCACTCCCGCTGGCAACCTGGGCAAGAGTCTGCGGCGTGAGCGACCCCACCACCTGGGTGACGGCCGCGACCTGCTTGGCTGAGATCGTCTGCGACCCGGACGCCCCGTCGGTCTTGTCAGGCACGATGGTCACCAGACCCGACGGCGCCTCGGGGACCCGTTCAAGGACCACGGCCTCGTTATCGAGGACCTGGTAGCCGTCCGCTCCCTGAACGGTGGCCACCGGCACCCTCATCGTCAGCTGCACCCGTAGTCCCCGAGGCCAGGACCTGGTCACCTGCGCCTGACGCACCCGGACCAGCTTGTCGCTCACCTGGGTGGAGAGCCGCCCGGTGTCCAGACGCAGTAACGAGTCACCCGTATAGGGGGCCAGGACATCGCGAACCTGCTTGTCCGAGACACTGCCGTCCGATCCGGCGACGGAGATCCTCTGGGGCTGCAGCCCCAGAAGGGGTGAGAAGAGCAGGGCCCAGGTCGCCAGAGCGACGACGAGCACGACGATGGCGGCGGTCGTCACTCGGCGCAGACGCAGCCGGCGCAGAGCCTGCTGACGCTCCTTGAGACGGTCGGCGAGCCCGGTGGAGACGACCCGGTCATCTCCACGAGGCAGTGCGACCTGCCGACGACCGAAGACGGTCAGCTCGGCGCCGGGCGCGCTCTCGGGGCTCCGGCTCGACTTGGACGAGGCGTCGGGCGAGTCACCACCGGTCCGCTTCCCGGAGACAGCTGGGCGTGCGCCCCCCTTGGAGGAAGCCGTTCTCGCCGTACCCCTGGGAGAACTCGCTGCCGCACCGGCTCCCGGCGCTCGAGGTCGCCGGGCCGGGCCGACCGCCCCAGCCGGCTCGGTCTCCCGCTGAGCCTGTGAGCCCTGCGGGGATCTCCTCGTACCATTCTGCCCGGCCCCGCCCTGCCCTGAGCGAGCAGGACGCGCGCGCCGGTTGCCTGAGCGGCGCGGAGGAATGCTGGCCGGGGTCCCCTCAGAACGGTTGGACGGCTCGGGGCGCGGCGCCGAGGGCTTTCTCATGCGTGCCCACCTCGCCGTGTGGGCGAACCAGGTGCACCACCCTCGCGGGTCGCCAAGTCGGACAGGACGGTGGTAGCGAGCTCGGTGACGTCACCGGCACCGACCGTCAGCAGCAGGTCGCCGGGACGGGCCTGCGCGGCCAGCGCGTGGGCGGCCTCCAGACGATCCGCGACGAAGGTGGCTCTGCCACCGGGAACCCGCTGGACGACCGTGTCCCCGGTGACGTCGGGGAAGTCCGCCTGGATCTCCCTGGCTGGATAGACGTCTGCGACGACGACGGTGTCGGCCAGGCCCAGTGCCTGCCCGAAGCGGTCGGCGAAGGCCCTGGTGCGGGAGAACAGGTGCGGTTGGAAGAGCACCAGGACCCGGCCACCGCGCTCCTGGGCGACCTCCCGCGCCGTGCGCAGCAGCGCCTCGATCTCGGTGGGGTGGTGGGCGTAGTCGTCAATGACGCGGACGCCGTCGGCTTGTCCCCGGTCCTCGAAGCGCCGCCCCGTCCCCCCGAAGGAGCCCAGGGCACGGGCCATCTCAGCCGGTTCGACACCGAGCTCGATGCCAGCGGCCCAGGCGCCGGCGGCGTCGAGGGCCACGTGGTCACCGGGCACGGCCAGCACCAGCTCGACCTGGCTCTGGACCTGTTCCCCCGCGCGGGCGCCGCCGCTGCGCTCCGGCTCCGCCGCCCTGATCAGGGTCAGCCGTGCGCGGGTGGAGGCTGCGCCGCGTTCCTGGATCGTCAGGTGGACGTGCCCCTCCCCCACCAGCATCCCGCCAGGCAGGGTGTCGAGGCCTCCGAAGGAGTAGGTGACCACGCGCAGCCCTTCCGCGGCTGCGGTGCGTGCCAGGCGCAGCGAACCGGGGTCGGCGGCGCAGGCGACCAGGAGGCCCCCGGGGACCAGGCGGTGAGCGAAGTCGACGAAGGCCGTCTCGAAGGCCTCGGTGGTGCCGTAGGTGTCGAGGTGGTCGGGCTCGACGTTGGTGACGATCTCCACGCGGGGCGTGTAGTTGAGAAAGGAGCGGTCGGACTCGTCGGCCTCGGCCACCAGGGCGGAGCCACCGCCCAGGTGGGCCCCGGTGCCCAGGGCCCGCACGACTCCGCCGATGGCGAAGGAGGGATCGGCCCCGGCGTCCGTCAGGGCCTCGGCGAGCATGCCCGAGGTCGTCGTCTTGCCGTGCGCACCGGCCACGGCGACGAAGTCCAGCCCCTGGGCGGCCAGGGCAAGGGCTTGCGAGCGATGGATGACCTCCTGGTCCCGGCGACGGGCCTCAGCGAGCTCGGGGTTGGTCTCCTTGATCGCGGTGGAGACCACGACGGTGCTCCCTGCGGGAACATTCGCGGCGTCATGGCCCAGGTGGGTCGTGATGCCCAGGTCGGAGAGGTGGTCGAAGGCGGGTGAGCCGTGGGCGTCCGACCCCGAAACCCGGGCCCCGCGAGCGGCGAGAAGCTGGGCGACGACGCTCATACCCGCTCCCCCGATGCCGATGAGGTGGAATGACCTGTCGGTGAGCGTGTGGCGGTCGGCACCGATCTGCTGAGAGCCGGTGTGGGAGGTGGGCTGCTGTGTCGGGGCGGTCATGCCGCGTTCTCCTCGTCGGTGGGAGTGTTGTTGGTGGAGGCGCACTGCTGGATGAGGGCGCCCAATCGGGCCGCTGCGTCCTGGACGCCGGTGGAGGCAGCGGCCCGGGCCATGGCGGCCTGACGCTCGGGGTCGGAGACGAGCACCGTGAAGTCGAGGATGTCGGAGGGCTTGAGGTCGGCGTCGAGCACCATGCGCCCGCCCCCGGAGGCCAGGACGTCAGCGGCGTTGAGGCGCTGCTCGCCGTTACCGATCGGGAGGGGCACGTAGAGCGCCGGCAGTCCCAGGGCGGTGATCTCCGCAACCGTTCCGGCTCCGGAGCGGCACAGGACCCCGTCGGCGCAGGCGTAGGCCTGTTCCATCGTGGTCAGGTAGTCCAGCACGTGATAGCGCTCAGTCAGCTCCTCCGGCGCGCCGGCGGCAACCGCAGCCTCCAGCACGGCGCGCACGGGGGCGTCCTTGTCCTTGCCGGTCAGGTGCAGCACCTGCAGGCCAGCGGGCAGGGAGTCCAAGGACTCGCTGAGGACCTCGTTGAGGTGCTGGGCTCCCAGAGAGCCGCCCGTCACCAGGAGCGTGGGCATGTCGGGGTCGAGTCCCAGCGCCTGGGCGCCGTCGATGCGGGCGCGCTGAGTCCCCTCAGTGGTGGAGCGCTGCGTCACCAGGTCGGCGATGGCCGGGCGCAGTGGCAGCCCGGTCACCTCGGTACGCCCCTTGGAGGCCTTGAGGCGGGTCGAGGCGAAGGTCAGCGCCACCGCTTGGGCCCAGGACGCCCCCAGGCGGTTGGCCAGGCCGGGGCGGGCGTTCTGCTCGTGGATGACGACCGGCACGCCGGCCTTCCGGGCGGCCAGGTAGGCGGGGGTCGAGACGTATCCGCCGAAGCCGACGACGACGTCGGCCTCCACGGCCTCGATGGCCTCGGTGGCTGCGCTGATCGCTTTTCCCAGCCGGTGCGGCAGACGCAGCAGGTCCCCGCTGGGGCGCCGAGGCAGGGGGACCCGGGGAACCAGAGCCAGCTCGAAGCCGGCCTCGGGAACCAGCCGGTTCTCCAGCCCCTCGGCGGTCCCCAGGACGAGGATCTGCGTGCGGGGGTCACCTCCCAGCGCCGGGTCCTGCAGGGCTGCGGCCGTGGCAAGCAGCGGGTTGACGTGGCCGGCAGTGCCTCCACCGGCCAGCAGCACCCGCAAGGGCCGGGGGCGCTCCTGCCGGCTCGGCTGCATCTGGCTGGGAGAGCCTGCGGTCTCACTTGTCTCGGGCACGGTTCCTCCTTGGGACAATGACTGCCAGGGAACGACGCAGCGCCCCGGGACTCGTGGACAGGGCCTCCTGCGCGCCGGGTTCGTGGCGGGCGAAGGCGAGAAGCACTCCAATGGCCAGGAGGACCGAGACCAGGGCGGTTCCTCCACGGCTGACGAGGGGGAGCGGGACGCCCAGCACCGGCAGCGCACCGGTGACGACCCCCATGTTGATGATCGCCTGACCCACGATCCACGCACCGATGGCCGAGGACGTGGCCACGACGTAGGTGGAGGTGTGACGCCTCATCAGACGTAGGCAGCAGGCACCGATGGCGGCGAACAGGGCAATGACGACGAGGGTGCCCACCAGCCCGAACTCCTCACCGAGCACGGCGAAGATGTAGTCGGAGTCCGCCTGGGTGAGGTAGCCCCACTTCTGGCGCGAGGATCCCGGCCCCACACCGAGCCAGCCCCCGGTCCCCAGCGCCCACATCCCGTGCTTGGGCTGGTAGCCCACGCCCATGGGGTCGGCGCCCTCGGGATGGATCCAGGCGGTGATCCGGGCGCGCCGGTTGGCGCTGAGCATGGAGGCGGCCGCGAACATGGCGATGCCGCCGACACCCAGGAGGGCGAACCAGCGCTTGCGCATTCCCCCCACCCACAGGGCACCGGCGACGATGATCACCAGGATGATGACGGTTCCCAGATCCTGTCCGCCTAGGACGCTCAGGATCGCGGCGCCGACACCGCCCCAGCCCGCCGCCCACACCCGGTCCCGAGGGCGCCTGTCCGCGTACCAGGTCACCAGGGTGCCCAGGACCAGGGCGAGGGCCACCTTGATGAACTCCGAGGGCTGGGCGGTGCCGACCCCTGGGACCTGGATCCAGTTGCGGTTGCCGTAGACGTTGACGCCCACGGGTGTGAACACCAGGCACTGCATGGCGATCGTCAGCGCCAGGAGCACCCACGCCATCCGCGGGAACCAGGACAGCGGGATGCGGGAGATGCCCACCATGCCCAGTGTCCCCACCACGGCGAAGATGAGGTACTTGGCGAAGTCGGTGAAGGCGTTGCCGCCGGTGGCGGCAACGGTCACTGACTGCACGGAGAAGACCATGATGAGTCCGAAGGTCTCCAGCACCAGGGTGGACACGAGCAGGCAGTAGTAGGTCAGGGTCACCTGCTCGGAGCCCTGGGTGGAGTCCGGCCCGCCGGAGGGACGCCGACGACGATCCTCGGGGACGCCATCGGGCTGGGGGGCCCCGCCGTCCCAGGGTCTCGAAAGCCGCTCGCCCCAGCGCGCCAGGCGCTTGCGCCAGGCGCCACCCAGGTGGCCTCCGGCTCCCGTCGGCCGGGAGCCGGAGGGCTTCCCGGTCGGCCTGGACGAGGTGGCCGCGCCCCTGCGGGGGGCGGTCCGCTCCGGCTTGTGGTCGGCACCGGTCCCCCGTGACGGGCCTCCGGATGCCCGCGAGGATCCTGACGAGGAGGGGCTCGACGAGCGGGCAGCGGTGGCCGAGGTGGACCCGGTCTTCACAGCTGCTCCTGGTCGCCGGAGGCGTCCGTGTCCCGGGCGCCATCGCCTTGGGTGTAGGCCCGGGCGCAGGCGGCGAACAGGTCGCCGCGCTGGGCGTAGGACGTGAACTGGTCCCAGGAGGCGCAGGCCGGGGCCAGTATGACGGTGTCGCCGCTGCGGGCAATGGCGCCGGCGGCCTCCACCGCTGCGGCGCTCACCTGCTCGGCGCTGCCGTCACTGACGCGGGTGAGGGCAAGGCCGGGGGCCTCCCGCTCCAGGGCCGCCAGAATGTCGTTCTGGTCCTTGCCGATGACGACTGCGCCGCGCAGGTGGGGGCGCACCGTGCGGACCAGGTCGAAGAACTGGGCGCCCTTGGTGTCGCCGCCGCAGATCCACACGCCGGTCCCCCGCGGCAGGGAGGTCAGTGCGGCCTCGGCGGAGTGCGGATTGGTGGCCTTGGAGTCGTCGACCCAGGTGATACCGTCCGCCTCGGCGACGGTGACGATCCGGTGGGCCCCGGGGCTGTAGGCGCGCAGCCCGGAGGCGACCGCCTCCGGATCGACTCCGGCTGCGCGGGCCAGCGCGGCGGCCGCCAGGGCGTCGGCCAACAGGTGCGCGGGCAGGTTCTGGGCGCGCCGCCCGGGGGCCAGGTGAGCCAGGTCGGCGGTGGTGGCCAGCTCGACACCACTGGAACGTCGCTCGGCGTGGAAGGCGCGGTCGACCAGCAGGTCCTCGACCATGCCGACCTGCCCCAGCCCCGGCGCAGCCAGGGTGAAGCCGATGGCTCGGCAGCCCTCGACGACGTCGGCCTGGCGGACCATGTCCTCGGTGGCGGCGTCGGCGAGGTTGTAGATGGCGGCGAGCCGGGTGCGGCGGTAGACGCGGGCCTTGTCCTGGGCGTAGGCCTCCAGCCCTCCGTGCCAGTCGAGGTGGTCGGCGGCCAGGTTGAGGCAGGCCGAGGCCAGGGGCGCCAGGGTCCTGGTGGTGTGGAGCTGGAAGCTGGACAGCTCCACGGCCAGGGCGTCGGCGCTGCCGGCCAGCACCGCCTCAATGACGGGGGTGCCGATGTTGCCGACAGCCGGGGCCGTGAGCCCGTGGGCCGTCAGGATCGCCGAGAGCATGCTGACCGTGGTGGTCTTGCCGTCCGTTCCTGTGACAGTCAGCCAGGGGATGTGCGGGCGTGACGAGTCCTGCTGGATCCTCCAGGCCAGCTCGACCTCACTCCAGGTCTCGATGCCCGCTGCCGCGGCGCCTCGCAGGATCGGGCCGGTGGCCGGGACCCCGGGTGAGACGATGAGGAGCCGCGCCGGGGACTGCGCCAGGGCGGCCGCGGTGGCCTCGGCGTCGGCGACCGCGGCGGAGGCCACGGGGGTGTGCAGCATCTCGATGGAGGACTCACGGCTGTCGAAGACGTGAATGCGGGCCCCCAGCGTAGCCAGGGCATCGACGACGGCGCGCCCGGTACGCCCCAGTCCGACGACGGCCACATGGGCGCCGTCGAGCTGGTCGCTCAGGGACCTGCCAAGGCCGGTGACGGCGCTGGGCGATTCACCGGGGACTTCAGTCGGACTGGTCACGGTGCGGGTTCACGCTCCTGGTTTCTCACTGCTCCTGACGGAGTTGCCGGCAGGAAAAGACTGCTTCAAGGGGTCGGGTCACGGCGGCCCGAGCATCCCGGTTCATCCGAAGATGAGCTGGCGCAGGTACTCGGCGTAGAAGAGACCGAGTCCCGCGATGACACACAGGCCGGCGATGATCCAGAAGCGGATCACCACATTGACCTCGGTCCATCCTCCCAGTTCGAAGTGGTGATGCAGGGGAGCCATGCGGAAGACGCGTCGGCCTGTTGACTTGAATGAGACGATCTGGATGATGTCGCTCATGACCTCGGCCAGGAAGAGTCCGCCCAGGATGACGGCGAGGAACTCGGTGCGGGTCAGGATCGACAGTCCTGCGACGGCCCCGCCCAGGGCCAAGGACCCGGTGTCGCCCATGAAGATCTTGGCCGGTGAGGCGTTCCACCACAGGAAGCCGAAGCAGGCCCCCATGAGGGCGGCGGCGATCATGGCCAGGTCTCGCGGGTCCCTGACCTGGTAGCAGGTGGTGGGGACCATGGTCTCGTGACCGTAGTTGCAGGACTGGTTGGTCTGCCACACACCGATGAGCGTGTAGGCGCCGAAGACCATGGCCGAGGCGCCGGCGGCCAGTCCGTCGAGTCCGTCGGTGAGGTTCGTGCCGTTCGAGACGGCGGTGACGACGAAGATGGTCATCAGCACAAAGAGCAGCCAGGTGACTTCCGTCTTGTAGCGACCGGCCCAAGCGGCCAGCACGGAGTAGTCGAAGTTGTTGTTCTTGACAAAGGGAATAGTCGTCTTCGTCGACTTTACTTCGCTGGGGTGGATACGCACCTCCTCGATCGTGTCCTGCCCCGCACGACGGATCTCCATGTTTTCGCGGATCACGACGTCCGGACTGAAATAGAGCGTCAGGCCGACAATCAGCCCGAGGCCCACTTGGGCGATGATCTTGAAGCGTCCGTGCAGCCCCTCTTTATCCTTCTTGAAGACCTTGATATAGTCGTCTGCAAAGCCCAGTGTGCCCAACCAGATGGTGGTGATGAGCATAAGGATCAGGTAGATGTTGTTCAGCCGGGCGAAGAAGAGCAAGGGGACGATGATGGCGATGATGATGATGATGCCGCCCATCGTGGGTGTACCCTTTTTGCTCAGCTGACCTTCAAGGCCCAGTTCGCGGACGGTTTCGCCGATCTGGAGGCGGCGCAGGCGGTCAATGATGCGACGCCCGATGGCCGTGGAGATGAAGAGGGCCAGGATGAAGGCCATCACGGAGCGGAAGGAGACGTATTTGAAGACGCCAGCGCCGGGGACGTCCAGTTGATCCAAGTAG
>ERZ773079.2163-NODE-2163-length-11158-cov-8.744123_pt1 | contig 11158 bp, 6 predicted proteins | sample MGYA00511355_ERZ773079 | MGnify/ENA primary metagenome ERZ773079 (study PRJEB29015, sample SAMEA2737979) | human oral metagenome | biome: human oral; feature: human-associated habitat; material: dental | place: China | collected 2117 ... | reverse complement strand
TCATCCAGCGTGAACATCACGTTGGGCTCCACGACCGGGGGCGTGGCCACGATCAGCGAGTGCTGCGCGATCTCGGCCTGCGCGGCCCCCACGCCAGCACAGGCCATCAGAAACAGGGCCAGGCGCACTGCCTTCCCTGCCCCGGCCTGAATGCCGGGACAATGTTCGACACCATGGTGCCCACCTGCCTTGCTGCCATTCACTGCCATGAAGATCTCTCCGGAATACCTGCCGCGCATCGTCGGAATCGCGCGGACTTCCTGATGATCCGGGCACTATCTTCATGACGCCGACTGCAGGCAAGCCGTTGCAGACTGCCGCCATGCAGCTCGTGACAGGCGGTGGCAGCACGCACCGCCACCCCGCAAGCCCTGCTCCGGAAAGCGGGCTGCGCGGCGGCGATACGCGGACTCAGAAGCGGGGGGCAGTCCCCTTCGTGGCGCCCGGGGCACCATCACCGGCCAGTGTTCCCTGAGTAGCCCCTCCAACAGGCGCCGTCGGCGTGGCACCTGCGTTGTAGGTGATATCAGGCACGGACAGCTCGCGCCACCACCAGCGGGTGGGCTTCGGAACGTCCACACACAGCACCTGGCGGCTCTCCACCGTCATGGCCACACTGGTCAGGGATCCTTCCGGACACAGGTTCTGCTGCGGCTGCTGCGTGCACGGCGCCGTGCTGCAAGGCTTGGGAGGCTCCTCGTTCAGGACCACCGAACGACCGGTCCAGTTCTCCACGCTCCAGCTCGACACGATCCGGTCGCGGTTGTCGATCGCTCCATCATGGTTGGTGTCGATGACCTGCTTGGTAGCCATGCCCCCCGTGATCGGTTCGACGAAGGTGCTGAAGCCCGGCACGTTCACCTGCTCGGCGCAGGGGTTCCTGGCATAGTCCACCGCCACCACCGGCGTCATGGTCTCGAACAGCGCCATGCCCGAGACCATCTGCGGTGCCGCAATGAGGCGCAGCCCCTTGTTGCGCATCATGTCCAGCGGGATCTGCCAGCCTCGATGCAACGCCCAGTTCAGCGCCTTGCCGGGATCACTCTCGTAGGCCAGGCGCCCATCGGCCGACACGGTCTGGCGTCGCGTCACCAGGAACCTGGCTTCGACCGGATCCGCCTCGCGCCACTTCCAGCCCACCTGCCGCCGATTGGTGCCCTCGCCTTCCATGTCCTGCACCATCGTCGACTGATCCCACAGACCATAGAGCGACTCCTGCACCCGCAAGCGCTCGTCGCCGAGCTCGAAGAGCTTGCCCGTACCGGCCAGCACCATCGTGCCGCCGCGCGGGTGCGGCACCAGCACCGGTGCGGCCGTGAACGGACGCCCATCCTGGGTCCTGAACAGCGGACGGCGGTCGAAGGCCACCTTCCACTTGCTGCGATCCCCCGAGGCCAGATCGAACTTCCACATGTTGCCCTTCAGGTCACCCGCCAGCGCAGCGGTGATCACCTGATTGCCGTCACGCTGCAGCTTCACGCCCCCCAGGCCGTTGCGGTCGGTCTTCGACCCCACCTCGGTATCCAGGCGCTTGAGCACCTCACCCGTGGCCAGGTCGACCACAAAGAGCTGGGCGCGTCCCGATTCGCTTTCATAGCCATTGCCGAAGACGGCCACCCAGGTGCCATCACGCAGGACGCCCACCTCGGGTGCGGCCAGCACATGGCCCAGCTCGCGATCCCGGCTGGCATCCAGCTCCCACATCAGTGCCTTCGGGGCCAGGTCGGCATCCGCTGTGCCCGTCATGTTCAGCGCAAACACCGCCTTCGGACCGGCGCCCGTGCTGCCGACCACCACGTTCTGCCATCGGCCCCCCAGATGGGCATCGGCCTCCACCAGCGGTCCGTCCATCAGCAGCCGCTGCCCGGTCTGGCGCTTGTCGGCCAGCCGAGCCATTTCCTGCAGCACGACGTAGGGCGCATAGGCAAAGCGCTCCACCCCGTCACTGGCCCGGAAGGCGTGCACGAAGCCGTCATTGGCGCCCACCACCACCAGCTTGTCCTTGTCGTTCTGCCGACCCTTGGTACCCTTCAGGTAGGCCCGGTAGGTGCTGCTGCCGGAATGCTTGCCGCCCAGCTCGGCGGGCAGCGAGGCATAGCCCTGATTGGTGGCCGCTCCGATGAAGACCGGCGTGGAGTTGATGATCTGCCCCAGCACGCCACGACGCGCCCTGAACAGGGTGGTCTCATAGTTGCCGTCACCCAGCAGGTAGGCCACCAGCTGGCGCCCGCGGGCGACGGCCTCATTGCCGGCATGCTGATTGCGTGCAATGCCCAGCGTATCCAGCAGCATGGCCTTGATGGACGTAGGCAGATCGTTGGGGCGGTCAGAACTCCAGTAGAGCTTGCTGGCCCGCTCGCCCGAGGTATTGCCGTTGCCCACGATGGCACGACGCCAGCTCCAGTGCGGCAGCTTGTCGATCGCACTCCATTGCGGTGCGCCCTGCTCGCCCTTGCTGTCAAGCGCATAGGCCATCAGGTTGCCGGTCTGGCTGCGCGTCATGAAGGACGGCACGAACTTCTGGTTGTTGGCCTGCAAGGCGCGGCTGTTCACTGCCACACCGGCCGTCGAACCATTGCGATTGACGATCTCGGCCAGGATCTTGCGCATCGAAGCCAGAAAGCTCGTGCTGTTCTTGACGTTCACGTAACGGCCATGGCCATTGACGGCCGCATGCCAGAGATCATCAATGACCTCCGGTGAATCGTCATTGATCGTTTCCGGCCATTTCAACTCACTGCTGGCCAACCGCGCCAGCGTTCTCGTCTGGATCTCCGGCGTCCCGGCCGGCAGACTGCCATCCACGCCAAAGCCCAGCGTGTACATCGTCACGTTCTGCCAGAAGGACGGACTGTCACCATCGACCGGCACATTGTTCGGCAGCCGCGGCAACAGGTCACGGTTCCAGTAGTACATGGCAATGTCTGCCAGCGTCTTCCTGGCCGGGCTGGGATAGAGCTTGTTCCTGGCATCATCCGGCTGATACTGGTACTGCGCATTGCGGCCCGAAGCCGGAATGACAGGCCCCGGCGTTCCATCAGCATCCTCGATGCCTGCGTGGTTCTCGAACTTTCTCGTCTTGAGGTCGTTGTACTGACCGTCCGTCATCAGGATATGGTAGGAGCGACGGCAACTCAGCATGCGCTTGCGCCCGTCCGGCCCCTGATCCGCCCAGGGCCCATCCATGTCGTCACGCGAAAAATAGTCGCCCACCGAGATCGAGGCCCCCAGCAATGGCGTCCCGCCCGAAGGGTGCACGTCCCTCTGCAACCAGTTGAAGAAGCTGTCCTTGTCGGCTCCCTGGAAACGGCGCACGCCGCGCTCCACCACGCCCGTGTCACGGCCATCGACGGAGGTGGAGCCCTTGTTGATGCGCCCATAGCCCACGCGCACGTCGCTACCCACCTGGCGCGCGAAGGCCTCGCTGACCGCGCCCACGGCCAGCAGGTGACGGAAGCGATGGTACTGGTACCAGTTGGCAAAGTTCTGGTATTCCTGCTCCTGCGTGCAGGTCCGCACACCGTTGGCCGCCTTCATGCAGTCCGTGCGCTCGTCGGAATCGATCTGGAAGGAGGTCGCCTCCGAAATGGAAACACGTGTGTAGTTCCTGACGTCGTTGAGCAGCCGCTCCCGCTCCCGAGGCGTGATGCCCTCGCGCGTGAGCCTTTCACGGTCCTTGAAGAGGAAATACGTGGCCGGCTTGACGGCGTTGATACGGGGATCCTGTTTACAGGGATCGTTCCACCCCCGGGCAGCCCCCACGCAGACCTTGTGGTCATTCGGCCGCAGCCTGTAGGTGTCGCGCAGGTTCACTGTCACCGTGCTGTGCCCATAGAAATAGTACGCGGCCTCGGGACTGGCCTTGGGCTCACGCGTGCCGTCGGCTTTCATCCACGGCAGGTACAGAACCCGCGGATCGTAGTAAAGCAGGTTCACGTCCGGCGAACGGCGGCGCGCGGCCAGCGCATAATACTCCGAAGGCAGCGCCCCCTTCACCTCGTAGGTCCCCACCTTCTCCGGCTCCCCCGGGTGGATGGCGTACAGCTGGAAATTAATCTCCGTATCCGGCAGGTAATTGAACAGCATCGAGCCCGAATCATCCAGCGTGAACATCACGTTGGGCTCGACCGCCGGAGGATCGGCGATGATCAGCGAGTGCTGGGCCATCTCCGCATGCGCCAGCACACCGGTCGTACCCGCCAACACCGCCAGGGCAAGCCTCACCCCCTGCGTCAGGCGCGCAGCCGACCGCATCCGACGCCCTTTCCGGGCAACGCCCCAAACAGCATCCTGTTCATTCATATGCATGGGTCTCCTTATGGGCCGTGAGCGCATCACTTGCCTGCCGCCGTGGGCACAGCCCCCGGGTTGTAGGTGATGTCCGGAATGGCCAGCTCGCGCCACCACCAGCGGGTGGGCGACGGCACGCCCACGCAGACCGGCTTGCCATCACCCACGTTCTGCAGACTGCTGGCCAGTGACTCGGGCGGGCAGACCGACCTGGTCTGTGTCTGGCTCTGGCACCCCGCGCCCTCGCAGGGCCTGGGCGGCTTCTCTGCCAGAATCACCGACCGTCCGGTCCAGTTCTCCACGCTCCAGCCCGCCACCTGAAGGTCGGCCTCGTTGATCTTGCGGTCCCGGTTGGTATCGATCAGTGACTTGGGGCTCATCAGCCCCGAGAGCGGATCCACCACCAGCGAGAAGCCCGGCGTGTTCACATTGGCCGCGCAGGCTCCCAGCTCTTCATCCACGAAGGGACTCATGGTCTCGAAAAGCGCCAGGCCGGACATCAGCTGCGGCGCAATGATGTTGCGCTGACCGCCCAGCGCAATCATGTCCACCAGGCGAATGCGCCAGCCGCTGTCCTTGCGCCAGTCCAGGATCCCGTTGGCCTTGTCGTCGAAAGGTGTCTGCGCCAGATAACGGCTTCCGATGACATTCAGCTTGCGGGTCTTCACCGCCGAACGGGCAATGGGCACGCCATCCTTGTCTTTCTGGCGGCCATCCACCCAGGCGCGCTTTCCCTTCTCATCGGAAACCAGCCGGGTGTAGTCCCACAGCCCGTAGATCGATTCGACCGGAAGCGTCTGCCCTCGGGCGGTGTCGGGTCGCTTGTTGTCACCCACCTCGAAGAGCTTGCCGGTGCCCACCAGCACCATCACCCCACCCAGCGGATGCGTGACGGTGGTCGGCGGCGCCGTGATCGGGCGCTCGTCATCCGTCGTGAACATCGGCTTCTGTCCGTAGGACACCTTCCAGTCCGACACCGTCGTGCTGGCCAGATCGAACTTCCAGAGGTTGCCGCGCAGGTCGCCTGCGTAGGCCGCGGTGATGACCTGGTTGCCATCGCGCACCAGCGTCACACCGCCCAGACCGTTGGGCTGGGCATTGCTGCCCACGCCCGTGTCCAGCCGCGCCAGGACATTGCCCGTCGACAGCTCGATCACCAGCAGCTGGGCACGTCGGGAGCGGCTCTCGTAGCCGTTGCCCGTCACCACCACCCATCGCCCATCGGCCAGCACGCCCACCTCAGGTTCCTGCAGCACATGACCGATGGCATCGCCATGGGCCTGCACCGCCTGGTTGGCGTCGCTCATCTCCCACAACACGGAATCCTTCAGCCCGTTGAAGTCGGTGTTCGTCACATCCATGGCGAACATCGCCTTCGGCCCTGCCCCGGTGGTACCCACCACCACATTTCGCCACCTGCCGCCCCAGTAGGCATCCCGCTCGATCAGCGGGCCGTCCATCATGAAACGGGCCTTGAAACCGGATCTGGACGAGGCCCCCAGCTGCGACAGCGATGCGTAGGGCGCAAAGGCGAAGATCTCGCGGCCGCCATCCTTGGTCGGATCGGGATTGGCATTGAAGCCGTGCAGGAAGCCCTCGTTGCTGCCCACGAAAACCATCGTGGGGCCGCAGACCTTCGCAGCGCCCCCCTGCAGGGCCGTGCTGCAACTGCGCGCCACCTTCTGCGCCACATAGGCGGTGTAGCTCTTTGCGCCCGACGGGGTGTTTCCGAAGGCCGCCGGCAGATAGCGGTAGCCCCGATCGACAGGTGCACCAATGTAGACCGGCTGCGAATTGATGATGTGGCCGATGACGGCGCTCTGCAGCTGCTCGCGGAATGCCTTGCCGGACTCGGTCCGGTCCCCGCGCAGATACATCACCAGCTTGCTGCCGTCACCCTCCCCTTTTCCGGCGCCACCAACCAGCGCCTTCTTCGCGTCCTGGCTCATCGTGTCCCAGTAGAACGCCGAGGAGGCCGCCCCCGACCTGGCGCCGGTACCCACGTACATGCGCCGGTCGATGGGCTTGGGCAGATGGTCCAGCACGCTCCATTGGCGCGCGCCCTGGTTGCCGGCAGCATCCACGGCATAGGCCGTCAGGTCACCGGTCCAGTCCTTCGTCTTGAACGACGGCACGAACTTCTGGTTGTTGGCCTGCAGCGCCCGCGAGGCGACAGCCACGCCCGACGTGCTGCCGGTGCGGCTGGAGATGTCTGCCAGGATGCCCGCCATTTCCGTCAGGAAGCCGCTGCTGTTTCGCACGTTGACGTACTTGCCGTGACCGTTGATGGCAGCGTGCCAGAGGTCATCGACGGCCGAAGGACTTTCGGCCTCGACCCTGCTCGGCCACTCCCGCGTACCGTCCATGATGTCCTTCAACCCGTCCGGATAGGGAATGTTCCCTTCCACGCCGAACCCCAGCGTGTAGGTGGTGACGTTCTGCCAGAACGACGGGTTTCCATCATAGGGTGTGACCAGATTTTTCAGATCCGGACGCAGGTCACGTTTCCAGGCGTCCATCGCATAGTCGGCCAGCGTACCCCGAGTAGCACTCATGAAGGGGCGAACGGGCTGGTACTGATACGTCGAATGGACCTTGCCCTGACTGCTGCCCGGCCGATCATCGACGATCTCTTCGCCCGGCGTGTTGTCGGACTCGGTCGTATAGTTCGATGGGGAATCGTTGTAGAACGTGTACTGGCCGTCCGTCATCAGGATGTGATAGGAGCGCCGGCACGCCAGATGCTCTTCACCTGTCTGCTTCCCAGGCGTTTTTGCCCAGGGCCCCGTGTAGTCTCTGCGTTCGAAGTACTTGTTCACCGTCTCCAGGGCACTCATCAGCGGTGTACCGCCCTTGGCAGTACGCTGACTCAGCCATTTAAAGAAGGCACTCCGGTCTTCACCTTCGAAACGGCGAACCCCACGTTCGACAATACTGGTGGGTGCATCATCGACGACACTTTTGGCGCTCTTGTTGATGCGTCCGTAACCCACCCGGATGTCCTTGCCCAAGGCCGTGGCAAAGGCGTTGCCCACGGCGGCAATGGCCACGTGCATCCGCGTGCGGTGATACTGGAACCAGTTGGCAAAGTTCTGGTATTCCTCCGCCTGGCTGCATTCGCGGACGTTGGGGTTCTTCTTCGAGATCAGGCAGTCGGTGCGTGTGAAGGGCCGATCAAAATACTGGTGGTCCTTGATGGAGACACGTGTGTAGTTGCTGGCACTGTCCTTGGTCCAATCCTTTTCCGGCTTGAATTCCGGATTCTTCGGCAGGTAGTAGGTAGCCGGCACCACCGTCCTGGTGACGCCATCCCCCGTGCAGCGCTGCTGCTGATCAAGGTGCGTGATGAAGATCTCCGGCTGCGGTTTCACGCACACCGAACGGGTACCCACCGACCTCTCACCCGTGATGTCGAGCTTGAGGTTCCGGAATTTTTCGTTGGGATGATTGACGTGGTAGATGACGGCCTTGGGGTCGGCATTGGCCATGCGTACACCGTTCCTGTCCACCCAGGGCTCGTAGCGCACGTCCGGATCGTAGTACAGCGTGTTCACCTTCGGCGAACGCCGACGGATTGCCAGAATGTTGGTGTCGTCCGTGGCCAGCAGCCCCTCATATTTGTAGGGCGCATAGTCGTCCGGCTCGTCCGGGTGGAAGGCGAACAGGTGGTGTTCCAGGTCGGTGTCGGGCAGGTAGTTGAAGGCCATCGAACCCGAGTCGTCCAGGGTGAACATCAGGTTCGGTTCAACCACCGCCACATCCTTGCTGATGAGCGACTGCTGGGAAATCTCGGCCTGCACCGATGGCAGCAGGCTGAACGACATCAGCAGCAGCGCCACGCGCACGGCATGCGGAATCCGGCTCGGCATGGCAGCTGCCGGCATTCCATCCAGGCGGGGGCAAATCACGGATTCCATCAGTTTCATGTTTCGATCGGATCGTGTCCGTCAAACCGTGCATCCCTGCACGGCCCGGCGGCCACGATGTTCAGAAGGGTGCCCCCACCCGCAGACATGGGGAAGAGAATCAGGTGACGAGTGAGCCGGAGGGGGTCTCGTCCGTTCGTGCTGCGGCAGCGCTCTCGATGGCCCCCCTGTCCACCGGATGATCGTCCGCCGCATCCCCATGGACAGGCGCGAAGTCATCGAAGCCCTCGAAGCCCTCGAAGCTTTCCAGGCTGTCGTAGACGGCCATGTGCCAGTCGGGCTCGTCGGCGCCTTCCAGGTCGTGCCAGTCCGCGTCCTGACCGGCCGGGACATCCAGAAGACCCGACAGCCCCAGCAGGACATCGGCCTCGGGATCCTCCTCGAACGAGGCCATGCCCTGCACCCACAGTGCGGCCTCGTCCGGGTCGCCGTCGAGCATGCCGGGGACTTCCTGCACGGGCCCGGCATGGTGGCGGGCCCAGGCCTGTGCAGCCCAGTGGCCACGTCCGGTTTGATCTGCGTTCATGAGGTCACCTCCCCACGGAAAGTGTCGTTCAGCGCCAGCAGGTCTCTGCCGGAAGCCTCTGCTTGCCCTTCACGGCCCCGGTGTCGTTGCCACGCACCCCCAGGCTGTTGAGCGTGAGCGTGCCGCACGGATCCGTCTTCTTCCGCGGTACGGCACGCAACGTATAGCTGTTGTCCTGGCTCTCGACAGAAATGTCATATAGCGCTGCACCATTTCTTGGTGATCTTTGCAGCGCCGCCGGCAGTGCGACCTGCGTCCTGCCATCGCGCTGTGTGCGGTAGGAGTTGTGCAGCGAGTAGAAACGCTGCATGAACTGGGTGGCGTCCATCAGCGTGGCCTTGGCATCTGCCCGGTTGGCCCGCTCGATGTACGAGAAGTAGGACGGAATGGCAATGGCCGACAGGATGCCGACGATGGCCAGCGCAATGAGCACCTCGATGAGGGTGAACCCGCGCGCATGGGCTGCCGTACGGGTGCTGTAGACCCGGGCCGCCGGCATCACGACCGGAAGCTGCACACTGCCTTCATCGGCGTCCGGTTGTGCACGGAACGCCACCCGGTGCACGAGGTTGCCGGCACAGGGCTCGCGGCCGCAGCGGGCCGACAGGTCTCCCGGCGCATCCATCGGGCCGGGAACGGGGGGATGTGTCACAAATACCATCATCTGATTGCTCTCACCATCGATTGCAGTCGCACTTCCGCACCCTTGGCCGTCTGGTAGTCGATCAGGACCTGGCCCTTCTTGAGGGTGTCATGGTCCTGATAGCCCGGGCTGAAGCCCCGGACAGTGATGCGGAAGAACAGGAACCTGTCGGCATCGAAACCACGCGACTCCGCCGTGACGGTACCCGGCTCGGGCGGAGCGATCTTGCGCCAGTCATCGATGGTCAGGTACCGGAACAGGCACTGGGGGTTCTTCTTGATGTTGTCGGGCAGGCCAAGCTTCTCGCGCGGCACCTCGAGCTTGGCCGGACCGGCCCAGGCGGCCTCATCCAGCCACTCCTCGTCCTTCTGGTAGTTCACCAGCATGGGCAGGGAGGTGAACTCGCTGGTCACCTTCTCTTCGCAGTAGCGCAAGGCGGCCTCGGCGGCCTGGAAGGCCAGCGTGCGGGCACGCAGGTTGGCGCCTACCATGTCGGTGGTCAGCGACAGCCGCACGGCCACGGCGGTACTCACGGCCATCACGGTCAGCAGGATCAGCGTCATCACCATGACGATGCCCTGCTGCGGGGTGGATGCCCTGCCCCACCCGGCGGTCGATGTCATCAGCGGGCGCTGCATGGAGGAATGGCGCATGGTGCTTTCCTGCAAGACAGTACGGAGTTTCATTGGGCCACCCCGACCTTGTTGCGGATGGCCACCGTGGTGGTGAAGGCCTGACGCAGTCGACGATCCTGCACGGTGCGCACCACACCGTCACAATCCACGTAGGGCGTGCCGACCTGGTCGTTCACGTTGTCATCGCTGCGCATCACCAGGCACACGCGCACGGCGCTCACCGCACACCAGGCATTGGGCTGGATGGCACCAGGCTGACACCCCGTCGCCATTTGCGAGGCGCTGCGATAGGTGGCGGTGCGGCCGCTCAGTGCCGGCGCATCGAAGGCCACGTTGGTGGCAAGCGCATTGGGGTTGATGGCCGAGACGCCGTAACGGATGCGCAGCTGCTCGACGTTGTCGGCCAGGACCTGCTCACGCGGGATCCGGGCATCGGTGGGCGTGATGTTGGAGCGGCAGAACAGCCCGGGGTTGCCCGAGGCCGTTCCGGAGGTCTTGATGTACAGACGCTCCTCGATTTCCTCGCTGATGGCGTGTGCCTGCGGGGCATGGAGGGTACTGGCCACCATGGGAGGCGCCGTCAGGCTGGCATCATGCATCTTCTGGCTGAAGACCACGTTGCCCAGGCAGTCCCAGTTCCGCCCGCCCGGCTGCACCTGGAAGCGCAGGGCCACCGAGTCGTTGTTGCCGTTCTGGCTGCCATTGCCACAGGTCAGCGAGTTCCAGTCTGCCGCCGGGTCCGCAAAGGGCCCGCTGCAGCCGAACAGCGGACTGTCATGATGCATCGAGATGTCTTCGGACATCACTTCGGAGGATGGCAGCCAGAAGCCGGTCATGCGCAGGTGGTCGGCCAGCTGGACCAGGGCCAGGTTGCCCAGGTCATGGATGGTGGACTGCACGTTCTGCTTGCGCCCGGATATGCCCGAACCGCTGACGGTATAGAGCACGGTGGCCGTGACCATCAGGCCGATGGCCACCGAGATGAGCATCTCGATCATCGAGAAGCCCTGCTGGCGGGCATGCCCACCGGGCGGATGCCAGGCCAGCGGACGGGGCTGCCGAGGCATGGTGCCGTTCGTCGAGTTCAAAGCTTCACTCCCAGCTGCAGGCATTGCGGTCGATGGTTGTTGCCCTGCAC
>ERZ773079.2160-NODE-2160-length-11170-cov-3.468466_pt1 | contig 11170 bp, 17 predicted proteins | sample MGYA00511355_ERZ773079 | MGnify/ENA primary metagenome ERZ773079 (study PRJEB29015, sample SAMEA2737979) | human oral metagenome | biome: human oral; feature: human-associated habitat; material: dental | place: China | collected 2117 ... | reverse complement strand
AGTAGCCCCGAGTTTATTTTGGATATGTCGCTCAAGGCGCCCCTTCCGCCGCTCCGCGACGCTTCCCTGTTGAACTGAATGGCTGACAGGGGAAGCCCCCGGTGAGTATCGTACGGCGGCCGTAGTCGGCGCCGAATCGTGGAATAAGTCTTTCATCGATGATCGTTTTTGTCAGTGTACGGATGTCTTTATGATGATAGGCGGCGGGGAACAGGGAGGCCAACACGTCGGAGCCGAATGCGCCGATCTCACACGATACGACCGTCTCGATGCCACACCATGCGGCCGCCATGCCAAACCCGCCGATGCCATCGAACAGACCGATATGAATCATCCCCGCCGCCATCTCTTTCATGCCTTGCCGTCTGTTGCTTCCTGTGCCGCCCGGTAAGCCGCTTCCCGATGGCGGATCCACGCGGCAATATCTTTCCACGGGAGCATCCCGCCTACGTTCTTATCGTCCACGTAGCAATGCGCATACACCTTGCGCGCGTCGCTACCATAGGCCACCACCTGATCCGGCTGATGATCATTGATGCGATCGAAGCCGATGCCCTTTTCAAGCAGCCAGTTCACCATCTCCGTTTGCTGGCGCCCTTCGCGGCATGTCCAGATAATGATGTAGTGCCCTTCGGCGCGCAGAGCGTTGATCGCCTCACGCGCCCCAGGCATCGCCTCGCCGATCCTCGGCCACTGGCCGTCGTGGATCGTTCCGTCAAAGTCTACTGCGATGATCATAAGCCTTCAGTCTTTATACGTCCGTCATGCTTAAGGGGATGGCCACCCAGGCGCCCGACTCGTCGCGTACCGCCGCGCGGATGTAGTCTTTCGAGGGCGTGGGTTGGTAGCTCTCTTGGATGATGCGCACGCCCTCTATAAAGCGTTCGTCGCCCGTTTCCTCGGCCATCTTTTGCAGCTGTAGCACGCGGGAGGCCTTCAGGTTACCCGCCTCGTCGCGCGACAGCAGCCGCAGGATGGCCTTGACCAGCGCGCGGCTGGCATCGTCGCGGGCCTGCGATTCGATGTACGTTTTGACCATCGCGATACCCTCGTTCACCGTGTCGCGGTAATTGTCGAGCATGTAGTGCCCGATGGTGATGCGCATCGTGCCCTCGGAGTTGGTGAACGTGTGCGACTGCTGATCGTCTTTCACGCCGAACAGCTCCGCCTTCATCTCTAATGCCCCGCGGAAGGCCTCCGCTGCGGCCGTCTTTTTCTGGGCGATAGCCTCGCTGATGTTCGTCAGCTCGGGCATTACGGCCGCGATCGTCTCATCCACCAATTCCGTGTAGGCTTCGCGATCGGACTTCCGTTTGGCCTCCGCCGCTTTCTTCTCTTTGGCCAGTTTGTAGGCCTCAAACTCTTGGCGCTCCTCGGCCGTCATTTCTACTGTTGTCATTTCTGTTTATGCGTTTAGGTGTTTGGGGCCTAAAGGCCCGTTGGTTTGTTTATCTGTTTATACGTTGAACGAATCAACAATTCTGGCGAATCAACATCTCAACAGGGCGAAGCCCTCAACATTTATGCGTTGGGGATCTCTTTCCGTCCGTCGGGGAACATCACATAGAGGAAGCCCCCGCCGCCCTGAGGTGTGTCCGCCATTCGGCCGACCTTTTCAATGTCTTTTACACGCTGCATAAAGGCGTTGTAAAGGCTGCGTAAACGATCCAGCGGGATGCGGTTGAAGTTCGTCGCCCCGGCCGCCCGACAGGCAATGGCCTTTACCCGATTCACATCCGCCTCATAGTCCATTGCTTGGCAGTAGCCGAACACGGCGGCCATCACTCGCTTGCGCCAGCGGTCAGCCTCGGACGCCCGCGGGGTCATCGCCACGGCCAGTTTACTGCACACGTCGGCCAGCCCCGCGCAATCCATTTCCGAGGAATGCTCTACGCCATACGAGGCGAGGATCTCGCGCTTACCGTCCTCGTCGATCCGCGCCCTGTTTAGCAGCATGTGGAAGCGCTTCAGCAGTTGCCGCTTCCGGTGATCGTTGTCTATTGTTTTCATCATTCTCTACTTCTTCTAACTACCGGGCGGCCTTGCCCGCCCCTACTTCCTTTTCTCGCCCCCAGTATTCATCCGCGCCTTTATCCCAGATCACCACCGGCCGACCGCCGCCGTAACGGCTCGTGGGGAAGGCTTTGAACCCTTCGATGCGGAAGGCCACGTTGGCATCGCGTAGGATGCGCAGGGCCGTGGGCGTCGAGGGGCGACGGCCGTCCACGTGACTGATGTAGACGAACAGCTTCGTGGGAAAGCGTCGTTTGAGGTCTTTGTATTCCGAAAACTTCAGATCCATGAATTGCACGGAATCGATAAAGACGATGTCCGCACTGCGTTGCCGCCGCAGCCTTTCGCAAAGCTCGTCCTTGCTTTCGCGGTCGAGTAACATCCAGCGGGCGCCCGCCTCGAGCAAGCCGGCGCGGTCGACAGCCATTTGGATCGTCCGCGAATTGCCCTCCTCCACGCTGTTGTAAGCTACCCGACCGAACCCAGAGAGGTATTTGGATAGCATCATCGCGAAGGTCGTTTTGCCGTTTTTCGTATCCCCGTAAATGATCCAGCTGCCCGTCAGCTGGGGATCACCCACCGCATCGCGCCACACGCCATCAAACCCGAGCGTGTTGAACTTCGTGGCCAACACATTGCGCGCTGTCAGTCCCTTCTTCATCGTCGTTATGCCCTTTTTGACAGTTCGATGTTTATGCGTCGGAGGGATGGCGTATTGTCTTCGCCCATCAGACGGCGAAGCAGGCGATTCACATCCGTATCCGCCCCGGCGTTGGCTTTGATGATCATCGCCGCCGTCAGTTGCAAGAAGCGCTCGGCCTCTTCGCGGGCCGTGGGCACGACCTTGCCGTAGCGCTTGCCAAAGCGGCCGAAGATTTCGGCGTAGCCCACCTTCTTATTGTCGATGGCCCGGCGGATCTTTTCGCTGAGGCCATCTGCGCCCATCATGTAATACCCGCAGCAGTGCTCCGTGGCGTTCCATAGGGCTTTGATCTCGAGGAAAGCCTCATAGCTGAGGTCGCCCGCTTCGTCGAGGATGACCAGCGGCCGATCGAGCGTTTTGAGGTAGAACACGAGGTCGTTGTAGACGTCTGCCAGCCGCCCCGTGCTACCCACGCCAAACTCCCGGGCGATGCCCCGCAGCAGCTTTTGCCGCGTTTTGACCTGCGAGCAATCCACGTAGACGGCATTGCGGTGCGTTTTGACATATTGCCGGGCGGTGTAGGTCTTTCCGATGTCGGTCAGGTCGCAGAGCATGGCCGAGAGGCCGTTCTGCTGGCACATTTCGAGCTGCGCCGTGATGTATTTGAAGACGGGCGTTTCGGCCGTCTGCCATGCCGGCGCATCGGTCAGGCCGACGCCCAAGCGGCGGGCGATGCTGATCCACTTTTCGTCGGCCAGCACCCCGACCGTCTCGCCCCGCTTGATGCGGCTGTATTGCGCGCTGCCTATGCCAAGCGTGGCGGCAAAGCGGGCGTCCGAGCCGTCGAAATTGGCCCGACGCGCCGCCAGCGCGGCCCGGATTTTCTCTTTGTATTCGTTCGTGAGGCTCATATATTCGCGTGTTTTTAACGTTATTCTTACTTGCTTATGACTGAGTATTATTTGCTTGAATGCATGATCCCTGACGAGCTGCCCGACAAGCAGTTCGTCGAGAGTACCAAAGCTCTTTTGTCGTTTTCCCGGCTGATGAAATGCCCTTGCCGGCAGGTGCAAGGGGAAAACTATTGGTTAGTTGAATTGCCGGCTGACCCATATGCTTTCTGCGAGGCGATAAATGCGTTTGAGGCGTTTTGCCCACTTTATCAGATTGCTCATTCTCTACAATGCTATCCTGCTGAAACATGTCCTATTCGTGTTAAGTAGTTTCTATTTTGTTGGTTCATAATTGATCGATCGCGCGGGCGGCCCAATCCTCCATCGAGGCCGTCAGTTCGTCTTCCTCGTAGCCGATCGGCTGACGGGTTTCGACGATTTGGACGGGCGCCGCGGCCGTGGCCTCAGCCGTCTCTTTACTGATCCGGCCCACTTGGGGAATCTCCCGGCGCCGCTCGCGGATCATCCGGTCGAAGCGCGCCGCACGCTTATGTTGCACGAGCATCCGCGCCTCGTCCGCCTCAGTGCGCTCCGCGGCGCATTCATTGTACGCCATCTCCGCCCGAGCTGTCGCATGGCCGATGTAGACATCGCCCTGATAGAGGTAGACGCACGGCACCGAGCCATCCTCGAGGGGCAGCCAGTAGGCCGTCACGCGCCGATCGTTCGGCTGGAGGCGGCTGAGCATATCGAAGTCCGCAAGGGCGAACTCGGCGCTGGCTACCCGCACGTAGTCGTTGTTGCGGATGGTCGTTTCCGTCACGTTGCCGATGTGTTTATACAGCCTTTCCGGCGCGATCGGCCGGAGGCCTGGGTTGGCGTGCTTCAAAAGCACCTCGCGGCGGGTCAGCCCGGGGAACTCTTTCTGCCGTGGATGCAAAGCGTTATTGTGTAGTTCGATGTCTGCCAAATCGTCGGCAATGATCGTTTGCGGTTGAAAGGTGGGATCGATGAAATCGCCGTGCACCTTGTTGCGCACGCTTTTGAAGGCCTCCGCCTTGCCGTACCAACGGCCGCGCATGTGCCCTTGCTTCTTCGATGTGCCCCATTTGAGCGACCGGATGTTGTGCTCGGCCCGTTTCTCGGTGGGCGACGAACAGAAACGGACGAATTGGAAGGCCTCGGGCAGCCAGTCGATGTTTTGCATCAGGTGATGCTCCACTTCCAGCTCGGCCGGCATGGGCAAACCCAGCTCCGTGAGCTCGCAAAAGACGTTGCGGAAGGCCTCCATCACGGTGTCTAACGTGGGCGTGCCCACGGTGTAGGCCGGGCGGAACCAGTAGCCCGAGACGACGTCCACACAGAGGTATTTGGCCACCCATCCGCGGGTGCTTTTTCGGGACAGGACGGCGTCGTCCATCGAGATTTTGGAGAGGGCAAACCTGCCATTGTGTCGCACATGCTTCGGGCGCTGCGAGTTGGCGTAGTCGAACTGGCCGTTGCGGTCGGCATAGACGGCCGTCTCGTTGACCACGTTTTTCAGGTACCGCCGGATGGTCGAGCAGCTCACCGCCTGCGGGCGGCCTTTGTAGCGGTAATCCTCGGGGCGGAACACCTCGCCGGTCGTCCGGTCGAACAGCTCCGTATCGCCCGCCGCGAACTCCATGTAGAGTTCGTGCACGCGGCTGGCAAACGGCTTGTCGTTCGTTCGCCAAAGCGCCACGATCAGGTTTTCAGCCCGACGGGACACCTTCCGCGCCGCGTCGTTGCCCATGTTGCGGGGCAGCAGCGCGGCGTACCCCTCGGCCACATAGGCGCGGAAGGCGCGCTCGAGGCTGCGTGCGTTGGTGTACTCGGGTACGGCCACGCCATACGTTTCGGCCGACCGCCGGCATTCCTCCGTGTGCCACTGGAGCATCGTCTGCCAGTAAGCCCCTTTCTTGAGCTTCGACCCACTGGCCGCGCGGCGCTCCGTCTGTCGGCGCAGCCCGTCGCCGAGGGCGTTGAAGATCGAGGCTTTGGCCGTGAGCTGCCGGACGGTCTCTTCCGAGAGGCGCGTCCCGTCTGCTTTTTCGTAAGCAGCGAAGAAGGCCTCCGCCTCCCGATCCATGTCCACGGTGTAGAGCGGCCGGTGTTCCTCACGCGGCACGCGCCCCATCACCCTTTCGATCACCCGCAGCCGGTCGGCCCGGCGGATCGACCGCGCGTCGATCACCGTCTCGCCCCGCACCCCGCGGCGCAGAATAGTCAGGTAGCCGCGCTTGCTGTCATTCTTGAACATATCAAGCGTCAAACCGGCCTCACACCAATCATTCACCGTCAGGGCGGGCACACCATCTATATATGCGTAAGCGGGCATCGTTCTTTTTATCTCCTTTCAATGTCCGGTTCGGGGGAGTCGAACCCCCGCGGCCACTTTCGGCCGTCAAAACCCTGAACCGGCGCCCCCTTAGGGATCAGGCACCCCCTTGGGGACTCACGTCAAACAGTTCTAAGAAATAAGCATCTATGTCGAGCAAAAAAGTATTCTTCTAATCCTCGCCGAAGTGGTCGGCTATGCGTTTCATCCGTTCCCGGTCGAGCCACCAAATCAGCCCCACCATAACACCTGCAACCAGGTACAGGGCAATGTCTGTCATCGTCTCCGATCCTTCCGTCGGGCTGCACGAGAGCAACACCCCAAGGCATCCGAACCGAAGCCACATCCCCACGCTTGTCATTCTGAGCGCGCCCAAAAACATGCGTAGCATAGCCCTACGCCCTCCCTTGGATATATCGTTCCACCCGGTCGGCCGTCAGACTGACCGACTGCCCCTCGTCCGAGTCGAACAAGTAGACATCCAGCTCCCGGTATCGGTATCGCAGCATTTCGCGCCGCCCCCGGCCCGTGTACCAATAGCACGCGCCAGGCCTCAATTCTCTTGCCTTCATATACAATTCCGATCGATTGTTGTATGTTCGTCATAGGATTCCGACACCCTGTCTTTCACCGTATCCGGCCCAAACACGAACCGATATTTCCATCCTCTGGTGTGAAATACATAGCGCCCGTCGTAGGTTTGATCCGTGAACGTCACTACCATGTCCTTCCCCTTCTTCGTCCGGTATACATATGGCATTCCGATGACCAATTCACTTGTTTTCATCGCTCAGCTTGATTTTCTCGATTTCACTCATCAAAAGCACCCTCAGCGCTGGCCCAATCCGCGGATCGTTCCACATCAGCCGGCACAGCTCTACCAGCATGTGGCCCTGGCCGCACACCATGACCATAGCCTCTGACTCTTCCTCGCCGTCCATCTGATCCATCGTAACCAACACCGCCGCACGATCTTCGGCTTTCTCCTTGACCAACTTCCGCAGCTCATTTCCCATCTCATCAGCCCGCAGAATCAGCGTGCTATTCACCTCCGAGACATCCGCTGGTCTCATATCCTTATCCGTATTCATTTCGTTTTTCAGCTGTTAATGATCAATTCTATCGCATCACTCAGCGCGTCGATACGCGCCTGCGCACGCAGCAACTCCACATACAGCGGGTGCGCCGCCTGGACGATCGCTTCGTCCATCAGTTCCTCTTCCAGTCGTTCCGCGTCTGCCCGCGCCAGCTCCAACTGCTGGCCCAGCTCGCCGATTACGGATTCATACTTCGTTTCCATCGCGTCGTTTTTCGTTGCCATTCAGTTGTTCGATGACGGACGTCATCCGCGCCTCCGACAGCGGATTCACATACTCCCGACAGTTCTTCAGCGCCCGTTCCTGCAAAGCCAGCATCACGCTCCCGGCATGCCCGCCGGCCTGCCCAGCCACTACCCGCTGCACGAACCACACCGGGTAACCCGTCGAGCGCGCCACCTGTATATAGTCCCGTCGCGACAGGTAGCGCTGCATCCGCCCCATCATCACCCGTTCCAGCTCCTCTCGTTGCTCGTCGGTCAGCTGTGCCCCCGGATCCACGTAGTAGCCATATTTCCGAAGGCTCGGCAGCACCTCACCCGTCACCCACTTCCGAAACGCCCGGATCTTTTCTCTGCGCTCGTTTATGTAATCGGTGCTCACTCCGCGGGCTTTTTGAGGCTGATATTGAAAGATCATTGAATACAAACCGCTCTCATTTACGATCGCAACGGTCTGATTCCCACCGGGGGTCTCCATTTGCGTCACCCCCTTTTCATCATCATCCAAAGCCCTCATCGTTCGTTCTCTATGAGTGTCACCGAAATAGTCCGCCACATCCTTTGCAACAAACCACGGCTCATCCTTAATCATTTGCACCCGGATCGATGCCTCGTCTTTCCATTGTAAAATGCTCGTTTCCATTGTCTTTACTTCCTTAGTTTAATACAGTTACTTGTTCCTTTCCTTTCTCTTTCAGACCCATATCCAGCGCCCGTTGCCGGATGCGCTTGACCAAGTCACTGCGAAACTCACCGTTCAAAGCCATGTTCACCATCCGGGTAGTCACCCCGAACGCCTCAGCCAAAGCCTTTACCGATGCCGAATCCCGCAGGATCTTTCTCATTTCATTGTTCGTACTCATATATCTTATCTTTAGCGCGCCTTCCTATCAGGAAAGCGCCGCAAGGCAATTAATATATTTTCCGTTCGGCAAAATATTTTAGCTCAAAAACCAGTACGATCAAGGAAAGAATCTTGCAAATAGCCAAGAAAAAGGGAGTCACAAATCGAAAAATCTGTCAGAAAATCGGTTTGACTTATGGTGGCTTCACGGGTGAGAACAAGAAAAGGCCCGTAAATTCTGATGCAATAGCTAATTTATTAGTTGAGTATCCCGATGTAAATCCCCGATGGCTTTTGACGGGTCAGGGATCTATGCTGCGCGAGCAATCGGCGCCGGAAGTGGCTCCCCCACCATCGGAACCGGCCTTCCCCGGCTTTATCGAGAAAATACAGGATCTATCCGTCAAAGTCGGCCGCTTAGAAGCTGAAAATGAGCACTTGCGCGCCGCTATCGAGGCCAAACAGAGGGAGATCGAGGCCCAACAAAGAGAGATCGAAGCCCAGCGAAGGGAGATTGAGGCCAGACAAAAAGAGATTGAGGATAAGGAACGACAGATCAAGCTGATGCGCATTGATCACCTGAAAAAAGAGGAACCCGATATTCATACTCAATATCTCGAACCTGCCCACGCACCTCTACCCCCCGAAAACCCCGTAGAATCCGCCGAACTGTTAAAATCTCAGCCCCAAGAAGCCCTCTTTACCCCCTGAAAACGGCCTAAAACGCTGGTTTTAAGCCCCCTTTGTTGTGTCCCACCCGTCGCAACTCGCGCTCCTACGCCGTAATAGGGGGCAAAACTCACCTCAAAAAGTCCACAACTTAACACATTCTTAACCCGTAGGCGGGGGGCACTCACCCCCAAAATACCCCTCTTTTTGACCCTACTTTTGACCCCAGTTTGACCCTACTTTGACCCTAACCCCAAAAACGGGGTAAAAAAAGAGGGGTGCCCGAACCCACGTCCGAACACCCCTTTTTAGGCCCTTTTTAAGGCCTCTGAGCGCCTTTGTTTATCCCCTCAGATCATCAGTATTCATGCGCCTTTTCGCGCGTTTTTGGCCCTTTGGGTGGCCTCAATCCAACCCGCCCGCTGTAGGCCCTCAATTCCATCCCCTTGAATCCAACCGAAATCCAAGCAAAATGTACTCAATGTTTGGCGGCTCTTTTTCTCAGTTCTCTGTTTTTCAGCTCTTTCCGTTTTCCCCGTTGTACTTAATGTTTTGTGGGGCATACACGCACAAACATTTCACGCGTATTCAATATTTTGGCAAGTAGACTTACTCCGTCGGATCATTTGTTTATCTATACAACAGATCATGGTGGACGAGAATTCGGAATGGATGTATATATGAATTTGTGGAATAATGAGATTATTCGTGATGATGAATTTGCTCGTGAAGTCAATAAAGTGAATGCAGGAAAAGTGAATATCTGCATGGAACAATGCCACAGCGGCGGGTTTATTGATAATCTAGCTGCTAACAACAGAGTAATCGCGACGGCTTGCAGGTATGATGAAGTTTCATATGCAATGTCGAATCTTCTTTATGATGAATTTGTATATCACTGGACGGCTGCTGTTTCCAAAAGGACACCATCAGGAAGCAGCGTAAATGCAGATCGAAATGGTGATGGAAAAATATCTATGGAAGAGGCTTTCCAATATGCACAAGCAAATAATAGCAAATCGGAACATCCTCAGTACTCATCCACGCCTACTACATTGGGACAACAATTGTATCTGAATAATTCTCCATTTATCTCCGGTCCAACCGAGATCGAACATCAAGCTACGTATACCATCCAAAACCTGCCGACCGGTTCATCCGTGCGATGGAGCACGAACAATGGGAATTTACAATTAGTTTCGGGTCAGGGCACGAAAACGGCTGTGTTCAGAAAGAATGGTTCGGGAGAATGTGTAATTCAAGCAACTTTTTCTCCGTCGAATTTAACGATTACATGCCAAGTCTGTGCACTGCCATCACGGCCTACTAGAATCAAAGGAATGAAGAGCCAATTGGCACCTAATTCTCAGTATGGATTTTGGATAGATGATGCTGGGGATGCAGATTATATAGAATGGACTGTTTGGGGTGGAAGAATCATCGGAGGTCAAGGAGCTTCTCACTTGAGTGTAGAAACAGCTAGTCAAGGTGCTTTTCACATACAAGTAAGCAAGAGAAATAACTGCGGTTGGAGTGGATCTTGCAACGATTATGGCACAATTAATCCGGGATTAGCACCATTTTCTCTCTCCCCCAACCCCGCCACAGATGCAGTGACACTCAAACTGACGGAAGGGGGCGATGGAATTCTGTCTCCTCAAGGTCAAGGCTGTTTGACCACAAAGTGCGTTACAAGTACGTATGAGATCCAACTTTGGAGCGGACTAACGATGTTAAGATCGTTTAAGACGAATCGACTAACCTTCCAAATCCCGATCGCGGGACTTCCGGCCGGGCTCTATTTCGTGCGCGTCATCAAAGACGGACAAACCTACACTGAGAAGTTGATCAAGAACTAGCCCCTTGAAATGGCTGCTGTGTAGAAGCAACGTACAATATTATATATCGTATTGAGATAAAAGACATTTCTTTCTTTGATGAAGTCTCTTTGAAAAAAGATAAGTTTTATATAAAAAATTGATATTTAAAAATTGCACTTACTACTGGAACTTACAGTAATTGATAAGGAATGAGCGACACGCTCTTATTATAGTAGGCACGAGCTACAAGCTCGCGCCAGCGGGGGAGTTCATCTTTATTCACTTTTTCATTTTTTTACGAGTGCAAAGATACTGTTTTTTCTGCATTTGTCAAAAACATTAAGAGATAGCATCATATAAAGAAAAAACATTGCCAAAGTTCAAAAAACTTTGGCAATGTTGCTATTTCTCATTTATTATTTGTCTTATACTAAAATTCGTCAATGTTATACGCTTTTAGTTTATTGTAAAGCGTTTTACGCGTAAAGCCCAATAGTTTGGCGGCTTCTGTTTTATTGTTTTGCGTTTCGTGCAATGCCCCTATAATAAGCTCGCGTTCATTTTCTTTAGTCGAAAAAGTAAAACGTTCCGTAGGATAATGACGCGTTTCG
>ERZ773079.2155-NODE-2155-length-11191-cov-9.004759_pt1 | contig 11191 bp, 9 predicted proteins | sample MGYA00511355_ERZ773079 | MGnify/ENA primary metagenome ERZ773079 (study PRJEB29015, sample SAMEA2737979) | human oral metagenome | biome: human oral; feature: human-associated habitat; material: dental | place: China | collected 2117 ... | reverse complement strand
TAGTACTTTCTGTCTTTCACCTTGAGAGATATTTATCCCATTAAAAAATAGTAAGAAATCCTCTGGCAATTGATTTAAGTGAGAGATTGACTTTGAAGCAGCTTTATCATTGAAAATGTTGAAGGAACCGAGCGCCTGCGGGAAGGCCGAGCGTCCGAGGGGCTATCTCGCTATCCGGTACGCCCGTCCCGGGCTGTGCCTGGCCTCGCCCTCGATGGTGATCTCGACGAGCCCTTGGCCGAGGAGCCTCTTCAGTCGGTACGAGACGGTGCTGCGGGGCATCCCGGTCTCGCGCACTATGTCAACCGTGCGAGCGGTCCCGAGCCTGGCGATGCACTCGGCGACGGGGTCGCCCTCCGGGGTATGACCGTGTTCCTCGCGGGAGTTCGCATCCGCTTCGTATATCCCGCCGCGTTCGAACGTGAGGGAGAACAGAGATGGCCTGTCTAGCGCCCTCGGCGGCGCCATGCCGGCAGCGGCAAGCTCGGCCTCCATCAGCTGGAACCCGGTACCCCGGTTCTCGGCCACGTAGCCGCCCTCCCCATAGGGCGTCGTCTCGAGCAGCAGTGCGAGATGCTGGTTGCGCGTCGAGGAAGCGCCGGGCTCGCCGAGCAGGTCGACCGTGACGGCGCCGTAGAGTCCGCCCGGGCTGAGCACCTCGAGGCGGTCCGCGTACATGTTCACCTGGACTTGACTGCCACGCCCGAGCGGCGAGTAGTCGCGATGCATGAGCGCGTTGCACACGGCCTCCCTCACGGCGGCCTCCGGGTAGTCGGGGACGTCGCGGCGCAGGGCCCCGTCGAGCACCCCGCCCACGCGCATGTTGCGGCGCACGGCGGCGACTGTGTCCAGGAGCACGGCGGGGATGGGGCCTGCCATGCTCTCCGAGTCGACGTACTTCACTCCGAGCTCGCCGGCCTTCTTCTCGCCCGGGTAGCACGCGAAGGTCACGCTGAGCCTGGGGAAGTGCTTCTGCGGGTACCTCCCGAGCGCGAGGAGGCCGGCGAGCGTAGGATGCGTCGCACCGTCCTTACCGGTCCCGACGATGCGGAGATCCGCCATGGCGTCCTCGTCGGAGAGGCCCGCGAACACGCACGGGTGAAGTGCTCGCTGCCTTGAGAGGATCCCGGCGAGCAGGTCGGCGTCGAGGTCGTCATCGGACGCCCCCTCGATGACCTCGGCATCGTGGTGCGGTTGGGTCCGCTCCTCGACGAGCCGGTCGATCTCGTACTGCGTGAGGTGCCTGTCGCCGTCGCCGGTACGTATGAACGACCCCTTGTACATGCCCCGGTCGGTCACATAGCACGGCTTGGAGGATGGCGGGAATTCCGGTATGTCGGCGACGACCACGGGCATGCCCTCGGAGGCCGCGATCCTGACGTCCGCGCGGACCGGGGGAGTGAGCCTGTCCGCGCACGCCCCGGCGAGCGCGTCGGAGATTCTGGACGCATCGAAGCCGGCCACGGGGGCGAACCCCTCGCTTTCGGAAAGCCCGAGTACCACCACGCCGCCGGAGGCGTTTGCGAATGCCGAGACAGACTCCACGATAGATGCGGGGAGCTTGCCCACCGAGGCCTTCACCTCTATGTCCTGCGAGTCCGTCCCGGAGATACGCAAGCTCTTGATGGCTTTCGCCAACTCTTCGTCCGTTATCACTATGAGCCTCCCGAGTCGTTCCGAACATGTGCCTGCCGGCATGAGGTGTGGTTCGCGACTACACTGTCTAAATTTACTGTCCAAGTGTATAACATATTTGGACAGTTTGACAGCTCAATTTTCTCGGACGTTCTGTCATGTCCCAAACAATCTCATGAAGCGGAAGGTGGCGTGCACGAGAAACCTCGCGAACGCCCCGATGAGCTTAGCCAGCGTCTTCATGGTCGAATTCCTCCATCCAATCGCCTTCCTCTTGCGCCGTACGACAATCGCCCGATGTCGCGTGGCTGGCTGAGCCACCGTTTGTCCTCCTTTCTGTCCCGACGGGGCAAACGACACGAGTCCGGTGGCCTTGTGCCGCCTGCTGACATGCCGGAGACACTACAACAGGAACAACAGCAAGCGAGTACACCTCATGGGATAAAGAGATTCGATCCATACGTATGTATCGGAATCGGGGCCGTCTGGCCCCCAGTCCTGCCGCATGGGCGTATTTTGCGCGGCTGCGGGAAGATCTCATCATGGTATCTTCTCGAAAGCGTGAACCTAGTCATATTCCCAGTAAAGATGTATAGTCCCAATATCGATGGAAACATGCAAAAGGAATGGGATTGAAAGATTTCAAATCGTATCTGAAAGAGGGGATGGGGCTTCTCGTCACCGACGGGAAGTGGTCGGGAGCAGGCGATCTGCCGCTATTCCTGGCCAAGGCAGTGAGCTACCGTCTGTGTTCCTGCAACGGGGTGGGCTTCATCGCGGCGGAGGTAGAGCGGGAGGCATCCCTTCCCGAGCTCAAGAGGATGGCCTCCCAGGTTTCGGCACGAGCGGGCATGCCAGTCGCGATAGTCGCGCAGATCGGCGCAAGGCAGCGCAAGGCCCTCGTCTCCCAGGGATTCCCGTTCGTCGTGCCGGGCAGGCAGGCGTTCCTCCCGATGCTCGGCTTCGTGGCGAGCTCGGTGACCGGCGTGCGGCCGGGCGGTCGGCCGTCGTAGTCGATGTTCGCGACGCCCACCTGTGGCAGCCGCAGGTGGGCGTTGCGCAGCAGCCTCGCAACGTGCGCGTTCTCCGCCTCCTGGTATGCGTAGTCGACGACCACGCGCAGGCGGTCGTCTCGCCGCCTCCCCCCGTAGTAGCCGGCACCGCGGACGTAGCCACCCTCGGGGCCGCCCTCGTCGCCACCGCCGTCCCCTGCGGCGCCGCTGGCGAGCGCGGAGCGGACGAGGCGGCACCTCGGGTGCTCCGACCTCTCGAGCGCGTAGCCGCACGCGGCCTCGAGGGAGGCCTCTCCGTACCTCTCGGGCAGGTCGGGCACCGCAAGCGCGGGGTCGTGGCCCTGCTCCCTTATCTGCGCGTCGGCGAAGATGCGCGACACCACGGCGTGCGTGTCGGGGCCTGTCTCCCTCGCCCATCGCAGGATCCTCGCGTCGTCCCACTCGGCGTGCACGAACTCGGGCGGCATGTGGGCGGGGTCGGTGCGGCAGGGCCACCGCTCGTACGGCCCGAGCCTGGTGTGCGTGGCGACGCGCTCGCCGGCGACCCACACCTCCACGGCGGAGTCGCCCGCCCTAAGGTCCGCCTTGGCCCCGACGTGCACGTGGGGGACGGAGTAGTAGTTGCGCTCGTACGAGACGTGGAGGTTCGGGGCAGCCTTGCGGCCGCATGCCCACTCGCACGCCTCGAACGGGGCCTTCGGCAGCGGCGCCAGGAACGCGCGCCCGGCCTCCCCGGACACCTCCGTCCGGCTTCCCCCCCTCTTCTGGAAGGGCGCCGCGTCGAGGGCCTCGCGTATCGCCGCGTCGGGCTCGGCGAGAGCGCGGAGGGCGCGGTTGCGCAGCCTCGCCACCATGGCCGTAGCGGTCTTGCCGCAGGTGCCCTCCACGCTGGCCCTCTGCCTGGGCTTGCGCATGCCCGTGGGCATGATCGCGGTCACGTGGTGGGCCCCGAGCGCCTCGTAGACCTCGTCGGGCACTATCTCGCCGCCCCTGGGATGGCTGGTCACGCCCGTCTCGGGGTTGTCGCAGACGGTCTCCGCCGCCACGCCCCCGAAGAAGTCCCAGGCGCGCGCGTGGCACATGAGCCAGGTATTCTGCCTCATGCCAGGCGTGGCCTCGACGTAGCCGTGCTGCGAGTAGGACAGGGTCGCGACAAACAGGCGGCACCTCGTCGACTCGCCCGTGTCCTCGTCCGTGAGCCACATGGGGGTGCCGCCCCGGTCCACCTCCATGACCTGGCCGGGCTTGTGCTCGAGGTGGTTGGCGGCGCCCCTGGCCGCGACGAAGGCCTCGTGGCCCCGGCAGAACGCGTCGTGGCTCCTGGAGACCAGCCCGTCGCGGGCAGCCTCGTCGCGATGCTCCTCCCAGAGCAGCCCCGACGTCACCCCGTCGCGCCGCGGCCCCGGGCGCGCCCGCTCCCAATCGGGCTCGGCATACGCGTCCCGCGCCTCCCCCTGTGCGGGGAAGAGCAGGCCGCACGCCTCGCGGCCGGGCATGTCCGCCACGTCTCCCCAGGTCAGGCCAGCCTTGTCGGCGGCCTACCCCGCGAGCCTGGTGCTCCTCTGGGAGACGTGTCTGGTCGACCGTATCTCCCTCCCGGTCATGCCCCTCGCCGGCAGCCCAGGGACCGGCTTGGCCCTTATCCTCCTCGCCGTCCGCGTCACTTCCCTTCGTTGTCCGAATGGCGAATGGGACAGGCCTGGGAAGCGGTCGCATTGGCGTGATTGGCGTCAGTGCCAAGCTGGTCGCATACGCGAGATTGGGTGGTCACTCATTTGGTATGGGCGGTCATTTACGACGCGAATAATCACTTCTTCTATCTGATTGCATCCGAGGCATTATTCCCCTTTGTATTCGTCTTTTCAGTTCTGATACACGGCCTCATCGCCGTTCTCCTGAAGCTCGACCCAGGCGAAGTGCCAGTCGCGGAAGGGCTTGTTGAGAGGTTTCTTGCAGCCAGCGTGGGCCAGCACCATCACGTCCGCGCTGCGCACGGGGCGCAAGCCGAAGAGGTGGGCCAGCTCCAGCAGGTGGCGGAAGGCGGTGTTTGCGTCCGCTATGCCGAAGTCACTCGGCATCTCCTCAGGCAAACGCTTGCCCTGCTCGCAGGCGCACACGCTGAAAAGGCTCACGTCGGCGGCCTTGGCCAGGTCGCCCTAGGCGAGCCTCGCGGCCTTCCTCAGGCGTTTGAGGGTCTCCCCCCAGCGAGGGGTGGGGCAGCCTGGGTTGTCGCAGGGCCCGTCGTAGCCCATCCCGCGGCGCTCCATACGGCCTACCTTTCCTTCGTCTCTGCCGACCCCTCTTGCCTCCAGCGCAACGACTCGGGATCCCATGAGGCATCATGCCCGAAGAATCCCCTGAGGGCGGGATCGAAGAACGCGGAGGCGAGCGACGATGCCGCCTCGAACGGGGCATACTTCTCGGGAACGCCGCTCTTTTTGGCGAACGCGGCGAAGCTCCCAACCCAAGCTGCAGGTGCCTCGAAGCGCCTCGGCACGCTCATGCCGCGCCTAGAGCACTCGCACTTGATCGAGCGGACGAGATCCTTGGGGAGAAGGGTGACGTTCGTTGAGTAGTAGACGACATCGACAAGGTCCTTCATCCTCGATGAAGGCCAGCCACCAGGCTGCATCTCCATTATGGCGCACAGCTTGTCGGCCAGCTGGTCGGGAAGCGGATAGACGAGATAACCGCACGACTCGAGCCCCTCGACGCAAACCCTGTTGGCGGGAGATATGCGCTCCGCGGGCTGCGTGATGCTGCAGTCGAGCGACAGATCGATGAGGATGGGGTCCTTCTCCTCGTGACCCAAGAAGGTCTGGAATCGCAGCTTGAGCAGGCGCGAGTAGCCGTTCTCATCCAGGGATTCCTCCCATTTGTCCAACTTGAACGTGAGGAAGTCGCCCATATCCTTGCCAGCAAGCGCGACGAGCGCCGTAAGGGCAGCCTCAGGCGATTCTCGAGAAGTTGTCGCAAGGTCGATGTCTCGCGTGGCGCGGCCGTCGGGATGCGCGCGAGCAGCCCACTCCCGCCCTTGAGGATGAAGCGCTCATCGGGGTCGCTGAAAACCCTGCACAGGAAGCGGTCACGCAAAGCCTGGCGATAGCCGTCTCCTGGATCGCCTCCGCTGTTGCGTATCGCCTTCTTCAGGGCCCTGTCGAACTGGCCGCCGTTCTCGTACGTCATTCGTCCCGCCTTTTCGCTAGCGCATCGTACAGGCTGGCCCCCGCCGGCATACCTACTTTGGACCCCCTCGCGTCGACCGATTCCCTCAGTTCGCCTTCGCCTTCGACGAGGCCCCTTCCGAGAGCGTCCGCGAGCACGTTCGCAACCAAGCTCAGATCCTCCCCAGAGTCGATCAGGTCGACCACCGTGCGCCCGGGCTTCGTCGCGGGGACGCCAGAGACGATTGCTACGTCCTTCGGGTCGAGCCGACGCTTCCTGAGGATCAGGTTGGGGCGCTTGGTCTGCTTTCTTTCGGGGGTGCAGAACTCGTAGGGCGAAGGGCCGATCTCGCCGATCCCGTAGAGCCACGCCGCCGTTGCTCCCATGGCGACAGGCGCGCTTTCGGCCGAGATGTCGCCAGGGCGCCTCCTCGGGTCGATCGACAGCCATGCCGCGAGGACGTCTTCCTCCCGCACGCTCGGCGAGCCGCCCATGCGGTAGACGCCCCTTGCGAGCCTCTCTATGTTGCCGAACCTCTCCAGCCTCGAGAGCGTGTATCGCTCGACGCCCAGCACCCCCGCCTGCGCAGCGGTGAAGAGCCCCCTTTGGGAAGAGGCAATGTCATTGATGGCTCGTATGGCTTCGATCGTTTTCATGCTTGCATTGTAGCATAATATGCTATAATGCAAGCATATTGTTTGAGGAGATGCTATCGCGTACCTGCAAGTGAATAGTCACAGGTAGTTGGCATCTGCGCTGAACGCTGCGCAGTCGCAGGTCGGTAGCTCGATCTCGGTTTAGGGATGAGGAAAAAGGCCCACGACGTCGATTTGAGGGCGCAAGGCGGGTCAAATCTCGTCCACGGGCTCATTTTAGATGAACTCAAGCTATGAATGACTGCAGGTCAGCTGGTTAAAGTTGCAACCTGCAAGCCACCTCTGCTTTACTCCCACTCGATTGTCACATCGGCCATCTCCGTGTAGTCAGCGTGCCGCCTGACCTGCGATTCCCATCACTCTTCCATCTGAAAAAGCGTGTAGCCACCGTGTAGTCGGGGGTGACTACACGGGATGTAGTCACTTCAAGAGAGTATTTTCGGGCATCCGAAGAGTGACAGGCTTGCGGAGATGCGATTTGATTGCATGCAACTGACTACATAGGTGAAAACAGTTCTGATAGAGTGGGGAGCTCTCCGACTCAAGAGTGATAATTCCCAGCTGAAGAGTGACACCTCTGAGCTGGGAAGACATGTCCATGTACGCAAGAAGTGACTACATGCAGCTAGACACCTCCATGGCCATGCCCTCGCATCTTGCGGATGTTTTGCAGCTTCCACCGGACTTCCGGGCTGACGGCGGCCGCACGCGCCATCGCCTCGTCTTCGAAAAGCAGGTCCGGGACGAGCAATCCCTGCGAGAACCGTTCGAGATACTCTTCCTCGGCATCCGTCTGCGGCAAGACATAGGTGGAGACGAACTCTCGCGCAGTTCCGATCAGCCCGTCGAGTGTGGGCGCCTTCTCGTTTCTCCTGAGCATGGGCAAGAGCTGCTCCTCGAGCTCGCGCCCCCTGCCGGCGAAGCGTCCGGGACGGTCCTCGAACCCGTGCGGGAACGACGCCGAAAGCGACGCGTAGAAGAGAACCGCCTTGTGAGCGACGGCGCGCTCAGCAGCGCTTCTTCCGTCGAGCACGCGCTTGAGGTTTGCGACGTCATAGAGGTCCCGCACCTTCACGCGGTCGAAGAACGCCTTGACCTTCCCTCCGGCAAGCTCCGCATCGGTAAAGAGCGGGACATCCAACTCTGGTCTGAGAATCGGGGATCTGCGTTCGATCGGCATCAGCGGAGAGCGGTTCATGTAGATGCAGTCGATCTTGACATGGTCTGGACCCCATTGCGACCTGTAGCCGAGGAGGAACGTCCTGCCGGCATGCCCGCCTCGCGCCCCAAAGACGGGGTATCCCTGAGAGCGGGCCACCTCGTCAATAGACCTCTCGACGATTGGCCTTTCGGCGAGCATCTCGTCCCTGTCGAGCGCTCCGACGTACGAGAGATCGATGTCGACGGAGAGCCTCGGTGCGTCGAGCATGAACAGGTTTATCGCGGTCCCGCCGTGTAGCGCGATCTTGTCTTTGAGAAACGGATGCTCGCCGAGCTCGGCGAGCAGGTCGAGAAGCCTCTCCACCTTGTCAAGCGCGCGCGGCGGGAACTCCCTCACGAGCGCGTTATCCACGACTCCATCTCCTCCCTGTTCTCGGGCAGGATAAGCTTCCATTTGGCGGACCAGCCCGTTGGGGCTCCATTTGCTGCATACCCCAGACGGTAGGGGCCAAGTCCGAGCGCGCTCTCGAGTCGGGCAAGATCTCCCTCGTCCACATGCCACTCATCCCCCTTCTCCGACAGCAGCCACCCGACGCGGGAGGCCATCGAGGGACCTGCCTCGGAGGCGAGCCCGACCAGCTCTTCCACGCCGAGGTACACGAACGCGGTCAAGCTGCGTACCGTCTCCTCGACCCCTCCCGCCAAGGCGGGTTTCCCTAGGCAATCAATTACTGTCTGCTCCCTCGTGGTAGCGAGGTAGGGTCCCCAGGAAGATCTCAAAGTTTTCGACCGCACATTCCTCACCGGGCCGCAGGGACGGTAGGCGACGCCGCGGAAGTCGAACCCGGCCCTCACGGTGTCCGAGCGGAAGCGGCACACGAACCCCGCGTTGTGCGCGACGCCGTGCGCCTCGAGAGCCGAGTGGTACGAGACGACCGCGCTGGCATCGAGCGCCGCGACAACCTCGAACTGGTCCACAGGGACGTCCTCGAACCGCCCGCGGTTGGAGACGAGAAGCCCACGCCGCACGCGCTCCACGGCCCCGGACCTCACGGCGAGCCGTAGCTGCTCCTCGGCCGCAGCTGGGGAGTCCATGGCCCCGAGGAGGGAGGGTGTGGTGAACACATGGCGGCGACCTATGTAGTCAGAGAACTTCATACTGCAAATAGTATCATGAAACAACAATTAATAGTTGGGATATCAATAGATTATTAGCAGTAAATCACGTTACGAGACTATAAACAAGCGGTAACGTGCCTTCTCTGTGGACAAGTTGCGTCGCCTCGCTACACACTAACGAAATCTACCCCTTTGGCTCCGCTCCTTTGATATCGGTGAATGGGTCGACTCCGTACCTATTCACTTTTCATGCACCCGACTCCCACTCTACTGCCGGGTCAGCTCCGTCGAATCGGCAAAGGCGAGTCAGTGCAGTCCATGATTCGTCTTGGAAACGGAGCTTCGTCCTCGCAAGAGCAACCGCAGCGGCAGGCCTGTCTATTTCCTCTATCTCGTATTCTTCAGTCGGATGGAGCGAGTAAAGCTCCCGCGCCTAACCTGCAAGTTTGCCGGATGACATATTCACAATGTTCGGGAAAACGATCCCAAAACCCCGTAATTCTTGGCTCTTCGGGGGTTTGCGTGGGCTGACGCCCCGGTGAAGACGCCAACCTAACGGCGGCGCCACCACTCGCGTGGGCCTGTTTTCTCCACCAAGGGAAGAGCGGCCACCGAGGAGGCGCCGCCGCCATGCCAGACAGCGTGCCCGACGGGCCCGCGCCTGGGCGGCGAGCGACAAGGCCAGGGTCGCGACCGGGCGGGGCTACGGGTCCCACGACATCGACAACCTCATAGCCCTCGTGATGCCCGGGTGCTCGGACCTGAGGCCAACGCTGCCGGGAAGGGCGGTGGTGACGTGATTTCCTACCCACACGAACTCACGAAGCCTCGTTTTTTAGCCTTAGAAAAACTAGAGCGAGACCCGGTGGGTCCCGCCCTCACAAAACCCGAAGGTTTTCCATGTGCCTATATTACTACTCCACGGGAAGCCAGGTGTCAAGCATCTTCCATACGAAGTCGAAGAACGACACGATGCCGTCGTTTGCTCGGGAGAGCACGCCGCAGCCCTCCGCATAGCTTCGTACCTCTCCCATGCGCTTCGCGTGGCGCTCCTGCGTCGTGTCGAGCTCGCAGAAATTGCCGACGGAGTAGAGGGTGGCAGCGATCTGGGCCACCCTGAGGTTCTTGAGCTTCGCTCGTCTGGACTTCGTCTTGGATATCCCGTGCTCCGCAAGGGATATCGCTATGAAGCGCGACACCTGATGGCCGGCGTTGGCGGCAGTGCTTGTAAACCCGTTGACAAGCAGACTGTTGTGTGCGCATGCATTGCGCAGGGCCTTGACGCTTGTGAGGACATAGTGCTCGTCACGCATGCCCCGCTCGCCCCATCTCCCCGAGCAGTAGCGCCACAGGTCGACGAGCACACCGAACTCCACAACCTCAAGGAACACCCAGATCGGATACTGACCGGCGTAGTGGGCGATGAGGTCGCCCGAGCACTCGTCGTGCGCCCTTCCACCGCCGCCTCTGGCGTCGAGCGTCCCCTCGATCCGGGAGCGCTGAGATGGGCTTACGGATTCCAGGTAGTCCGACACGATGGAGTACCCGTCCTCGGCGCGCTCGCCGCATCACCGTAAAAGCTCGACCCTCGCGAAGTGCTCGACGTCTATCACGGCAGCGAGAAGCGCCTCCCACAGACGGCGGTCTATCGAGGAGAGCTCGATCAGATCCCTGAAGTCGAGGTTGACGTACGAACCGGGGTTCGGACCGTCGACCCGCCGAGAGTACAGTTTCCTGTACGAGACAACACGCAGGTGGTTGTTTGCCGCAGAAAGGTATCTGGCCGCCTCGTCCTCCGAGCAGAGGTCGAACGTCACGCCCTTGGACTTGAGGTGCTCGATCTGCTCGTTCACTGTGAGCATGGGCTTTCTTGCTCGCATGCCGATGTCATCCCTTGCCATCTTCCCTCCTATTCGCGCTCCCACATTGTACCGCCCTCGTCACGCCGGACGGCGGCTCGTCGGCTTCGTGTGCAAGGCTTCGGTACAGCGTGCTCTTGCTGATGCCAGTCGCTCCCGTGATCTCCGAGATGGAGAACGTCCCAGATTCGTACATGCGCTTCACCTTCGAAACCGCCCCGGCAGGAGCCTTCGGGCGCCCGCCACCATGGCCCCGCGTGCGACAGACAGCCCGTTCTTCGTCCGTTCGACAATCATGTCTCGTTCGAGCTCGGCGATCGGGGCCATCACGCGAAAAAAGAACCGGTCCATCGGCATTGTCGTGTCGATTGAGTCGTTCAGGGATATGAAGTCCACCCCTATCTCGTCGAACTCCTCGGTGAGCCCGATCAGGTGCTTGGTAGACCTCGAGATGCGGTCGAGCTTGACCACGACGACCTCGCCCTCGTTGCGGAGGGCGGAGAGCAGCTTCTCGAGCTCGGGCCTGCCTTTGCGCCGGACGCCTTCTCGAGGTGGATGCGCTCGCATCCGGCGCTCTCGAGCG
>ERZ773079.2154-NODE-2154-length-11192-cov-16.371644_pt1 | contig 11192 bp, 11 predicted proteins | sample MGYA00511355_ERZ773079 | MGnify/ENA primary metagenome ERZ773079 (study PRJEB29015, sample SAMEA2737979) | human oral metagenome | biome: human oral; feature: human-associated habitat; material: dental | place: China | collected 2117 ... | reverse complement strand
CAGGACGGTGATCAGCAGGATCGAGATGATCGTGACCAGCGCGGTCACGGGCGCGGACTTGACGTTGTTCCAGGCGCTGGGCGCCAGGTTAAAGCCGATGAGCGACACGATCGCGCCGGTGACGATCGGCGGCATGAGCCGGTCGATCCAGCCGGCGCCGGCGACATGGACGACGACGCCCACCAGCGTCAGCGTCGCGCCGGCGGCGACGACGCCGCCCTGGGCCAGGGCCGCCCTGTGGGCGTCGATCGGGCCCCCGCCCCCCGCCACGTAGCCGGTCACCGCCCCGATCGGGGCGATGAGCGCGAAGGAGCTCCCCAGGTAGCTGGGCAGGCGCCCGGAGGTGATCCCCAGGAACAGGAGTGTGCCGACGCCGGTGAAGAACAGCGTCGTGGACGGGTCGAAGCCGGTGAGCAACGGCACGAGGAAGGTCGCTCCGAACATGGCGACGACGTGCTGGACGCCGATGCCTATCGTGCGCGGCCAGGTCAGCCGCTCGCCCGGGGCGACGACCTCGCCCGGGGCGATCGAGCGGCCATCTCCGTGAAGGCGCCAGAGTCGGGAGGGGCCTGAGGGGAATGCGGGCACTATGGGCTCCTGTCGCGGGAGGAAGACGGGGCGGCGGGGCCGAACCGCGGAGGAGCGGCATCGCGCGCGACAGGGACTGACGACGCCGGCGGCGTCGAGCCCGTGAACCTGACAGTGCCCTGCCAGGCCTCCAGCATAGACGGCGCCCGCGGGGATGTCGCATCGTCCCCCGGGCGGCGCGGGAGGCGATCCGGGGCGGCGGTCCCGGGCGGCGGGCTCTCATGTTCTCGGCGTCGTGCCTCGTCCGAGCGGATGAGGCACGACGCCGAGTCCGAGGGCATGATGGCCCCATGAGCCAGGAGCAGCCCGTCGACCCGACACGGATCGTGCCGGAGGGCTTCGTCTTCCCCGGGACCGAGGTCCTCGATCCCCGAGAGGTCTTCGCCGGCCCCGGCTATCAGGCCCCGCAGCAGCGAACCGACCCGGTGGCCGTCATCGCCCTCGTCATGACCGTGTTCACCCTGTTCCCGGGTTTCGGCGCGCTCGCGGCGCTGACCGGCTGGTGGGCGCTGCGCCGGCTGCGGGGGAGCTACGCCACCGGGCACGCTCAGGCGTGGCTGGGAGTCATCGCCGGCTCGGCGACGACCGCGGGGTGGCTGTGGCTGTGGTGGGCGTCCACCTGAGCGCGGGCGCGGGGTCCGGGGCGACGACGGCCGTCCCGCGGACGACGACCGTCCTCCCCTCCCTCCCCCCGGGAGCGAGCAGGGGATCCGTGAGATGTTTCTGAGACATGACCATCGAACCCCATAGGCTGGTGAGATGAAGCCCTTCATCATGGTGTCGACGCGCCCCGAATTCGAGGCTGCGCAGAACGAGTACGAGTCCTTCCTGTCCCAAAGCGGCCTGCGCCGCGAGGACCTTCACCACGTGCTCCTGGAGGAGATCGACTTCCTCGATGCCTTCACGGCCGGCGACGTCTCCGGCGTCCTCGTCGGGGGAAGCCCCTACGATCTCTCCACGCCGGAGGGCTCCAAAACCCGTTCCCAGTTGCGCGTCGAGGAGCAGGTGCGCGAGCTGCTGGCGGTGGCGCTCAAGGAGGGCGTGCCGGTGCTCGCCACCGGCTTCGGCCTGGAGGTCCTGGCCGGCTACCTCGGCACCCCGACCTCCCGGGAGTTCGGCGAGGAACTGGGCGCCACGGAGATCTTCGTGACCGCGGAGGGGCGCGAGGACCCGCTCCTGGCCGGTCTACCGCAGGCCTTCACGGCGCTGGTCGGCCACCACGAGGGCGTCGGCGACGTCCCGGCCCATGCGACGCTGCTGGCGTCCTCGCCCGACTGCCCCGTCCAGATGATCCGCGTGGGCGCCGCCGTGTACGGCTCCCAGTTCAATCCCGAGCTCGACGCGGAGCGCTTCGCCCAGCGGGTGTCGGCCTACGCCGACGCGGGCTACGGGGACCCCGGTCTGGTGGAGACCATTGTGTCCGAGGCGCGCAGCACGTCGGAGCACGTGGCCGGCCGGGTGATCCGCAACTTCGCGGCCCACTTCTCGCGCGACTGAGCGCGGACGGCGAGCGCGTAGAGTAAGCGCAACGAGGTGCGGGCGGGGCCGCCGGTGCCAGCGGGTGCAGCCATGCGTCGAGTCGGACGCCCGGCTTCTCGCGTTCCGGGGTGCGGTCGGGGTCATGCGGGACGATGCGCGTGTCCGAGCGGAAGGCCGGCGATTCTGCCGATTCTGTTGGCTCTGGACCGTCGGGGTGCACGGAGAGCGGGCGGCTACCCGCTTCACGCGCTGGTCGACTCCTCGTGATGTCGGAGTGCGCACGGCCGGCGATGGGCCTGCCATCCGTCACCTTGAAGCCGTGCGTGCTGCCGGGATGCGTGGGGCGGGCGAGGTGGTCCGGTGCGTCCGGGTCGCGCGAGTCGTGCGCTGGAGAGTTTCTCGTCTGGAGCCGTGTTCGCCGGTGCTCGGGATCGCGCGGTCGTACATCCCGGCACGCGGTCGTACACCCCAGCGCACGGTCGTACCCTCCTGCGTCAAGTCGTACGTTAGGGAGGGTCTAAGGTACGACCGCGCGGGTTCGCGTACGACCGCGCGCCCCCGCGTACGACCGCGCGAGGCTCCCGCACCACCTTCCTGCAACTCGGGCACCGTGTCCGCATCGTCCCAGTCCCGCACGCGTCGGACCCCGCCGGGGCGTAGTTGGTGACGGCCTCGATACCGCATTCCCGCACGCCTCGGAAGACCCGGCTGCCGCGCCTCCAGCACCCCGACGCACGAAGAGCCGCTTTCAGCGCGAGACTGGCATTTCGGCGCGAGTCCGACGACGGCGTCGTCGGACTCGCGCAAGGATGCCCGACTCGCGGCTCCGGCAGCCGAATGCGACGTCGTCGAACCGAACTCACCGCGGAACCGGACCGATCTCGAGCCGGAACTCGACCGATCTCGATGCGAAGGGGGTGGCCGACGCCGGGGCGCGCGGTGTAGACCAGACATCATGAGCGATCTGACCAGTGCTGTGGACGCCATCGCCGCTCTCATGAGAGGACGGCGCACTCTCGCGGTGACCGGGGCGGGGATCTCCACCGACGCCGGGATCCCCGACTACCGGGGCGTGGGCACGACGCCGGTCGAACCGGTGGATTATGAGCAGTTCGTCACCGATCCGGTGTGGTACCGGTGGGTGTGGGCCCGCAACCACGCCACATGGCGGCTGCTCGACCCGCTGACGCCGACGCCGGGACACACCGCCCTGGCCCGGATGGAGACGGCGGGGCTGGTCACGGGCGTGGCCACTCAGAACGTGGACCGGTTGCACTCCCGAGCCGGTCAGCGCATCGTGTGGGAGCTGCACGGCGCCTACGACCGGGTCGTGTGCCTGACATGCGGGCGCGTCATCCCCCGAGCCGAACTGGACGGACGGCTGACGGCGCTCAATCCGGACTATCCGCGGGAGACCGACCCGGCGCGCATCGCGATCACCCCCGAGGCCGACCGCTCCGCGGCGGAGGCCTGCGATTTCACGACGGTGGCGTGCGAGGTGTGCGGCGGCCTGCTCAAGCCCGATATCGTCTTCTTCGGCGAGGGGCTGCCGGCCGCCATGGACGAGGCGATGGATGCGGCGAGCCGCTGCGACACGGTGCTGGTCGCCGGCACGAGCCTGGCAGTACTCACCGGGCTGTGGATCGTGCGTCAGGCCTTGGCCAACGGTGCCGAGCTCGTCGTCATCAACCGCGGGCCGACCGCCGTCGACGACCTGGCCGGCGTCCGCGTGCAGGACGGGACGAGCGAGGTGCTCACCCCGCTCGCGGAGGCGCTGAAGGCCTGACTGCCCCGCGCGTCTCGAGACCCGGGCCCCTCTGCGCGCCCCCACGCGCGGAGACCCCGGGCCGGCCTGATCGGCTCCGACGCGGGCACGAGCGGCGCGCCCCCACGCGCGGAGACCCGGACATCCGAGTGCGCCCCGTCCTCCTCCCCTCCTGCGGACGCGCGCCCTCCCGGCTCCAGCCCGCCACCGAGCAGACCTCACCCGAAAATCCGCCCCTTGTCCTTTTTCGACGCCTTCGCGCAACGCCCGGGCGTACCCGCCCGCGATCTCGGCCCTGGCCTGCATCGATAACCCACTTCCCATGCCCACCACGGTCCACGCACGTCGCGGGCAGTCCTACCTGAGGCACCGAACCCACTACGCGGGCATCCCCGATGAGTCCCGTCGGTCAGTGAACAGGGCGGAGCGGTGCCGGCCATAATGGTGGGAAGCCACCCGGCTGCTACCGGATGACTCCCCTGGCAGGGGGGGGCGGCTCAGCCGAACCACTTGCTAGGGCATCCACAAGGACACCGACGGCCCGGACAAGGCGAGCGGTAGAGTTCAGTAGTTCGCTCACCTCCCGGGCCGTTCCCTTGCCCTTGCGGACTTTCGCGTGCCGACTTTTCGGCTTGGACACGGCCCTCACCTCCTTCCCAGCTCCTCTTCCTCCCCGGCAAGGACACATGAACGTTCCGGGGGAAGGCACCGAAGGAAGGCGGGCTCCATCATGCCAGCCCGCACTGACAGCCTGCGCTTGGTTCCACTGCGGTTGTGGGCTCGCGATGGCTGGACATTCCCCTGGGTCTCAAGAGTGCGACTCACGCAGCCGCCGGCGCCGCCCGCGCCGAGCACAGCACCACCCCTGGGCGAGGTCAGGGCCGACCTCGGGACGGACGTCGCGGGCAGTCCTACGCGAGGCATCGAGCCTTCTTCGCAGGCGTCCTTGATGAGTCTCGTCGCACCCTGGACGGAGAACACGCCATACCCCACCATGGGGGTCATGACCTCCCCGGGCCGCCCCTCTCCGACGACGTCATCGAACGCCTCCGACGCGTCCTACGGCGTCCCGCCGCCGGCCGCCTCCGGCCCACCGCCGCCGTACGGGGCTCCCCCGACGCCCTACGGCGCCCCTCGGACGCCCCGGGCGGCACCACGGCGGAGCGGCGCGGAGGTCGCCCATCTCATCCTGGTCATCCTCGCCCTGGTCGTTGATCTGGCGGCGTCCCTGCTCGACGTCGTCACCTCCTTCACCGAAGGGGCCTCCGGCCCGGTCCCGCACATCCTCTCCTCGCTGCTCTTCAACGCCCCCCTGTGGCTGATCCTGGGCGCCCTCCTGCAGAGCCTGAGACGGCGCCCCTCCGCCTTCACGACCGCGGCCTGCGTCGCCGTGCTCATCAATCTCACCGCGAGTGCGTCGGTGTTCAGGCCCCTCCTCGAGGTGGGACTCATCCTCGTACTCCTCATCATCCTGATACTCGGGGTGGCGGCGACGCTGAGCATCGCGTCCAATCGTCGTCTGGACGGGCGCCCCGCAGGGGTGACCCTGGCCGCTGGAGCGGCGCTCGGGATCCTCGCGCGGTTCCTCATGAGCCTCGTCTACCTCGCCGTCGCCATGACGACGCCGTACGCCGGTACGAATTTCTTCATCGGCCCGGAGATCGGTCCGTGGATGGCTCTCTGGCCGAAGGGAGTGGATCTTCCCCCGAATGCGGCCTGGGCCCTGGCCATCGCATCGGCGCTCGCCGCCGCCGTCGCCCTGTCCGTCCTGCCGCGGTCCCGGGGCACGAGAGCATGGGCGTGCCTGAGTCTGGGCGCCCTCGTCTCGACCGCGCTGCTCGTCACCCTGGGAGCCGTACCGCTCTCCCCGGACTTCCCGGACTATCTACCATTCTGGAACTTCGAACTGCGCACCGGCGTCGCCGCGATCCTCGTCGGAGGCCCACTGCTCGCAGCCGTATCACTGGCCTTCCTGCCGTCATGCCGACGCTGGTTCCTGCGCGACCCGCTCGGTCCCGCTCCCACACGCACCGAGCAGGATCGGTCCACGCAATTCGGTGGGAGCGGCGGCCCCACCCCCGCCGGCACCGGGCAGGGGCCCGATCACGACGTCGCACAACCGGGACCGGGAGCCTTCCCGAGCTGAGGGGGAGGATGCGCCGACGGCCGCGTCCCGCTCGCGCCGCCGGCCGACTTTCCCCGGCCAGGACTGGAGAACGCTCCGGGGACTTCTCCCCCTCGACGCCCGGCGCCCCGCCTCTCACGATGGTCTTATGGCCTTCTCCTCCTGGACGCCGTCACCGGGCATCCTGTCCGGCATCGAGCCCCGCCCGAGCCCGCCGTCACGCGGATCCCCCTACCGCGGCCCCCACCACCGGCCGCGCAACGGCGTCGAGAACGCCCATCTCCTCCTCGCCCTGGCGGCCGCCGCCGCCCTGGCACTGGCGGCGGTGAAGGACCAGATCAACCTGAGCACGTATGGGCTCTCGGATCTGTCGCCGCTGACACTGGCCATCGCCGTGCTCAACAGCCCGGCCTGGCTCGTCGTGGCGGCCGCGGTGCAGAACCTCCGCCGCAAGCCATCGGTCATGACGGCCGCCGCCCTCGTGCAGAGTGGGCTGAACATCGCCCTGCCCATGTCCCTGAACGGACTCATACCCGCGAGCGCCCCGCTCATCGCCCTTCTGGTCCCGGCCGTCGCAACGGCCCTGGACATCTCCCGCAACCGGTCGTTGGACGGCCGGCCGATGGTGCTCACGCTCAGCGCCGGTTTCGTCACCGCCGTGGTCATCAGAGTCACCGTCGCCCTGGCCAGTGCGATTCTCGTGAAGTTCTCGGTGGCAGGCGGTTACAGGGTGGGTCCATGGCTGATGATGATCACCGTATCCAGGGTCCCGGAGACGAAGGTGCACCTCTTCTTCACCGGGTTCGCCGTGCTGGGCTCCGCCATCGCGCTCAGCGGCCTGGTGCGGCCAGCCGCCAGAGGAGCACGGACCCGGTTCTCGGCGGGATCCATCACGGCGGCGCTCATGCTCAATGCCCTCGGTGCCCTGCCCACCATTGCGCCGACCCTCGACTCGAGCCTCTCCCGGATTCGGCTGCCGCTCACGCTCGGGCTCATCGGCGGACCGCTCCTCGCCGTATCCTGCTGGACCGCGTGGTCCCCGGAGACCCGTCTGTGGTTCCTGCGGAAGAGTGCCCCGACGACGATCACCGCCGGTGGCACGGGCCCCGTCCTCCCCTCCCCCTCGCAACCCGGCACCCATCCCGTCCACTCCGAGCAGGATCGGTCCACGCAGTTCGGCGGGAGCGGCGGCCCCACCCCCGCCGGCACCTGGCAGGGGCCATGAGCATCACCTGTTTCACCGCACCCTCAAGCCCTCCCCGCCCCGCACGGGACAGGGGCGGGCGGTCGGGGGCCGCCCGCCCCTCCGGTGACCCCGCTCCCGCCCGCACTGGAGGAAACGGGGACGACGGCGATCGGGACGCGGAGCCGGTGCCCCCCGCCCGGTACCGGAGGGACTCGCGGCGACCCGCTAGTCGCGGGCGCAGTGCTCGACGAAGTTGCGCAGCACGGCCCACGACTGGCTCACGTCCTGGGCACGGGTCCAGGCCTGGACGGCCGGCAGCTCGTCGGGGTCGAAGTAGCCGTGGTCGGCGTAGAAGGCCTGCCGGTGAGCGAAGGCCTCGCCGTCGAGCTCGGGGTGAAACTGCGTGGCGTAGAGATTGGTCCTCATGCGGAGCATCTGGACCGGGCAGGGCCGGGAGGTCGCCAGGACGACAGCACCGGGCGGGGGCGTGAGGATGGCGTCGTTGTGCGCGACGAAGGCCTGGAAGGTCGGCGTCATGCCCGCGCACAGCGGGTCGGCCAGACCGGCCGCGGTCAGGGTGATCTCGGGGGCGCCGACCTCCTCGGCGTAGGTGTCGTCGATGACGGCGCCCTGGTGACGGGCAAGGGTGCCGATGCCGTAGCAGGCCCCGAGGAAGGGGAAGTCGGTGGCGACGACGCGGTCGAGCAGAGCCGCGAACTCGGCCTCGACACGTCGCTGCGTGGAGGTCTTCGCGGCCTCGGGAGTGGTGGTGTTGAAGGGGGAGCCCCCCACCATGATGCCGGAGTACGCGTCCAGATCGAGGTCGGGCATGGGGGCCGACTCCAGGCGGACACGACGCAGGTCCCTCTCCTGCAGGCCGGTGCGGGTGAGGAAGGCGTCGTACTCGGCATCCGCCGGGGCGTCGTCGTCTCGGGTGGCGAGCAGGATGAAGGGTTTCACGAGCGCACTTTAGCGGTAGCCCGGATGCGGAGGCCGTCGATCCCAATGAATGGGAGGCGGGGCGGCGCAGACCCCTCGGGCGGGCCCTCGTCAAGAGCGATCGGCGGCAGGAAGCGAGAGCCGGTGGGCGGCGCAGCCGTCAGTACGGATCGGTGCGGATCAGTACGGATCGGTGCGGATCAGTGCAGGCCGGCCAAGACGGTCTCGACCGCGGCGCGGACGACGTCGGGTGCCGGTGCCCGGGTGAGGCCGGCGCTGTGCGCGCCCGCCCAATGCTCGGCACGTCGTCCGGTGGTGACGGGTCTTCCGGCGGACTGATCGGTGATGGCATCGACATAGGCCAGCCCGGCGACGCGGACTCCCCGGGAGGCCAGGGCCATGGCCTCGGCGACGGAGTCGGTGACGACGCCGTCGGCGCCGAGCGCGGCGAGCACGCTGGCCTCGGCACGGGTGGGGCGCAGCGGCCCTGGGGCGAGAGCCAGGACGCCGGGCTCGCGCACGCCGTCGAGAGCGGACAGTCGTGCGGTGAGATCCTCGTCCCAGGCGGCCTCGATGACGCCGAGAGCGGGGAACAGCGGCGCACCGGCGAGATTGAGGTGGTCGCCGACGGGGAGGAAGTCCCCTGGCTCGACGCCGCCGAGGCCGGTCGCGCGGGTGATGAGCAGCGCGGCGCGCACACGAGCGGCGGCGGTGCGGGCGAAGGCGGTGGTACGGCGAGTGGGTTTGCCCTCGAACAGGGAGGTGCGGCCGCGTGCGATGAGAATGCTGAGGCCGTCGTGCTCGTAGGATTGGAGGGAGTCCTCCAATCCTGTGAGACTCGGCGCGGACACGCCCGGAAGGAAGGACAGCCGCACGCTGGAGGCCGGGCGCCCCCAGGCTTCCCTGAGCTCGGTGAGGAAAAAAGGCTCGGCGATGACGAGGAGATCGTGCTGAGGGCGGCCGGTGGCCAGGAGGATCGATGCTCCGGCGGGATCGTCGTCCCAGGGCGCGGTTTTTGGTTGTGCGGTCACACGTCCTCCCTCTGCTCGCGTACGGTTCCGATAGGTAAAGCCTACCGGCTCCCTCGCCAGAGGGTGTTTCTCCCAGGAAAAGAAGAGGGGAGCACCATCCGATCGTCTTCTCGACCCTCTCAGCCCACCATCCGCTCAGCGGTCGCTCATCGGCCGTGCGATCACATAGTCCGGTCGTAGTAAAAACGGGCCGTTCCGACAACGACCGAGTACGCGAAGGCTGCCACTTTGATGAACAAGGATATCGGAAGCGATGTGAAAGATACCACGAAAAGAATGAGCATGATCGGCAAGGCCGTCCTGCCGGCGACCACCCACATCTTCTGCTTGACCGCCCTGTCCCGCTCGTCCCACACACCGTCCATCTCGCGGCTGAGCATGGTGTCGTGGCCGCGACGCCCCCTCACGAGCAGGAGGATCAGCACGATCGCCGCAGCGAGAAGGCCGATGGCTCCGCCGAGCGCGGCGGACCGGGCCTGATCGTCGGCGAGTCGCGGTCGGAGAATGAGAAGCGCCGCCGCGACGACGACGCAGGCGACGAGATACACGCGCTCCCAGAAAGCCCTGCGACGCCGCCCGCGCTCAGCAGAAGACGCGGAGGCCGGGGGGCGACTCTCCGGTATCTCAGACATCTCAGGCATGGAAGATCTCCTCGACGGCGCGCCCGAAGAAGCGCGCAATGGCGATGGCGAGCGGTAATGAGGGATCGTACTTCCCCTTCTCGATGGAGTTGACGCTCTGGCGCGAGACACCGAGGGCCTTGCCCAGCTGCGCCTGAGTGAGCCCCTTCTCCTCACGCAGCGCGCGCACGTCATTCTCCACGCCGGCCTCCTTCACCGCTGGGACCGATCGTAGCGAAGACGACGCAGGACGAGCGCGGCACCGGCGACGAGGAGACCGGCAGCCACCACGGTGCTCCATCGACCCGGGAAGAAAAGCGGATCGCGATTGGCGACGACGCGAGAGGCGGTCGGGAGCAGCAGGCCGGCGCACTCGATCAGCCCTTCCCGGCGGGTGCCGGGAAGGGCGCCGCGGACGCGCATGACTCAGTCCTCGGCCGGCCAGTTTGCGGAGCGGACGGCCGCGGAGCGCCGGGCGCGGGAGAGCGAGCTCCTCACGACGTCGATCATGACGACGGCGAATCCGACGATGACCAGGCCCGCGGCGAGCCCCATGAGGAAGTAGTGGTCGAGCAGGGCGCCGATGAGCAGAGAGATCAGGCCGACGCCGAGGATGACGGCGGCGATCCTGGCGGACAGGGACATCTCGCGAATGGCGGCGAAGGACTTCATGACTGTTCTCCTAACTCCTGTGGGCCGCGCCGCGGGATCGAGGCCCGTCGACACGTGTCGCGTTTCCTTGACATGAAAAGTGTGCTTGACATCGACGAGCTTGTCAAGCTTGCTTGGCAGCGAGGCGGGTCGAGCTCTCGCCGGGCCGCCGGCGAGCCGCCAGCGAGCCATCCCCTCTCTCCCCCTCCGTCGTCTCCTTCACCGAGATCGGTTCGGTTCCGTGCCGAGATCGGTTCGGTTCCGGCTCGAGTTCGGTTGGTGTGTCGTGGTTGTGTGGTGAGGTGGTGCGCGAGGGGGTTTGTGGTGGGTGGTGGCTGGCGGTCGGGCGTGTTGTGCGGTTTGTGGTTGGTCGTGGTGGGTGATGGGTCGGGTGGGGCCTGGTGCGGTGGGAGGGGTTGTGTGGTGGTGCCGTTGCTCGTGTGGTTGTGTCTCCGTGCCCGGGCTCGTGTGGTCGTACATGGGCTCACGCGGTCGTACGCTGCGGTGCGGGGTCGTACCCGGGCTCGTGTGGTCGTACATGGGCCCACGCGGTCGTACGCTGCGGTGCCGGGTCGTACCCTGGGGAGGCTTTAAGGTACGACTCCGCGGCGCCGGGTACGACCGCGTGGATCTGGGCACGATCCCGCGGTGTCGGGGGTGCGTCGTGGTCGGGCCCGGCGTGCGGCGCGGCCCGTGCGGGGCGCGGCTCGGCGCTTGCGGAGGAGCGCGGTGACGGTCGCGCGCGGCCCATCGTCGCGCGGCTCGGTGCTCGTGGGGGAACGAGTCCTGCTGGGGCACGGCCTCGTCC
>ERZ773079.2150-NODE-2150-length-11205-cov-5.923767_pt1 | contig 11205 bp, 10 predicted proteins | sample MGYA00511355_ERZ773079 | MGnify/ENA primary metagenome ERZ773079 (study PRJEB29015, sample SAMEA2737979) | human oral metagenome | biome: human oral; feature: human-associated habitat; material: dental | place: China | collected 2117 ... | reverse complement strand
ACAAAGAAAAACATAATTATGAAATAAAAAAAGAATGGATAAGATTTTCAACTGGTGTTGTAACGGCTATCTATTGGTTTATAAATATTTTTACAAAAGTTAATGATTCTGTTCTTATTTTAACACCTGTTTATTATCCTTTCCATAATGCTATAAAAGATAATAATAGAAAATTAATTACTTGTGATTTAAAAAATACTGATGGATATTTCACTATTGATTATGAAGAAGTTGAAAAGAAAATAGTTGAAAATAATGTTAAGTTATTTATACAATGTTCTCCTCATAATCCTGCTGGTAGAGTTTGGAAAGAGGAAGAACTATCTAAAATATTAGAAATTTGTAAAAAATATAATGTTCTCGTTATTTCAGATGAAATACATCAAGATATTATTATGAAAGGCTATAAACATATACCATCAGCTATTGTAAATAATGGGAAATATGCAGATAATTTAATAACTGTATCTGCTGCTTCTAAAACATTTAATTTAGCTGGGTTAATACATTCTAATATTATTATTAGTAACAATGAATTAAGAAAAAAATATGATGAAGAAATTAAAAAGATTAATCAAACTGAATGTAATATTCTTGGAATGCTTGCAACACAAGTTGGCTATGAAAAAGGAGAATATTGGCTAAAAAATGTAAAAGAATTAATAGAAGATAACTTTAATTATTTAAAATCTGAATTAAATAAAAATATTCCTGAAATTATAGTAACTAATTTAGAGGGAACATATTTAGTATTTTTAGATTTAAGAAAAATTATTCCCATTGATAAGGTTAAAGAATTTATTCAGGATAAATGCAATTTAGCAGTAGATTTTGGAGAATGGTTTGGAGAAAATTTTAAAGGCTTTATTCGTATGAATTTAGCAACAGACCCTCAAATTGTTAAAAATGCTGTTGAAAATATAGTAAGTGAATATGAGAAATTAAGGAGGATATAAAATATGAAAAGTGAATTAAAAGAAAAAAAGTATGGTGCTATCTCATTTTTACCCCTTATAGTATTTTTAGTTTTATATATAGGGAGTGGAATTTTCTTTACTTTAATGGGAGCAGAAGGTGCTTTTAAAAAATTCCCAAGACATGTAGCATTGTTAGCTGGAATTATTGTTGCTTTACTTATGAATAAAGGAATGAAACTTGAAAAAAAGATAGATATTTTCTCAGAAAATGCAGGAAATCCTGGAGTATTTTTAATATCTTGTTTTATTTCAACTGCTATTGGCACTTCAATGGGAACAGTAGCAGCAATGGCACCAATAGCTATTGGTGTGGCTCAAGCAGCTAACTTAAACATTCCTTTAACTGCTGCTGCAGTAATAGGTGGAGCATATTTTGGAGATAACTTATCTATGATATCTGATACAACAATTTCTGCTGCAAAAGGTGTAGGTTCTGAAATGAAAGATAAGTTTAAAATGAATTTTTTCATTGCACTTCCAGCAGCTATTTTTGCAGCAATTATGTATGGGATTATGGGTGGAAATGGAAATATAACAGGTGAATATAATTACCACATCATCAGAGTACTTCCCTATATAGTAGTTTTAATAACTGCTTTAATTGGATTTAATGTTTCAGGAGTTTTAGTCTTAGGAATAGCTATGACAGGCATTATTGGATTATTAGAAGGAAATATTACTTTTCTTGATTGGATAGGAGCTATTGGTGAAGGAATGTCAGATATGTTCAGTATTACTATTGTTGCAATTCTTATTTCTGGTTTAATAGGTTTAGTAAAATATTATGGTGGAATAGAATGGCTTGTTAACAGTATAACTTCAAAAATAAAAAATAGAAAAAATGCAGAATATGGAATAGGCCTGATTTCAGGACTTTTATCAGCAGCATTAGTAAATAATACTATTGCTATAATTATTACAGCTCCTATTGCAAAAGAAATCGGACAAAAATATAATATTGTTCCAAAAAGATTAGCAAGTCTTATAGATATTTTTGCTTGTGCATTTTTAGCCTTAACTCCTTATGATGGAGGAATGCTTATGGTTACAGCTTTGGTAGATGTATCTCCATTGGAAGTTTTAAAATATTCTTTCTATATTTTTGCATTAATAGTTACAACTTGTATAACTATCCAATTTAGACTATTAAGAACAGCTAAAGAAAAAGAAAGCTATTAATTATAAAACTCTGTAAACTAAAAATAGAAAATATAAAAAAATGTAAAAAATTGTAAGTTGACACTATAAAATTTTTTACATTTTTTTGTTTACTTTATTTAGATGAACCCATACTTTTTGAAATTTCTTCAGCTTTTTCTTTTATAATTTTTTTATATTCTTCTAGTTTTTTATCAGTTAATTCATTACTTTCAAGGAGATTTATCCCAATGGAAGCAACTACATTATCATTATAATCATAAATTGGAGCTCCCACTCCAATAGTCCCTTTTGCATATTCTCCATATGAAACAGCAACCCCTTCTTTTCTTATTTTTTCTAAACTTTTTTCTAATTCTTCAGCAGTTAAAGTTATTTTATTTCTCTTATCTTTAATCACATTTTTGATATATTCATCAATAAAACTTTTTGATTTATGGGCAAGTATAGCTTTTCTAGTTGCACCACAATGTAAGAAAAATTCATTTCCAAATCTTTCTATAATTTTTATACTTTGTTCACCATCAAATCTTTCAAGTACGCAACCTTTATAGCCTGTTTGAATCATCAAAAAAGAATCTACTTTTATTTCTGATGTCAAATTTTTTAAAATTGGATATGCAATATCTTGAAGTTTATTTTGTGATGCTGCAACTTTTCCCAAAAAAATTAAAGCTGGTCCAAGTTTATAAAGTAAATTTTCATCTTTTAAAATATACATTTTTGAAAATAGTGTTTGAAGTAATCCATAGGCTGTACTTTTAGGTATCCCAAGAGTAGTATAAATTTGTAATAAACTACAACCAGAAGGATTTTTTTTTAATAATTCTAATATTTCTATAGCTTTATTTAAACTTTTTATCATTTTATTTATACTCCTATCTCAATAAATCTATATTATTTATTCTAACATTTTAAATAAATATTTTCAATGTTTATAATTAATATATATTACATTTATGATGTATTTCAAAATAATATGTATTTTTATAAAATAATGTTGACATAAAAATTAAGAAGGTGTATATTATAGTCAATAATAACAAACTTAGTTCTATATTATAGAACGAAAGGAGGGAACATGTTTTTAAAAAATATAACTAAAAATATTATAGTGAAGCAATTATGGGAAGCATTAAAATAAAAAATCCCACTTTGCACAAAGTACAAAATGGGACAGATATGATATAATCATACCCTAAGCAAGTTAATTATATCATATTTTGTTCCTAAAATAAACTAAAAATTTTAGGAGGAACTATGAATTACGATATCATACATTTTGAAGCTTTAGGAAAAGAAGCTGAACATTTAAAAACAGAAACAATAAAAGCACAAGAAAATAATCTTTTACCAAAAAATTTAAATTATTTAATAACAGAAAAAATTTACAAACTTATTTAGAAGAATACCCAGATACAAAATTACCTAATATTATTACAACAAAAACACATTCAATTTTACCTTTAGATTATTTAATAGGTGAAAAGAAAAGTATAATAACTAGGAGTGCTGGTTATGATCATTTTGAACATTTACAAAATAAAATTAATTTAACTTCCCTAAGAGAATACTGTGTTGATGCAGTAGCACAAACAGCTATAAAGTTTGTTTATGCAACTTGTGGTAAGCTAAATGAGTATACATCAAAAATAAAAAATTTTGAAAGAAATAATATTTCATCTTTTATTGAAATAAATAAAAATAGAATTGCAACTGTATTTGGAGTAGGAAAAATAGGAAAAAAAGTTTATGAATTGCTAGAAATAAATGGTTTTTCTACACAAGCTGTTGATATCAGAGAAGATGAATTAAAAAAAGAGTTTGGAAATATTTTTAATTTTGTGACAAAGGAAAAAGCTATGAAAAATAGTGATGTAATCATTAATGTTATGAATTTAACTAAAAATCCAGATAGTAAATTTTATAATGTTGGCTATTTTTCAGATATTGAATTTTTAATGGCAAAAAAAGGTCTAATTTTTATAAATGTAACAAGAGGAGAGATAGCTCCAGAAAGTGTATTATTAAAATACTATAAAGAAGGTACATTAAGTGGAATTGCATTGGATGTTTTTTCAAATGAATCTATATTTTCAAAGTTTTTAAAAAATGAGGTAAAAACTCAAAATGAAGATTTAAAGGCGGCTAAGGAAATAGAAGAAAAGGCTTTAGCTCTTAGTGAAAATTTTTATGTTCAACCACATCAAGGTTTTAATTCAGATTTAGCTTCTCTATCTAAAGCTAAAGAAACAATAAAACATTTATGTGCTTGGTATAAAAATAATAAAGAAAGATTTGATGAACAACTACCTTATTATAAAGGATAAATTTGAAGGAGGATTCTATGCAACTTACAATGACTAAAGCAATATGGGATGTATTTAATGACATATGTATAATGGCAGTTCTATTATTAATAGGACAAATACTAAGAGCTAAAATTAAAATTTTTCAAAAATTATTAATACCTTCAGCATTAATAGCAGGATTTATAGCTTTGATTTTAGGACCTAAGGGTTACAATATATTAAAATTATCTTCAAGTTTTGGAACTTATGCTGCAGTTTTAATTGTAGTAATATTTGCTTCAACTCCGATTGGAGATAAACCTGACAAAGAATCAACATCAAATTCTGCAATAGGAGGAATGTTTTTTAATATAACTGGAATTGCAGTTTTACAATATGCAGTTGGAATGTTAGTAACAATGTATTTATTAAAATATATTTATCCTAATCTTCCAGAACAGTTCGGTTTGATGATGGCAACAGGTTTTTATGGAGGGCATGGAACAGCAATTGCAGTTGGAAATGCTCTTCAAGATTTAGGTGTTCCTAATATGATTGACTTTGGAAATACTTGTGCAACTGTCGGTATAGTTGGAGGAATCATATTTGGAGTTATTATTATAAATTGGGGAACTCGTAAAGGTTACACTCATTATGTTGAAAATCCTCATGATTTACCTATTGAATTGAGAACAGGGCTAATCCCAGAAGAAAAACAAAAATCACAAGGAAAGGTTACAATTTCTTCAATATGTTTAGATCCCATGTCCTTTCATATAGGATTAGTTTTATTAGCTTCTGTAATCGGAATTTTATTATCAGATTATTTTAAATTATTTACTGCAAAGTTAGGATATGCTGTGTCTATTCCAGCTTTTTGTACAGCACTTTTAGCAGGTTTTTTACTAAATAGTATTTTAAATAAAACAAAAACAGCAAAATATGTAGATAGATTTTCTATAAGTCGTATACAAGGAGTAGCAACAGATTTTCTTATGGTATCAGGAATAGGCTCATTAAATTTATCAGTAGTTTTAGATTATGCTGGGCCTCTATTAATAGTTTGTACAATAGGGTTTATTGTTACATGGTTATGGTTTATATATGTAGGTGGAAAATCTTCACCAAGAGATTGGTTTGAACGTAATATGATGTGCTGGGGGCATGCTACTGGAGTAGCTGCAACAGGAGTTTTACTTCAAAGAATTGTTGACCCTGATTTAAAATCAAGAGGAATAGAAGATTCTGGAATATCAGATTTATTTAATAGACCTTTAATCATAGGTTTGCAAGTTATTCCTCCAATAGTTATGAGTGTTTTTCCAATTATAGGTGGACATATAGTAACATGGGCAATATTAGGAATAGTTATTTTTATGTGGCTAATAGCTTGGAAATTAAAATGGTGGATACCTTCATTAAAATTGAAAAAATATAGATAACAGATCCTTAACATAAAATGTAGAAAGAAGAGTTATAATTATCTTAGCTCTTCTTCTCTACACCCTATATCCAGCCTAAATTTTTTAATATAAGTACCCAATAAAAAATTGTAAATATTGAAAGCATACTTGTTGTTGCAACTATTTCCCCTGCTAAATCTCCATCAGCATTCATTTCTTTTGCCATAGTATATGAAACTACTGCTGTTGGACAGGCACTCATTGAAAGTAAAGCAACTAATTCTATTCCTTGAAAACCTAATAATTTCCCAAGACCAACAGTTATTAATGGATTTCCTATAAGCCTTAATATATTTACAGAAATTAAATATTTTAAATTTTTTAATATATTTCCAAATTTCAATCCTGCTCCTAAAACAAGAAAAGCTAATGGCGTTGCTATTTTTGATATATCTCCTATAGCTTTATATACTGGTTTTGGAATATTTATTTTTAAGACTAAAAAAACTATTGCAGTCAATGTTGCAATTATTAAAGGATTTTTAAATACTTGTTTTATTAACTTAATTTTATTTACTTCATTACCTGAATAATATTCCAATAGTATAACTGCTATAATATTAAATGTTGGGATTACAATAGCTGTTAATAAAGAAACTGTTCCTAAATTTTCTTTTCCATATAAGCTATCTGCAATAGCCAAACCAAATAAGACAAAATTCCCTCTATACACACCTTGAATCAAAACAGATAATTTCTTTTTATCTTTAACATTAGGCATATAGATTAACCAAGCAAGGAAAAGAACTAGTAGAATACTTATAAAAGCATAAGCTAATAATTTTAGATTATTAAATGAAAGTGTTGATAAATCTCCCATATTATAAATATTAAAAAACAGTAGTGTAGGCATAAATAACCTAAATATTAAAGAATTCATAACATTCAAAGATTTATCATCTACCATATTTTTTCTTTTTAGAATTACACCTAACATCATTATAAGAAAAATTGGAAAAACAACATTGAATGCTAATAAAAAATTTTCCATAACCCCCATCTCCATTTTATGATTATTTTTTATTTAAATATTACTCCTGCTTCTTTATACCAAAGTAATAAGTCCATCTCATCCATAGGAATTTTTACAAACTTACAATAATTTCTCATTTTTTCTTCTATTTCTAAGTATAATTTAGGAGTTAAAGTTTTTGGTAACTCATCTATGACTTCTAATTTAACTAAATTTTTTAAGATATGTCTATCAAGTATAGCTATATTTTCTCCAAAACCTACATTTCTTAAAAAATGGCTAGCTTCTTTGTAAGACATTCCCTTAATGTTTTTTACTATCCAATCTCTTTTTTCAGTAACAGTAGGAAGGGAATCAAAAAAATCTTTGGTTATAAGTTCTCCATCTTTTGTCATCTGTTCTCTTAATTCAACAAGATACTTAGCCTTATTATTTTTAAATCTAACTATATTTAAAAATTCTACAAGTTCTTCTGCTTTTCCTGTGTAAATTAAATCATCTTTTTTTAAATTTGTTATAGCTTGCCAAGCATTCAATGCCTTAGATTGAGGTGTCAGTATACAAAAAGATAATTCTAAATGAATATCTTTATTTGAGCCATTTTTCCATATATTTTTAAATTCTTTTAACCTTTCTTTAAGGTGAGGGCTCATCTCTTTATAAATTTTTTCAATTTCATTAAAATATTTGTTTTTTTTCAATTTTATCACCTACCTTGTTAGAATTAATTTATCATAGTTATTATTTAATATCAAGACTTTTTTATATAAATATGGTTTAAATGAGTGCAACACTGCATTATATAATAAATGGCTTTATTGACTTTAAAAAGATAAATTTATATAATTTAAAACAAAATATAAGTCAAATATTAGGTTAGATAATATTTAACAAACTAAAAGTTTTAAAGAGGTATATATGAAAAAAAATTGGAAAGAAAGTTATAAGGCAAAGATTTGTACTCCTGATGAAGCAATTCAAAAAATTAAAGATGCTAAAAGAATTTCTTTTGGACATATTTGTTCTGAATCAACTGTTTTAACAGAAGCACTGCTTAGAAACAAAAAATTATTTAAAAAATTAGAAATTGCTCATTTACTGTCAGTAGGAAAAAGTGAGTATGCAAAAGAAGAAAATTCAGAATATTTTAGGCATAATGCTCTATTCATTGGTCCTAAAACAAGAGAAGCAGCAAATAGTTCTTATGGAGATTACACTCCAACATTCTTCTTTGAAACTGCAAAATTATTTGGAAAAGATGGAGAATTATCACTTGATGCTATGTTACTTCAAGTATCCCCTCCTGATGAACATGGATATTGTAGTTATGGACTTTCTTGTGATTACACTAAATCAGCTACTGAAAGTGCAAAAATTGTTATTGCACAAATAAATAAATTTGTTCCAAGAACTTTTGGAAATTGTTTTGTACATATAGATGACATTGACTATATCATTGAAGAAGATACTCCTATTCCAGAAGTTCAACCACCAGTTGTTGGAGAAATTGAAAGAAAGATAGGGGAATTTTGTGCAAGTTTAATTAATGATGGAGATACTTTACAACTTGGAATTGGTGCAATACCAGTGGCAGTTTTAAATTTTTTGAAAGATAAAAGAGATTTAGGTATACATTCAGAAATGATTTCTGATGGAATTGTTGATTTAATTAATTTAGGTGTCATAACAAATAAAAAGAAAAATCTAAATCCTAATAAGTCAATAGCAACATTTTTAATGGGTAGTAAAAAACTATATGACTATGCTGATAATAATCCTGCAATAGAACTACACCCTGTTGACTATGTAAATAATCCTATTATCATAGCTCAAAATGATAATATGATTTCAATTAATTCTGCTATTGAAGTTGATTTGACAGGACAAGTAAATGCAGAATATATTAACTCAAAAGAATTTAGTGGACCAGGAGGACAAGTTGATTTTGTAAGAGGAGCAACTATGTCTAAAGGAGGAAAATCAATAATAGCTCTTCCATCAACTGCTGCCAATGGAACTATTTCAAAGATAGTTTTTAATTTTGAAGAAGGAGTTCCAGTTACCACTACAAGAAATGATGTGGACTATGTTATAACAGAATATGGAATTGCCCATTTAAGAGGAAAAACTTTAAGAGAAAGGGCAAAACTTTTAATTGAGATTGCTCACCCAAATTTTAGAGAAGAACTTAGAAAAAAGGCACTAGAAAAATTTGGAAAATTATAAAAAAGAGAAAGATTTTTGAGAGTATAGAAAAAAAGCTGTAAATTGTTAAAAAATATAGTCTTCTATGATGGAATATTAAAAATCATAGGAGGCTATTTTTATCTCCTATCCCTTGACCTTTTGCTTTTTCAATTCCTTGATTTTTTTCTTTTTCATTATATCCTTTCTATGTTTTTTATCAAGAGTTAAATTTATATCTAATAAGCTGTTTAGAAAAAGTTGACTTCTGGATGTACTATTTTTTTAAAAATTAATTGACATAAAAAAAATTATGTGATATTCTAATTAAGTGTTGTTATGCATCTGTGGCTCAATTGGATAGAGCATCTGACTACGGATCAGAGGGCTGCGGGTTCGACTCCTGCCAGGTGCGCCATATAAAATGCCTGAGTGACGAAATTGGTAAACGTAGTAGACTCAAAATCATCTTCTATTATTTGTCTAACTGACCTTTAATACAGTTGTCCGTTTGGGTTTGTTGCTTGTTGACCATTCATTTTGTCCACTATTTTCTTTAAAATGTTTTTTGCCTGAGTGATGAAATTGGTAAACATAATAGACTCAAAATCTATCGGTAATTTTTACCTTATGGGTTCGAGTCCCATCTCAGGCACCATATTAGGCATCTTAAATACTTTTAATTGGACTATTTTGTATAGTCCTTTTTACTTTAAGTTTTTTAAAGATTTTTCAATAATTTCACCAGTTTTTTCTTTTCTGGTGTAATCAAAATGTGAATATATATTTGCAGTAGTTTGTATATCACTATGTCCAAGCCACATTTGTATATCTTTTAACTGTATATCCTGCTCATATAAAAGTGTTGCACAAGAATGCCTTAAATCATGTAACCTAATTTTTTTAAGACCACATTCCTTTATAAGCCTTCTAAATGTTTTTGTAACCCTGTCTGGTTTAATAAGCTCACCATCTTCATCTACACATATAAATCCCTCCCATTTCTTTGTATAAGAACTTTTAAAGAAGTTTTTATCTTTTTTTATTCTTTCCACCCTTTGAATTATTAATTCTTTTATTGAAGCTAATAAAGGCATAATTCTATAACTACTATCATTTTTCATTTTTTGTTTAGCAACTAATTTTTCCTCTTCTGAAGAAGTAATTTTAGTATTAACCAAAATAGTATTATTATCAAAATCAATTACTGAAAATCTTAATCCTAGTAGTTCACTTCTACGAAAACCGTAAAATAATGCTAAGTTCAGTTCTAATTCAAATTTATGTCCTTTAATATAATTTAAAAAAGTATTAATCTCTTTTAAATTAAAAACCTCAGAGATATATTTTTCTTTTTTAGGTCTTGGGATTTCTAACATTATATTTTCTTTAATTAGTTTTCTTATATGTGCTTCAGTAAAAGTTTTTCTCAATAATGCATGATAATGTATTATAGTATTATTAGTATTTTTTCTCACAATTGATAGATGATTGTAGAAATCTAATATATTTGCTACAGTAACAGCCTCTAAATCAAGATTTTTTTGAGAAAAAAATTTTTCTATAATTCTTTGTTGATCCTTGTATGATTTGTATGTTGGATATTGTATTGTATTTTTGCTATTAGTTATAGATTGTTCAAGAAAATCAAGAAATTTAATTTTTTGCTCTTCAATTTTTACTACTTTATCATCTTGATATGCATCTTTATACTGTTCTTTTACTTCTTTAAGAAAAGCTTCTCCTATTTCTTCTGCTTTCTTTTTATTGCCTTTTAGCTTGAGTCCTGTGCTTTTTGACTTACTTTCTTGTTCTTTTGTAATGGGATTTATCCAATAAACAACTACATGATATATCCCATTTCTTTCCCTTAATCTGTGGTTAAATTTTACTTTCATCTCTTTTCTCCTTTATAGATAAAGAAGATGAATTTTTGGTCTTATTTCCTCTAATATATTTTATCAAATCTTCTTTAGAAATAAAATAGAGATTACCAATTTTTTTATTTTTAATTTCACCACTTTTTAATAACTTATATACTTTCTGTATACCGATTCTTAAAATTTGAGATATTTCAGGTACTTTTAAAATATCAGGATATTTTTCTAACATATTATATTCTCCTATTTTTATTGTTTATGCCTATAGACAATTCATAT
>ERZ773079.2149-NODE-2149-length-11206-cov-8.513855_pt1 | contig 11206 bp, 7 predicted proteins | sample MGYA00511355_ERZ773079 | MGnify/ENA primary metagenome ERZ773079 (study PRJEB29015, sample SAMEA2737979) | human oral metagenome | biome: human oral; feature: human-associated habitat; material: dental | place: China | collected 2117 ... | reverse complement strand
CCAGGGCGAGCGACCTGCCCTGGGCCCACGCCGGGAAGGTGGCGGAGGCCGCCGGGCACCCGAGGCTCGCGACGGTCGCGACCGGCAGCGTGCACGACATCCTGGCGGACGCCCAGACCGAGCCCCACAAGATGGCCTACCACTGCGAGCGCCGCGACCCCAACCTCGAGGCAAAGACGCGCGACGTTCTTCTGCTCCGCGAGCAGCTGTCCTTCCGCTTCGACGAGGACGGCGACCTTATCTCCTGGGAGGAGGGCCAGGAGGCCCGCGTGCTGTCCCACGACGAGAGGCCGGGCATCCGGGACGCGCACGAGCACTGCCCCGACCTGCGGCCCGACAGGGGCACGGTCGGGCGCGACTGCGAGCACGGGGGGCCCGGGACGCTCTCCCTCCTCGCCTCGATCGACCTGCCGGCCGGCGAGGCGACCTCCCCTCGCGGGCGAGACGCACAAGAGCTCCGACCACGTCGAGTTCCTCAGGATCCTGGACGGCAAGTACCCTAAGGGCGACCTGACGCGGATCGTGCCCGGCGACGTGTCGGCGCGCACCTCCGCCGAGACGAGGCGCTACCTGGCCACCGTCCCGGGCCGCCTCGAGTTCGTGTCCGCGCCCAGGCACGGCTCCCGGCCGGACCTGGTCGAGGGCCTCTTCTCGAGGATGACCCGCCAGACGCTGCGCGGAATCCGGGTCTCGAGCAAGGACGAGCCCGAGGGGAGGATCCTGCACTACCTCGGGGAGGCGGACGCCGAGCCGGTCGTCTACAGGTGGAGGTGGAACCTGTCGGACGTAGACCCGACGGCCGAGGAGCTCGTCGTGGACACCCTCCTCCCGGATGGGGCAGGCAAGGCAAGTTAGTTGCTGGACGATATACTAGCCGTATACAGCAGGGTATAAACCGACGCAATGCGCTCGGTCGGAGAAGGTCTTCCACCATCTGCTCGCGACCGACAAGCATTTCCGCTGCTTACGCACGCAGAGCTATGGCTACGTTGGTCGACTGTCGGATAGAACAACTATCTCGAGCTCCCCAACCCCTCTCAGCTGAGGCCACATTCTTATCGAGGGCGAAATCCGGGAACTGTTCCAGCAGCGATGCCCTCACCGAATCGCAGGGTCGTCAACGGATTAAGGAGCCCGTCGACTGGGACGAAGTATCGCCGTCTGTAGCCCCCATCCTCACGCTCGTTGCTGTGTGTCGGTGGGTCCACGGCACAAACCGCGATGAACAAGTCTCCGAATTCGCCTACCTGCGATGTGCTGAAGTGGCTCTTCTTCCCCATGTGTGACGCTGGCCCGTCCCTCATCTGGGATCTAGAGATGGGGAACACCCTCCATACCTCCTCCGTTGCGTCACATTGTGGGAGGGCGTCGGGGACCACCATAATATTCGGACCCGACGTGATTCCCCTGAAGGCGTAGTAGGCCCGCCCTGAGTTTCGCATGACCCCACGGCTCTTTATAACGCTCTCGTCAAGCACGCGAGACGCAGGGAGAGCCAGCCTGTCAAAGATTGTGCGCAGCTCGTTTGCCAACGGGAGGAACATCCGTTCAAGGTACAACCCACGACTCGGAGAAGACTCGTAGACGCTGTGCACGTATGAGCGACACTGAACAATGAAGTCTGTTGTGTTTGAACTGTTCCCGTACAATGTACGCAAGTCATCCAACGGCCATCGCGCGTCTAGCACGCCGCCCGCGCGGAGAGACGTCTGTGGGTAGAAGAACACTCCGTTCCCGCTGGCGTTCGCATGAGAGGGGACGAAGCCGTAGTATATGCCATCCTCGTTTGTCAGTTGGACGAACGTTCCCTCGACGGCGCTCCCCCCACCGATGACAAGCTTGGCCTTTGTTGCTGATTCCAAGCTTTCGGAGTTCACTGAGAGTGCGTATTCGCCAGAGGAGATTTCCGATAATCCATCACGCTGCCTAATGGCCATCTTGCCGACGTGGAGGTCAGGCGGCATGCATATGTCGATGAGTGCCTTCACCTGGCTAGACCTATCGAACAGGCTGCGATACGTTCGTACAGAGCTGACGAAATCCTCCATGAAGCTAGCACGATTTCTCCTCTTCCCGATCGGGAAGGGGTTGAGGGAAAACCTTATCGCGTCCAAAGTATCCGTTAGGCTACCGACGATGTGCTCGTGCATGTGCGTCAGCTGGTCATTGTCTTTGGGCCATCCGACTGTGGATAGCCTAGCCCTGAGTCCGACATCTCCCAAGGCAGCCACGTACTCGTCGAGGTAAGGGTAGGATCCGATGTCGTTGTCAAGATACGGGAAAATCACGCGTGGCTTATATGCCTTGGAGCAGCCAAGATGGTTCACGCCCAACAAGCGCGCTGCTGCGTTGAACGAAGCGACAAGCGACCTTGCTGACCTCTGGTCTAGGTGACGGACCGTGCCACCTGACTCCTGAGAACAGAAACTGCACCGGTTGTGGCAGCCGACAGAGGGCTGGAGCACGGATAGATTCTCGAAGGCCTCCCTCGGAATCGTGTCGGCGAACAACCTCGCAAGCATCGTTCGTTTGCTCAGCTCCTCCTTGTCAACCCCACTCTCGCCATCCAGCAGCACAGTCCTCTCGAGCGAGCTCATCAAGCACCTCCATCTAATCCGAGACAGCGGGACAACAGACCCAGAAGCGTGGCTACCCTTGCCACACAGTATATGTCTTGTGCGGACGTAGCAATCCTAGCGAACGCGAGCAGCTCGGGCTCATCATTCAGAAGGTGCATGCGTTCATTGATGTACGAGACCATGTTCCCCATCACCGTGGCGTCGCCCCCCATCCAGTATATATAGGGGTTCCTAGACGCTTCAGGAGCGTTCCTTCTCGACAGCCGGTCTATTCGTCGAGCAGCCTCTGCGACAGGACTGTGCGGCCTTACGTCAAACGGTCCGTATGCGGGGCGCAACCCCGTGTTTTCCCACCTGAAACGCAGGGCCTCTGGTGCAAACAGCCTCATCCACTTGAAGTACAGCCCGTGGTCTCTCCGTATGGATGAGGGGAATGAGAATACGAACTCCAGCACATCCCTACTTGCAAAGGGCAGAGACGCAAATGAGAGACCTCTAAGGCCAAGGTAGCTCTGAACGAGGCCGTTCAGGTATCTATTCCGAAGCACGAATGCTTCTTGTCCGAGGCTGTTTAGGGAACCGATCGGCACCCACTCAGTCAACTTACGAAAGAACCGTGCAACCTCATCTCCGTAGGGGCCGGACAGGATGCAGGAGTTCTTGGGATTTAGCATGAGCGCAACGTTCGTAGTCGAAGAGAATCTGTCGTCGGAGTTGCACTTATCAACGCAATATCCACCGACGATGGAATCGCCAAGTAGCCCGTTGTGCACAAGGGGGTAGAATCGAAGGTCCATCGTGCGCCAGATGGACCTCGCGGATAGGATTGGCCTGTACGTCGTCATGCCCTGGGTGGCGGAAACGCCCTCTTCGATGTCGCTAAGGTATCGACCACCATCGAGGCTGTGGAACATGTGATTGCAACCATTTGCTGCTGCGACCTCCCTAGCAATGGTCTCCTCCCTGTAGCCAGTCTGCGAGTAGCAGAGCGTGGATATGTCATCGAATCCAAGCTTTCTGGCATATAGCAGGCACATGCGGGAGTCTAAGCCGCCGCTGAGAAGAAGCAGTTGCCTGTGCTCCGCAGCAAAGCCGAACGTTCTCTCGATTGCCCTCTCGAACCTCTGGTGTAGGCCTTCCGCGACGTAGCTGAGAGATTGCGCTCGATGCCGCTCCTGACCAATCCATGTGTAATACTCGAACGATTTACCGTCTGTTAGCGACAGTAGAGTCGCGGGAGGCACCTTTCTAACTCCCTCAATCGGGGTGCGGTTTCCGATAATGAAGCTGTAGCTCAGCATACAGTAGGCCCCGAACGCTGAAACACTGGCCGAGAGACCGTATCTGCCCATGAGCCTGACCAGCGGCACTAAGTCGGTTCCAACAAAGGCTCGGCCATCCCTCGCGCTGTAGTACAGGGGACATGCAGAGAGGTGATCAACGAAGAGCAGCAGCTTGCGCTGCCCTGTGTCCACGATGACCCCGCGATAGTAGCCCTCGATGCTGGATAAGAACGTCGCAGGGTCGGATGCGAGCATGCGCGCAGCTGCCGATGACCAGCGCTCGTCGAGGCTTGTCCACGAAGGCCAGTCAAAGCAGATGCCTTCGAAGGCAACCACGATGCCTCCTTCGACGGAGACGAACGTGTGAGGGGCTCGCGGCGATAAGCCCATGGGCAACAGCTGGCGGTACACCTCATAGGCATCCCAATCCTCGGCGAGTGGGAGGCACAGGAAGAAGTCGTCCATGTTCAGTCCCGGCAATCCTGCAGAAGACGCAAGTAATCGGGAGGGGGGCAGCAGAGTTCTCGAGCCATGAGCAAGTCGAGCTCGACAGGATTGTCAGAGACGTAGCATTCGCCAAGGTCTCGGATTTTCGAGTACTCACTGAAGGTGTTCCCCCCGTTGATGTAGACGTCGAATGACGCGAACTGTCTAGTCAGCTCGTAAGTGTCAACGATAGTCTCCGTCAGATTCTCGTGGATCATGGGCCTCGAGTACCCAGAGAGGGCCTTGTCGGCGCTGCCGCAAAGCTTGCGAGGCAGTAGGCCGACGAACGTCTTTACATTGCACGAAAACAGGTAGCCAGGTCGCTTGCTCGCGCATGGCAACGCGATTCTTACGTCGAACTGTCTGAGCAGGTTAGGCAAGGCGTAGCGCCTTCCTCTTCGGTATAGGACTGTGAAGTCGTCAAGCGTGTCGATGTCTATGACGCCGACATCGTTTTCGCGTATAAAGTACCCGAGCGATGACCTCTCTAGGTATGCACCAAGCTTGCCGTCCGCTCCCTCTATCAGAGAGACGCTACATCCTAAGTGCAACAGCGTTTCAATGAGCCTACGGAGCGTGAGTAGGTCTGTCCTCGGAGATTCTTGCCGCGGCGGAGACTGGTAGTTGATTTTGATGACGACGCTCCTTCCTCGCAGACGCCCGGCCTGCGAGCAGGTCCAGTCACTCAGTACGCAGTCTGCCTCGCCTCTGTGCACAGTCATGCAGAGCTCCTTACACGTGGCTATTCAGCGTATCTGTTAGCCATCGAACAGCGCGGGGAACGTCCTGCGTACGTCGCCCGAAGTTACGACGTGCTGCTCTGGGACTCCGTCGGAGAGCAGCTTTTCCTCGATGCGCTTTTCAATATAGCTAAGGGCGGTCCTGCTTTGCTCGCAGTGCAGTGCGGGTATGTGCCCAAAGTCCCCGTACTGGAGGTACGACGAGAACGCGCTCCCCTGCCCGCATATGAAGGCTGCGGGACATACCTTGCACCTCTCACTCGTCAGGACGTCGCGCGACCATCGTTTGCGGAACTCGGAGATCCACTCGCCGTCAGGGCTGACCTGCAACTCGGGTCGGGCCACCGCCCCGTTGAACGGGCTGACGTTACCGTTTGGCATGACAGCGAGTTTGTTCTTTGAACCGCTAGAGCTGTTTTGCAGCGGCACCCTGTTGACGAAGGGCAAGACGCGCTTGCGCAGGTCGACGCTTCGCACCCCCCTTGAGGCAATCACGTCCCATGCCTCCTCGAGACGATTCAGACGCTGTCCCTCGTACGTCGCGGCGACATCGAGGAAGGTCCTGTCGTGTCGAATGTTGAGCTCGAAGGATGCCGGGCGTACTTCATCGAGCAGGTACTCTACGGTCTCCGCGACGTCGAAACACATATCGGACAGGGTGCAGCACACTCCGAAGCTGACACCCCTGTCGCGCAGCCTCCTCATGCCATCCATGATGGTGGCGTGCTCGGAATGTCCGGCGGCATCATGGCGGTGTGTTCGGTCCACTCGAGGACTTCCGTCCACGGAGATTATGGGGAATACTCCTGCGGACGCAAGCGCATCAACGCAGTCTCTGGAAAGCAGGGTACCGTTGGTGAACAATTGTTGGCTTGGCCTATCTATACCCCTGCGGTCGCATACCTCGGAAATGATGCGAGCCGCGTGCCCAATCAGGTCCATGCGCAGCAGAGGCTCACCACCGTAGTACATTACCTTCTGCGGGCTGTTTGCATCCTCGTCCAGGAAAAAGTCGAGCCAAGATTCGATGGTCGCCTGGTCCATGTCTTTGCCCGCGCCGTGCTGCTGCCAGCAATAGTCGCACGCAAGGTTGCATCTCTGAGTAAGCACCAGGGTCAAGTTCTTGAATCCTAGAGGCTTTTTCTCGCGCTGGTCCTCCCCAGGCCACTCTATGGATGAGGGGATATCGTCGCAGTGCGGATACGGCCCGTCGAAGCGCATCTCCCCAGTAGACGGATTAAGGTATAGACGCCTTGAGTCATTCATAGTCTCGTCACCCCGCTGACGGAGGAACAGTCGATACGCGCCATCATGGTCAGCTCATGTGGCCCCGCGTATTCCGCGTTCCTGAATGCGTTGATGGTAGTCCGCAGGTCTTCGTCCAAGGTTTCAAGCGAACCGAACGTGCACCACCTGCAAGCGGCGACGGATCCCCCGTTCAGCACGTAGATATCGTATAGGCCCTCGTGGCAGGGAACGTGCGAGCAGTTCTTGCAAAACCCTCCTAAATCGTAACGTGATCCGTTGGACATAGACTTAAGGGTGACGAACGTGTCGTCTATGTGGAACACCTTGACGGGTATCCCGAATGACCGCGCGTACTCGTGGACTAGTACCTTGTCCGCACGGCTCGCAAGCCCTTCCTCGAGCGTCGATAGGTCCGCATGCAGGCGGTTCCAGTCGTCGTTCGGAAACGGGACCGATGCAATCTCCTGAATCTTCAGATCGCAGCGATGTGCACTGCAGAACGAAATCATGTCGTCGACCTCATCGATATTGAAGCTCCCGACGACCATGTTGATGCGCATGAGGTAGCCGAGCCTGCATAGCATGTCGATTCCTCGCATCACCTTGTGGAAGCATCCCGATGACCGCGAGATTGCGTTGAACCTCGACTCGTCGAGCGTGTCGAGGCTCACGGCGAAATGAATGTTTGAGGACGTTCGCGCGAGAGCGTCTGCCCTGTCCTCGACCAACAGCCCGTTGGTGTTCACGAGGACGTAAAAGCTCTGCTCCGAGAGAAACCTCAAGATATCTCCGAATCGCGGATGGGTTAGCGGCTCTCCTCCTGTCAGTCGGACCTTCTTTATGTCCTGCCGCTTGAGAACGGCTGCCACGTCCATGATAGTCTCAATGTCCATGATGCCCTGGGGGCCGATGGTGCTCTCACCCCCTTGCCCGCAATATATGCAGGAGAACGGACATGCGGAGGTGATCGCCAAGGACACAAAGGGCATCTTGCCAGTCGAGTGCTTGTCCGACGGCGTGACGAGGTGTTCCTCGAGCGTCTCCCCAGGCCCAAGCACGTACGTGCCCGAGAACTGCGAGCGGTGGTGCGAGGTGTCATTGCTCAGGTCCTCATTTTCAAAGCTCGTCATAACGCCACCCATGCTCTCTCCTTTTAGTATCGAATGGTCCCTAGTCATTTCGTCAACTGAATAGGTTCCACTTGTCTTTCCCCTTAGGGCCACCATCCCATCCCACGAGTCGACGCCGTATTCTTCTGAGATTCCATCCCCCAGCACCGACCCCAAGCGTGGAGTGTATACGATGGGGATGAACGAGATAGACGTGTCTTTTAACATCTGCTTGGTCGACTGGATGCTCTGCTTGGACTCGTAAGGAGTTCCCACCATAAGGAAAGCGCTCACCCCTATGCCGTACTTCTTGCACATGTCTATGGCGCTTCGCATCTGAGTGGTCGATATGCCCTTGTTGAGTCTGCGGAGTTTATCGTCGTCGAATGACTCAACGCCAAACTCTACCCCGACACAGCCAGCGCCTCGCATCTTTCCGAGCAGCGTCTCATCAACGCAGTCACATCTCGTCTGGCAAATCCAGGAAATCTTTGCATCCTCTAGCGCTAGCCTGTCACAAAGCGCCATAGCCCATTCCCTATTTTGAGAAAAGGTTAAGTCCAAGAAGAATAACCTTTTGGCACCTGAGCGTTCTAGGAGCTTTACCTCCTTGACTACGCTTTCAACTGGTCGGTAGCGGACACACTGCGAGAAGAAGTTAAAACAGTACGCACAGCCGTACACGCAGCCCCTCGAGGCCAAGACAACTCCCCAGCTCGAGACGCGCTCCCTCTCGCCTTTCTTGATTTCGTAGCCATAATAAGAGCCGAGATCGACCTCATCCCAATCTGGAACGACGTCAAAGTAGGACAGGTCGGGATGGGCATAGCTGGCTGCATACTCTGTCAGTATGGTGCCGTCGTCACTTCGAATCGCAAGGTTATGTACCTGGGCGAGGTCACCGCCACCCTCTATCGTCGATAGCAGCTCGCAGAGCGTTCGCTCGGGCTCGAAGAGCACAACATAGTCGACGCACGTGTTCTCGATAAAACCGGCAGGTTTCAGCGAGCATTGTGCGCCGATGGCAACCACTACGGTGCGGTTGCGACGCTCCTTTAACTTCCGAACGAAGTGCTCAGCATAGCGTAAGCGATAGTCCATGTGGTACATCTGTGTCATGTCGTACGGAGACACGGAAACAACGATAACGTCAGTGTCTTCCGGCAAGGACGCAATGGCCTCATCAGAAGTCAGGTTTCCAATCCTGAAGTCGTGGATGGTCGCTTGATAGCCCTTCGCTCTCAGCAACTTCTGAAGGATGAGGAGCTCCACTGGTGGCTGGAGGAAGGTCTTCGAGTACATGTAGTTCGGGACGGCTAGCGCAACTCTCACGATAGACCCCATTTCTAGGACTCGCAAATGCAGTCGTTACAGCTTCTCACCTCATTGTTTCATTCATAGGTAATTGTACTCCCTATCGTGCCTCATAACCCAGTCAGGTCACTCGTATCCAATGTATCCAGTCTGCAGGCGACCAATTTCCCAACACGTTCCCAGCGCCTCCGGACAAGTGATACAGTTTAAATACAGATTATTTAACATATCTACCAGTATCGTATAGTTGAACAAGAATATGCATTTATCGTGTACGATATGGTCGTCAGTCGCTTCGTATCCACCAGTTCCGTGGCACTCGGGTTGTTTAAATTACTCGCGTTCGCCAAACCGGACAACGAAGACGTCGCGTGTGCAAGTTTCAGCCGCACATCCACGATGTGCTCCATGTCGGTACGCGTCGTGATTTCCTATCTACTGGATGAAGGATTTCTCCTATACCCTCGGAGTTGGCAGCTCGTCGACAGAGACGCTTCTCTGCGATAGGTTAGCCCACGTGGCAACTACGCCACCAACGCAAGTCAAAAGAGAATCGAAGGGGCAATTGACGCCTCCGGGGTGACAAGTACAGCATATCAGCAGTACGCGAGCACCCGTTTCCCACCAAGCGGGTTGCCATCGCAACACGATTGGCGGAGAATGGAACTACTGACTCACCATTGATAGGTGCCCAGTCTCGGAAAGAGATTCAGCATGTATACAAATGTAGTATTTGAACAACATGAATCACAAGCAAGATCCTATTGCCGCAGATATCCCGTAATATTCGAGAAAGGCTACAACTCAGAACTCTATGATGTCGATGGAAGGCGCTACATCGATTTTCTTGCTGCTGCCGGATCCATGAACTACGGACACAACAATCACGAAATCAAGCAGGCCATAGTTGACTATCTATCCGAAGACAATGTAATCAACATGCTCGATATGTATACGACCGCAAAGGCAATCTTTCTATCAACGCTTGACGATATGATACTAAGACCAAGAGGTCTCAGTTATAAAATGATGTGTTGTGGACCGACAGGCACTAACGCCGTGGAAGCCGCCCTAAAACTAGCTAGAAAGAACACGGGGAGAGAGGACGTGGTCGCCTTCGGAGGCGCGTTTCACGGAATGACACTAGGGAGCCTCGCATGCACAACAGACAGGCTTGGCAGGAATGGGGCAGGAGTGCATCTTGATTCAGCAATCCACATCCCATACGACAGCACGCGGAACATAGACTCCTTGGGATTGCTCGAGTGGATGATCGAAGACGATCATTCGGGGTATGAGAAACCAGCTGCAGTAGTACTGGAGACCGTACAGGCCGAGGGTGGCGTAAACGTTGCAAGCATCGACTGGCTAAAAGGCATTCGTGAAATCTGCACACGAGAAGACATCATAATGGTGGTTGACGATATCCAAGTGGGCAATGGGCGTTGCGGAGACTTCTTCTCGTTTGAGAGGGCGGATATCAGACCCGATATCACAATACTGTCGAAGTCCATCAGCGGCTTCGGAACACCCATGTCAATCCTTCTGATAGATCCTAGGTTCGACACGTTTAAACCCGCCGAGCATAACGGAACTTTTAGAGGCAATCAACTTGGATTTGTTGGTGGGACTGCAGGCATTAAATTCTTCGTCGGTCACAACATTGACGAGTTGGTACACCAAAAACAGGATCTGGTAAAGGCGTTCCTAGATTCAAAGCTTCAAGCAATCGACAGGAGAATATCCATTCGTGGGCTGGGGCTCATATGGGGGGTTGATTTCACTTCGATAGATCCCAAGCTTGCACTCGAAGTTGTTCACGAGTGCTTCAACAAAGGCCTCATCCTCGAAGTTGCCGGGCGGCATGATGGAGTAGTAAAAATAATGCCGCCATTAACAATACAGGAAAGCGTGCTTGAAGAAGGCCTTAGTATTCTTACGAATGTAATTAATGAATTGATTCTTAATTAACCACAGCTTCCCTCATCATTAGACGATATGACCCGAACTGAGGGAACGGAGCTTATTCCGGGTTGGGGCCCCAGGGGAACCTCCCGTGAGTCAAAATGGTTCCGTTGCGGCAGAACGGCGCCGAGGCGCCACGACCGACGGGAGGGTCCCCATGGCTATCTATTGTACATACTTCGGCATCGACAGCCACCTGCGAACCACGACGATATGCGCGCTGACGCCCGAGGACGGCGAGCTGAGGACTCGCACGTTCAAGGGCAACGACTACGGGGAGATGGCCGCGTGGATGGCCGACTTCCCGCAGCCGTCCCACGGCGTGTACGAGAGCGGCTGCACGGGCTTCGTGCCGGCGCGGATGCTGACGTGCGGCGACACGCTGGTGGAGCCCGTGGCCTCCTCGAAGCTTCCCAGCTCGGCCGACTCGCGCTCCAGGAAGAACGACAGGCGCGACGCGGAGCGGCTGGCGCGGCTCGCCC
>ERZ773079.2148-NODE-2148-length-11208-cov-4.431005_pt1 | contig 11208 bp, 8 predicted proteins | sample MGYA00511355_ERZ773079 | MGnify/ENA primary metagenome ERZ773079 (study PRJEB29015, sample SAMEA2737979) | human oral metagenome | biome: human oral; feature: human-associated habitat; material: dental | place: China | collected 2117 ... | reverse complement strand
TGTTCCTATTTTTGTGATGTAATCAGAGGTCATAAAAATCGTTGTTAAGTATTTCTTTCATGAAAACGATGTTAAATCGGTAACCCGGCCAGCACGGCATAGCCTTCTTGCATGCCATGCACGCGATAGTCTGTGCCAGCTTCAATGAACGCCGCTTGTCCTTGTTTCAACGTGAGTTTTTGTTGTGTGGCTTCCAATGTCATTTCGCCTGCCATGACTAAGAGAATCGTGCCGTTTAAAGTGCGGTCGGAAATTTTGGTGTTTTTAGCATAAGGCATATTGCTCAAAGCAAAATCGGCAATGGACGTCGGGTAGGTGTAAACCTGATTTTTAGGTGCCGGCGTAATGATTTGAGGGATGATTTCGCTACAATCGATGATTTTTAGTAATTGTTCGATATCAACGTGTTTTGGCGTTAGCCCGCCACGAATGACGTTGTCGGAACAGGCCATTAGTTCAATATTTTGTCCGCGTAAATAGGCGTGCGGCACGCCGGCGGCTTGGAAAATCCCTTCTCCAACCTGCAAATTCACAATATTGAACAGGTAGAAACTCATTAAGCCGGCATCTAACCGGTCTCGGGAAATCTTCATGGCGTGCAATGTGTAAAGCACCCAGTAATCCGGATTTTGCATGGCAAGCTGGTTTTGCTCGTAAGCCTTTTGTTGCGCATCAATGATCGGCAACAGCCATTGTGCTAATTGATCTTGTGTTGCTAACATAATATCCGCATAAAAATCCGCTAAATTCTGTGAAGCCAATTTTATTGCTAGATCCGCAAGTGATGGGCGTTGGCGTAGCGTATCAAGAATATCGGCTTTGCATTTAAAACCATGTAAAAGCCAAAAATCGGACAAAGCAATCATCATTTCCGGCTTGTGGTTATCATCTTTATAAGTGCGTTTGGGATCGTTCAACGCAATGCCTGCCGCATTTTCTTGCGCAAAGCCGATTTCTGCCTGTTTTTTGGTTGGATGTAACTGAATAGAAAGGGGATTCGCAACGTCTAAAATTTTCAGTAAATAAGGCAAATTGTTACCCAATAATTGACGGCTTTGGCTGCCAAGTGCGGTGGGATTTTGTTGTAAAAAATCCAGTAACGACAGTTCGCCATCGGCGGTGATTAACTGTGATGGCGCAGAAGGGTGTGCGCCGAGCCAATATTCGGCATAATGCGCTTGCGTTTTTGTAATATGCAAGAAGTCCGGAAGATACTGGTTACCACCCCACGCGTAATATTGAAGACTCCCGTTCAGGGGATAAATGCCTGCCATCATGTATTCTCGTTTAGCGTTGCTTTGCCTAAAATAAAGGCGACATTTTAGCATATTCTTCCGCTTAACTGTTGCGATATACAGGCTTTTTTTATACATTTAGCTCTATCTAAAATTTCTTTTTAATCGCGATTGTCGCGTTTATTTTATGAAATTTTAGATAACGAAACACATTAACTTAACAAGAGGTGTAAACATGGCACAAGGACATTATGAATTAAAAACAGCCAAAGACGGTCAATTTATGTTCAACTTAATCGCGACTAACGGACAAGTGATCTTAACCAGTGAGCTTTACAAAACGAAAGCCGCTGCACAAAACGGTATTGCTTCCGTCCAAAAAAATGGCGTAGATGAGAAAAATTTTGAGTTTCGCATGACAAAAAGTGATCAACCGTATTTTGTGTTGAAAGCGGCGAATCACCAAGAAATCGGTCGTAGTCAATATTATTCCTCACAGGCTGCCGCGCAAAAAGGCATGGAGTCGGTGATGAATAATGCATCTACTGAAGTGATCAAAGAAATTTAATCTGCTTTTTCTTACTCTCCGCTTATCGGCATTTTCGATGCCGATCTTTAAGCTTTGTAAGAGGTAGAAAGAGTTAGAGCGTTTTCATAAAAAATCTACGCCTAAATTTGTCGGTATTTTATCCCACATTTAGGCGCAGATGAGTTATTGCGATTTTTGACTTAAATTATCTATTACGCTTTAGACATAGCAGCAACTTCTGCTGCAAAGTCGGTTTCTACTTTCTCGATACCTTCGCCCACTTCTAAGCGGATGAAGTTAGAGATTTCAGCACCTTTTTCTTTTAACAAATCGCCAACGGATTTAGATGGATCCATCACGAATGGTTGACCGGTTAAAGAAACTTCGCCCGTGAATTTCTTCATACGACCTTCAACCATTTTTTCTGCGATTTCGCGTGGTTTGCCGGATTGCATTGCGATATCCACTTGGATGTTACGCTCATGTTCAACCACATCAGCCGGAACATCGCTTGGGTTAACGTAGTCTGGACGGCTTGCTGCAACGTGCATTGCGATGTGTTTTAACAATTCATCGTCTGCGCCTTTACCCGCCACTAATACACCAATTTTCGCGCCGTGTAAGTAAGAGCCTACAACATCGCCTTCGATGTAAGCAACACGACGGATAGTCATGTTTTCACCGATTTTCGCCACTAATGCTGCACGTTTTTCTTCAAATTGGGCTTGAAGTTGTTCGATAGTTGCGCCTTTGTGTGCTGCTGCGTAGTCTGCCACTTCGTTGGCTAAACCTAAGAAACCGGCATCTTTTGCGACGAAGTCAGTTTCACAGTTCATTTCAACTAATACACCAAAACCATTTTGTACGCGAGCAAGGATAACACCTTCAGCTGCAACACGGCCTGCTTTTTTCGCCGCTTTTGCTTGACCGGATTTACGCATGTTGTCGATGGCTAATTCGATGTCGCCGTTTGCTTCAACTAATGCTTTTTTACATTCCATCATGCCTGCGCCGGTACGTTCACGCAGTTCTTTTACTAATGATGCTGTGATTTCAGCCATTTTAAAATCCTCTGTCAGTTTAAAGTGCGGTGGAAAAAGACCGCACTTTTAGCTCTAAAAAATACAGGGAGCTATTTAGCCCCCTGCTTATTCATTAATCATCTGATTAATAAGGGCTTACGCCTTATCGCAATCGCCTGAATTATTCTGCAGCTTGCGCTAATTCTTCAGCAACCGCGGTTTCGTTACCACGACCTTCTTTGATCGCAGCAGCAGCAGAAGAAAGATAAAGTTGAATTGCACGTGCTGCGTCATCGTTACCTGGGATAACGAAATCTACGCCGTCCGGGCTAGAGTTAGTATCAACGATAGCAAATACCGGAATACCCAAGTTGTTTGCTTCTTTCACTGCGATATGTTCGTGGTCTGCACCGATAACGAATAATGCATCCGGAAGACCGCCCATCTCTTTGATACCGCCAAGGCTTAATTCAAGTTTTTCCATCTCACGGGTACGCATTAACGCTTCTTTTTTGGTTAATTTGTCAAAAGTACCGTCTTGAGATTGAGTTTCTAAATCTTTTAAACGTTTAATTGATTGACGAACGGTTTTCCAGTTAGTCAACATACCACCTAACCAACGGTGGTTTACGTAATATTGTTGACAGTCTAATGCTGCAGCTTGTACTGCTTCTTGAGCCGCGCGTTTAGTACCAACGAATAATACTTTACCGTTGTTGCTAGCAATACGGGTTAATTCCGCTAAAGCTTCGTTGAATAAAGGTAAAGTTTTTTCTAAGTTGATGATGTGAACACCATTACGAGCACCAAAAATGAAAGGTTTCATTTGTGGGTTCCAGTAACGAGTTTGGTGTCCGAAGTGTACGCCCGCGTTGATCATGTCGCGCATTGAAACTTGTGCCATAATATTTTCCTTTTGTTGGGGTTGAGCCTCCACATATCAGCTAATCGACCGTTTGGCACCCCGATTAAGCCTTAATGATATGTGTGTGTTGTTAATAATTAAAAACGCTGCTTTTGAAACCCAAAAACAGCGGTGCGATTTATACCATAAAGTGCGGTCAAAAACCAGTTTATTTTGTCAAATTTATTACTTTTCTTGCTTTAATAAACAATAAAGGGGGACGATGCCGCAAATCTTTAAATTCATCATGCCATTGTGGTTGCTCAGCTAACATAGGCTCGACCATTTGTTCAATTTGAAAACCTGCAGCAATTAAATCATTAATAATCGTTGCCATTGTGCGGTGATAGGTTTTAAAAGGTTGTTGAAACCAATTTCGCTCTCTTAGCCCTTCATCACGGTAATGATTTAAACGATAAGCGACTTGCTGCTTTTTCTCATTTTTTTCCCAGCGTTCCCCTTCTTTATGGCAAGTTGTAATAGGATGCTCTTGGGAAAAAACTAATGTGCCATTAGGCTTAAGCTTGTTGGCAATCATAACCAATAAAGTGGGGAAATTCTCAATATAATGAAAAGCAAAAGAGCTGGTAATGACATCAAAATCACTTTCTGGCAATTCCGTTAATTTTTCCATCGGTAACTGATATAACGAAAAACGTCCAGAAAATTGACCGCACTTTTGTAGATCTTTTTCGGCTTGCTCGAGCATTTTAACTGAAAGATCTGTTCCTACTACTCTCTCCGCATTGCGTTCTAAATAGAGTTGTAAATGTCCGCCAGTTCCACAACCTAGATCGAGCAATTTTTTTCCTTGTAAATCAGGTAACAGGGAAAGCATAGTCGGCTTTTCCACTATTTCATTGAGACTGATTGGGTTAGATCGAAGTTTTTGATAAAGCGCAAAGAAGTTTTCTTTATCGTAAACGCTCGTTTTGTTATTCATTTTGTTTCCTATGCAAAATTAAAAAGGGCGTATTTGATACGCCCCTACTATATTAACGTGAAAACTTATCCTGCGAAACTTGCAAACCATCCTAAGTTTGCGCCTACTTGTGCCACAATATTTAACACACCGAATAAAATCACAAAGCCAATCATAAAATTACCACCATAGACTTTATAAGTCGCATTTGGGAATTTTTGACGACTTGCTTTAGCTAGCAGTGCCGGCACGATTGCTGCCCAAATGGTTGCGGCTAATCCAGCATAACCAATGGCAATCACGAAGCCATAAGGGAATTGTAAGCTTAACAATAGCGGTGGTAAGAATGTCACCAATGTGGTTTTTGTTCTGCCTAATACGCTGTCATCAAATTTAAATAAATCGGCAATGTAGTCAAATAAACCTAAAGTCACCCCTAAGAATGAGGTTGCAATAGCCATATAAGCAAAGAAATTTAATACAACGGCAATGTATTCTACTTCAATGTATTTGTGTAACGCTTCTAATAATGCTGATACATCACCACCTTTTGCAATCACCGGAGCAAACTCAGTACGAGGTAGATTACCTTGCACCGCAAGCTGCCATAAAATGTAAATCACTAATGCTAGGCCCGTACCGATAAAGATCGATTTCATCACGCGACGACCATCGCGATCGTAATATTTTACGAGACTCGGTACATTTCCGTGGAAACCAAAAGACACTAAGCAAACAGGAAGTGCGGTCAATAAATAAGGTAAATAAGTTTGCTCGCCTTCTGCAATGCTATTGAATAACACCTCTGTTTTCACAGAGCTCAATAAACCTGCAGTAGAAAGGAAGAAAGCAACTACCATTCCAACAATCAATACCGTCGTGAAACGATCCACAGCTTTAGTGGAAAGCCACACGAAAGCCGCAAGAATAAAACAGAAAATTAAGGATCCAGAAGTACGTCCAATATCGACCGCACTTTCAGCAGAACCAAAGGCTTGATTGAGCAAGTTTTGTGTAATACCGCCGCCAGAGGTGATATAGGCATAGGTTAAAATGTACAACACGAAAGCAACGGAAAGACCATTGATAATATTCCAACCTTTTCCTAACAAATCTTTCACGATGGTGTCAAAGCTTGAACCGGTAGGATAATGTAAATTGGCTTCTAAAATCATCAAACCTGATGTGGTCATACAGAACCAAGTGTAAACCAAAGCCAGAATAGAGCCGATAAACCATACGCCCGCCGTCGAAGTTGGATTAGCGAGCATTCCTGCACCAATCGCGGTACCCGCAATAATCATGGCGCCGCCTAATAAAGAAGGAGATTTTTTTATTGTCATCGTTAAGTCCTAAAATGTAATTTCGCACTATTATAATAGTACAAAATCAAAAGGCAATCTTTTTATATCGACAACAATAAAGAAATTTATATAATATTGATATTTTAACCAAAAAGGACTTAATTATGAAAAAACAAATTAAAAGCTTTGCTTTTGCTACGTTAGCGGGTGTTGTATTAACTTCCTGTGCTGATTCAGCCTCTATCAATCAACAAGCGGCAAGTAGCTATACCCAAGAAATGGGTAATATGCGTGCACATGGTGTAATTGATACTTCATCAAAAACTGCAAAACGTGTTCATGCAGTGTTTAATAAAATGGTGCCTTATGCAGACCAAGCGAATGAAACTGGACAACAATTTAACTGGCAAATTAATGTCATTAAGTCCAAAGAACTTAATGCTTGGGCTATGCCGGGCGGGAAAATGGCTTTCTATACAGGTTTAGTCGATACTTTACAACTAAACGATAATGAAATCGCCGTCGTTATGGGGCATGAAATGGCACACGCCTTAAAAGAGCACGGTAAAGCTAAAGCTAACTTCGGTACGATAAGCGCTATTGCAGGTGCAGTTGGTGGAACAGCATTATCTGCCGTAGTAGGGGCTGATGTGACAGATTTAGTCACACTGACTAAAGACTTTGCGTTAGATAAACCTTACTCTCGTAGTGCAGAAACTGAAGCGGATGAAGTGGGGCTTATGTTAATGGCTCGTTCAGGTTACAATCCACAAGTCGCGCCGGGATTATGGCAAAAAATGGCTAAAGCCTCTGGTGGCTCTAAAGGCGCACTTGATGTGTTAGCTTCTACTCACCCGAGTGATGAATCTCGTCAAGAAAACTTACAACGCTTATTACCAGAAGCGATGGAGCTTTATAAAGCGGCAAAAAATAAAAATGGCTAAATAAAATAGTCAAAAAATTGACCGCACTTTACAAATAAAAAGCGAGCATCATGTTCGCTTTTTTAATCTCTAAAAGAAAACCGCACTTGAAAAATCAAAGTGCGGTTTGTTTTTATCGTATTTTCAATTAATGTTGTTCGTTAATGTGACCTTCAATTGGTTTCACATTTTCATCAAACACCGGTAACGGTTTGTGTTCGCTTGCAATGTAAGAATAAATTACTGGCAACACGAACAAGGTAAACAATGTACCGATTGCCAAGCCTGCCACAATAACGATACCAATACTGAAACGAGATACCGCACCCGCACCTGTTGCATAAAGCAACGGTACAAGACCTGCAATCATCGCAGCGGTAGTCATCAAAATTGGACGTAAACGTACTTTAGCCGCTTCAGTGATCGCTTCAATACGCGTTTTACCGTGGTTTAACTGCTCTTCTTTCGCTACTTCACACATCAAAATACCGTGTTTCGTAATAAGACCAACCAGGGTAATCAAACCCACTTGTGAGTAGATATTGAGTGTCGTTCCAGCAATCCCTACAAATCCAAAGGCATTTAAGGCTAACAATGCGCCACTCACGGCTAACGGTACGGAAATCATAATCACGATTGGATCGCGAATTGATTCAAACTGAATCGCCAAGACTAAGAAAATAATCACTACCGCAAGTAAGAACGTTACAGCAAGTGCATTACCCTCTTGTACTAACTGACGTGCCTCACCTTTAAAGTCATAGTTGTAACCCTGTGGCAAGGTATTTTTCGCATTGTCTTGTAACCATTGGACTGCATCACCAATTGAAGTACCCGGCATTGGTACTGCACTAATTACCGCTGAGTTTAACTGGCTGAAACGAGGCAATGTACTTGGTTGCGGTTCCAATGTAGCCGTCACCAAGCTGCTTAATGGAATAGAGGTACCATTTGCTGCGGTGATGTAATACTTATTAAAACTTTCCGGCGATAAACGATTGTCACGTTTTACTTGGGAAATAATTTTGTAAGCTCGACCATCAATATCCACACGTTCAATAGTTGCGGCAGATAAGAAACTACCTAACGTACGGCTGATTTGTTGCATTGTAATGCCATAAGTTCCTGCTTTTTCACGATCGATCTTAATACGCATTTGAGCAGTATCAAATTTAAGATCGAGATTGGTATAAACGAACTTGCTGGATTTTTGCATATCCTCTAAGAATTTACCCGCCACATTTGCTAAATCAGCGTAATCTTGTGATGTGCTGATCACAAAACCAATTGGAGGGCCTTGCTCCCCTGTATCAATTTCTGGGAACGAGAAGCCTTGTACAGATACTTCAGGAATTGATTTAGCTTTCGCATTCAATTCATTTAAGATCTCAGTTTGGCTTTTTGAGCGTTCTTTCCAATCTTTTAACGTAATGACGTTTAAAGATTGGTTAGAGCTTGGCACACCTGAAATTGTCATGGCAAACTGCACTTCTGGCGTATTTTTTAAAATCTCTTGATAAGGTGCCATCGCATTTTGCACATAATCTACGTTTACGTTAGACGGTGCTGAACCAATCGCTAAAAATGCCCCTTTATCTTCTGATGGCGTTAATTCACTGGAAAGCGATTTAAACAACACAGGTAAGGTCGCAAAGATAATTGCCGCAAACATCAACATGCATTTACGGTTGACCATCACCAAATCAAGTACATACGCATAAGCTGCATTCACTTTACTAAGGGTATGCTCTACTCGTTGTTCCAATTTACTTGGAGCCTCATTGGATTTTAGCAATTTACTGGTCATCATTGGTGAAAGCGTTAATGCTACGATACCGGAAATAAATACTGCTCCAGCAAGGGTTAAAGCAAACTCTTTAAACAACGTACCCGTAATACCGCCCATTAACGCCATTGGAGAATATACCGCAATCAAGGCAATGGTCATGGAAATAACCGGAACGGCAATTTCACGCGTACCTATAATCGCCGCACGGAATGGCGTTTCACCTAACTTAATGTGGCGGTCCACGTTTTCCAATACCACAATCGCATCATCCACCACTAAACCAATGGCCAAAACCAATGCCAACAACGTCATCAGGTTAATAGAGAAATCAAATGATTGAAGCAACATAATTACCCCGATTAATGAAATCGGAATAGTGATAAGCGGGATTAAAATCGCGCGGAATGAACCAATAAACATGGTAATCACCACCAACACGATTATCGTTGCCTCAACAATCGTTTTGATTACTTCATTAATTGAGTTATTAATCGCAATTGTACGGTCATATAAGATGTCAGATTGAATCGCATCCGGCAGATTATTTTTAATACTGTCATACAGTGGGCGTACTTTCGCAGCTACAGTTAATGGGTTTGCTGACGAGGTTGGGTTAATCGCTAATACAACAGAATCTGCGCCATTCGCTACCGCACGTGAGCTATCGCTTGATTTATTTAACTCAATATCAGCGATATCGCGTAAACGTACTAACTTATCACCGCTAGACTCTACAATTAAATTACCTAATTCTTCAACCGATTTTGTTGTGGTTTCTACTTTGTTTTTATAGGTTACAAAATAGCCATTATCATTACCAGCCGCCGTTTGAACGTTATTCGCTGATAATGCAGACATCACTTTTGTGGCTGAAAGGTTTTGAGCCGCCATTTTTTCTGGATCTAACCAAATACGAAGTGCGTACTCTGATGCGCCAAAAATATCTACACTTGCCACCCCTTCTACGGTAAAGAATTGTGGTTTTACTACACGTTGAATATAGTCTGTTACTTGGCTTGCATCGAGTTTGCTAGAACGGAAACTAATATACATAATTCCCGAACCACCTGTAGAGGAAGAAACTGTTGGATCTTCAATACCACTTGGCAATTCAGAACGAACCGAGTTAACTTTAGCTAAAACATCTGCCAAGGCCGCATTCGGATCCGTATTTAATTTCATTTTTACGGTGACAGTTGACGTACTTGGGCTAGAGCTTGAAGACATATAGTCCACATTATCTGCTTGCGCTACCGCCTCTTCAATTTTGGAAGTAACAAACGCTTGAATTAAGTTCGCATCCGCCCCTGGATATGCAGTGGTCACCGTAATCACCGTCGTAGTCATTTTCGGATATTCGCGCACAGCCAATTTCGAGATCGCTTGTAAACCTAAAATAATGATTAACAAGCTAATCGAAACCGCCAAAACAGGGCGACGAATAAATATATCGGTAAATCTCATTCGCTTTTCCTAATTAAAGATTCGTTTTATTCGCAGGTTGTTCAGTACCCACGCCCGCTTTATCTGCAACAGAAACTAATGCACCATTACTTAAGTTTTGCTGACCACCGGTCACAATTTTATCGCCAACTTTGACTTCATCGCCTTTTAATTGGGCATAAATGCCTTGACGATCTTTCGTAAATACAGTGATTGATTTTGCACGGTACATATTCGCTGCTTTCTCTGCGCCGCCTAATTTCTCAATATCTTCATCAGAAAGTGCGGTCAAAATATAAAGCGATTCGCCATACATGTTGTAGCTCACTGCCACTTGTGGCACAACGATTTGATTATGCTCAGTTGGTAAAGCAACATTTAAGCGAGTAAACATACCGGATAATAATTTTGCGCCATCTTCTGGTTCAAACGTTGCTTGAACATCGACTAAACCCGTTGAAGAATTAATTGCTGGCTCAATTGCTGTAACCTTCGCGGCAAAAGTTTCACCTTTACGCGCATCTGCCGTAGCCGTTACTTTTTGACCAATATGCAATTTATCTAATAGGTTTTGAGCAATCGCAAAATCCACTTTCATAGAAGAACGATCTTCCACACGCACAATTTCAGTACCGTTTGAAACGTACTGACCGACATTCACTTTCACGATACCGGCTTTACCATCAAATGGTGCCACGATTTGGCGACGTTCAATCGCCGCTTTTAATGACTCAATATTTGCCGCTTGTGCTTCATAAGCTGCTTTTGCATTATCTAATTCTTGACGAGAAACAGCCCCGCTGCCCGCAAGATTTGCATAACGTTGATAAGTTTGACGTAATGACACCACCTGAGCTTGTGCGGCTTGTAAGCTTGCACGCTCAACTGAGCTATCTAACTCAACTAACAAATCACCTTTTTTCACGCTCTGTCCATTTTGCACGAGCACTTTAGACACCGTTCCTGCACTTTGAGCGCTTAACATCGCCCCTTGATTCGGACGAACAAGACCTGTCGTTTCAATGATTGGCGTCCATTCTGAAGCCTTAACTGTCATTGCAGTCACAGGAGAGGCTGTTTCTGGTTTATTTGCTAAGAAATCAGCAATGCCTTTTGCTTTCATTTGATTAAGAAAAA
>ERZ773079.2137-NODE-2137-length-11235-cov-8.340250_pt1 | contig 11235 bp, 11 predicted proteins | sample MGYA00511355_ERZ773079 | MGnify/ENA primary metagenome ERZ773079 (study PRJEB29015, sample SAMEA2737979) | human oral metagenome | biome: human oral; feature: human-associated habitat; material: dental | place: China | collected 2117 ... | reverse complement strand
CGCCCGGGCGCCGTCGCCCTGGAGGCCTGCGCGCGGCCGGGCGCCGTCGCCCGCGGTTGAGCGTGGTTCAATGAGTCCCCGTCCGCCCCGTCCCGAGCCCCAGGAGGCCCGATGGTCACCATGCGCGAGGTGGCCGCGCGCGCGCGAGTGAGCCAGAAGACCGTCTCCCGCGTCTTCAATGACGATCCGCACGTGCGTCCCGAGACCCGCGAGCGGGTGCGCGGCGTGATGCGGGATCTCGGTTACGTCGCGAACCCGATCGCCGGGGTCTTCCGGTCGGGGAGGGTCCCGGTGCTCGGCATCGCCGTCCCCGACGTCGGGGATCCGTTCTTCGCCGTGATCGTGAGCGCCGTCGACGCCGTCGCGCGCGAGGCGGACATGTCGACCCTCGTCGCGAGCCTGGGTCACGACCCGGACCGGGAGGAGGATGTTGTGCGCAACCTCCTGCGTCGGGCTCCGAGCGGTCTCATCATGGCGCCGGTCGGGCCCGACCAGGGCTATCTCGATGTCACCGCCGCCGGGCTCCCGGTCGTGTTCGTGGATCGGGAGCCGGTCGGCCACGATTCCGACGTCATCCACCACGATGACGCCGCGGGGGTCCGGCTCGCCGTCGAGCACCTCATCGAGCACGGCCACAGGCGCATCGCCTTCACCGGCGACAGCTCCGACCTGCCCACCACGCGTGAGCGGCTGCGCGTCCACCGGGAGGTCCTGCGCGAGCACGGACTGGACTGCCGGCCCGAGTTCGAGCGCCTCGGCGTTGTCGATGAGCGGACGGCGGATGAGGCGATCCGCGGGATCACCGGACTCGCGGAGCCCCCTACCGCCGTGTTCTCATCCAATGCCGCGTGCACCATGCTGCTCGTCCCGCCGCTGCTCGCCGCTGGTCTTTCGCTGGTCTCCTTCGGGGACTTCCCCATGGCGTCCTCGATCGCGATCCCGGTGTGCGTCGTGGACCAGGATCCCGCGGAGATGGGGGCTCTGGCTGCCGAGCGGATTCTGGCCCGTGCCCGTGCCCGTGCCCGCGGTGCCGCGGATGGCGGTGCTGGCGGTTCGGTGAAGCGGACCGTGCTTCCCGTCCGCCTCATTCACCGGGGCTCGTGTCTCCGTCGGGGGCCCGCGCCGACGGCGTGAGGATGCGGGGCGGCGGCGCGCAATGCCGCCGGGTTCCGCCGTCGAGCCTCGGGGCGTCGAGTCGGGCATTTCGGCGCGAGTCGGGCGGCGCCGTCGTCGGACTCGCGCCGAAATGCCAGCCTCGTCGAAGCGCGCTCGGCGGGCTCGGTGCGCCCGGCGGTGCGGAGATATCGTGAGCGCCTCCTCGACCCCAGACGGCGGCCAGGGCGGCCCTGATGCCCGAGCCTGTGGCGGTCCCGTGTCCAAATCTGCCACAAAGGCCCGGGACCGGTCGGAATGCTCGAAGAAAATCGTTGGTATTCCGGGCTTTTCTCCGTCGCCTGTGTCGGCTCGCGACGCCTTTGTGGCAGATTTGGACACATCTGCGCTCCAACCGGTCCCACGCGTCCGGGAGCATAGCCGGGCGTGCTCCCCAATGGCTGGTCGGTCGTGCCGAGCGAGCGGCCTCGCGTCGCGAACCGCGAGCCCGGACCGATCTCGGTGCGGAACTGAACTGATCTCGGCGAAGGGCTACGTCCCGGCCTCGGCGCCCGCCCCGGCCTCGGCGCCCCCGGAGCCCGCGCGGCGCAGGCGCAGGGAGTTGGCCACCACGATGATGCTGGAGGCCGCCATGGCGGCGCCGGCGATCATCGGGTTGAGCAGCCCCGCGGCGGCCAGCGGGATCGCGGCCACGTTGTAGGCGAAGGCCCAGAACAGGTTCTGCTTGATGACGCGCAGCGTGGCCCGGCTGACTCGGATCGCCGCGACGACCGCGTCCAGGTCGGCGCGCACGAGCGTGATGTCGGCGGCCTCGATCGCCACGTCGGTGCCCGTGCCCATGGCGAAGCCGAGGCCGCGCGTGCCCGCCTGCGCCAGGGCCGCCGCGTCATTGACACCGTCTCCGACCATGCCGACGACCCGCCCCCGGCCCTGCAGCTCGGCGATGACGTCGCGCTTGTCGCCCGGCAGCACGTCGGCGCGCACGTCCTCGCCCGCGATCCCGACCTCGGCGGCCACGCGCGCGGCGGCGCGGGCGTTGTCCCCGGTGAGCAGAACCGGCCGCACTCCCAGCGCGCGCAGGTCGGCGATCGCGGCGCGCGAGCTCGGGCGCACCGTGTCGCGCACCGCCAGGACGGCGATCGCGGTCAAGGGCCGGCCCTCCGCTCCGTCCCCGCCGGAACGCGGGGCGGCTGCGAGCACGACGGCGGTGGCACCCGAGTCCTGAGCGGTCCCCAGGGCCTTCTCCAGCGACTCGGGGATCCCGATGCCGCGCTCGGCGATCCAGGTCGGGCGGCCGACGGCGACCTCGCGGCCCTCCACGCGTCCGGTCACGCCCCGGCCCTCATGGTTGGAGAAGTCCTCCACGCGGGCCGGCGGGGTCGGGCGGACGCCCGACCCGGATGGCGCCTCGGCGCTCGTCCCGCTGGACATCCCGGCGTCGGTTCCACCGCCTTCACCGGTGTCGGCACCGGCTCCGGGGTCGGCCCCGGAGCCCGATCCGGCGGCGCGGGCGGCCTGCGCGATGGCGGCGGCCACGGGGTGCTCGCTGGCCGCCTCGAGCGCGCCCGCCAGGCGCAGTGCCTCGGCGCGATCGGTGCCGTCGGCGACTGTGATGGCGTCGTCGTCGGAGGCGTCCAGGCTCATGCGGCCCTGCGTCACGGTGCCGGTCTTGTCCAGCACGATCGTGTCCAGGGCGCGGGTGGACTCCAGCACCTCGGGCCCCTTGATGACGACGCCGAGCCGGGCGGCGCGCCCCGAGCCCACCAGCAGGGCCGTGGGCGTGGCCAGGCCCAGTGCGCACGGGCAGGCGATGACGAGCACGGCGACGGCCGCCATGAGGGCCTGCTGCACCGGTTGCCCCGTCAGGAGCCAGCCGGCCAGGGTCGCGGCCGACAGGATGAGCACGGCGGGCACGAACACCCCCGAGATCCGGTCGGCCAGGCGCTGCACCGGGGCCTTGCCCGCCTGGGCGGCCGTGACCATGGCTCCGATGCGGGCCAGGGTCGTGCCCTCGCCGACGGCGGTGGCCCGCACCAGCAGCGAGCCGGAGGTGTTGACGCAGCCGCCTGCGACGGCGTCGCCGATCCCGACCTCGACGGGCACCGACTCGCCGGTGAGCATGGAGGCATCCACCGCGGAGCGGCCCTCGACGACGACGCCGTCGGTGGCGATCTTCTCCCCGGGCCGCACCGTCAGCAGGTCGCCCGCCCGCAGCGCATCGACCGGCACTCGTTCCTCGGCGCGGTCGGCGTCGGCGCGGGGGGCGCCGTCGTCGTCCAGGACATCGATCGCGTCGGCGGAGCCCGACGGCGAGGTCAGGCGCACCCGCACGGCCTCCTTGGCGCCGAGTTCGAGCAGGGCGCGCAAGGCGTCGCCGGATCGGTACCGGGCGCGGGCCTCGGCGTAGCGGCCCGCCAGGAGGAAGGTGGTGACCCAGGCGGCCGACTCGAAGTACATGTGCGCCGCGTGGCCCTGGTGGCGCGGCATGAGCTCCATGGTCATGCGCATGCCGATCTCCCCGGCGCCTCCCCAGACCAGCGCCCACAGGCTCCAGGCGGAAGCGGCGACCACCCCCAGGGACACGAGCGTGTCCATGGTGAAGGAGCCGTGGCGCAGCGCGCGGGCGGCGGCCCTGTGGAAGGGCCAGGCGCCCCAGGTCGCCACCGGCATCGCCATGAGGGCGACCGTCCACTGCCAGCCGGGTAGTTGGAGGGCCGGGATCATGGAGATCGCCATGACGGGGACGGACAGGATGAGGCTGTAGGTCAGGCGCATGCGCAGATCGGCGGCCCGGGCGACCTGAGAGGCCCCGATGCGCGGGGCTGGGGGCTCGTCGGTCGCCGCGACGTCCCGGGGGGTCGTCCCCCGGCCGACGGCCCCGTTCGGTCCTCGCTCGGCGCCCGTCGGGCCGGTCGCGTCCGGTGGGCCGGCCTCCTCTTCGGCGCGGTCGCTCGGGGCGTCGCTCGCGGATCTCGCGGCGCCCGCCGCGGAGGAATCACCCGGATGCCGGTCGCCGGAGGCCGGGGGCGTCGATGACGCGGCCGACGAGATGACGGTGGCGGTGTAACCGGCTCGGGCGACGGCGGCGAGCAGGTCGTCGTCGGAGATCGCGGCGGGTGCGGTGACACGGGCGGACTCGGTGGCGAGGTTGACGCTGGCGCTCACGCCGTCGAGTTTGGACAGCTTCTTCTCCACGCGCGCCACGCATGATGCGCAGGTCATGCCCTCCACGGTCAGGTCGATGGCGCGCAGGCCGGTCGCGTCGGCGGTGCCCGCGGGAGCGGTGGCGATGCCGGTGGTTCGGGTCATGATGGATCAGACTCCTGGACATGAGTGCTGGGCCCGCCGGGCGCGCCGGGGGAGGAGCTCCGGCGGTCCCGCGGTCCACCTGGACGGGGAACCGGGCCCGGGCGTGTCGGGGAGGGGCAGCCGGTCGTGGTGCGGGACGTGCGTCCCGCACCACGTGCGCGCGGAGCCGCCGTCGGCGAGTCGGCACGGGGTGGGGCGGGGCCCTCAGACGACGTCGCGCTCGACGGCGTCGAGGGTGTAGTCGCCGGCCTCATCGATGGCAGCCGCCAGCGCGGCGTCGTTCAGGACGACGTCGGAGACCACGGTGGCCACCGACTGGCCGCCCTTGTCGAGGACGACGGAGACGTTCTTGACGCCGTCGAGGCTCTTGAGCTCCTCGGTGACGTGGGTGACGCAGTGGTCGCAGGTCAGGCCCGAGAGCTTGAGGGTGGTGGTGCGGTCGGTGCCGTCGGCTGTGAACTCGGACATGGGTGTGCTCCTTGGGTTGTGCGTTCAGGACCGCACGAGGCGGGCGATCGCGTCGGACGCCTCGCGGATCTTGGCCTGGCCCTCGGCGTCGGAGGACTGGGCGGCGTGGATGACGCAGTGGCTCATGTGGTCCTCCAGCAGGCCGAGGCTGACGGCTTGGAGGGCCTTGGTGGCCGCCGCGACTTGAGTGAGGACGTCGATGCAGTACGTGTCCGCCTCGACCATGCGGGAGATGCCGCGGATTTGCCCCTCGATGCGGCGCAGCCGCTTGAGGTAGTCGTCCTTGGTGCCCGTGTAGCCGGCCATCCGTGCCTCACTTCCTCCCCGGTTCGTCGAGGTGGTTGAGACAATACCCCTAGGGGGTAGGGGTGTCAAGGGTGTGCGCCGGCCGGCGGTGCGTGTTGGCTCAGCCGTGGCTGAGGCCGGGGCGCGCAGCCCGAGCCGGGGTCGGGGCGGGGCGTATGGCCCGGCTCGGGGCCGAGCGTGCGATGTGATGGTCCGGTGGGGCTGGTTCCCGGGTGGTTGCGCCTGGCGGTGGCGGGTCTGCGGCCTGTTCCCCGATGCGGTTCGGATGGTGTGGCGTAGCACCTGCACATGGGAGTGGAGGACCTCGTCGGAGCGAGCGCCGGTTTTTCGCATGATTCCGCGGTTTGTGGACGTCCGTCAAGACGGGTTGACGTGCTCCCGTGTGCGCGCGGGGGGTCTGTGCACATGGGAGCACGTCAACCTACTCGTGATAGCGATGCAGAAATCCCGAGGTTCCGGGAAAAAGTCGATTCTGCGTCATTGCGGTCCCGCTCTCCCATGTGCAGCTCTCCGCCCTGCCCCGGATCGTCGGCCCCGATCCTGTGATGCGAGTGCCAGACGGGCGGCGCACAGTCGAAAAACTTGTCCTCTGGTCATTCGGCGGTACCGACGAGGGCTGTGATCGCGCCGTCAGTGGGCCGACGCGCTCCCAACCCTAAGACAATCTGCGTCGCCGACCTCCGAGCCGGACTGATCTCGGCGAAGGCGACAGCGGGGGTTATGGGGACTGCGGGCGCCCGCGCGGAGCGGGCCGGAACGTGAACGTACCTTTGCGACGTCAACGTACCTTTCTCCCATCCTTCTGAGCTCTACCCTCAGAAGGATGGGAGAAAGGTACGTTCATGCGACGAAGGCGCGTTGACGTTGGACACGCCGCTCGTCGTCGGTCCGGGGTCGCTCATGCGGGTCGGTGATCCCGAGGAGCGTCCCGCCTCTGGGGGTCCTTCGTGGCCGTGGGGCCCTGGCCCGAGCGTGGGGCCCTACCGAGCGGGCGGAGGAACTGCCGGCCCGGTACCGGCCTATCAGACCCTGTCGAGACCCTGAAGGGTCCTCTAGTGAGGCTGCTCCTGGCCGAGACGACCATCCGTACGCCTTCACGGCGGCCGGCGCTGCCGCTCTCGGCGAGAATCGGCGCGAGGTCGCGGTTCTGCGGTACTGGCGAAGCGGAGCATGGTGCTGAAAGAGCGTGGAGACTCACTTTGCGGGGTGCTAGTGCCCGGCGGGCGCCTCGAACCGGTCTTGGTGCGGAATACGACCGATCTCGGTGCGGAAGTGAACTGATCTCGGCGAAGGGGCGGGTGGGGAGGCCCAAGGGAGGCTTGAAGGAGTGGGGGAGGACTGGGACGGGGGAGGCGTGAGATCCTGGTCCCATGAGCACATCGACCGATCGCGAAGATGTTGACACCTGGGCCCCCGTGGGGTGGGAGCCCAGCGACCCGGGCTTCGACGAGGCGCCTTTCGGATCTGTGCTCGGTGACCCTCTCATGGGCTCGCCGTTGTTCGACGTCGCAGTGCTCGACGATCCCTCTGAGCATCGGCCGGAGGATCGGAAGACTGCGCGCGGCGGCCGGGCGGCATCGGCCGAAAGGGCCCAATCCGATCCGACTGCCGCGCTGCGCGCTCAGGCCGAGGAGCAGGTGCGGGCCATGCGGCGCGGAATCCCGCAGAATCGCCAGACGGCTCCACGGTCTTCGGGGTACGGGCGCACCCCTGGTGGACGGCCTGGCGCCGCTGCGAGCGGGCAGCGCCCTCAGGCACGGCAGCCTGCGCGACCTGCGCAGCAGCCCGCGCGCATGCCCGCGCCGGTACCGCAGTCGCCCTATAACCGACGGCCGGGGTCACCCGTCGGGTACGGTGGCGGGCCTGGAGGCCCGATGGGCTATGGCGGCGCATCGGGAGCGCCTGGGCGGCCGCCCGGATCCGGCCTGCCGCAACGGGCGGTCGGTTCCGGTCGGCCGGCGCCCGCGGCCGTTAACCCGTATGCGCCCCCTGGGGTCGACGGCCGTCCAGGTCAGGCCCGTCCCCCTCAGCTCGCCGGATCCGGCCAGAAGAAGGGGATCGGCCCCTACGTTGGGTGGATCATCTTCTTCCTGGTCTTCATCATCTGGCGCGTCGTCAGGTGAGTCCGAGTGGCCTCAGAGTCGGAGAATGATGCTTCTCAGCCCCGGCACTCTGGTGAGTAAGGTCTGACAGGGGAGCCGAAGATGGTGGAGGTCTGTTCGGCGGATTCGCGGTGGTGCGGCAGGGTGCTGCTGGTGCTGAAGCGTATTCTGTGGTGGGCCGGTGCGGTGCTGCTGCTTCCCGCTCCGGCGGCGTTCTACGACTGGGATACGGTCCGTCGTTTCTTCGCGTCCCTCCCGCCACGACTTGATATGTCGACTACGGACGCGGATCGTTTCTTCCTGATGATGACGCTCGCGGAGGAGCGCGTTCTGGCTGCGCTTGTCGCAGGCTCTGTGTGCTGGGTGCTCTGCGCGATCCTCGGCGTCGTCGTTCTTCTGCTCGGGTCCGTCCGTCCGGCGTCATGGCATCCTGCGTGGCGTGTCGTAAGGGGCTTGATCGCTGGTCTTGTGTCATTTGTGTTTCTTCTGAGCGCCTCCTTCGCCGGTCTTGTGATCATGATGGGTACTCACGTGTAGTAGGCCTCTATTTCTCGCCGAGACCGCGCAGAAAGGGGTGGGGGCCGATATCCTGCGCGGGCCCTGAGCCCCTGTCCGGCTCGCATGCTGTCGGTGCCGCGGCTGCAGGGGCTGCGCATAGGCGCGTGCGAGTGCCTCTGCCTCTTCGGCCGGTTGGGGACGCTCCGTCCGCTGATTTCGGAAGTATTTTCCGGATAGAGGTGGACGTTCTTCGAAGATCATTGGCGGGCGCCGCGCCGAGCGCGTCATCGCCGACGGCGCGCGAGGATTGCAGCAGCACGGCGCGGCTGTGGTCAATGTCCTGTCCTTCGATGTCGTATTGCATCACCGGTTTGTGGAAGCCGACCTTGACGCCCTTGCGGTCAAGGGCGTGATAAAGACCAAGAACGGCGGAAGTCAGGCCGATGCCCTGACGGGTGGCAACGACCAGGATTGTTTTTGCCATGGTGGTTCTCCTTAGGCGCTGAGTGCGTCGGTGTCGCGGGCGATCATCAGCTCTTCGTTGGTAGCGATGACCCACACCGGCTTGCTGCCGCTTGCGGCGATATTGCCTTCTTTGCCCCGGAAGGTTTCGTGGTTCTTCGCGCTATCGAGCTTGAAGCCGAGATATTCAAGCAGGGCGATGGTTTTTTCGCGTACCAGCGAGGAATTTTCGCCGATACCACCGGTGAAGACGATGGCATCAGCACCGCCGAGGCCGACCATCTGTGCGGCGATGTGTTTGGCGAGGCGGTAGCAATAGACCTCCATGGTGCGGATGGCCGCCGCGTCGCCCTTGGCATAGGCTTCTTCCACGGTGCGGCAGTCGTTGGACATACCGGACAGACCAAGCAGGCCGGACTGTTTCCACAGCATGTCATCCACTTCTTTCGGGCTCATGCCCATTTGCCCGGTGAGGATGCCGAAGATAGCGGGATCGACATCGCCGGAACGGGTGCCGTGCACCACGCCTTCCAGCGGGGTCAGACCCATCGTGGTGTCCACAGAATGGTCAAAATCCACGGCAGCGACGGAGGCACCGTTACCGAGGTGGGCGACGACGGCTTTCGGCTTGGCGATGCCGAGTTTTTCCGGCAACTGGCTGGCGATGTAGCGGTAAGAGGTGCCGTGGAAACCGTAGCGGCGGATTTTGTTGTCGGTGTAGAGCTTGTACGGCAGTGCGTAGAGATAGGCGCGTTCCGGCATATGCTGGTGGAAGGCGGTATCGAAGACGACGACCTGTTTCAGATTGGGGAAGACTTCGCGCGCAGCGTCAATACCGGTAACGTGCGCCGGGTTGTGCAACGGGGCAAGGCGGATGCAGTCCACAATCTTGTTGCGCACATCGTCATCCACGAGGACGGATTCGGCGAAATATTCGCCGCCATGCACGATGCGGTGGCCGACTGCCTTGATTTTGTCCATCAGGCCTTCTTTTTTCAGCGCGGCGACGATGACGTGCAGCGCTTCCTGGTGCGTGCCGGGGTCAAGCTGCTGCTAGAATTTCTCGCCGCCGGCATTCTTGATGGTGATATTGCCGATGCCGCCGACACCGAGGCGCTCAGCAAGACCTTTCAGCGCTTCGTCGCCGTTTTCCGGGTTGATGACGGAAAATTTCAGGCTGGAAGAGCCGCAGTTCAGGACAAAAATGTAGTGGGACATGATGATTTCCTATGAATATCGGTAGATGGAAACCGCAAGATTTTAGCAGAAACGCGGCTGGCAGGGCGGCGGGGCACCCTGGCTGATGTAATGGCGGATGCGTTACCAGCCGCAGAACGCAGGCAGCGGTAGTTGGGGATACAGCGGCATTTGTCTGCCCTCACACACAACAACCATGCGTCCTGTGGAAGATGGTCAGGCAAATCGCGATAGCGGCAAAACCCCGCAACTACAACCATGCTGTTCGATGAATCATTGTTACAACAACATGGTCATTTCAAATGGCTTGAGACAAGGCGGCGAGCCGAAGACAGCAGGAGTACGGCGAGACCCGCCAACACCGAATCAATCCTGTCTGAAACGACACTCTCTGATAAGTAGCGAATTTTCGTCATACACAAAGGCGTCCGGGAAAATGAGCGACGGTGTCAGGCGGGAGAAAGGCAGGCCCTGCGTGATACGTCCCGATGGCGCGCCCTGCGGGGAAATCCGGGAGATGACGTGTCTGACCGTCCGGCAAAACCCGTGCGGTATGGCGGCAATTGTGCATGACCCGCTCCTGCCCAGCGGCGGCAGCGGGTGAAATCGTGGCTTTCGCGGTCTTCCATGATGAGCTGGTGTTCGTTCAGAAAAATGATATTGGAGGCAACGGTCTGGCGGGGCTTGTTGTTCACGTCGTGGGCAATGTTTGCTGCCGTTGGACGCAGTTGTGGCGCGGTTTTGTCCGAGATGGTCAGGTTCGGCTTGATGGTTTCGACAAGGATGCCGTCTTCCTGGCGCCGCCAGTCGCCGTCCGAGGCGTAGTTGAAGTGCAGGCGTGCCGGCGGGTTGCTTTTGCCGTGAATACGCACTTCCAGGGTACCCTCGCCGTGCAGGTTGCCGTCTTCTTTGTGCTGCCAGCGGGTGTTATCAATGAAGATAAGGTAGTTGTTGCCGTATTGCTGGTAGCTGATGGTCTGGCATTGCCAGTTGCCGCTGACAGGAACAGTGGGTGCGGCAAGCGCGGCAGCGGCAAGCAGTGTGATGAGCGAGGCGAGAAACCGCTTCATGTGGGTTTTCCTTGGGCTGTTTTTTTTAACGGATTGTAATTATACCCGCTTCTCTATATTTTGGCGTGGCTTCATTCACAGTGTGATGTGGATATTTTTTTGCCCTGTTGTTCCATGCACTCCGGCACTCTGCGTAGTGGCGCGGCATTTTCCTGAGAGGCGAGGTGTTTCAAGCTGAGGCCTTTTGTGGGCGAATTGTTTGTTCATGTGATTTGTTGCCAGGGCAGCTGTCAATAGCCGGCATTAGGTATCTATAAATCCCTTGCAAAAATATTCCCCCAATTGATTTGCCCTTAACCCGAAGCGTTTCCGCCTGTCGCGGCAAGGTGGCGACAGTATTTTGAATATCTTTGGTTTCCTGTTGGTGTGGCCGGTGACGGTTCCGGATCTGCCTGACAGTCTGTCGCCTCTTTATCCTTTTGCCTGGCGGGTAACGCCCGGACTTCTTTCCCGGTGTCCGTCATCCGCTTTTGGCCAGTCCCTGGCACCCCTTGTCCGCTATGACTGCTTTGCAGGGACAGGGGTAAAGCCCTGTGAGGTGTTTCCCGGCCAAACGCATACCGGAGGAATCCGCCCCGTCCGGATGCTGATAATTCGTCCGGTTCCGCCGCCTAACCGGGTTCCATAAGAATTGCTACGCGATTTTTATGGGATCCCGCCGTACTACTTGTACTGTCTGCGGCGGTGCGACTTGTTGCGGCCTCTTGGCT
>ERZ773079.2131-NODE-2131-length-11249-cov-4.287207_pt1 | contig 11249 bp, 20 predicted proteins | sample MGYA00511355_ERZ773079 | MGnify/ENA primary metagenome ERZ773079 (study PRJEB29015, sample SAMEA2737979) | human oral metagenome | biome: human oral; feature: human-associated habitat; material: dental | place: China | collected 2117 ... | reverse complement strand
GCAAGTATAAGGAGAAATAATAATTAATATGACTATAGACTGGTATACTTTAGGCGGAATATTATTAGTAATAATTATTATAAAAATATCAAATAAAATTGACTAAAAAAAAAGGAGAAGTGATTAAGAATGTCAAAGAAATTAAAGAATTGGTTAACAATAGCGTTAGGACTTGGAATTACAGCGAAAGGAGTATTTGATTTATTTGATGACGATGATGATACTGAAGATATTGAACTTAGTGAAGGTGGGAATGTATTGAGTGAAGAGATCAAAAGTAGATCTAAATATGCTGATATGAGGAGTATTAACGAAGTGGAAAAGGAAGAGGATAAGAATGAAAGTAAGAATTCTGGTAAGTAAAACGCGTAATTCTGATAATGACAAGGATGAGTTATACGCAACTGTATTTTATAATGAATTTGAGATCGCTAATGTGTATTTAAAAGCAACTAAAGAAACTGAGTACATGTATCCTAATCTTACTGTAAACACATTGCCAACAGAATTATACACTAGATATAAGAAAGAAATATCTGACAAAGTACATAAAATATATAATATGATCAAAAGACATACTGAAGATAGTTTTACAGGAGTGTTTGATGAATGGTTAAAGGAGGATTACGAATGAATAAAGACTGTATAGAAATAAAATTAGACTGGGAATATGATGCTGATGATGGAATCTTATTAGCTGATGTGTTTAAAACATATCTTGAAGATGACGATGAACTTATTGGAAGAGTTCACATTTATAAATATACAACAAATCCAGAAGTAAACATATTCACTTTATGCGGAAAGAATATGATTAGAAATGCTGTATTATGTAATCATAGATCAATTATAGATGCTCTTATAAAAGAAATGGATGAAGTAGACGCATTGAATGCAGACGATAATAATAAATTAAAAATAGATAACAGATATAATACTACTAACGTTATGGTAGAAATTAATTTAAAAGAGGCTATAGAAGAATTGAAAAAGGAGTTATGATATGTTTAGTATAATAACTAAGAAACAAATTATACATAAGCACCTGTCTTTTGAAGATAGGTGTAAGCTTATGTCTGATTACACACGAGGCAAAACTAATATAGCTATGATACATGGTCGTATACCATTAGTTGGACGTAGATTATTAGATAGAACTAACGATGTTCCAGGTATAATAATTGGAGATGATATATATTTCTTTGTATGCGATGGATGCGTCTGGATATTAGGCAAAGAATTAGTTGATAGAATGAATACTGGAGAATATATTATATTTGGTTTTTGGGATAAAAAATCATTTAATGATAAATCACCAACTCCATACTTTGTAGAGTATTTAGATCACCCTATACATAAAGATTACAAGCATATACATGAAAACGAGCTTGAAGAAATGAGACAGGTTATTCAATCTGTTATAGATGATTTAGATTTACAACGTAATCAAGATCCGCAGTTTCATTTAGAAGCTATTCATTATATATTAGAATATCATAACCTATATCATGCTGATTCTACTGTATTATTTGACTTTAGAGATATTTTGAACCATCTTGAAGAAAATTGGGTTTATTCTAATAACAGTATAATATTAGGATTAATAACTGTACTTGCCGGTGAATTAGCTAAATACGGATATCTTAATATGATCAAAGACGAATATGATTTTAGAAGAGTGTTTGAGTTAACAGATAAAGGAGTAATGCTTATGAACGGTCTTAGACTAGAAGGATTAGAATCTGCATATTCTGAGCCGTATAGACATGATTTTTATGATAGAAGTGGATGGACTGATGTGGAGGATGATTAATCATGAGTAATAAGTATAAGATCTTTATACAGTATAGTTCTGTATTTTATGAAAGATTAATTATAAATATCTTTAAATATATATCTGATGTAGAGACTGAATTTATCGGAGATATGTATATTTCAGCCGACGATGTGAACTTAATGATATCAAGTAAAGGTACGATTATTATGGCTAGCACACATAATAAGGTTGAAGTATTTAGTCAAACAGAAAAAGATTTCTTCATTAAATATATGAAGAATCTATATAATGAATTGAATGCTATGGTTACAAATGGTACACCTTCATTTACAGCAACAGAAATAGTGGAAATAAAGGAATAGATAAATAGAGGAGGCATAATGCTAAATGTTATAACTAAAAAATATATTATAAAACACACATTCGGAGACGACGATGATTTACACCTCTTAAGAGATTATTTTATAAAGAAGTATATGAACACTATATATCCATACCCCGAACATATAAGACCTGTAGCGATGTATTGGGGACGTATACAAGCGGATGAATATAATAATCATCCTGGGTATATAAGAGAGGCTGACATTTGGGATGATAATGACGAAGATTCTAATTGGAATTCTAGTAAGGTTATAGTAAATAAACCTAGACCTGGGATATTACTTGAAGAAGATGTCTATTATTTTATGTGGGATAATATATCATGGATAGTTCCTAAAGATATATATGATGAACTAGATGATAACCATGTTTTAGTAGGAACTTTCTCAGAAGAAGTTTTTCAAAATAAGATGCCTACTAATGCTCGTGTTGTAGAACTAACGGTAGATGAAAATGGAAAATCTAATATATATGATATTATAAATGATGACGAGCAAGTAAGACAGATGAGTACCAATATAAAAACTTTATTACACACAGATCTAAAAATAGGTGGAGAAGGTTTTTTGGAACCACAACGGTATGCTATTATGTCTATTATGGATGAAATAGCGCATAGATATATGTTCGTAGATATATGTAACGATGTCGACGAAAGTAAAATATATGAAGCTATAGGACTCCCTGCGAATGATGATTGTTATGAAATGCCTAATTATGTCATATTAGGTTTAAAAAATATAATATGGGAACTACTTGATAACTATGGCTATACCAATTTTGGATCATCGCTAGATCACGGATGGTTAGAATCTAAGGGGTGGGAAGTTTTAGCAGCTCTTAGATGGGAATCATTATCTACAAAATATAATAATAACATAATGTATGCATTTGATGGGAAAATAGAAAATTACAATAAAGAGGAGTAATATAAAATGGCAAGATATGCAAGTTTATACAAAGGGAATAGTAGACTTAATATTATAAAGGATGACCCAGATCTATTTCTATTGCATGCTTATTATCATAAATATATTAATAAGCTATTTATACTTTATAAGAAGTATAGTGATGGTAAAAAGATATTAGATGTTATAGATAATCCTTATGTTCCTATATACTTGAGTAAAACTAATCTTAAAGAAACTCAAGAAAGCATTCCTATAAGCAGTGCTCATTGTTATGTAGTGCCATTTAAGGAAAAGGCTAAAGAAGCCGTAAGCTTGTTATTCGAACCTAAGATACAAAGATATAAAGATCAATGGGGATTATGGGTAGAGAGACCAATCTACCCTGAAATTCCTTATAAAGCAGAAGGACTGCACCCGCGTCTTTTTCTGTATGACATACCGCTTCCAGAACTCGCTTATATGGAATACGGTCTTAATCATATGGAGAAACATGGTGAACTTATATACGAAAACATTCCAATTCCTCATATTAGCTATGCTTCATTCGACATAGAAACTAATATAGATGAAAGTGGACAGTGGATAATAAACACTAATACTTTCGTAGATGAAGATAGTAAGACTGCTTATATTGATTTTTTAAAGCACCCCAGATATAATAGACAAGATGAAATAATAGAAGATCCAAATACATTTAAAGCTGCTGTAAAGGCCGCTATGCGCGATATGATAGATGGTTGTATTCTTAGTGGTAAAAGTAAAGAAAGTGTTCAAAAGCTTTGCTATGGCTTTATAGACGATCTTAATATAAATGTAAGATGGTTTGACTCTGAATCTGAACTTATAATGAAGACTACTGAACTTATGTTTACTACGTTTAGTCCTGACATACTTATGGCTTATAATACTACATACGATACTGGAATGTTTGATGAGCGTATACAAAAGCTTGGACTTCCACCTGGAACATTTAACCAGCGTGGGATAGGATATAATGATATAGTACCTCCTCTACATCTAGAAATACTTAAGGATGGAACTTTTAGAGGAGATAGTATAGTTCCTACTAAGCGTGTCGTTTATCTTAATAATATAAGTCATACTGTTATTTCTGACTTGCAAACTTGTTATTACAGTAATCGTAGTCAGCTTCAACCAGAAAACTTTAAGTTGAATACTCTTGCTGAAAGTGTACTTGGATTTGGTAAATATGACTTTACGCATATTACACCAGATATCACTAAACTAGCAGAAGAAGACTTCTGGTTTCATAGTATATATGCACTTATAGATAGTATACTGCTTATACTTATTAATAATATAGGAAGTGAGTTTACTTCAAAGCTTAACTTCTGTATGAGCAGTAAGACTAATTTAGAAGCTACTGCGCAATCTAATACTGCGACTACACGTGGTATTCAAGTAGGAGAAGTAGTAACTGGACATTTGCCTGGTGTAAATATAAATGCTATACTTAAGAATATGACTAAAGAAGATGTGAATAAGATGCAGGATTTACTTGGAGTGGACTTTACTCCACTATGGTATAATATAAAGAATAAGCCTAAGTTTGGAGGAGGAATAGTAGCAGATACTAATCTATATAACTTTAATTTTAAGGATCCGACTTACGCTGGTCATTATTTATGGAAAGAAGCTAATATAACTCTATTTCGTAGAATGACTTCTCTTGCATATGATGACTTAAAGTCTCATTATCCTACTACTATAGTAACTAGAAATCAATCTAAAGGAACATTATACGGAAAGATAGTAGGTATTATTTATGGAAGTAGACAGATAGCTACAATAGATCCTAAGAAAGTAGCTAATAAGTATTATGAAAACTTTGGATCTATAAACATGAGTATCATTAATAGAGACTTAGTGTCTTATGGACATTTATGTATGGGACTTCCTAATATGACTGAACTTATAGGAGAATTTGCTACTTTAGATAGTGCTCCTAAGTTTAAGCCTGCTGAAGTAATAAGTACTGTTATAACACCATCTAAAGATCAGTTAAACTTCTTTAAAATACTTAAGACTATAAATAATAATAGTCTTACTGGAAGTGAAGAAGGATATCAAGTATCTGATAGTGGTATGTTCTTATGTAATGATGGGTGGATAAATTATAAAGGTACTGGAGTGCAATATAAATATATAAAGGGTATCGAATTATCTGAGGCTTATGATAACGAAATGCTTTATGGAGAAATAAAGAAAGATGAAATTCACATAGATAATCATTATATTAATGCTTGTAAATCTGATCCTTTTGATTATAAAGAAGAAGGATGGAGTGAATGGCATAAGGTTCCGAAACAAGAATGGTATAATATGTATGATTTATCTGAAACTTTTAGTTATGAAATGAATCTGACAGATGGAATAAAGATTAATGCTAATAAATGGTTATTCTATTTTCCATGGAAATATTGGAATGATAAGCTTGAAAGAGATGTAGAGATTATTCCAATATATAGATATAAACACGAGAATAATAGTACGAAACTTGTGTTTATGTACAATATAACACATGAAGGAAAGACTGATAGTATGTCTGTTAATATAGAACAGCATATGCAAGTAATTAAATATTAAAAAGGAGATGATGATTAAGAATGATTAATATGACTATAAGTTTATCTATTATAGTTAGAATAATAGGTGTATTCGTGTCTATAATAATAATGTCAGATTGTATTAAAGATATAATAGATGCTAAGAATCATACAGGTTTATATTATGACGAACCTAGATATAGTGTTATTAAAGGAATTATAATATCTAGTGTTATAATAATGTTCTTACTATTATCAATACTTGTATTAGTAGGAATAATTCATATTACATGGTTAGATATATAATAGTAGAAAAGGAGAATGGTTTAAATGAATATTAAAGATATAATAATTACAGATGAAACTACATTAGAAGAATTAAAAGAAATAGCTCTAGATCTTATAAGTGCTTATGTAGAAGTAGAAAAAAAGAATAAAGAATTAAAAGATACTATATCTAATTTAGAGCTAGATATATCATCATTAGAAGATCAACTTCAAGATCAAGAATCTACTATAGAAATGTTAGAAATGCAGCTTCAAGATTATATGGACGGAAATTATGATGATGAGGACGAGAACTATGATTAGTTTATTTGTGCATAATAAAGGAATTAAAAGAAATATTGAAAGAAGTAAGAAAGATATAGAGATGGGTAAAGTTAAGATATCTATACCGTTTAGTGGAGCTAGGTATCCATCTCTATTGATAACTTCTACTACAGATATTAAAGATAATAAATTAGAGGAGGTAGAAAAATGAATTTAAGACTATTTAGTGAGACTTTAGGAGAATTAGTTGTAGGAGAGATTAAAATGGCAGGAACTAGAGTAGGACTTAGACTTATTGGACCTAAACTATTCTATGTGATTGGTAATGGTCCTACTGCTGAAATAGGGTATGATCTTAGATATCTTCCTGATTATATTATGGAAAGATGTACTGATAAAAAAAATAAACAGTTAGTATCAATTATGGCTGCTGCTTTATCTAGTAAATAAAAGGAGATTATCATGAGAATACAACAATTCGTATTTGGAAATGTTTCTCTTAAGAATGAAGGAGAACTTTATAAAGATAAGTTTGATGATATTCTTAAGGCTGTTATGATGGCTATACGTACTACTATAACAGAAGCATTTCAAAATATAAAAGCACAAGCTCGTATAAGTAAGAATAAAGAAGGAGACAAAACTATTTATTTTGCTGTACGATATGAAGATGTAGATAAAGATAAAGACATCTATAATGTAATTAAAGAAGCTCTAGATAAAGAGTGTAAGAAAATATACGAGAAGGCAGAAAAGGCTGCATCTACTACACCAAGTCCTCCAGCAGGTGGAGGAACACCTTCTCCAACTCCATCTATTCCAGAAGGAAAGATTACAGGTATATTACATGCAGAACATGCTATAATTCGTTATACTGCAGAAACATTATGGTCTGATATGCTTGAGGATCCTATGTGTGAAGTAAGAACTAATAACACAGCCGATTATACCGTAGATAAGAAAGGTAATGCAACTGTAGCTACTAATAAGTCTGCTATAATATGGAGTAAGAATAAGATGAAAATGATACGTAAAACTGTAGACGTTTTGTGTAATTATTTTATGGATGCTCCGGAAACTATAAGTGATTATAAAGAATATAATCTAAAGATTAAGATAGTAGATTGGAAAAAATCATTTGGCAAAAAAGATATAGAGCATCCTGACTGGTGTCTAGATAAGTATCTTCCACAGCTAAAAGAGCTTAAATATGATTATGATGACATATTCCATATGTCTCTAGTTATTAATGACGATTATAATGCGTCTACAGGCTCTATAACAGGTGTTTTACGCGTTCCGGGAGCTATAAGCGATTATGGTATACAACGTAGGATAGAAGACGTTAGAACAGCACGTCAGAGCGTTAAAATCAAAGATCAAACTGAGTATAATAAATATAGAATGTTGGATTTAGATATAGATCTTGGAGATGGAAGAACACTTCAATTAGTTACAGATAAGAATGCTCCAAGTATGAGTAAGTTCTTCTATAAGAAATAAAAAGAGGAGGTAGATCTTTAAATGTTTACTATTGAGATTAGCATTTGGAGTGTAGCAAGATTTATATTTATAGTAGCTTGCCTTGCCGCTATATATGTATATACTTATAATATAGTAGAGAATATATTTGAGATCTATAAATATTATAGGAGCAAGAGTTGTATGTATATAAGAAATGAAGTATATGAAATAATGTGGAATTTACTTGGTATAACTATAGCGGTATTTATACTACTTATGATATACGGTGTAGTAATTATAAGGATTAAATCATAGGAGGATCAAATATGTGTGAATTAAATATCGATGGATCTATTTTATACAGAATATTAGCTATAGTAATATCATTTGCATTTACTGTATTCTTTGGTAGTGGATTAATAAGCTTTATTAAGCGTAGTATTAAAGAAATCAAATCTAAAAATAGTATAGTAATAGATCCACTTATAAATCTAGCTGCTATATGCTTTGTATTAATACCATTTATAATATGTCTATCATTATTTATAGATAGTATTGGATTAGTTAAAATAAGAATAATGTAGAAAGGAGTTAATATGTTTACTATAGTAGGAACTGAATTAGTCAAAACTATTATATTTACAAGTATAAGTTTTACTGCTTCTATAGTGGTTATGATATTATTTATAAGATTTATTATAGAGGTAATATCAGATATTAAAAAAGGTTTATTTAAATATGCTCCTGGTAACTTTATTATTATAGGAATGTTTTTTATAGCATTTTCTGTAGGAGTATCATTATGCATATGTGGATTTCTAGAAGCTATAGGAGTACTTAATATAATTTAAAAAAGGAGTGATTAAGAATGCTTAGTAAAGAAGAATTAAAAGAAATAGCTCTTGATATATTAGAATTGAATTATGAGGCTGAATCTGAATACGTTTATAATAATGAATTTAGTGATAATACTATGAATAAATTAAAAGATTATAAAAGAAAAATTGCCAAAGATTGGTTTGAAAGATTCGGAGGTAATAGAACTAATGCTGTATTTGCTTTAGAAGGACATATGGCTTTCTTCTATGAAGTGGGAGGAGATAGTCCTGATAAAATTAAAATACTTATAGAAAGCGGACCGTTTGATGATTATTATGAATTATCATTAGAATGTAGATTAATTTCTTTATTGTCTTATGTAATTATAGAGGAGATTTAAAATGGACATAGTAGGAGCTATAGTAGGAGGAATAATACTCGTATTTATAGGAATAGTTATAGAATTTATATTCTTCGAGCACTTTAAAGAAATATGGGATAAATATGATACAGAAACTTCTTACAGATATAAATCATATTTACTTATATTTAGTATAGGATGCGTCGGAACAGGAGTGTTCTTTATAATACTTGGAATTATACTTAATATATTTTCGTAATAAAATGAAATACCCCCTCTTTATAGAGGGGTTAATCATTTTTTTTTAAGCTATTTATCTTGTATAATATTCTGTTCCTTTATCTAGTTCTGAAAGCTTAAGTCTTCTTGCCTTAACTTCTTCGTTTATAAAGAAAGCGAACTCATTTATATTATCTTTAGTAATAGGTTTATTAAACCATTCTTCTCCTAGATAAGCACTATGTTTCCAATATGCATTAAATCCTTTATTTACTATTTCATACAAAGAATCCATAGTAAGACTTACCATATCTATTGGACTGAACTTTTCTAAATGTTCTATTACAGGAGCTCCTGTAAGTCCGTCTATACTATACCAGAACATATATTTAGGCGCTTTATCTCTAGATAATTCTCTTTTAGTTTCTCTGTATACTGGTTGAGCAGTAGGAATTTCTTTAGGTTCTTCTGTAATACTTCTTAGATTTTGTTTATTTTCCTTTATTTCTGATTCAAAATTATTTGTAGGTTGAGCAACTGGAGTTTCTGTTACTACTCCTACTTCTGGTGCATTTTGCTTAGTTTCTTTAGCCATTCTATTCCTCCTATATATTTATTTCTTCGTTTTCTCTTTTATCTAATTCATCTTCAGCTATCTTAGCTAATTCTAATATTTCTAATAATTTTTGTATTTCTTCCATATTATTTTAACCCCTTTCTCCAAGCGGAAGTATTTGTATCTCTGTTAAGTTCTTTATAAATAGTGTCTAATACTAAAAGAAGCATAGGTATACCTAAATAATCGTCTATATTATCTTTATCTACCATAATATTATTAAGTTCTTTTAGATTAGTACATATACCTTTTATATCATTTTCCATCCACATATCTAGGAACTTTGTTATTACCGGATGAAACATTTGATAAGTAACGTGTACTGATTTAAGCGTAGGATCTATAAACGATGCTGTATTAAGCATATCCACAAGTATTATTCCAGTATTAAATAAGTTTGTAAGTATCAAATGATCGTTCTTTTCTCTAAGATAGAACTTTATATCATAGCTATATTTAGGTGTATAATTTATTCCATATTCGTCGTTTATAAGATTTCTAAGATCTAGACTATAATCAAATATAACGGCTCCAGGAGTGGTAATAAGCATTTCGTCTCCTTGTGGAACTGTTTCACTCATAAGACTAAACTTTTTTTGCATAAGTTTCTCGTATAAAGATGTCTTGTAGTTTATAAGAGTTCTATCAAAGCCATATGTATTAGTTAAGAATAATGTATTCCTATCATAACCAAACTTAAGTATATTCTTATTTTGTTGCATCAAGTCATTAGCATAATGATTGAATATAAATTGAGCGTGATTATATATTTCTGCGCTATTACACTTCGCATAGCTTCCTATATCTCCTATAGTAGGACTAAATCCTAATACATCAAGTTCTACATTATAAAAAGCTTCTACAAATTGAGACTGAAGATCGTCTATCACTCCTAAAAGTTCATTATTTAAATTTGCTTGAGTTTCTGGTATAATAGATTGCATTCCACTTCCGACTTTAGAAGCATCAAAAGTATATCTACTTACTACACGTTCTTCAAGTGCAGGTGTTTCAAACATAGAAGTTTCTACATAGTCTATTAAGAAAGCATCTCTATCTATAAGCTTTATAGGCATTACTTTAGTTACCATAAAAGGTTTCGCTAAGCTTCCTTGTGCTTTTATAACTATATGATCATGTTCTTTAGGTACTATAGTATTAGGTAATATTATAGATTGCTTATTAGTTAAGTTTATAGCAAGAGCTCTTTCAGTATCTTTTCCTCTATCATCTATTTCAAGATCATCTCCACGACCATAAAGAGTAAAATTAGATACTTTATCAAATCTTACAGTCTTTCCATAATCTTGAGTAAAATTAAGAACATCAGTATAAGTAGTCTCTGCTTCATTTATAGAATAGTAATCTACAAGCATACTACCTTGATTAATAAGTCTTGTAAATGGGCTATTAATCATATTCTTATTATATAAACCAGTAATGAGTTCCTGAACTTCTCTAGATGGTCTATTATTATTATTAGAAGCAGGAGCTAAGTTTTTATCTACTACCGTAGGTTGTAGACCATTAATTCTATTAATTTTCGGCATTTATATTCGCTCCTTTCTTCTTAGGATCT